>Ga0209066_10000135_pt1 | contig 109701 bp, 106 predicted proteins | sample All_14_2_FD_187198 | JGI IMG/M metagenome (GOLD analysis project Ga0209066, IMG submission 187198) | Freshwater microbial communities in response to fracking from Pennsylvania, USA - Allegheny Zone_MetaG_DW_15 (SPAdes) (version 2) ...
GTCATTGCCGGCTCCGCTCTCAATGCGATCAGCGCCGCCGCCTCCTCCCGGTCCGGGGACGACGGTGGTCGGAACCAACGGCAGCGAGACCCTGTTCGGGACGTCGGGAGACGACCTCATTCAAGCCCTTGGCGGCAATGACAACGCCTATGGCGGCAGCGGCGCTGATCGCATTGAGAGCGGAGCCGGCAATGACAAGCTCTATGGCGAGGATGGCGACGACGTCCTCGTGGGGGGAGCAGGGACTGACACCATGACCGGCGGCGCCGGGGCCGACATCTTCGTCCTCGCACCCGGGGATGGGGCCAACTTCATCACGGACTACGTCATTGGCGAGGACCGTCTCGATGTCTCCGCCTACGGTGGCTACGACCGCATTGTCCAACTGGCCAGCGGCGCCCGGATCGTCTTCTCGGACGGCGCCTATGTCAGTCTGAGCGGGGTGAATGCGGCCAGCCTTACCGCGGCTGACTTCATCACCGCGGCGCCTATGCCTGCCGAAAGTCCGGCCGCGGCGCCGTCACAGCCTGCGCTGCAAGACGACCAGCAAGGCCTCATGATGCAGCCGACGGCGGACGACGGCTGGCTGCTTTAGGGCGCGGGATCGACCTCGTCGATTGACGCCGGCGATTGCGGGGAGAAGACTTGGGCATGACCCAGTCTTCTCCTCCCGAACTGCTTCTGTCGCATCCGATGCTCGCCCCGATGGAGGCGGTGCTGACCGCTGGCGGCTATCGTGTTCATCGCCTGTGGGAGCACGCCGACCGGCTGGCCTTCCTGTCCGGGCCTGGACGGACGATCCGGGCGATCGTCCACGCCGGTGAGTTCAAGCTGTCTCCGGACCTTCTGGCCGAGATGCCGCGCCTTGGGCTGATTGCCTGTGTCAGCGTTGGCTATGACGGGGTCGACGTGCCCTGGTGCCGTTCGCGCGGGATCGCGGTCACCCATTCCACCGGCCTCAACGCCGATGATGTGGCGGATCATGCCGTCGGGCTGTTGATCGCCGCATGGCGGGGTCTGGTCGAAGGGGATCGCAAACTCAGGGCCGGGGAGTGGACCCTGACCGACCGGATGCGGCCACGCCATTCCCTTCGGGGCAAGACGGCGGGAATCGTCGGGCTGGGGCATATCGGCCAGGCCGTCGCCAGACGCCTCGAAGCCTTTGACATGCCCATCCTGTGGTGGGGCCCAAATCCCAAGGAGTCGCGCTGGACCCGCAGCGACAACCTGCTGAAGCTGGCCACGGACTGCGACGCGTTGATGGTCTGCAGCCGGGGAGACGCGACCGGCCTGATCTCCGGCGATATCATCAACGCCGTCGGCCCCCGGGGCTGTATCGTCAATATCTCGCGCGGCCATGTCGTCGATGAGGACGCCCTGATCGCCGCGCTCAGGGACGGCCGGCTGGGCATGGCCGGCCTCGATGTCTTCGCGGAAGAGCCCACACCGGCGGATCGCTGGCGTGATGTTCCCAATACCGTCTTGACCCTGCACACGGCAGGCGGAACCCTAGAGAGTATTCCGCAGATGATCGGGATGACTCTCGAGAACCTGAGGCTCTTTTTCCTTGGCGAGCCGCTGGCTTCCCCGGTCGGTTCCTGACCTCTTCCGCCTAGTGTGAGAGCAAGGCGATAACGCCGCCGGCCAGGAGGACGGCGAACAGGATTGCGGCCATCAGACGATGCCGGGGGGATTTGATCATCAGTCCAAGCATGGGTGAACCTCCTGGAGCCCTGCGCCCTCCATTAAGTTATCATAGTGATATCACTATGTCCTTCGGATTCGGTCAGGACAAGGTGGTCTTTCGACCATCTCGTGATGCCTCAGGCTTGACTTAAACACATAAAGATATCTTTATATCCCACCATGGAGCAGAGATCGATCCAGACGGTGGAGATGCTGCGGGCGGCGGGTGAGCCGACCCGTCTGCGCATCCTTGCGCTGCTGGCCGCCGAGGAGCTGTCTGTTCTCGAACTCTGCCGCATTCTGGATCAGAGCCAACCCCGAGTCTCCCGTCATCTGAAGTTGTTGGCCGAGGCGGGGCTGGTCCAGCGGTTTCCGGACGGGGCCTGGGTCTTCTATCGTCTGACGACGACAGGGCCCGCGCGGATGCTGGTCGAGGCGGCGCTGGACGTCACAGACGACAGTGACCCGGTTCTGCGCCGTGATGGCGACCGCCTGTCCGCTGTTGTCGCCGAACGATCGGCGGAGGCCGCCGCCTATTTCGCGCGCAATGCGGCGCGGTGGGACGAGATCAGAAACCTGTACGCCGCCGAGACCCAGGTTGAAGCGGCCATCTGCCGGGCGGCCGGGGAGGGCGCCATAGGGCGCCTCGTCGATCTGGGCGCCGGAACGGGCAGGATGCTGACCCTGCTTGGGGGACGGGCGGATCGGGCCATCGGGCTGGATCTGTCCCAACAGATGCTGAACATCGCCCGGGTCAATGTCACCGAGGCCGGGCTTGATGGTTGTGAACTGAGGCACGGCGACATCTTCGCCACGGGCCTGCCGACGGCCTGCGCCGATCTGGTGACGGTCCACCAGGTGCTGCACTATCTTGGCGACCCTGCCGCGGCCGTGTCGGAAGCCTCGAGGCTTGTGGCGCCGGGCGGGCGGCTGCTCATTATCGACTTCGCCCCCCACGGTCTCGAGTTCCTTCGCAGCCAGCATCAGCACCGCAGGCTGGGCTTTTCCGACGAGGAGATTCTTGGCTGGCTGACGGCCGGCGGCCTGGAAGGCGTCGTCGCCGAAACCCTGCCCACGGCCAGCGGCGAGGGACTGACCATCAAGATCTGGACCGGAGTGCGCGTCGCCGCCTCCGGAACGGCAAAAGCCAGGAGCGCCGCATGAGCCCCCCCGCCCAAGTCACGCCGCGCCGGGTCATCGGCCCTGTCGCCCGTTCAGCGGAACGGCCGAACCGTTCGCTCGGAATCAGTTTCGAATTCTTCCCGCCGAAGACGCCTGAGATGGAAGAAGGGCTGTGGAAGGCGATTCGCCGTCTGGAACCGCTCGCGCCTGATTTTGTCTCGGTCACCTACGGCGCCGGCGGGTCAACCCGAGAGCGCACCCACCGGACAGTGAAGCGCATCCTTGATGAGACCACCCTGCGCCCGGCTGCCCACCTGACCTGTGTCGAGGCGACGCGGGAAGAGGTGGATTCGGTGATCCGCGACTACTGGGACATCGGCGTGCGCCATGTCGTCGCCCTGCGGGGGGACCCGCCCAGCGGCATCGGGGGCGTCTACGCGCCGGGCGCCGACAGCTACGCCAACGCAACCGAACTGACGAGAGCCCTGCGCAAGGTCGCGCCGTTCGACGTGCTCGTCGGCGTCTATCCCGAGGGCCATCCTGAAAGCCCCAACCTGGCCCATGACATCGACGTGCTGAAGGCCAAGGTGGACGCCGGGGCGACCCGCGGCATCAGCCAGTTCTTCTTTGATACCGACGCCTTCCTGCGTTTTGTCGAAAAGGCGCGCGCGGCCGGGATCACCATCCCCATTTCGCCGGGCATCATGCCGGTGTCGAACTTCAAGGGGCTTGTTCGCATGGCCGACGCCTGCGGGACCGCGATCCCCGGTTGGCTGGCCAACCTGTTTGACGGACTGGATGGGGATCCCGAAACCCGTCGCCTGATCGCCTGCTCGGTAGCCGCGGAGATGTGCGCCAAGCTGGAGGAAGAAGGCTTCAGTGATTTTCACTTCTACACCCTGAACCGGGCGGATCTGGTCTACGCCATCTGCCGGGTCCTGGGCGTTCGCGAACCGGCCCCCGCGCCGGCGGAGGCTGCCGCATGAGACTTCTGAAGAAAACCGCCCTTGTCGCCGTCGCCATCGCTGGCCTGCTGGGGACCAGCGCATCGGCCCAATGGCCCGCGGGATGGGCCAAGCCGACCCAACCCTTCCGGGTGATCGGCAACATCTATTTCGTCGGCACGGAGGGGTTGTCGTCCTGGCTGATTACCAGCCCGAAGGGGCACATCCTGATCGATGGCGGCGTGCCGGAAAACGCTCCCCTGATCGAGGCCAATATCAAGGCGCTGGGCTTCAAGCTGTCGGATGTCGACCTGCTTTTGAACAGCCATGCCCACTTCGACCATGCTGGCGGCCTTGCGCAGCTGAAGAAGGACACCGGCGCCGTCCTGATCGCCAGCGCCGGGGACAAATGGGCGCTGGAGAACGGCAAATATCCGGGCTCTGAGGAGGTTGGCGAGCTCGATTTCCCCGGTGTGAAGGTCGATCAGACGATCGCCGACGGAGCCGCCATCGGCCTTGGCGGCAACAGCCTGACCGCCAACATCACGCCGGGCCACACCAAGGGCTGCACCTCCTGGACGATGACGGTCAAGGACGGCGCCAAGAGCTACAAGGTGATCTTCTTCTGCAGCGCCACGGTGGCCGCCAATCGGCTGGCGCCGAACCCGCAGTATCCGGGCATCGTCGCCGACTACCGGAAGACCTTCGTCAAGCTGGCGAAACTGAAAGCCGACATCTTCCTGGCGCCGCACACCGAACAGATGCGGATGGCGACCAAACGGGCGGCGATGGGACCGGGCAAGCCCAATCCCTTCATCAACCCGGCTGAACTGGGCGAAAACGCCGTCATGCTCGAAGCCGACTTCAACGCACAGCTGGCGAATCAGCAGGCCGGAAAATGACCAGACAAGACCGCATCGCCCGTCTCAAACAGGTCGCTGCCGAACGCATCCTCATCCTCGACGGCGCCTGGGGCGTGATGTTCCAGCGCGAGGGGCTGTCGGAAGAGGACTTCCGCGGGAAGCGCTTCGCAGACCACAAGATCCTGTTGAAGGGCAACAACGATATCCTTTGCCTGACCCGGCCCGATCTGGTGAGCAAGCTGCATGAGGCCTACTTCGCGGCCGGGGCGGACATCAGCGAGACCAACACCTTCAGCGCCACCTGGATCGCCCAGGAAGACTATGCCTGCGAGGGCGCGGTGCGGGACATCAATCTGGAAGGCGCGCGCCTGGCCCGGGAGACGGCCGACAAGTTCACCGCCGCCGAGCCGGACAAGCCGCGCTTCGTCGCCGGGTCCATCGGTCCGCTGAACAAGATGCTGTCGATGAGTTCGGACGTGAATGATCCGGGGGCGCGGTCAGTGACCTTCGACCAGGTCTATGACGCCTATCGCGAACAGGTCCGGGCCCTGCATGAGGGCGGCGTGGACCTGTTCCTGATCGAGACCATCACCGACACCCTCAACTGCAAGGCCGCGATCAAGGCGATCATGGACCTGGAGGATGAGGGACTGGAGCCGCTGCCGATCTGGATCAGCGGGACCATCACCGACCGTTCCGGCCGCACCCTGTCCGGCCAGACGGCGGAGGCCTTCTGGAACAGCATCAAGCACGCCAAGCCCTTCGCCGTCGGGTTCAACTGCGCCCTTGGCGCGGACCTGATGCGTCCGCATATCGCCGAGATGGCGCGGGTGGCCGGCACGCTGGTCGCGGCCTATCCCAACGCCGGCCTGCCCAACGCTATGGGCCAGTACGACGAGCAGCCGCACGAGACGGCCTGCAGCGTCGGCGAGTGGGCCGAGAGCGGTCTGGTCAACATTCTGGGCGGCTGCTGCGGCACGACGCCGGACCACATCCGCCACGTCGCCGAGGCGGTTGCCGGCAAGACTCCGCGCCAGATCCCCGAACGCCCCAAGGCCATGCGGCTGGCCGGGCTCGAACCGTTTGAACTGGCATGACCTTCAAGCCCGACAAAGCCAACGCCCTTACGGCGACCGAGACCGAACTGCTGCGGGATCTGCGCAGTCGTCAGGGACGGCCGACCAATGACAAGGCGGCCGCCGTATTGCTGAACGCCTTGTTCCAGACGGCGGTGCGGGTCGATATCGGTCCGGCGCCGGGCGATGCGCCGCTGGAGACCGCCGATCCCGCCGCCTTCAAGCTGGCGGTGGCCGGCGCCTCCATGGCCACCCTGCGGTCGGCCATCGCCGGCCTTCGTCTGGTTCACGCCAAAGGGCCCGCCTGGTCGCTGAAAGCCCTGGCGGATGGGCTGCCCCAGGCCGTGATCAGCCGCCGTCTGGCGCTGGGCGGCCGCGAACCTGCTCTGGATAATGGAATGCTGCCTTGAGACCTGTTTTCGTCAATGTCGGTGAACGCACCAACGTCACCGGTTCGGCCAAGTTCAAGAAGCTGATCATGGACGGCGCTTACGACGCCGCCCTGTCCGTCGCCCGCCAGCAGGTCGAGGCCGGCGCCCAGATTATCGACGTCAATATGGATGAGGGCCTGCTCGACTCGCAGCGGGCCATGGTCACCTTCCTCAATTTGATGGCGGCCGAGCCAGACATCGCCCGGGTGCCGGTGATGATCGACAGCTCCAAGTGGGAGGTGATCGAGGCCGGGCTGAAGTGCGTCCAGGGCAAGTCGATCGTCAACTCGATCAGCATGAAGGAAGGCGAGGACAAGTTCCGGGAGCAGGCTCGCCTCTGCCTGCGCTATGGCGCGGCCGTGGTGGTCATGGCCTTTGATGAACAGGGGCAGGCCGACACCGCCGCCCGCAAGATCGAGATCTGCACCCGCGCCTACCGCATCCTCGTCGACGAGGTCGGCTTCCCGCCGGAAGACATCATCTTCGATCCCAACATCTTCGCTGTGGCGACGGGGATCGAGGAGCATGACAACTATGCGGTCGACTTCATCGAGGCGACCCGCGCGATCAAGCAGCAACTGCCCTATGCCCGGGTCTCGGGCGGGGTCTCCAACGTGTCGTTCAGCTTCCGGGGCAATGAACCCGTCCGGCGGGCGATCCACTCGGTGTTTCTCTACCATGCCATCAATGCCGGCATGGACATGGGCATCGTCAACGCCGGCGACCTGCCGGTCTATGAGACCATCGATCCGGAACTTCGCGAGGCCGTCGAGGACGTGATCCTCAACCGGACGCCGAAATCCGGCGGCAGCCAGACCGAGCGGCTGGTTGACCTGGCGCCCAAGTACAAGGGCGACGCCGGGGTGGCCAAGGTCGCCAATCTGGAATGGCGCAAGGGCACGGTTCAGGAACGCCTGACCCACGCCCTGGTCAACGGGATCACCGAGTTCATTGACGCCGACACCGAGGAGGCCCGGCTCGAGGCGGTCCGGCCTCTGCACGTCATCGAAGGTCCCCTGATGGACGGCATGAATGTCGTCGGCGACCTGTTCGGCTCGGGCAAGATGTTCCTGCCGCAGGTGGTGAAGTCGGCGCGGGTAATGAAGCAGGCCGTGGCCTGGCTGATGCCGTTCATGGAGGCCGAGAAGGAGGGCAAGCCGCGCGAGGCGGCGGGCAAGATCCTGATGGCCACGGTCAAGGGCGACGTCCACGACATCGGCAAGAACATCGTCGGCGTGGTCCTGCAATGTAACAACTACGAGGTCATCGATCTGGGCGTCATGGTCCCGGCCGACCGCATTCTGGATGAGGCCAAGGCCCACAACGTCGACATCATCGGCCTCTCCGGCCTGATCACCCCCTCGCTCGACGAGATGGTGTTTGTCGCCGCCGAAATGGAACGGCGCGGCTTTGATGTCCCGCTGCTGATCGGCGGGGCGACGACCAGCAAGACCCACACCGCCGTCAGGATCGAGCCGGCCTATCGCCGCGGCTCGACCACCTATGTCCTCGACGCCAGCCGGGCGGTTGGCGTCGTCTCCGGCCTGCTGTCTGAAGACCGTCCGCGCCTGGAAGCTGTCACACGGGACGAATACGTCCGGGTTCGCGAGCAGTTCGCCCGTGGCCAGGAGCTGAAGAACCGCACGCCGATCATCAAGGCCCGATCAAACGCCTACGCCATCGACTGGCAGGCCAAGCCGCCGCACAAGCCCGGTTTCACGGGGATCCGGCAGGTCGAGGGCGATCTTGCCGATCTCGCCCGCCACATCGACTGGACGCCCTTCTTCTCCAGCTGGGAACTGGTCGGCCGCTTCCCGGCCATCCTTGAGGATGACATCGTCGGAGAGGCGGCCAGTGACCTCTATAGCGATGCCCAGGCCATGCTGGAAAAGATCATCGCCGAAAAGTGGTTCACAGCCCGGGGCGTCGTCGGCTTCTGGCCCGCCCAGTCCATCGGCGATGACATCGCGGTCTATTCCGACGAAACCCGGACGACTGAATTGGCGCGGTTTCACACCCTGCGCCAGCAGATGGACAAGACCTCCGGCAAGGCCAATCTGGCGCTTGCCGACTTCGTCGCCCCGGCCGGCGCGGCTCCTGACTGGATCGGCGCCTTCGCGGTCACCGCCGGTCACGGCGAGACCGAAATCTCCAGGCGCTTCAAGGATGCCGGCGACGACTATAACGCCATCCTGGCTTCGGCCCTGGCCGACCGTCTGGCCGAGGCCTTCGCCGAGTCCCTGCACCGAAGGGTGCGGACAGAGCTTTGGGGCTATGCGCCGGACGAGCCCTTCGACATCGACGCCCTGATTTCCGAAAGCTATCAGGGCATCCGTCCCGCGCCGGGCTATCCCGCCCAGCCGGACCACACCGAGAAGGCGACCCTGTTCCGGCTCCTGGACGCGGAAAACCAGACGGGTATGGCTCTGACCGAGAGCTTCGCCATGAGCCCGCCGTCCAGTGTCTCAGGCCTCTATTTCAGCCATCCGGAAAGCCACTACTTCGGCGTCGGCAAGATCGACCGCGACCAGGTTGCCGACTACGCGGCCCGCAAGGGCTGGGAGCTGGCGACGGCGGAGCGCTGGCTGGCGCCCATTCTCGCCTATGATCCCGCAGCGGCGGCGAGGGACGCCGCCGCCTGACCCCCTAAAGCGGACCGCGCAGGGCTGTCGCCGCGGTGGAGGTCGCAGCCTCATCATTCGCCGGGGCTGCTTTGTCTTCCGGGGGCTCTTCGGCGTCGACGGCCTGATCATCGTCGGCCGATGCATCGCTGGCGTCCTCTCCGGGCAGCAAGTCGTCGATGCTGGAGGGAGCGGCGTCGACCGTCGGCGTATCATCAGCTGCAGCCTCGTCAGTCGCGGCGTCGACCGTCGCGGCATCATCCGTCGCGGCCTCGTCAGCTGCTGCATCCTCGGCGGTCGTCACGTCCGCCGCTTCCTCCGTCATGTCGGCCGGGTCGGAGTTCTTGTCTTCAACACCATCGCTCGCCTCGGTCTCGTCGACTGCGGCGTCCGCCGCTGCGTCGGCCGCATCCTCCGCCGGGGCGGCCTCGGGCTGGGCCTCTTCGGCCGGTTTGACGTTATAGGACAGGGCCTGGCCAAACAGCGATGATCTGGCTTCAAGGCGCTCGGCAGTGGGCAAGCAGCGGCCAGGCAGGCCCCAGGACATCCATTCGCGGGCCAGATACTTGCTGTCGCCGCCGCGAACCTTGGTCCAGATCGCGCCGCCGGCCTTCAGGGACTCGGCGCCGTAAGGGGCGATTGGGCGGGGCGAGGCCTTTTCAGCGGCTTCCATCGAGCGCTGAAACTGCTTGAGCGTGTCACGGCCGGCTTCGCGCTGCAGCTTGTAGCTGGCCATATCAGCCGGCGGTGCGCCGGGGATCTTGCCGATCTCCACCTCGATGGCCTCAACGTCGCCGATGACCTTGTCATACAGCTGCATGTGACCGGCGAGCGCCCCGTAGCACCAGGCCACCAGGCCATAGTCATCACTCGGCGCGCCCGGAGGCACGGGATATTCGCTTTCGACCTGCACGGCGGCCGGTTGCGTTTCCGGCTCCGGTTTGACCACATCGGTGGCCGGCTGGATCAGCATCAGGGAAAGAAACAGGGGAAGGATCGGAGACATTCAGCGGTCCTGACGGCGCCTGTCCGACAGCCTTGCAGCTGTCCGGATCGCACCAGAATGAGGGCCGGGTGGTCGTTGAAACGAGCTCTGCGGCCCGGAACCAGGAACACCCCGGCAGGGGCGAAAAAGCTGCGTCGTCGTCAAGGCTTGCCGAATCCGCCGCCCCCCGGGGTTTCGATCTCGATGACGTCGCCCGGCTGCACACTCACCGAGAAGCAGCCAGACAGCTGTCTTACCGACCCATCAGCGCTAATCAAGCGCTGGCGACCCGGCAGGGCCGGTTCACCCCCTTTGAGGCCACACGGAGCATTCACCCTGCGGCTTGAAAGCAACGCCGCCTCCATCGGGGCGAGGAACCGGATGCGGCGATGGGCGCCGTCTCCACCTCGCTGGGCGCCGCCGCCGCCGGAATTCTGGCGAACGCCGAACCCCTCGACCCGGATCGGGAAGCGCCGCTCGAGAATCTCCGGATCCGTCAGGCGGCTGTTGGTCATGTGGGTGTGGATGGCGCTGGTTCCGGCTCGCCGCTCGGTGGCGCCCGAGCCGCCGCAGATCGTCTCGTAATATTGCCGGGTCTCATCGCCGAAGGTGAAGTTGTTCATCGTCCCCTGACCGTTGGCCATCACTCCGAGCGCGGCATACAGGGCGTCAACGACATGCTGGCTGGTCTCGACATTGCCGGCCACGACGGCGGCAGGGCTGCGCGGATCCAGCATGGATCCCGGCCGGGTGAGGATGTTCAACGGCGCAAGGCAGCCGGCGTTCAATGGAATGTCGTCGTCGACCAGGGTGCGGAACACATAGAGGGCTGCGGCGCTGACGATCGCTGACGGGGCGTTGAAGTTGCTGTCCAGCTGGCCGGCGCTGTCCCGGAAGTCGAGGGTTGCGGAGCGGGCGACCGGGTCGACCGTGACCTTGACGACAATCTCGCCCGAGCCGTCCAGCGGCACGCGCGCCTCGCCGTCGCCCAGTCGCTCGATCGCGCGGCGAACACAGGCCTCTGCGTTCTCCTGCACAAAGGCCATGTAGCGGGCGACCGTCTGGGCGCCATTGGCCTCGATCATCTGGGCGACGGCCGCCGCCCCGGCCTGACAGGCGGCGAGCTGCGCCTTCAGGTCAGCGATGTTGCGATCCGGCGCCCGCGCCGGCCATTGGCCGCTGGCGAGGGCGGCCCGCATCTCGGCCTCCAGGAAACGTCCGCCCCGCATCATCGGCAAGGCGTCGAGCATGACCCCTTCCTCATCGATGGAGCGGGAGAATGGCGGCATGGAACCCGGCTGGACCCCGCCGACATCGGCATGGTGGCCCCGGGCGGCGACATAGAAGGACGGGGCGGCGTCGCCAGCATCCATGAACACCGGCATGACAACGGTTATGTCCGGAAGATGCGTGCCGCCGAAGTAGGGATTGTTCAGGACAAAGCCGTCGCCCGGCGCGAAGCTTTTGTGGCGGGCCTGCACGGCCTGCACGCTGGCGCCCATGCTCCCCAGATGGACAGGCATATGCGGCGCATTGGCCACCAGCCCGCCGTCGGCGTCGAACAGGGCGCAGGAGAAATCCAGCCGCTCCTTGATGTTGACCGAATGGGCCGTCCGCTCAAGCGCGGCCCCCATAGCCTCGGCGACGCCCATGAAGCGGCGGTTGAACAGCTCCAGGGTCACCGGGTCTGGTTTGTTGGTCTCAAGCTCCGCCACCTGGCGAGCGGTGGCGCGGATGAGGCGGATCAGGTCATCGGCCTCCCGGGTCGCTGTCCAGCCCTCAGCGACGGCAATCTGGGTGTCGCCCCGAACGATGAGGGCGGGTCCGGCAAGGGAAGCGGAGATCGAGGCCGCAGGAACAGAACCCACTGCTCCCCCCTTGGGGGAGCTGTCGCCGCCGTAGGCGGTGACTGAGGGGGTTCCAACCGGCGATCGCGGTACGGGTTCGACAGTTTGCTGCGTGAGGTTCTCAAGCGCCTCGCCGGTCTCGCCCTCGGCAGGGTCGGCTCTCTCCTCAAGACGGAGCATCTGTTCTTCCGCCTCGACTTCAACACTGGCGATGAGGACGGTCCGGTCCGGTTCGACAAAGCCGAACAGTCTCTGGTGCGCCGCCTCAAAGGCGCGCTTCACCGCGCCCAGCGACCCGGGCGGGGCGGGCAGGGCCGCGTCGGCGCCGTCATAGCGCAACATCAGGCGTGTGATGATCGCGCCTGGTCTGGAGCCTTGCTTCGCCAGGGACTCCTGAGCGTCGTCGGCAAGGCGCCCGGCGAGCCCATCGGCGGCGGAGAGCCTTTCGTCATCCAGCGGCGCCTCCAGCCCGGCCTGTCGCAGGGCGCGGACCCGGGCCTGCCCGATCCCCCAGGCTGACAGCAGCGAGGCGTAGCGCGGGCTGAGCACCGTATCGATGCCCAGGGCGTCGGCGACGTCACAGGCGATCTGTCCCGCGGCGCCGCCGAACGCCACCAGAGCATGGTCTCGGGGATCGAACCCGCGCTCGGTTGAGATGCGCCGGATGGCCTGCGCCGTGTGCTCAACCGCCACGGCGATGAAGCCCTCCGCCGCGGCCTCCGGACTGCCCAGACCCATGGCGGCGGCGAGGTCGGTGAGCCGTGAGCGGGCGGCGGCGACATCCAGAGGCGCATCGGCCTCCGGGCCGAAGATCTCGGGAAACTGACCCGGATCCAGTCGGCCCAGCACCAGATTGGCGTCAGTGACCGTCGCCGGGCCGCCAAGGCCGTAGGCGGCGGGACCTGGATTGGCGCCGGCGCTGTCGGGGCCCACCCGGGCGCGCATGCCGTCGAAGGTCAGGATCGAGCCGCCGCCGGCGGCGACCGTCTCGACGTCCAGCATCGGGCTTCGCAGTTTCGCCCCGGCGACATCAGCCTTGTCGCGGCGTTCCAGCACCCCGGCGAAACGGCAGACATCGGTGGAGGTCCCGCCCATGTCGAAGCCAAGCACCGCTGCCGAGCCTGACTGAACGGCGGTGCGGGCGACGCCGACGACACCGCCGGCTGGTCCCGACACCACCGCATCCTTGCCCCGGAAGGCGTCGGCCCGGACCAGGCCCCCGGCCGAAGTCATGAACCAAAGGGGGGCGCCGTTCACCGCCGCGGCGACCTGATCGACATAGGCTCTCAGGACAGGCGTCAGATAGGCGTCGGCGACGGCGGTTTCGGCCCGGGGGATGAACCGGGGCAGGGGGGAGGCCTCATGTGACAGGGCCACATAGTCAAACCCGGCCGCCCGGGCGAGCTCGCCCGCGGCCAGCTCATGGGCCGGATTGAGATCGCTGTGCAGGAAGGCGATGGCGGCGGAGGTGAACCCCTCCTGTCTCGCGGTCGCCAGCCTCGCCGCGAGACCTGCGGCGTCGAGCGGCGACTCAACAGCGCCGTCCGCCTCCAGGCGCTCGTCAGCCTCGATCACCCCGGCATACAGCGGCTCGGGCCGGATCAGTTCGAGAGCGAACAGGGCCGGTCTCGACTGATCGCCGATCAGCAAAGCTTCGGCAAATCCCCGGGTGGTGACCAGCAGGGTCCGCGCGCCCTTGCGCTCCAGCAGGGCGTTGGTGGCGACCGTTGTTCCCATCTTGATCGCCTCAACCCGTTCGGCGGGAAAAGGCGCATCAGGGGCAACATCCAGCAGTCGCCGCATCGCCTCAACGGCCGCGTCGGCGTAGGCGCTGGACGACGACAGCAGCTTGCGACTGTGTTCGATCCCGTCCGGATCGCGCGCCACGACATCGGTGAAGGTGCCGCCGCGATCAATCCAGAAGGACCATCCTGTTGTCCGCTGCTTTTCGTCGCTGACGCTTTGCGTTGTCATGCCGCCGCCATCATCGTATCCTTTGATCATCTCTCCCATGACCTTTTGGCGAAACATTGCAAGGCTTGCGGCGAACAGCGTCGACGAAGCCGATTGCCCGGACTGCCCCAAGGGGCTTCCCGGCGAGGACCCCGCGTTCTCGACGGCGGTGACGGCGCTTGGCGCCAAGCTGGCCAAGGCCGATGGCCGGGCCGATCATGCGGAATACGCCGCCTTCGCCACCGTCTTCCAGCCTGAGGAAGGCTCCGAGCAGAACGTCCAACGCCTTTACAATCTGGCCCGACAGACCTCGCATGGGTTCGAGAGCTACGCCCGCCGACTGGCCAAACGCTACCGGGGCTGCCCCCTGTTGCTGGAAGACGTGCTCGACGGCCTGTTCCATATCGCCGGCTCCGACGGTGCGGTGACCCAGGAGGAAATGGATTACCTGGAGCGGGTGTCGGATCTGTTCGGTCTTTCCCGCCTGACCCTGCGCCGGATCAAGGCCACGCATCTGGGGGTCGGCAAGGACGATCCCTATGTCATCTTGGGCGTGCTGCCGGACGCCTCCGATGAGGAGCTTCGCCGGGAGTGGAAGCGCCAGTTGTCGGCGGCGCACCCTGACCGGGCGCGGGCGAGGGGGCTGCCGGAAGACTTCGTGGCCATCGCCGAGGCCAAGGCGGCGTCCATCAATGCCGCCTTCGACGCCGCCATGGACGAGCGCAAGGAACTGCGTCTGGTGGGCGCCGCCTGACCGGGCATTGGTAAAATATTGGTCACTTGAACGACGCGGTTGGTTGACGTTCATGGTCGGTGACCGAAATAGTATTGAACAGGGCGCGATCACGCACCCGGAGGAAGGACAATGGACCAGGCGACGGTGAGCGGGGGCGCAAAGCGTAGCGGATGGAATGGTCTGGCCTGGATCGGCGGCGGCATCGCCGCGGTCGCGGCCGTGATCATCGGCGCCGTGCTGATGGTCTTCGCGGCGACCGCCGCGGTCATTCTGGCGGTGATGATCAGCGCCACCCTCAGTCTTGTCGCCCTGGCCAGCCGCGCCCGACGCACGTCGCGCGCCCGCAGCGCCGACAGTGATCTGATCGAGGCCCGCAAGGTCGGCGGCCATCATTGGGTCGCCTACGGCTGGAACGAGCGGCGCTGACCCTGATCAAGGCGTCACAGCTTCGGCCCCATCTGGTTGCCGGCGACTACATCGAAATCGAACTGAAGGAGTCGGTTGGCGGAGACTCCTACGAAGGTTTTGTCGTTGGCCTGACCGACGGCTTCCTGCTGATGGAAAACTTCTCGGGCTGGACCACGGACGGCGTGTGCATCTTCCCGCTGAAGCACATCGACGCGATCACTCATGATCAGGTTCGCAAGGACCGCCAGGCCATCCTGACCTGGAAGGGCGCCACGCCAACCGAGGCGTTCGACTGGTTGAACCTGTCCGGATTCAAGACCCTGTTCACCTCGGCCCTGGCCGTGGGCGCGACGGTGGGGGTTCACGACGACGACGGTCTGGAGATCGGCGTGGTGCTCGCCGTCTTCGAGGATCGGGTCCGGCTGAAGGTGATCAGCACGGGCGGCGCATGGCTTGAGGAGCCGCTGGACTTTCCCTTCGACGAGATCGTCATCGTTGAAACCGGGGACGAGTACAGCAGTCTTCTGCGCCGCTATGCCGAGCGGACCGATCAGGCCTCCGACGTGCGGCGCTCCTAGGCTCCCAGGGACGCCAGAAACCCCACCCTTGTCGGTGCGATGCGGCCATCGCCCCAGTCCTGCACGCAAGCCTTGTCCTTGAGACTCTCGAGCGCGGTTTCGAGACGGTCCATCGGGAAGAGACGAATCTCCACATCCGCCAGCAGGTGACCCTTGGAGACCGACTCCCCGGGCCAGATGTTCAGCCGGCGCAGGCCGTGCAGCAAAGCCAGCTCGGCATCCTCGAGAACGGGGCGATCCGCTGACAGCTCGGCGGGGGACGTCGCCGGCCGGGGGGCGGGCGCAGCCGGGGCGTCCAGCCGCTCCAGCATGCGCCTCGCGATCTCGCGCTCGCCCATGACCACCTCCGTCGCGCCCAGGGCCGTCAGGTGATCGACCTCCGCGTCGGAATGAGCCCGCACCACGATGTCCAGAGCAGGATTGAGCTGGCGGGCGCGCTCGACGACACGGCCGGCCTCAAAGGCTCCGGGGATGGCGACGAACAGGCGGTCAGCGCGGTCGAGGCGGGCTGCATCCAGCACGCGGGCGTCGGTGGCGTTTCCGGTCAACGTCTCGATACCGTGGCCGCGGGCGACGCCGCCCTGGTCGTCTGAGTCCTCAAGCACCAGGATCGAGCAACCACCGGCGCTGAGACCGGAGGCCACGGCTGACCCGACCCGGCCGTAGCCGACAATCACATTGTGACCGCTCATGTCCGTTGGCGTCAGGGCCGGCGCCTCTGGCGTCTCCTGACGGTTGGAGGCGCCGTCGAGGCGGCGTGCCGCCAGGGCGAAGATCAGCGGGTTGAGCATGATCGAGAACAGGGCCCCGCCCAGGATCAGGTCCTGGCCGGCTTTTGGCATCAGGGCCAGGCCCACCCCGAGGCTGGCGAGGATGAAACTGAACTCTCCGATCTGCGCAAGGCTGGCCGAGACAGTCAGGGCGGTGCTCTGCCCATGCCCGAACAGGCGGATAATTCCCCAGGCGGCGAGGGACTTGCCGACCATGATGATGGCGACGGTCGCCGCCATGGCCCAGGGCTGCTCGACCACCACCATCGGGTTGAACAGCATTCCCACCGACACGAAGAACAGCACGGCGAAGGCGTCGCGCAGGGGCAGGGTTTCCTCGGCGGCGCGATGGCTGAGCTCGGATTCCGCCAGGATCATGCCGGCGAAGAACGCTCCCAGGGCAAAGGACACGCCAAACAGGCTGGCCGCGCCGAACGCCACGCCCAGGGCAATGGCGAGCACCGCAAGCCGGAACAGTTCCCGTGAGCCGGTGTGGGCCGCCCAGTGGAGCAGCCAGGGCACAACCTTCCGCCCGACGATCAGCATGAAGGCGACAAAGGCGGCGACCTTCGCCAGGGTAATGCCCAGGGCCATGGTCCAGTTCTGACCGCCGTTTCCGGTTATGGCGCCAGCCAGCGCAGGCAGAAGCACCAGGGCCAGGACCATGGCCAGGTCCTCGACGATCAGCCAGCCGACGGCGATCTTGCCGCGGTCGGTCTGAAGAATGCGGCGTTCCTGCAGGGCGCGCAAAAGCACGACGGTCGAGGCGACCGAGAGGGCCAGCCCGAACACAAGTCCCGCGACCAGGGTCCAGCCCATCAGATAGGCCAGTCCCATGCCCAGAAGGGTCGCGGCGCCCATCTGACCCAGAGCGCCCGGAATGGCGATGGCGCGGACCTTCATCAGATCCTTGACCGAGAAATGCAGCCCCACGCCGAACATCAGCAGGATGACGCCGATCTCGGCCAGTTGGCTGGCCAGATCCTGATCCGCGACAAAGCCGGGGGTGAAAGGTCCGACAAGCACGCCCGCCAGCAGATATCCCACCAGCGGCGACAGGCGAAGGCGCTGGGCGACGGCGCCGAGGGCAAAGGCGACGACGATGCCGGCGACGATGGTCGCGATCAGGGGCGTGTGATGGGGCATGGATCTCCGAGGGCTGCGAGCGCAGTCCCGTTATACTCAATATGGGGCAAACAGTCGGGCGGATCGAAGGCGCCGGTGAAAATTCGGCGGCGCCTGATCTTCTCGCAAGGTCACCCTTGCCCCGGCAGGCTGACCGCGCCATCTTCCCTCAAACAACTGTTTGGGAGAGAAGCTGATGATCGGTGTTGTGGCGAAGCTGTTTGTCCAGGAGGCCAAGGCTTCCGAATTCGAGAAGATCTTCACCAACCTGGCCGCCAAGGTGAAAGCCAATGAGCCCGGCGCCCTGATGTATCAGCTGACCAAGAGCCGCACCGAACCGGGCGTCTACAAGGTCCTGGAAATGTACGTCGACGCCGAAGCTTTGAAGCATCATGGCGGCACCGACTACTTCAAGGCCGCCGGCGCCGAGATGGGCCCCTGCATGGCCGGTCGTCCCGAAATCGAATACCTCGACGCGGTCGAGTAGCCGTCATGGACCTGTCCTTCTCGCAAGACGACATCGCGTTCCAGAAAGAAGTCCGCGACTGGATTGCCGCCAACTACGACGAGGATCTGCGCCGTCAGCACGGACAGTCCAAGAACGGCTATCTGGACAAGGCCGGACAGGTCAAATGGCAGAAGATCCTGGCCTCGCGCGGCTGGGCGGCGCCGGACTGGCCCGTCGAGCTGGGCGGGCCGGGCTTCACCGCTTCCCAACGCTACATCTTCAATATGGAGATGAGCCTGGCCGGTGTGCCGACGTCATCGCCGATGGGCCTGAAGATGGTCGCGCCGGTGATCATGGCCTTCGGGAGCGACGAGCAGAAGGCCCAGCACCTGCCGCCGATCCTGCAGTCGGACATCTGGTGGTGCCAGGGCTATTCCGAGCCGGGATCCGGCTCTGATCTGGCCAGCCTGCAGATGAAGGCCGAGCGGGACGGGGACGACTACGTCCTCAACGGCTCGAAGATCTGGACGACCCATGCCCAATGGGCTGACTGGATGTTCTGTCTGGTGCGCACCAGTCAGGAAGCCAAGCCGCAGAACGGCATCTCCTTCCTGCTGCTGCGCATGGATACGCCCGGCATCCTGATCAAGCCGCTGCCGACCCTGGATGGACCGGTCGAGAACGAACAGGAGATCAATCAGGTCTTCTTCGACAACGTCCGTGTGCCCATCGCCAACCGCATCGGCGAGGAGGGCAAGGGCTGGACCTACGCCAAGTATCTGCTCGAGTTCGAGCGGGGCAACGCCTACGCGCCCGGCCTGATGAATTCGCTGAAGAAGGTCCGCAAGATCGCCTCGGCCGAGCTTGGCGATGACGGTCAGCCACTGATCCAGGACCATGATTTCCGCCGCAAGCTGTCCGAGCTGGAAATCAAGGTTGAGGCGCTGAACGCCACCGAACTTCGCATCTTCTCCGCCATGGGATCGGGCGAAGCGGTTGGCCCTGCGTCCTCGATGCTGAAGTGCGCCGGTTCGGAGGCTCAGCAGGCGATCACCGAACTGGTGGTCGAGGCGGTTGGCCACTACGCCCAGCCCTTCGTCGCCGATACCTGGGCTCAGACCAACACCCCGCGCCCCGGTCCCGACTATGCGGCGCCGGCGACCCCGGCGTATCTGAACTTCCGCAAGGCTTCGATCTACGCCGGGTCCAATGAGATCCAGCGCAACATCATGGCCAAGCTGGTTCTCGGGCTCTAGCCGGCCGGGCGATCACGCCGGAAGATGATTGTTGGCTCTTCGTGATAGGCGGTGGTCAGGAGTTCCCTGAACCCCGCCTTTTCCGCGACCCGGATCGAGGCGCTGTTGCCCGGTGAGATGATGCAGCAGATCGCGGAGTCGAAGTGCCGCTCGCCCCATTGCACCGCGGCGCGTACAGCTTCAGTCGCGTAGCCCTTGCGGTGGGCCCAGGGGCATAGCGCCCAGCCCATTTCCGGCATGCCGGTCAGTGAGGGTGTGATGTCGCGATGGAAATCGGCAAAGCCGGCCTCACCGACAAACCGGCCGCTGGCCTTTTCCTCGATGGCCCAGAAGCCGTAGCCCAGGGCCGTCCAGTGGCCGATGTAGCGCAGGATCCGCGCCCACACCTCTTCACCGCCGGCCGGACGACCGCCGATAAAGCGCGTCACCTCTGGATCGCTCCAGAGGGCAAGGCCGTCTTCAAAATGTTCAGGAGTATGCCCGCGCAAGAGAAGTCGCTCGGTCTCTATGACCGGCGCTGCATGCACTTTCAGGACAGGGGGTGACAAAACCGGCGTCTCCACCCGGAAAGAAAAAAGGCCGGCTCCGTTTCCGGAACCGGCCCCTTCGAGACTATTAGTCGACCCGGAGGTTGGTCGCCGAGGTCTTGCCGGTGCGGCGGTCGGCTTCCAGTTCGTAGGAAACCGCCTGGCCTTCATCGAGGCCACGCAGGCCGGCCTGTTCAACGGCCGAGATGTGCACGAACACATCGCCGCCGCCATCGTTGGGCTGGATGAAGCCGAAGCCCTTGGTGGAGTTGAACCACTTCACCACGCCCGAGCCGGGACCAGCCGGTTCACGCGAGCCGCCGCCGCCGCCGCGCGGGCCGTCGAACGAGCGCGGGGCGCGGTCGAAGGAGCGTTGCGGGCGGTCGAAGCCACCGTCGCGCGGAGCGCGTTCCGGAGCCGGGCCGCTGCCCAGAACTTGAAGCTGGCCAGCGGACAGCTTGCCGGAGCGGCGGTCCTGTTCCAGTTCGTAGGAGACGATGTCTCCATCATTGAGGCCGCGCAAACCTGCGCCCTCGACGGCCGAGACGTGAACGAAGACATCGCTGCCCCCGTCGTCGGGTTGGATGAAACCAAAACCCTTGGCCGAGTTAAACCATTTGACCGTACCGCGCGCCATGTAGTCGTCCTAGTAGAGTGTATTGGCCGCCATCGGCAGCCTAGAGTCCGCCACGATGGCGGGATCGACCTGAGGATTTAGCCGGATGTGAAGCGGAACGCTAGATGGAACAACGCTGGTCGGGCGAACCGTGATCGGGAAATTTCAACCACCACAATCGGTTCGCCTGATGGCCGCCGGGGTCAGGCGATCCGTTCCGCCTTGTTTTTCAACGCCGCGAGGCCCTTTTCGAAGTCGCCGCCGACCATCTTGTCCATGCTGAACATCAATCCCATCACCTTGGAGATAAATGGGGATTTACCGGTCATTGACCACGTCACAGCTGTATTGGGGCCTTCCGGAACCAGTTCGAAGCGGGCGATGTTGTTCGCCTTGAAGGGTTTGGTGAAGCCAAGGTCGATCAGCACCAACTGGTCTTGACGCACCTCGGTAATGACCATCTTCCCCGCGCCGGCCTTCTTGCTGTCCCAGCCATAGGTCGCCCCGAGGCCGGCCTCCGGCCCCTCGAATTGACGGGCCATGGCCGGATCAAGCGCCTCCCAAGGCGACCAGTGGGACCAGTTGTGGAAATCATCGATCAACGGAAAGATCCGGGAGGGTGGGGCATTGATGACCGTGCTGCGCCGGACCTCGAAACTGTCAGGTTGCCGGCTTGCCAGCACCATCACGATGGCGACGGCCAGGACGACGAGGGTCGCGCAGATGATCAGAACGGGCGGCATGCGTCTCTTCCTTGGGGGTCAGTTGCAGGCGGAATCGAGAAGGTCGATCTGGCTGCGGATATGATCCGCTTCCGCCAGGGACCCGGCCAGGGCGATGGCCTTGCTGAAAGCGACCCGGGCTTCGCCAGACCGCTTCATTTGCGACAGCAGCGATCCTTTCAGGCCATGAAAATAGAAATACGACGAAAGGCGCGTTTCGAGCGGCTGGATCATCTCCAGCGCCGCCTCCGGGCCCCTGACGCGCGATACGGCGACGGCCCGGTTCAGGGTCGCCACGGGCGAGGGCTGCAGCCGCTCCAGGCTCGCGTACAGCAGGTCGATCTGAGCCCAGTCCGTCTGGTCAGGCGTGCCCGCCCTGGCGTGTAGCGCGGCAATGGCCGCCTGAACCTGATAGGCGCCCGGCTTGCGGTGACGCATGGCCTTGTCGATGAGGGCCAGCCCCTCGTTGATCATGCCGGCGTTCCACAGCGTTCTGTCCTGACTGTCCAGCAACACGACCCCGCCGCCGGCATCGAACCGGGCCTGGGCTCGCGCCTGCTGAAGCAGCATCAGGGCCATCAGTCCCATAAGCTCTGGCTCGGTCGAAAAGAGACGCAACACCAGACGACCGAGCCGGATCGCCTCCTCGGCCAGGCCCCGGCGCGCCTCATCGTCCGGCCCGGCTGAATACCCTTCGTTGAAGATCAGATAGATCATCGCCGCGACCGCCCCGACCCGTTCCGAGCGTTCCACCGGCCCGGGCGTTTCGAAAGGCGTTTCGGCCGCCGCAACCCGCGCCTTGGCCCGGGTGATGCGCTGCTCCATCGCCGCTTCCGACACCAGAAAGGCCCTGGCGATCTGTTTCACAGGAATGCCGCTGACGATCCTCAGAGCCAGCGCGATCTGTTGCGTGGCGGGCAGGGCCGGGTGGCAACAGATGAACATCAGGCGCAGCACATCATCGCGATAGTCGGCGCCGTCCAGCCGCTCGGCCAATGCAGGCTCCGCGTCGTCCAGATCAGACAGGACCGCCTCATCGGGGAGGGGCTGGTTGCGGCTGTCGCGCCTGACCCGGTCGATGCCGGCGTTGCGCCCGACCAGGATCAGCCAAGCCGTCGGATCACGCGGCGGACCCTTGTCAGGCCAGGTCCGCAGGGCCCTGAGACAGGCGTCCTGAAAGGCCTCCTCCGCGGCGTCCAGATCACGGAAATAGCGCAGCAAGGCGCCCATCGCCTGAGGCCGGGACGCTTGAAGAGTTGACTGCATCCAGGCGGCCGGATCCATCAGCCAAGCCGCCCGACATCACCGCCCGGCCGGAAAATCTGCAGCGGGCGGATTTCGTAGGCGCCAAGCCCCGGGTTGGCCACGGCCAGGTCGCGGGCCGTCTCCAGGGCCTCGTCCAGATTGGCGCAGTCAATGACGTAGAAGCCCAGAAGTTGCTCCTTGGTCTCGGCGAACGGGCCGTCGATGACCAGCGGCTCATCGCCCTTGCGCAGGGTGGTGGCGGCGGTGGTCGGCAGAAGGCGGGCGACCGGGCCCAGTCGTCCGGCGGCGGCCAGGCGATCCTCGACAGCCTTCAGATCAGCCATCACCTGGGCGTCATGCTCGGCGCTCCAGGCGGTGGTCACATCCTCCTGATTGTAGCAAAAAATGGCATAGAGCATGGGCAGGGTCTCCGCAGTCAGGCCAAGGACGTCCGGGCAATGGGCTTTCCGACATTGCACTTGAATTGAGTTTCAACGCGGGGCCAAAAGCGGGCAAGAGACTTGCCGACGGTCGCGCCCCGCGGGGCCGGGAATGCTAATCAGGGCCTGGGGGCCGCCCCTGTGGCTCCTGGAGCCTGAACCTTTCGAGCGAGGATTGCCGTCTTGGCCGAGTCTTCCAACTGGCGCAGCCGTCTTCCGGGAGCCCGGCTGCCGTCCCCGGGCGCAATCCGCGCGCAGATTCCGGGGTTTGACGGCGTACGGCTTTCGGTCGAGCAGGCCGAGGATTCTCTGGTCGCCGCGGCTGACCGGCTGGCGCCGCTTCGGGCGCCCTGGGCCCGGGAGGCCTTCAACATCCTGGCCATTTCCGGCGGGGCGGCCGGCGGGGCCTACGGCGCCGGCGTGCTGGTCGGCATGACCCGGGCGGGAAGCCGGCCCACCTTCGCGATTGTCACCGGGGTCAGCACTGGCGCCCTGATCGCTCCCTTCGCCTTGCTGGGGCCTGAGTGGGACGATCGATTGAAGGACGCCTACACCGGCGGCCACGCCAGTCGGCTTTTAAGCCTGGGCAGTCTGGGGGCGGGAGCGGGAGCGCTTTTCCGCACGGAATCGCTGGAAAATCTGATCCTGCCGTTCGTTGACGAAGTGATGCTTGAGGCTGTGGCTGCAGAACACCTCAAGGGCCGCCGGCTTCTGGTCGCCACCACCGATCTGGATCGCCAGCGCACGGTGATCTGGGACATGGGCGAGATCGCCTCCCGGGGCGGGCCGCAAGCCTTGACCCTGTTTCGCGACGTCCTCGTCGCCTCCGCCAGCCTGCCGGGCATCTTTCCGCCCAAGCGGTTCGCCTGCGAGGCGGACGGCGTGAAGTTCGAGGAAATGCACGTCGACGGCGGGGTGTCGACGCCGCTGTTCCTGATGCCCGAGGCCCTGCTGCGCTGGCGAAAGCTGGGGCAGAGGCTGTCGAACAGCCGGGTCTACGCCATCGTCAACACCGTGCTGCATCAGGGACCGCGCACGACCCAATCGAACATCGCCGCGATCCTCATCCGCAGCTTCGACACCATGCTGCGGTTCTCCTATCGCCACGCCATCGACCGGGCGGCGGCCTTCTGCGCCAGCCAGCGATTGCCGTTCAGCGTCGCCTCCATCCCTGATCCCGGCGAGGCGTTCAGCATGATGAGCTTTGACACCGTCAGCATGCAGCGGAACTTTGATCTCGGTGTCGAACGGGCCCTTGGCGATGACCTGTGGGAGACGCCCGTGGCCGAGCCCAGCGCCAAGGCGGGTCTGCTTGCGGCGCTGAGGCTGCGGCCGGAGCGATCCGGCGTCGTCAGGCCAGATCCTGAGGAAGACAACCAGGACCCCGCCTAGTCCCCGTTATTCGCGACGCTTCAATCCTTGGAGCGAGCCTTCTTCGGCACGAGATGCAGCGCGCCCACGACCAACGCGCCGATCACCAGACCCACAACCGACGATCCGGCGGCAAACACCAGCCATCCGGTCAGCGGGCCTACCGCGGGGGCGGTCGCCGCCCAGTGAGACGCCGCCTCGACCCAGACCGGAACGGGGGTCAGATGATACTGTTCGAGACCGTGGACGATGATCCCGCCACCCACCCACAGCATGGCGGCGGTGCCGACGACCGTCAGCCCGTTCATCAGCGGCGGCATGGCTTTCACCAGTCCCCGTCCGATCCGTCGGGTAAGCCGGGCGCGGCCCCGGGACATATGCAGGCCGATATCGTCCATCTTCACGATCAGGGCGACCGCGCCATAGACAGCGATGGTCAGTCCGATGCCCACGACCAGCAAGGCGAGGGCCTGGGTCAGCAGCGGCTTGTCGGTGACGCTGCCCAGGGAAATGGCCATGATCTCGGCCGAGAGGATCAGATCGGTGCGGATGGCGCCGGCAACCTTCTGCTGTTCCAGCTCCTTCGAACTGAGCGCGAACTCGGCAACTTCATCGACCTCTTCATGCTGGAACACGGCCTCGACGATCTTCTCGGTTGCTTCGAAGCAAAGGTAGGACCCGCCCAGCATCAGGATCGGGGTCACCGCCCAAGGGGCAAAGGCGCTGAGCAGCATCGCGCCGGGCAGGAGGAAGATCAGCTTGTTCTTCAGGGAGCCGACGGCGATCTTCGCGACAATGGGAAGTTCCCGCTCCGGCGTGAAGCCCATGGCGTAGCCGGGCGTAACGGCGGTGTCGTCGACAACCACGCCCACGGCCTTGGTGCCCGCCTTGCCGGCGGCCCCGGCGACATCATCCAGCGAAGCGGCCGCCAGCTTGGCGATACCGGCGATGTCGTCGAGAAGGGCGGCGAGGCCGGATGCCATGATGAGAGCCTGTCAGGGTGAGTTTGATGCGGCAGCGTGACAGCGGGTAGCGCGCCGATCTGTTCCGGTAAAGCGTCCCGCGCCTGTTCGCGTGGCGGGACAAAGAGCGGGAAATTTTGGACGTGTTGCCCTATGAGGCCATAATCCCGATCCTTCCGGCCTCGTCCGCCATGCAAACGATTCCTGCCCCAACCTCCTCCGTCTTCCCGATGACGCGCTGGATAGAGGGGCGAATTAAATCAAATAGCTAGCTGACTATCGGTGAAAGCGCATAGCCAAGCCCGCTGAAGGCTCTGGTGATCAGCCACGTCGAGTTGCACATCTGATTGGCTCCACCGATTTGGGTTTGGCGGTCGCGGCAGCTTTCTCAGGACGTGGCCGCGAAGTCCGTCGACGCGCTGAGGCCGCTCCATTTGCGGTCGGCCTCGGCCTTTCGGGCGTCGGCGCTCTCGACGATCCTGACTGCATCGCTTCCAAGCAGCAGACGGAGCGGCGGATCGTCCATGCCGACAACCTTGAGGATTGCCTGGGCCGCCTTGGCTGGATCACCCGGTTGCTTTCCATCGTAGTCTCGCTGGAACCGCGCCGCCTGGCCCACGGTGGCATCGTATTCAGGGCGGATAGCGTGGATCGTCTGGGACGAGCCAGCGAAGTCGGTCCGAAAGCCGCCAGGCTCGAATATGGTCACTTTGACGCCAAGCGGAGCCAACTCGCTCACCATCGCTTCCGAAAAGCCTTCGACGCCGAACTTCGCGGCCGAATAGGGGGCCCGGCCCGTCGACCCGATCCGTCCTCCGACCGACGAGAAGTTGAGGATGTGGCCTGAGCCTTGGGCGCGCATGATCGGGATTGCGGCCTTCGAAAGGTGAATCGGCCCGAATAGATTGGTGTCGATCTGCGCGCGGAAGTCTTCGATACTGGTGTCTTCGATCGGGCCGAGGTTTCCGTAGCCGGCCACACTCGCCACAACGTCAAGTCGGCCGAAGCGTTCGACCGCGGCGTCCACCGCCGCTTGCGCCGCGCCAAAGTCGGTTACATCGAGTGGCCGCAGGATCACCTGGGGGGCGTACCGATCCGACAGGTCCTCGAGGTCACGGGGGTTTCGGGCTGTGGCGACGAGATTGTCGCCCGCGCCGAGCGCCGCTTCGGCGAGTGCGCGGCCAAGTCCACGCGAGCTTCCGGTTATGAGCCATGTCTTGGACATTCGTGCCTCCTTTGGGTTGGTGAGGCAGATGTGACACCACGAAGCTGATCTGATAAGCCGATCAAAATGGATCAGACTAATGCAAAAAATCGCGCAATAAGGGCGAGCCAGTTGGAGCTCGAAGCTGTGGTGGCTGTAGCAAGACGCGGCGGCTTCCGCGTCGCCGCGCGCGAACTGGATATGTCATCCTCGGCGCTCAGCCACGCGGTGGCAGCGCTGGAGACGCGCTTGAGCGTTCGCCTGTTCAACCGCACAACACGCAGCGTCGCCTTGTCAGCCGAAGGCGAGCAATTCGTCGCGGAAGTCGCTCCGGCTTTGGCTGCGATCCGCACGGCCATAGAACACATTGATGAACATCGCGCCGAACCGGCAGGCGTCCTGCGCCTGAATCTGCCGCTCGGCGCAGGACGGATGATCCTCGCGCCGTTGGTGTTCGAGTACATGCGCCGCTATCCACGGGTGACCGTGGACATGGTGACGGAAGGGGCGATGGTGGACATCGTCGGGCACGGCTTCGATGCTGGCGTGCGGCTGGAAGAATTTGTCCCGCCCGACATGATCGCCGTTCCGATAACCCGTCCGATACGCTCTATCGTTGTTGGCTCCCCCGCCTATTTTGCGGAACGAAGGCCGCCGAGGAATCCGGCTGAGCTGGCGCAGCACCGCTGCATTCGTCGACGGATGGGGAATGGGACGATCTATCGCTGGGAATTCGAAAAGCGAGGCGAAGCCGTTGTGGTGGATGTGCCCGGCCAGTTGGTCCTCGATGACAGCGACTTGATGTTACAGGCGGCCCTGGCTGGGGAAGGCCTCGCCTACCTCTCTGACGTTGCAGCCGCGGTGTCGATCGAAGCCGGCCTCTTGCTGCCGGTGCTCGAAGACTGGTCGCCAGAATTCCCAGGCCTTTGCCTCTACTATCCAAGCCGCCGCAACATTCCCGCCAGGTTGCGCGCCTTCATCGATCTGATTCGCCAGCAGGCGAAGTGATATGCGAGATCATTTTTTGTGCTGGTTCATTTGGGGGGGCTAAGGTCGTCCACAACCCCTTCGCAGATCCAGGAAGATATCGCGTTCACCGACGGCCATTGCCCGTGCAGCCCTGATCACCAGCTGGATCCGGCGGGCCGGCAGCCAGAGTTCGATCTCACGCGCCTCGTCGATTGCCTGGATGAGCGCGAGCAGGGCAACGTCTTCCTCTTCCACAAGGCATCGCGGACGGCCTTGTTCGCTCTGCCCAAAGGCACGGAGGTTCGCGCTTACCGGTATGCTGGCTGCGATCCTGAGCTCCCCGATGACACCCCGCCAGTTTGAACAGTCACTGAAGAGACGCTGTCGCCGAAGGCGGAAATCGACCGCGCCTCTGGGATCCGCCCGGGGGGAGCCTGTGCGTGGGGATCGAAAATGTTTGGCGACAGCGGGTAGCGCGCCGATCTGTTCCGGTAACGCGGAGGGCCTTTTGGCATCCCGCTTACAAAGGGTGGGAAAACGGGCCTGACTTGCCTTAAGAGACTGCGTTTCCCCCTCTCATGCCTGAACACCCTTGAATAAGCCCCCCGCCCACCGCTTCTCCGTCGCCCCGATGATGGACTGGACTGACCGTCATTGCCGGGCGCTGCATCGCACCCTGACGGCTCGGGCGCTGCTCTATACGGAAATGGTCACCACCGGCGCCGTGCTGCATGGCGATCGGGAAAAGCTGCTGGGCTATGATCCTGTCGAGCATCCTGTAGCCCTGCAGTTGGGCGGCTCCGACCCCGCCGATCTGGCCGCCTCGGCCCGGATCGGCGCCGACCTGGGCTATGACGAGATCAATCTCAACGTCGGCTGTCCCTCCGACCGCGTGCAGTCGGGGCGGTTCGGCGCCTGCCTGATGCGCGAGCCGGAACTGGTCGCTGACTGCATGGCGGCGATGAAGGCGACGGTCGATGTGCCGGTGACGGTCAAATGTCGTATCGGGGTCGATGACCAGGACCCGCAAGAGGCGCTGTTCCGCCTTGTCGACCTCTCGGCGTCGGCTGGCGTCGGGACCTTTATCGTCCACGCCCGCAAGGCCTGGCTGAAGGGCCTGTCGCCCAAGGAAAACCGGGACATTCCGCCCCTCGACTACGATCTCGTCTATCGGCTCAAGGCCGAACGCCCGGACCTGACCATCATCATCAACGGCGGCGTCGCCTCGCTTGATGACTGCGAGACCCATCTGGAACGCGTCGACGGCGTGATGATGGGGCGGGCCGCCTATCATGAGGCTGGCCTGCTGGGGGAGGTCGACCGTCGCCTGTTCGGGGTTGAGACGAACGATGTATCGCCGTTCGAGGCGGTGGCCCGCTACCGGCCCTATCTGCAGGCGCGGCTGGAGGAGGGCGTCCATCTTCCGGCCATGGCGCGGCACATGCTCGGCCTGTTCCACGGGCGGCCGGGCGCGCGCGCCTGGCGGCGGATCCTGACCGTCGAGGGCGTCAAGGCCGGGGCGGGGATCGAGGTGGTCGATCGGGCCCTGGAAGCGGTCAGCGGGGCGAGAGCCGCGGCCTAGGGGATTTCCCTTGGTTGCGAGGCCCGGATCGGGCGCATATTCCGGCGCCATGTCCGACCGACCAGCAGACCATCCCCGCGGAGAAGGCCCGCGCACGGGCCCGGGCGTTGCGGTCGGGATTGATGAGGTGATGATCCGCGACCTTGTCCACGCCTTCTATGGCCGGGTCCGCGAAGACAGGACACTGGGGCCGATATTCGACGAGGCGATCGGGGAGGCCTGGGACGCCCATCTCGCCAAGCTGTGCGACTTCTGGTCATCGGTCATGCTGGCGACGGGCCGGTTTCAGGGCCGACCCATGCAGGCTCACAATCGTCTGGCCGATATCCGCCCATGGCACTTCGGTCGCTGGCTGGCCCTGTTCGGGGCTACGGCGCGAGATATCTGTCCGCCGTCAGCGGCGGCCCTGTTCATCGAGCGGGCGACGATGATCGGTCGCAGTCTGGAGATGGGACTGGCCGTATCCCGGGGCGAGCTTCCGGAGCGACGAGGTCAGAACCAGAGCGGCCGGCGGCAAGGGTGAAACACCTTCATCGGCCGGCTCATCCGGCAAAATGACCTGTGTGCGTCAGGGCTTGAGGATCAGCGCCGTGCGAGTGGCTTCGAACGAGGTTAGTCGACCCAGATAGCTCATCCCCAGCAGAGAAGTCTTCAGGCCGCCTTCCAGCACCAGGGCGTCGACATTCTCGACCCTTGCGCCGGCGATGGTGACGCTGCGCAGCTTGACCTGCGCCGCACGGGTCTTGCCGTCGGCGGTGGTCACATTGACCACATAGTCGAGGCCTTCGAGGTTGAGGCCGAGGCGTTTGGCGTCGTCAGCGGTCAGGGCGACGGCGGTCGCACCGGTATCGACGAGAAAGCGCACGGCGCTGCCGTTGACATCGGCTGTGGCCCAGTAATGACCGTCAGCGGCCTTGGTAACCTGGGCGACGGTCGAGCCGGGGCTGGCGGCGGGCGTCACCGCGACCTGAGCCTGGGTCGCTTCGACGACCGGCGCGCGGTTGGGGTCGAGAGTCACCACCGCTCCCGCGGCGCCCACTGCCGACAACGCGCCTACCAGCACAATGGCTGCGATCCTCAACATCAGCGACACCCCGCCTTTTTGGCTTCGTCGGACCGGTCGTTCGCCGATCCATTGATCGCTGTTCTAGAGAGGTTGGGTTTGCATCCGGTGAATCACCGGTCGATTTTGCGGGCCCCTGCACATTTTGGGCTGTCGTCGCGGTTCTAGAGGCCCACCAGTCCAAGTTTCTCCGGCCGGATCCGGCTGCGGCGCGCGGGGAGTTCGGCCATCAGACGGGCGCGTTCCTCATCGCTGAACCGGGACCAGCCGCCGATTTCCGGCAGGGTGCGCATGCAGCCCAGGCACAGGCTGCTTTCCGGATCGACGATGCACACCTTCACACAGGGGGTGGCGATGGCCTTGGGCGGGGCGGATGGCGTGGTCATCAGGCGTTTCCGTCAGGCAGGGCGTAGGCGACTGTGGCCCGAGCGGCGATCTTGTCAGGGCCTTCGGTCCAGAGGCTGATCTCGCAGGTGGCGATCCGCCGGCCAAGGCGCAACATCCTCGCCTCCGCAACCAGCGCTCCAGGACGGCAGGGGCGCAGAAAGTGAATGGTCAGGGAGGTGGTCACCGCCATGGCGACCTCTCCGATGTGGGCCAGGATCAGGGCGTAGGCCGCCATATCCGCCAGGCTCATCATGGTTGGTCCGGAAATGACGCCGCCGGGCCGCAGGCTGCGATCCGAGGTCGGGGCGCTCACCCGGGCCAGACCCGGCTCGACATGGGTGACCTGCGGCATCTGACCGGGCTCCGATGCCGGAAAGGCCCGGGCCAGAAAGGCATTCAGCGCGGCGACATCGAGGCGAAGCGCGGCGGGGGAGGGGGCGTCTGTCATCAGGGCAAGGATTGCGTCAGAGGCCCTGAGGCGCAAGCGCCAGTCTTCTGCCAAGAAGGGGACATGATTTGGTCATGTCCATTACAGGAAAGTTAGATATGAATTCTCTGTAATTGTTCGATTCTTTCATGGGTTTAATTTGAATGTGTCACAGTTGTTCAGCATCCTTTCAATATTGAAATTCACCACCGAGGGAGCAAACTCATGAAGACGCTGATCATCACCGCTGCACTGCTGGCTGTTGCGACGGGCACTGCCTCCGCGGCTCAACCGGCCGCCCGTCTGAGCGACGGCCAGTTCGTCAAGGCCGCCCGCTGCAAGGGTCTGGCGAAGTCGGAAGCTCTTGGCGTCATGGATACGGCCGGCGTCGACGCCGTCCTGAAGGTCAACAAGCGCGGCCGCGCCGATCACATCGTCCAGCGCGCCTACGACGCCCAGAATGAAGCCACATCCGAAGCCAACCGCGCCGACGACTCGGCCAAGGCTGACCTGATCGCCGAGCGGAGCGGCGCCTGCGAGGCCTTTGGCCTCCAGGGATAGATCCGCACTCTATCGAGCACCCAGAGCCCCTTGGCGCCCCGTCCACCCCCGGACGGGGCGCTCTTTTTTGTGGTGATCTTCGCGGCGGTTGATACGCTTGTGGGCTACAGGCGGGGGTAGTCGGATGCTGGAATTGATCATGGCTTTGGCGTTGGCCGCCGGCCCGACGGCCGAAAAGTCGCCGGCCGTCATCACGAACCCGCACTGGCTCGAGCTTCCGTCGGGCGATGAGGTATCCAGTGTCTATCCGGACAAGGCGCTCCGGGACGAAGTCGACGGGCGGGTTCTGCTGACCTGCCAGGTGCTCGCCACAGGCTATGTCAGCAAGTGTCGCGTTGAGGATGAAACCCCCGCCGACTACGGCTTCGGCGAGGCGGCGTTGCTCCTATCGGTTACCTTCCGGATGGCGCCGCGGACCGTCGACGGGTTGCCTGTCGACGGGGCGAAAGTCGGGATACCCATTGTCTTCCGGATGCCGGAAGAAGAACTTGCTCTGGGCTCTTCGGTCGTGCCCAGCCTGGAGATGTCGTTGGCCTGCTACGGTCAGTTCGCGTCAATGGCAGAGGCGGACCCTACAAACCTCGATCTACGCGGGATGGCCGGGGTATATTACTTGGCCTACGGCATGCAGGGCCTGAGTGGCGATCTTCTACCCTCCGAGATCGAAGCCAACCTGTCCAACGCACGAAAGGCAGGGAAGGTGGACCCTCGATGTGTGATCATTCCTGGCGTGGGTGAGGGCTTCAGGGGCGCGTTTTCGAACCCACCATAATCGCAGGCGGCCGCCCGGGACTGACGGCAATCGCTTACGTTGACGCAAGCGTCATCTTTCCAAACAAGCGTTCGGCCCCTATGATCGGCTCCGACGTGAACACGGCCCTTCAGAGCCGCGCCGGGAGCCCCTGATGAACCTCGACTTTTCGCCCGAAGATATCGCTTTCCGTGACGAAGTCCGGGCCTTTGTGGCCGAGAACTACCCCGAACAACTCCGTGACAAGGGATCGGACCGGGAAGACCTGTCCAAGGACGACTTCCTGTCCTGGCACAAGGTTCTGGCCAAGAAGGGATGGGTCGCCCCGTCCTGGCCCAAGGAGTGGGGCGGCTGCGGCTGGACCTCGACCCAGAAATATCTGTTCGGCGAGGAAATGGCCCGCGCGGACGCCATTCCGATCCTGCCCTTCGGCGTCGCCATGGTCGCGCCGGTGATCTACACCTTCGGCACCCAGGAGCAGAAGGACCGCTACCTGCCGAAAATCTACAATGGCGAAGAGTGGTGGTGCCAGGGCTACAGCGAGCCGGGCGCCGGTTCCGACCTGGCCTCCCTGAAGACCAAGGCCGAGCGCATCACCGGCGACGACGGCAAGGAATACTACATCGTCAACGGCCAAAAGACCTGGACTACCCTGGCCCAACACGCGGACTGGGGCTTCTTCCTGGTCCGCACCGACCCGACCGCCAAGATTCAGGAAGGCATCTCCTTCCTGCTGATCGACATGAAGACCCCGGGCATCACCGTGCGTCCGATCATCACCATCGATGGCGGCCACGAGGTCAACGAAGTCTGGCTCGAGAACGTCAAGGTTCCGGTCGAGAACCGCGTGTTCGAGGAGAACAAGGGCTGGACCTGCGCCAAGTTCCTGCTGGCTCACGAACGCTCCGGCATCGCCGGCGTCGCCCGCTCCAAGCGCGGCGTCGAGAAGGTCCGCGAACTGGCCTCGGCCGAGGCCGGCGATGACGGCCACAACCTGCTGGCCGACCCCGACTTCAAGCGCAAGGTCGCCGAGCTGGAGATCGACCTGACGGCGCTGGAATACACCGAGCTTCGCGTGCTCGCCTCCGAGAGCGCCGGCAAGGGCCCGGGCCCGGAATCCTCGCTGCTCAAGATCAAGGGCACCGAGATCCAGCAACGCCTGACCGAACTGGCCCTTGAAGCGGCTGGTCACTACGGCGCGCCCTACTTCCGGGGCTTCCCGGAGGATGGCGACAATATGCATCCGATCGGTCCGGACGCGGCTCACCGCACCGCGCCCAACTATTTCAACACTCGCAAGACCTCCATCTATGGCGGCTCGAACGAGATTCAGCGCAACATCATCGCCAAGATGGTCCTCGGCATCTAATCAGGCCGGGAGACCACGAAACGCCACCAAAACACTCGAGTTAGGGACGCCCCGATGGACTTCAATTTCTCCGAAGAGCAATCGATGCTGCGCGACACCGTCGCCAGCTTTCTTCAAGACAAGTACGACTTCGACAAGCGCCAGAAGCTGATCAAGAGCGAGAGCGGCTGGAGCCCGGAGATCTGGGAATCCTTCGCCAATGAGCTGGGCATCCTCGGCGCCCCCTTCTCCGAAGAGCTGGGCGGCCTGGGCGGCGGCGCCATCGAAAACATGATCGTCATGGAAGAGTTCGGCAAAGCCCTGGTGGTTGAGCCCTACCTCGGCACCGTGGTCATCGGCGGCGGCTTCCTGAAACACTCCGGCTACGCCGGCGCGGCCGATCTGATCGGCGGCATCATTGAAGGCAAGGTCACCATGGCCTTCGCCTATGCCGAACCGCAGGCCCGCTACAGCTGGAACGACATCAAGACCACGGCCAAGAAGGAGGGCGACTCCTACGTCCTCAACGGTCACAAGGCGGTCGTCATCGGCGCCCCCTGGGCCAGCCATCTGATCGTCACGGCCCGCACCAGCGGCGGCCAGCGCGACGAGGCCGGCATCTCGGTCTTCCTCGTTGAGAAGGGCGCCAAGGGCATCGTCACCCGCGACTACCCCACTGTCGACGGCCAGCGCGCCTCGGAAGTCTACTTCGAGAACGTCACCGTCCCGGCCAGCGCCCTGATCGGCGAAGAGGGCAAGGGCCTGCCGCTGGTCAACAAGGTGCTGGACGAGGCGACCGCCGCCGTCTGCGCCGAGGCCACCGGCGCCATGCGCAAGATGCATGAGACGACCCTCGACTACGCCCGTCAGCGCAAGCAGTTCGGCACCGCCATCGCCAACTTCCAGGTGCTGCAGCACCGGATGGTCGATATGTTCATGAACGTCGAGCAGTCGGTGTCGATGACCTATATGGCCACCCTCAAGCTCGACGAGAGCGACGCCGAGCGGGCCAAGGCCGTCTCGGCCGCCAAGGTCCAGATCGGCAAGGCCTGCAAGTTCGTCGGCCAGAACGCCATCCAGATCCACGGCGGTATGGGCATGACCGACGAACTGGCGGTCGGCCACTACTTCAAGCGCGCGACGATGATCGAAGGCCTGTTCGGCTCGGTCGACCATCACCTGCGCCGCTATGAGGGCCTGAGCTTCGGCAAGGCGGCTTAAGGCCTCCAGCCCTCACCAAACGACAAGGCCCCTGAAGCAGCCGCTTCCGGGGCCTTTTTGTTGTCCATCGCCCAACCCGGTTCTGCTCGCATCCGGACTGGTGAAAAGGCGCAAGGAACGGTCTAGTCTGGGCCCATGATCTCGCTCTCCCGTCGCTCCGCCATCGCCCTTTCCGCCTCCGCCATGGCCCTCGCCGCCGCCCCGCGCGCCCTTGCCGGCGAAAAGCCGCCGGTCGCTGCCGAGTGGCCGCTGTCCAAGGCAGCGGAAATCTTTGACAAGACCCAGACCCTGACCCTGTCGCCGGATCTCTCCCATCTGGGATCGGGCGAGCAGGAGGCGGTCAAAAAGCTCCTGCAGGTCGGAGCCATCTTCCAGGACGTCTACGAACTCCAGCGCCATCGCGACGCCCTGAAAATCCGCGAGGCTCTTGCCGCGCGCACGGATCCACAGGGCAAGGCCCTGGCGACCCTTTACCGCATCTTCCAGGGGCCGATCGCCACCACTCTCGACAACCAGCGGGCGCCGTTCGTCGCCACCGATCCGGCCCCCGCCGGCAAGAACGTCTATCCCTGGGACCTGACCAAGGCTGAGTTCGAGGCCTTCCTCGCGGCCCATCCTGACCAGCGGGCCGCCCTGACCGATCTGCGGTCCGTCGTGCGGCGGGCGGACAAGGCCTCCCTGCAACGCGACCTTGGCAAGCTGCGGCAATACCCGGCTATCGACACCCTGCATCCTGGCCTTCGGGACCAGCTTGAGGCGCTCGCCCGTAAGCCCGACCGGGCCGTGCTCTACGCCGCGCCCTATTCGCTGGCCTATGCGGACGAGATGATCCGCGCCCACGCCCTGCTCAACGCCGCCGCCGATGCGGTTCAGAGCGATGACTGGGCCTTCGCCAGATACCTGCGCAACCGCTCCCGCGACCTGTTGTCGGACGACTATGAGTCCGGCGACGCCGCCTGGCTGACCGGGCGTTTCAAAAACCTCAACGCCCAGATCGGCGCCTATGAGACCTATGACGATGAACTGCTCGGGGTGCGGGCCTTCTACAGTTTCAGCCTGCTGGCCGCCCGCAATGAAGAGGGCGCGGCCCTGCGCAAGGCGATGAGCGGCATCCAGGCCCTGGAAGACTCCCTGCCGACCGACGTCCACAAGAAGGTTCAGGAAGACATTCCCGTCGGGGTCTACGACGTGATTGCCGATTTCGGCCAGTCGCGGGGCGCCAACACCGCCACCAACCTGCCCAACGAAGCCTACCTCAACGCGCGCTACGGCAGCATTATCCTGCTGCGCGTCAATATCATGCGGAACCGCGACCTCTTCCAGGGCAGCGGCGACACCTTCGGCGCGGCGATGGCGGCGCCCTATGCCGGCCACCTGACGTCAGACGCCAACTTCTATCGCACCCTCTGGCACGAGGTCGGCCACTACCTCGGGCCTGACCTGACCCGCGCTGGCGAGCCCTTCGATGTGGCGCTTGGACCGGACGCCAGTCTGCTGGAGGAGATGAAGGCCGATCTCGTGTCCCTATTCGTCGCCGAAGAACTGAAGACCCGCGGCTACTACACCGACGACCAGCTTCGCGCCGTCTACGCCAGCGGCATCCTGCGCTGCCTGCAGAGCAATCCGCCCCGGCGTGAGCAGCCCTACAACATGATGCAGCTGATGCAGTGGAACTGGTTCCTCGATCGCAAGGTGCTGACCTTCGATCCGGCGACCGGGAAGCTGTCCATCGACTACAGCCGCTACCACGACGCCGTCCGCGACCTGCTGAAGATGGTCTTCGCCCTTCAGGTCGGCGGCGACCGGGCCGCCGCTGACGCCTTCATCAGCAAGTGGGGAACCTGGGATGAGGCCCTGCACGGCGTTGTGGCGACAAGCATCCGGGCCCAGCAGCGCTATCGGTATCGGCTGTTCAACTACGCGGCAATGAAGGGCTAGAGGTCGGCACCGGCGTCTCGCTGTCCTGTCCGGTGAGCGCGTCAGCGGACTTCAGGAGGTAGGCGGCGGCGAGGTGCAGATTCAGCTCTGTCGCAAGACTGGCGTCCTGATCGGTTGCCAGTTTTGTGCGCTGGAACACGCTCGCCAGAAGCGGGCGGACCTCAATGTCCAGGACTCCGGCAAATGGACTGGTCCCCGCCTCGACCACGGTCCCTGCCGCCTTCGCAGCCGAACCGGCAAATCGCTTCAGGGTTTCGAGGTCGCGTTCGGGGACCCCTCCGCTCACCAGCGCGCTGATGACAACCGGCTCGCCATTGACCGAAATCCGGTAGGTGGCGGCGCTGCCGTTCCACAAACCCTGAATGTGCAGATGCCCCAGGGGGCCTCCCAGGCTGCTGTCCAGAACCGGCCCATTCGCCTCAATGAACGCCCTGCAGATTTCGGTCCATCGAGGCGAAAGCTGGGCGAGCAGCCAAGTGCGGGCGCCGCCGAACTGACCGTCAAACGCGTAGGCGGCGGAGGTGAACGATGGGCTCGTCATGCCTGGCCATCGCCTACAGCGGCGCGCACGCCTCTTTCAGCCATTCCCCCGCCTCGCCATCGACCAGCGGGCCGATCTCCTTCAGCACCCGCGCATGGTAGGCATTGAACTGGGTGCGCTCGATGTCGCTGAGCATGTCCAGCACCACCAGCCGCTTGTCGATCGGGGCCAGGGTCAGGGACTGGAAGCTGTGCATCGGCCGATCGCCGCCCGGAATGAGCTCGGCCGGCATGACCACTTCGAGGTTCTCGATACGGATGCCGTATTCGCCGTCCTTGTAGTAGCCGGGCTCGTTGGAGACGATCATTCCCGCTCGCAGGGCGACGGTGTTGGGCGCCTTTGAAATCCGTTGCGGGCCTTCATGGACGCCGAGATAGACGCCGACGCCGTGGCCGGTGCCATGGTCGTAGTCGAGACCCTCCGACCACAGGGCGGCGCGGGCGAAGGCGTCGATGGCGCTGCCGGTGGTCCCGGCCGGGAAACGCAAACGCGCCAGAGCCAGATGGCCCTTCAGCACCAGGGTATTGCGGCGGCGCATCTCCTCGGTCGGCTCGCCGATGGCCACGGTGCGGGTCACATCGGTGGTGCCGTCCAGATACTGACCGCCGCTGTCGACCAGCAGCAGGGAGCCGGACTTCGCCCGGTCGTTGGTCCGGTCGCTGGGGTGATAGTGGGGCAGGGCGCCATGGCCGTTGGCCGCGCCGATGGTGTCGAAGCTGAGGTCCTTGAGCATGCCGGTGGCTTCGCGGAAGCCTTCCAGCTTGGCGACAGCCTCCTTCTCGTCCGGCGGATTGATCTGGCCCTCGGTGGCCAGCCAGTGGAGGAAGCGGGTCAGGGCGGCGCCATCGCGGCGATGAGCCTCCTGTGTTCCGGCGATCTCGACGGCGTTCTTGCAGGCCCGGGGCAGGGTGCAGGGATCCATCCCGCGCACCACCTCTGCGCCGGCCGACGCCAGCTGGTCGAAGTACCAGGCCGAGGACTGGCCAGGATCAACCAGCACCTTGGCGCCCTTGAGCTCAGCCAGGGCGCGATCGAGGGCGTCCGGGTTTTCCAGCGAGACCTGATTGCCGAGCCAGGCCGGCAGGTCTTCGGTCACCTTGTCAGGGTCCAGAAACAGCCGGGCGGTCCCGTCGTCGCGGACGATGGCCTGACTGAGGGGCAGGGGCGTGCGGATGACGTCGCCGCCCCGGATGTTGAACAGCCAGGCGATGGAAGCCGGAGCGGTGATCACGGCGGCGCTGGCGCCCAGGTCCTTGAGCGCGTCGCCGATCCGGGCCCGCTTTGAAGCCGACTCCTCGCCGGCGTAGTCCACCGGGTGCGGCACGACGGCGGCTTTGGGCTGCGGCGGACGAGCCTCGCCCCAGGCGGCGTCGAGCGGGTTGGTGTCTAAGGGCTTCAGGGCGGCGCCGGCCTTCTCGGCGGCCTTCTTCAGGCCGGCCAGGGCGTCGGGGCTGTGCAGTCGCGGATCATAGCCGATCACCGATCCGGCGGCGGCCTGCTCGAGATAGGCGGGAACCCCGCCCTCGACGAGGTCGCGGATCTCGAACAGCTTCTGATCCACCTGCTCGCGCACCTGGATGGTGTAGCGGCCGTCGACGAACACGGCGGCCTTGTCCTTCATGATCACCGCCGCCCCGGCCGAGCCGGTAAAGCCCGTCGCCCAGGCCAGCCGGTCATTGGCGTCCGGAAGGTATTCATTCTGGTGCTCGTCCTCATGGGGGACCAGCAGGCCGTCCAGACCCTGTTCGGCCATGGCGGCGCGGATCAGAGGCAGGTGGCGGGGGCCGAAGGACGGGTCGGTGGATTCAGTGAAGGTCTGGCGCATGCAGCAGATTTAGGCGCCTCAGCCCCGTCGCGCCACGGCTTTCTGCGGCGGATTGGTCGCAGGTCGTCGAAAGGGTTCGCTAACTCTACCCGGCCAAAGTCGCCCGCAGGGAAATTCGGGGGCTGAAGATGAACTGCGACTGCAACCAGATCCGGTGGCCGACCATGTCGCGCCGCGCTGTTTTGACGTCGGCCGCCGGCGTCGGCCTGGCGGCCATGTTGCCGGCAACGGGGGCCATGGCCGGCGGCCATTGCGAAGCGCTGCTGCTGACCTGCATGGACTTCCGGCTGTCCAACGAGATCACCGCCTACATGGACGCCCGGGGGCTGCGGGACAAATACGATCACGTCATCCTGGCCGGCGCCTCGCTGGGCGCCCTGAACGACCGGTTCCCGGCCTGGAACGACGTCTTCATGGGTCATGTCGATCTGGCGGTACAGCTGCATGAGGTGCACCGCGTCATCATCCTCGATCACCGCGACTGCGGCGCCTACAAGATGTTGATGGGCGAGGCGGCCGTGAAGGACCCGGACACCGAGCTGAAGAGCCACGTCAAACAGCTCTATCTGACCCGGGCCGCCATTCTGGCCAAGCACCCCCACATGGAAGTCGAGATCGGTCTGATGAGCCTCGACGGCACGGTGATGCAGGTCGTCTGATCGCCCGTTGGCTTAGCGCTTCTCGAGCACGAGGGTCGCCCAGGCGTCCCGGTGCAGGCGGCGCTTCAGTCGAAAGCCTCGCGCCAGATAGGCGGCCTTCACCCGCCGCTCCTGGGTGCGCAGAAGACCTGACAGGATGGCGATCCCGCCCGGCTTGAGCGCGGTCCGGATGTCCTGCGCCAGCGCGACCAGCGGCGGCGCCAGGATGTTGGCGAAGACCAGATCGTAGGGCGCCGTCGCCGCCACCTTGCGATGGCCAAGGCCAGAGGCGTGGACAAAGCGGGCGTTGGCCGAATTGACCGCGGCGTTCTCGCCGGCGATGCGCACCGACGGCGCGTCGATATCCGTTCCGACCGCCAGTTTGGAACCGGTCCTGGACGCGGCGATGGCCAGCACGCCCGTGCCGGCCCCGACGTCGAGCACCTTGCCGAACCGGCGGGCCTTCAGCAGGTCGTCGAACACCCGCAGGCAGCCGGCCGTGGTCCCATGATGCCCGGTCCCGAAGGCGGCCCCGGCTTCGATCCGCAAGGTGACGGCGTTGGGCGGCGCCAGGCCCTTGTCATGCAGGCCGAACACGAAGAAGCGGCCTTCCCGCACCGGCGGCAGGCCCGACAGCGACATGGCCAGCCAGTCGGCGTCCGCGAGCTCTTCCGTAATGGTCTTCAGTTCGGCGAAGGCCGCGAGCTCGCGACGGATTTCGTCGGCCTCGGCCAGTGTGGTGGGGAAGGCGTCGATCCGCCAAATGCCCTTGTCCTCATCCTCCTCGAGGATCGAGTAGGTCGCGCCCTCCAGCAACGGATTGGCGTCCATCGCCTCGGCCGCGGTCTCGGCGGCCAGCCTTGGGCCTCGGGCGATAATCTGGACGGCGTCGTCCTGGGGCGGGTGGTTGTCAGTGGGGGCGGTCATGGCGGGGGTTTAGCCTAAACTGCCGCCTGCTCAATGGGGCGCGTCCAAATCGCGCGCTTCGGTAAGACTACTGTCGGTTCTGGAAGGCCTCATCGTAGGGGATGGGACCGGAGTGATCCGCTTCAAACGCCGCCATCTCACGGGCCGGCGCGTCGGCCGGTTCAAACACCTCCGGACCAAGGTCAACAGGGGTGCGGTCGATGCCGGCCAGAATGCCGCCGCCCAGGCTCGGATAGCGCACGTCGCTGTCGTAGGTGGGCAGGGTCACGGCGCTGTAGTCGGCGGGCTCGGCGATCGGCAGATCGGAGGCGGCCTCGCGCCAGGCGGCGTCCTGATAGCCGTATTCCGGCCCATAGGTTTCATCGCCAGGCTGATCGATGTGATCGGTGCCCGTCACATAGTCGGGAACGCCGTAGGGGTAGGCGTTGGCGGCGTTCTGGTATTCGGCGTCTCCATAAGCGCGACGACCGCTGTCCCCGATCGTGATCTGCGGGCCGCCGATGCGATCGACCGCCAGGGAAGGGCGCAGGGCCCCGCCGATGGCCAGACCAGCGAGGGTGACGACGCCGATACCGTAGAACAGGGATTTCATGACCTTCGCGCTCCTTCTTGCAGAACACAGCGCGGAAGGACGGTTTTGGTTGCGTTACGCCATGGCCCCGGCGGCGGCGGGCTCCAGATCTCCGACCAGCGCGCGATAGGCGCGCCAACTGGCGAGGCCAAGCCAGGGGAAGGTCACGATCATCGCCAAAAACCCGGTCGCGGCGGTGATTAACAGCAGGGTCACGATGAGGGCGGCCCACAGAAGCATCGGGCCCAGGTTCGTCGAAACGGCCCGGAAGCTGGTGGCGACCGCCGCAAAGACATTGGTCTGCCGATCCAGCAGCATCGGCGCCGACACCACCGTCAGGGTGAAGGAAAAGAAGGCCACGGCGCCGCCGACGATCGTGCCGGTAATCAGCATTGAATGGCCTTCCCCGGTCGCCAAGGCGAAGTGGCTGAAATCGGCCAGGGTCCGGTGGCTCTGATAGGTCGACAGGCCGTAGACGATCTGCGCGAACTGCGCCCACATCAGATACAGGAGCAGCAGGGCGAGGCCCAGGTAGGCCGTGTCCTGACGGAAAGCCGACGGCAGGATGAGCATCGACCTGAGGCGCGGCTTCTGACCGGCCTCGATCTGTCGGCCGGCCTCGTAAAGTCCCATCGCCAGCATCGGGGCGACAAAGACAAAGCCCAGGGTCAGGAACAGGGCCCAGATGGCCATGCCCGAGAGATAGAGGGCGAGGCAGAGGCCAATGCTGGCCACTGTCATCCCCAAACCGTAGGCGAGCGCCGCCACCGGGGCCCGGCCAAGGTCTGCGAAGGCAGCGTAAAGCCACCCGAAGGGCGCACTCCATCGCACGGTTCTGATGGGCGGAAGCCCGAGCGTCGACGCCATTTTGCCTCCCCGCCTCACTGATCGGAGGCTGTTGAGGAATGCTACCGCCGCCTCGCCGCAACTGACAAGCCGCCTGGGCCCCGCCAATCTGACGGATGACCGGCCGTTCGGGTCAGTGTATGGCAGGAAAAAACAACAGGGGGAGACGGGGGATGACCGGGATGACAGTCGAAGGAATGGCTGACGAGCGCTTTGGCGCGGTCCGCGAGGCGTTTCAGGTCAATCTGGACAGTGGCGGCGAGGTCGGCGCCTCCTTCTGCGCGACCCTGGAAGGCGAGACCGTCGTTGATCTGTGGGGCGGGTATGCTGATGCGGCGATGACCCGGCCCTGGGTCAAGGACACCATCGTCAACGTCTATTCCACCACCAAGACCATGACCGCCCTGACGGCGCTGCTGCTGGCCGACAGGGGCGAGCTGGATTTTGATGCCCCTGTCGCCCGCTACTGGCCGGAGTTCGCCGCCAACGGCAAGGACGGCGTCAAGGTCAGCCACCTGATGAGCCATTCCTCAGGCCTGCCCGGCTGGAAGGCCCCGCTGCAGAAAGAAGACCTCTACGACTGGGAAAAAGTCACCCGCCTGCTGGCGGAGCAGTCGCTGTTCTGGGAGCCCGGCAAGGCCGTCGGCTACCACGCGGTGACACAGGGCTATCTCGTCGGGGAGGTGGTGCGGCGCATTACCGGCAAGAGCCTTGGGACAGTGTTTCGCGAGGAGATCGCCGAGCCGCTGGGAGCTGACTTCCACATTGGCCTGCCGGCGTCCGAGGATGACCGGGTCGCCGAGCTGATTCCGCCGCCGCCGGGCGCGACGATCGGGGACGGCAAGAAGGACGAGATCAGCGTCAGCCTGACCAACCCGCCCATCGATGTCTCCGAAACCGCAACGCGCGCCTGGCGGGGCGCGGAAATCCCGGCGGCCGGGGGCACGGGCAACGCCCGCTCGGTCGCCCAGGTCCAGTCCATTCTGGCCAATGGCGGCATGGCTCAAGGCAAGCGCTTCCTGTCCGAGGCGGGGTGCCGCAAGGCGCTGGAGCTGCAGATCGAGGGGCCGGACCTGGTGCTGGGCATGCCCGCCCGGTTCGGTCTGGGCTTTGGCCTGGGCGGTGGTGCGGTGCCCCTGCCCAACCCCAACACCCTCTATTGGGGCGGTTATGGCGGCTCTCTGGTGATCATAGACATGGACGCCCGCAGCGTCGTCGCCTACGCCATGAACAAGATGGCCGGGACTACGACGGGCGACATGCGCGCCTTCTCCCTCGCCATGGCCCTCTGGGGCTCGCTCAACTGACCTGGCTCGCGCGCCGAGCCCATGCCCCTGAGAGGAGGGGGCGACCATGACTGACAAGCCTGCCCGGCCGATTCTGAAGCTGAAATTTCCGCCGGCCGTCAAACCGGTCGCCCCGCCCCCGCCCCCGCCTGCCAAGGCGGAGGCGCCGGTCAAGGCGCCCTGGCGCTGCAAGCCCTGCGGCGGGCCGGTCACCGTGCCTGCGGATGCAGACCCGGCGAGCGATGTCCGCTGCCCGGCCTGCAACGCCAATCTGGGCAAGGCGGCCAGCTTTCTCAGCGATCCGCCGGAGGCCAGCAAGGTGCGCGCGCGCTACCTCGGCTGACGACCGGGCTCAGGGCCACCAGCGCAGCGCCAGCAGCGACACCCCGATGACAATCAGGGGACCGAACACCGCCAGGGTGTGCCGCGTCATCTCCTCGGGAAAGAAGGTGTCGGATACCGTGCGCGTCTTGCTGAGGCGCGATACGACCGCCGTCAGCGGGCATTTCATTCCGCTCCCGACAAAGACCACAACCTCGATCCCGACCAGACCGAGCGCCAACCATAGCCACGGGCCTTGCGCCCCGGTGAGGCCGGCGTAGAGCACCAGCAGCACCGCCGTAGCCATGATCACATAGATAGCGGAGTGGAGCGCGCGGACCAGCGTCAGACGTTGGCGATCGGTCATGATCAGGCCTCGGGAAGTTCCTCGAACACATTGACTCCGGCCTCGCCGGGACGCGATCCCCATTCAAATCGCTCGGTCATCCTCAGGCGTCCGTCCGGAAGCCGCTCCAGGCTGCAGCGGGACTGGCCATTGTCCATCAGACCGTCGTTCTGCATCTGACAGAAGCAGAAGATCAGTTCTGCTCCATCGAGTCTGCCGATCAACCGACCCTGCCTGATCTTCCCGCCGGAATAGTCCGCGCTGATCATGTCCTGTGACTGCCGGAACCGGAAAATTGTGTCGCGACCCACCACGCCCGAACCTGCAGTCTCGACAACGTTGAACCGCCTGCCATCAAGCGTGATGGCGGGAGACTGAAAGGTAGGGTCGGTCATTGGAACGGGCCATGCTTTCTGAACCTGTTCCGACAGTCGCCGACCGGGCCGCCCCCCGTCAATTCCGCGCTTGGCGCTTGCCGCCCGCAGCGTCATCCCCGCAAGATGCGGTCAGGGAGAAAACAACATGACCAATCTGACCGGACGCATCGCCTTGGTGACCGGAGCGTCACGCGGCATCGGCGAGGCTACCGCCCGCGCGCTGGCGGCCGAGGGCGCAAAGGTCATCTGCAGCGACCTGGAGGCGCCCCGGGATCTGGCTGACCAGATCGGCGGGATCGCCCTTCGTCAGGACGTGACCCGGGAAGATGACTGGGCCGAAGCGATGAGCGTCGCTCGCGATCAGGCCGGCGGCCTCGATATTCTCGTCAACAATGCCGGCCTGTTTCTGATGAAGCCGGTCACCGAAACCACCCTTGAGGACTGGCGCCGTCTTCACGGGGTCAATGTCGAAGGCGTGTTTCTCGGCTGCAAGGCCGCCATTCCGCTGTTGGCCGAGCGCTCGGCAAAGTGGACCGGCGGCGCGTCCATCATCAATCTGTCTTCGATCGCCGGTCTTGTCGGATCGGCGGGGGCGGTTTGCTACAACGCGTCCAAGGGCGCTGTGCGGCTGATGACCAAGGGTCTGGCGATGGAGCTGGCTCCTCACAAAATCCGGGTCAACTCAGTGCATCCAGGCGTCATCGACACTGCCATGGGCGATGAGGTGATCGCCGGCTTTTCCGCGGCCGCCAGCATCGGCGACAACGAAGCCCGCAGCCTGCTGGCCCAGCGTCATCCGCTGGGTCACATGGGCGATGTCGCCAATATCGCCGACGCGGTGGTGTTTCTGGCGTCAGACAAGGCGGCCTTCATGACCGGCTCGGAAATGGTCGTCGACGGGGGCTTTACGGCGTCCTGACCGGCGCGGTCGGCGCTGTCAGCCTGCGAGGGCCGGCAGGGTAGATTGCCCGACGTCTTCGCGTCGGTCGAAGGCCTCGTTCATCGCGCCAAGCAGGCTCGCCGCCGTGATCGGTTTCGACAGGTGAATGTCGGCCCCGGCCTCCCGGCTGGCGTCCAGATGCTCGGGCAGGGCGTTGGCGGTCATCATCACGATCGGCACGTCCTGCGCCGGCGTTCCCGACGCCCGGATACGGCGGACGGCGGTCAGGCCATCCATCACCGGCATCTGCATATCCATCAGGATCAGGTCGAAGGGCGAGGACAGGGCGGCGTCGACGGCCGCCTGGCCGTCGGCGACCGAAACCACCTCCGCCAGACCAGCCAGCATCAATTCGGCCACCTTGCGATTGGTCGGATGGTCATCGGCCAGCAGCACCCGCAGGGGCCGGTCCGGAAGCTCGTTGCCGGCGACGGGCTGGCGCGACTGTCGCTGTTGGCCGACGGCGGCCAACGGCAGCTCGACCCAGAAGGTTGAGCCCACGCCCGCCTGGCTCTCGCAATCGATGGTCCCCCCCATCAGGGCGACGAGGTCGCTGCAGATCGCCAGCCCCAGTCCGGTGCCGCCGAACCGGCGGGTGATGGAGTCGTCGGCCTGCTGAAACCGACCAAAGACCCGCGCCTTGGCGTCCTGTCCGAACCCCGATCCACTGTCCGTCACCGAAAGCCGGATCAGGCCTTCGGGGGTCGACGCCACGCTGACGACAATCTGTCCCGAAGCCGTGAACTTCAGGGCGTTGCTGAGGAAGTTGGTCAGGATCTGCCGGATCCGGAGCGCGTCGCCGCGATACCAGCCCTGGACACCGTCTCCCAGTTTCAGATCGATGGGGACGCCCTTCTCGGCGCCGCGAGGCCTGAACATCTCGACCGTCGAACGCGCCATTCCCGGCAAGTCAAAGGGCTCGCAGTCGATCTTCACGGCTCCGGCTTCAATCTGGGCCATGTCGAGCAGGTCAGAGAGCAGGTCGGTCAGGGTCGCTCCGGAGGTGCGGATGAGATCCAGCAATTCGAGGTCCTGCTCGCCCGCGAGCCTTTGGGACAGAAGGTCGGCGGCGGCGACAATGCCATTCAGCGGCGTCCGCAACTCATGGCTCATGTTGGCGAGAAAGGCGGACTTGGCCCGATTGGCGTTTTCGGCGGTCGCCAGCGCCTGGGTCAGGGCGACCTTCGCCTCCTGGCGCTCGGTGACGTCCTCGGCGACCGTGACGATCAGGGCGGGTCCGTCGGCGTCACGGGTGACAACCTTTCGTGTCGTCCAGTAACGCACGCCCAGGTCCGCGGTTGTGACCGGCGCATCGTGCTCAACCAGCATACGGCCGCTTTCGATAGCGATCCGGTCCTCTGCAATTGAGCGCTCCGCCTCTTCGGGCGGGAAGAGTTCGGCCACGGTCCTGCCCAGCGCCTGGTCTGATCGCAGACCTGTGGCGGCCTCCGCCGCCGGGTTGATCAGGACAAACCGTCCATCCCGTGCATCCCGCACGATCAGCAGGGCCGGCAGCATCTCGATGACGGTCCGGTGGAAGCTCTCCTGCTGACGGAGCGTTTCCTGGGCGATGGCCAGTTGGCGGGCGGCGGCCTCCGCCTCGGCCACCGACCGGATCAGCGACTGTTCCTTGAGGATCAGATTGTCCTGGAAGGACTTGCGCTCGATGGCGATGGCCACGAGGTTGGCGGCGTTGTGGATCGCCTCCAGATCGGCGCTCGTCGGCGAACGCACCTCCCGGCGGTACATGGCCAGCGTGCCAAGCACGCGCCCGTCTGGCGCCCTGACCGGCTCCGACCAGCAGGACGCCAGGCCCGCTTCCGCGGCAAGATGGCGAAACTCGACCCAGAGGGGGCTGTTCTGAATGTCCTCGGCGATGACCGACTGGTTGCGAAAGGCAGCCGTCCCGCAGGAGCCGACCGCCGGCCCGATGGCGACTCCGTTAATCGCCTGATTGTAGCTCTCCGGCAGGCTGGGTCCGGCCGCGACACGAAGGTGAACGCCGGTCTCGTCCAGCAGGAGGATACTGGCGAGAACCCCCGGGTGCAGCACCTCAAGACACCGAACGATGCCGTCAAGAGTCACCGGCAGCGTTTCATTCCCGGCCAGCAGTTGCAGGCATCTGGTGAAGGCGCGGCCCTGCTCGCCGATCTGGGCCAGGTCGGCCTGCGGTCGCGGTCCGGCATTGGTCGCACGCGACATTGGCAGCCTCCAGTCGTCCAGTCCCTTTCCGGGGCGACCATCGGTTCATGCCACAATGCAGGTTACGGGTCGGTGAATCGTCCAGCAGTGTCGGCAAGCTCAGTTCAGCCGGGATATCAGCGCCGCCACCTGCAGCTCCAGGCGTTTTACTTCGCGGACAATGCTGTTCTTCTGCATCTCCATGAAGAACCACAGCTTGACCATGCTGACCCCGATGATCGCCACCACGGCTCCCGCCGCCCACAGGATCACCAGCCGGAGGTCCGGCGCCTGAAGCGCCTGCCAGCCGCACCAGACAAAGACCGTGAACAGGCCAAAGCCGCCAAGCCAGCCGATGACGCCGTAGAGCCTGTTGCGGCCCTGAAACGCCTGCAGGGCCTGCAGGATGATCGGCTGTTCGCGGCCAAGTTCGTCCAGTGTGCGGGCGTCCTCTGGGGACAGGGCCTTGCGGATCGCCTCGTCGAATTGGGTCATGGTGTTTCTCCTTCAAGACAGCGTTTCAGGGTCTGGCGAGCAGCGTGCAGGCGCGACTTGACCGTCCCGGTCGACAGATTGTGAGCCTGGGCGATGGCCTCGACCGACAGGTCCTCGCCGTAGAACAGACTGACCATCAGCCTTTGATCGGTGGGCAGGCGGGCGATGGTGGCCGTCAGATCCAGGCCGTGGTCAGCGAAAGGCGTGGCGGGCGCTGTAGCGCTTACGTCCGCTGTCAATTCGCCCGTCAGTCGTCGGTCCCGCTGTCTGCGGCGGATCAGATCAATGCAGCGGCGTGAGGTGATCGCCAGGGCCCAGGCCGGGAAGCGGGCAGGGTCTTCAAGTCGCTTTAGTCCCCGGGCGATCGCCAGCCAGGCGTCCTGCACCGCATCGTCCGCGCCCTCCGGCCTGGCCAGCAGTCGCACCGCGTGGCGCCGCAGCCGGGGCGTCCACCGGATCGCCAGCCTGCCGAAGGCCACGGCGGATCCGGCCCTGGCCATCACCACCAGGTATTCATCCAGCACCTGTTCCGGATCGCGATCCATCGGTCCCGCCTTGCCCATGGAACTATAGTCGCTGCGGGCGCGGGATGGGTTCGGAACCGCTGCGAAAAAAGATCAGCGCCCATACGAAAGGGGCCGCCCTTGCGAGGCGGCCCCTGACGGTCTGCTTGTGTCGGCGGATCTAGCTGCGCGAGGCCTTGATCCGGGCGCTCAGGGCGTCAAAGCGACGATCCAGATCCCGGCGCTCGGCGGCGGTCAGGCCGTTGCGACGATAGTTGGCCTCGAGGCGGACCAGACCCTGGAAGTCTGAGCGCAGTCGCGCGGCCTCACGGGCGGTCAGCGACCGGTCTCGCACCCCCGCGTCGATGCGGGCGTCAAGGTTGGCCTGACGTTGGTTGATATTGGTCCAGCCACTCTGGTTGTCGGACCGGTCCGACTTGATCCGGGCGCTCAGGGCGTCAAAGCGACGATCCAGATCGGCGCGCTCGGCATTGGTCAGACCATTGCGACGATAGCTGGCCTCAAGCCGGGCCAGAGCCTGGAAGTCGGACCGCAGTTGCGCGGCTTCCCGCGTGGTCAACGAACGGTCACGGACACCGGCGTCGATGCGGGCGTCAAGGTTGGCCTGGCGCTGGTTGATGTTGGTCCAGCTGCTCTGATCATCAGCCCGGTGGGACTTGATCCTGGCGCTCAGGGCGTCGAAGCGACGGTCCAGATCGGCCCGCTCGGCATTGGTCAGGCCATTGCGACGATAGCTGGCCTCAAGCCGGGCCAGAGCCTGGAAGTCGGACCGCAGTTGCGCGGCTTCCCGCGTGGTCAGCGAACGGTCACGCACACCGGCGTCGATGCGGGCGTCGAGGTTGGCCTGACGCTGATTGATGTTGGTCCAGGCGGTCTGGTTATCGTTGTTGTTCAGGCGGATCCGCTCGCTCAGGCGATCAAACCGGCGGTCCAGATCAGCCCGCTCGCTGTTCGACAGCCCCCCGGAGCTGTAGCGGCGCTCAAGCGTGGTCAGGTCCCGCAGTTCACGGCGCAGGCGATTGGATTCGGTCCGGTTCAGCGAGCCTTGCTGCTCGCCCTGGGCGATGCGGCGCTCCAGCCATTCGCCGCGACGCGACATCGAGACCCACTGGCCCTGCGAGCCGTAGCCCCAGCCCTGTTCGCCAAAGCGCGGGTCGGTGCGGGGATCGCCATAGCCGCTCTCGCCCCAGGCCGGGTAACGCGAGCCGTTCTGGTAGAGGCCGCCGTCGCCGCCGAGCAGGGCCCCGGCGATGACGCCGAAGATCGCTTCGGCGGTCGAGGGCTGTTCCTGCTGGCGCACCTGCACATAGTTGCCGCCCTTGCCGCTGGTGCCGGCGCAATCCATCACCCCGTCGCGGTTGACCACATCGGTGCGGCAGTTGGGATAGTAGATCGAGCTCCAGCGATAGCGCCCGGAATTGTCACGGCACACCGCGGTGACATAGCCGCTGCTCAGGGTCTTCACGTCCTGACAGGAATTGCCGAGGCTCCGGGCCGGGTCGCTGCGCGGCTGGGCCATGGTCGGGGCGGCGGAAAGGGTCAGGGATCCGGCGGCGATGGCCGCCATCAGATGCATCTTGTTCATGGGTCTGCTCCGGATATCAGGCGCACCGCCGGCAGGGACCGCCCGCGGTTACGCAGAAACCTCCCGGCCTGGGCCAGGATGCTGTGTGGATTGCGACAACAACGGTCTCGCCGTGGAAAGGTTGCCCGCTCCGAAGCTGGCGGATTAACCATCGCCCTGCCGACCGGCTGCGGCCGCCACGGGGCCTTTACGGTCTGTCTCCTTCGGGCGAGGATCGCTCAGGCAGTTTTGCGTGGAGGGTGTGATGGTTCGGCGGTCAATATCCGGATGGACGGCGGCTCTTGCGGGGGTGAGCGCCTTGCTGGTCCTGCCGACAGCGGCCGGGGCGATGATCCCGCCCAGCTACAAGGTCCTCGTCGTCGCGCCGGACGCGGAGACCGAGGCCGTCAGCCGCGCCCTGGTCGAAGCCATGAGCAGCCTGGGCGCCTTCTTCCGGCAGTCGCCAGACCTGTCCCGCCATGACGTCAGGGGCTGCCTGACCGAAGCCGACCTGGCCGCCTGCATCCACGATAAGGTCTCGAAAATCCCGGTCGACCCTCGCGCCCGCCCGATCGTCATTGTCGCCAGACCCCGCGACGCCGGCCAGGTCTCCTGGACCTGCCTTGGCAGCGGCGCCAACAGCAAGGCCCCCGCCGCCAGCCCTGTGGACATCGACCTGCGCGCCGCCCTGTTCGGCGAGGCCACGGCCCGCAGCGCCGAACGCCGCAAGGCGATGACCTGCATCTATGCGGCGGAAGTGGAATCCCTGGCGAACTGAGGGCTGTCGCCGGTCAGAGCAGCCAGCCGCCGCTGTCGCCGGTGACGTCGCCGTTGATCCTCATCTGGTAATCGGCCTTGCCGTCGCCATCGATGTCGAGGCGCAGCAGGGTGGTTCCGGCGGAGAAGCTGAGGGTCATCTCGCCGGCCTGTTTGGTAAAGCCGGAGACCAGGGAGAGGATGCCGGCATAGGCGCCCGAGAGGTCGATGACGTCGCCCGCGGCGGTGTCAAAGTCATAGACCCGGTCGACTTCCACCGTCGGTCCAAAGGCGTGGGCGACGATGAAGGTGTCGGCGCCGCCGCCGCCGGTGAGCAGGTCGTTGCCCAGGCCGCCGATGATGAAGTCGTCGCCATCATTGCCATTGATGTTGTCGACCCCGGCCCCGCCGTCGAGCCGGTTGGAGCCCGCGTTGCCCTGCATGTTGTTGGCCAGCTCATTGCCGGCGCCGTCGATGTCGGCGGCTCCCTGCAGCTGCAGGCCCTCGATGTTGGCGTCCAGCGTCCAGGAGATGTCCGAGCGGACGATGTCGTAGCCTTCGTCGGCCAGTTCGATGGTCTGGTCGCCGATATTGTCGACGATGTAGACGTCGTTGTCGGCGCCGCCGGTCATGATGTCGGCCCCGGTCCCGCCATTGAGCTGGTCGTTGCCGCTGTTGCCGGTCAGGGTGTCGTTGTCGTCCCCGCCGAACATGGAATCGTTGCCGGCCGCCCCGATGATGATGTCGTCGCCGGCGTCGCCGAACAGCTTGTCATTGCCGCCGCCGCCATCGAGGTTGTCGCCGCCGATGCCGGCGTAGATGATGTCGCCGCCCTCGCCGCCGTGGACGACGTCGTTGCCGTCGCCCCCGTAGATGACGTCGTTGCCGTCGTCGCCGTTCAGCGTATCGTCGCCGCCCAGACCATTGAGGGTATCCTTGCCGGCCCCGCCATTGAGGGTGTCGGCCCCGCCCGCGCCGGTCAGGACGTCAACGCCGGCGCCGCCGGTCTGGGTGATCGGCCCCGCCCCCTGGCCGTAGATGATGTAGGCCACGCCATCACCGGTGTGCCCGGCCGTGCTGGCGTAGGGCGCGCCGACCAGGATATCGCCGATGCCGTCGCCGTTCAGGTCTCCCGCCGCATGGACGTCCTTGCCGGCCCGGCCGACGAGGATCGTTCCCTTCAGGGTGAACCCGTTGCTCCCGTTCAGGGTGGCGAGGTCGACGCCGCCGGCGAAACCGGTGCGACTGCCGAACACCACATAGGCCGATCCGGCGTAGAACTGGTCGTCGGGTTTGGTCGTGTCGGCCCCGATGATGAAATCGTCGACCCCGTCGCCGTTGATGTCGCCAAGGCCTGCGACCGACGCGCCGATGTAGTCGCCCGGCGTGATCCCCTCGATGTGGAAGCCCAATGCCCCGTTGATGTCGCCGGTTGAGATCTGGGCGTTGAAGGCCCCGCTCACCGCGGTGTTGCGGCCATAGATGATGTAGACGCCGCCCTTGCCGGACCCGTCATAGCCGGCGTCGGGACCGTCGTTGGCGGTGACGGCCAGGTCGTCGAAGCCGTCGCCATTGATGTCGCCGATGCTCGAGACCGCCTTGCCCGTCGTGTCGCGCGGCCCGCCGTCGATGCGGAAGCCGTTGGTTCCGTCGAGGTCGGCGAGACTGACGGTGGCGGCGAAGGCGCCCTGATTGGCGGCGTCGCGGCCGAACAGCACGAAGGCGGCGCCGGCTCCGGTCCCGCCGTCCGTGGCGTTCTGCGCCCCGATGATCAGATCATCGATCCCGTCGCCGTTGATGTCGCCGGCGGCGCCGATGGTGCGGCCCGCATAGTCGCCGATGGCCGCGCCGAGCAGCCTGAACCCCAGCGTCCCGTCGAGATCGGCCTCGGTAATGGAGGCGGGCAGAGCGCCGGGACCGCCGTAGATCACCAGGGCGCCGCCGGTCGCGCTGTTGCCGATGCCGCCGCCCAGGGCCAGGGCGCCGACAGTGAAATCAGCATAGCCGTCATGGTTGATGTCGCCGATGGCGGCGACGGACTCGCCGAGCACAATCCGGCCGGTGCTGTTGATCGTCGAGCCGGGCAGGGCCGATCCGACGTCCGCCGCCGTATAGGCGGCCAGGAAATCGCCGCTGGCCGCCGCGTCGCGCCCATAGATCACATAGGCGGTTCCGCTGAAATTATCGGTCATGTGGGCGGAGACGACCAGATCGTCGAAACCGTCGCCATTGACGTCGCCGATGCCGGCCACATCCCAGCCGAGCTGACCGCCGGGCTTGTCCCCGTAGAGGGCAAAGCCGTTGTGACCGCTCAGGCTGCTGACATTGAAGTTCGCCGGCAGGCCGCCCGCCGTGCCGAACACCACATAGGCTGCGCCCTCGACGCTGCTGTGGTCCGGATAGCTGCTCCAGCCTCGCGCCCCGACCACGAAGTCGGCGTAGCCGTCGCCGTTGATGTCGCCGACCGCGGAGACCGAGGTCCCGAAACTGTTGTAGTCCGGGGCATTGACGATGACGCCGCCGTTGCTGCCGTTGAGGGTGTTGAGATCGATAACCGCCGCGAACGCCATGCACTTGCCCCTGACCCGGGCACATTATTCCCCGATGCGGGTACTAAGCAGATCGTCGGACGGGGCGGCAGTGCAATAAACTGGAACGAGTTTCCCTGAACGGGCGAGTGCGGGGGGGCGCCGCGCCGAGCGCCGCAAGGCGATGACCTGCATCCATGCGGCGGAATCGCAATCGCTGGCGAACTGAGGGCTCACCCCTCAATAGCCGCGATCATTTCCACCCGCCGCACATGCCGTCCGCCGTCAAACCCGGCCGACAGAAACGCATCGACGATATCGAGCGCCAGTCCTTCGCCCACCAACCGCACGCCGATCGACGGCATGTTGGCGTCGTTGTGCCGGCGGATCATCCGGGCAGACCAGGGGTCGGCGCAGACGCCGCAGCGAATGCCCCTGACCTTGTTCGCCGCCATCATGATCCCCTGGCCGGTCCCGCACAGAACAATCCCGAACCGGCAATCGCCCGACGCAACCCGCCGCGCCGCTGCCTCGCCATGCCGGGGATAGTCGGTGCTCTCCGCCGTCACCGGCCCGATATCAACCACCTCCCAGCCCCGCGCCGCGATATGGCCGTCGATGACCTGCCGCAGGTGAAGGGCGTTGTGGTCGCTGGAGAGGACAATGCGCTTGCTGGAGGTCATGGCGACGGCGTCCCTTGGGCGGAGGCCGAGTCGCGGCCTGGGCGTGTTGGATCAGCGGCGTCGGGGTTCGTCAATTTTTGCACTGTGGAGGGCCCTCGGCGCCGACCGCTCCCTTCCCCCTGGAGGGGGGAAGGGCCGGGAATGGGGGTGGAGGTGCTTGCACCCGACGCGGTGTCTGGCGACTGAATAATACGGGGACACTATATAGATTTCCAATCCGGCTTTGGCTGTGGAGCGTGGCGGAAATCTATATAGTGCCCCCGTATTATACCCGGCACCATGGGCGGCGATGGTCTGCCGCAGGGGGACGGCAGCATGGTCGCTGGTCAGGACGATGCGCTATTGGCGGGCGTGTACCGTAACTATTGCGGTGATGCATTGAGGCCGCAGTCTTCGAGTTTTGCCGGTTGGTCCATTGTGCAGATGACCTTGGCCAGCAGGCCGCAGGTCAGCCCGCCGGCCTGAGGTTCGCATGACCAGGTATCGACATCGAACTTTCGGGAAATCGAAGTCGCGCCGTTCTGCCTGGCCAGTTCCCGGCAGGTCTTGTCCGCTTCAACCTCCATCGCAAGGGTCGCTGCCGCCTCGGCGTCAGCACGGCTTGCGGCGGGGGCCATATCGTTGCGCAGGACGTAGGCGCTGACCGGCGCCTCGACCCGCTCCGTTCCGTCGACCCATCGCGGGTTGTCATAGCGTCGCTTCGCCAGTTCGGCGTAGTAACCATCGTGCGTGCGATCAAAGTCCCGCAAGGCCTCGCAGTCTTTTGCGGCTTCGTAAGCGGAACGTTGCGCGGGATCGAAACGTGAGATGGCCTCCATCACTCCAGACGAGGCGCCGAAGACATCCGAGGTGAAGCCGACGACGAGCACCGCCAGACCGAATGCGGCGGAGCCGATGGTCAAGGTTTGCTTCGTTAAACGTGAGATCGGCCCCCTGGGGGCAGGGGGGTCAATGCCCTTGGCCTTGGCGTCGGCGGCGGCAGCCAGGTCGATCAGGAACAGGTCGTTCTTGCCGCCCCTGAAGCGCGAAAGATCGACTGTGGTGATCCCCGACAAGGATGACGGCAGGGTGACTTTTTCGAGCCGGGCGGCGATCGCTTTCCTGTCGGACGCCGCCTGAGTTGCGAGCGCCATGAAGCCGGGATCATTCAGGCTCCCCCGGGTGATGAAGAGAATAATGCATCGGGCGTCAGCCAGGGCGGCCACCGAGATCGCGGCCTGTGGCCCACTGTTTTCCCACCAGAAATCGAGGCCGTTGGCATGGAGCGCATCGACGACCTCGCGAATGCGGTCATGATCCGAGGGAGAGCCAATCAGAACAATGTCGCTCATTGGGTTTTCCCGTCCTTGAGTTGCGCAGCATCTCGGTGCCGCTTCGCCTCCTCCAGAACGGGCTCGTCACCAGGGCGCAGAAGACCGCGCGCCTTCATGAATTCAAGCTGCTCGACGACCTGGCGCCATGAGTAGCCGTCAGCTTCGATGGTCGCCAAGTTCCAGTAGCTGATCGCGAGGTCGCGCTGGGCTCCTGGGTTGTCGGGATAGGCATTGGCCAGCTTCTCACGAATGGCGAAGCTCCTAGTATAATAGTCGAGGGCCTGAGCCTGACCGCCGGGTTGGGCCTGATAGACATCGGCAAGCTGGCCATAGCTGACCGCCAGGTCGCGCTGAGCCTGCGGGTTGTCGGGATCAGCTTTAGCCAGCTTGTCGGAAATGGCGAGGCTCCTGGCATAGTAGTCGAGGGCCCGGGCCTGACCGCCGGGTTGGGTCTGATGGACATCGCCAAGATTGTCATAGCTGACCTTCAGGTCGCGCTGGGCCTGTGGGCTATCGGGATCGGCCTTGGCCAGATTCTCGGAAATGGCGAGGCTCCTGGTATAGTAGTCAAGAGCCAGAGCCTGACCGCCGGGTTGGGTCTGGTAGACATCGCCAAGCTGGTCATAGTTGACTGTCAGGTCGCGCTGGGCCTGTGGATTGTCGGGATAGGCCCTGGCCAGCTTCTCGGTAATGGCGAGGCTCCTGGCATAGTAGTCGAGGGCCTGAGCCTGACTGCCGGGTTGGGCCTGATAGGCGTCGCCTAGCTTGTCATAGGCTAACCTCAGGTCGCCCTGGGCCTGTGGGTTGTCGGGATTGGCCCTGGCCAGCTTCTCAAGAATGGCGAGGCTTCTGGCATAGTAGTCGAGGGCTTGGGCCTGACCGCCGGGTTGGACCTGATAGACATTGCCTAGCTTGATATAGCTGAGCGACAGGTCACGCTGGGCCTGCGCGTTGTCGGGATCGGCCTTGGCCAGCTTGTCGAAAATGGCGAGGCTCCGGGCATAGTAGTCGAGGGCCCGAGCCTCGCTGCCGGGTTGGGTCTGATAGGCGTCGCCTAGCTTAATATTGCTAACCGCCAGCCTGCCCTGAGCCTGTGGGTTGTCGGGATCGGCCCTGGCCAGCTTCTCAAGAATGGCGAGGCTTCTGGCATAGTAGTCGAGGGCTTGGGCCTGACCGCCGGGTTGGGTCTGATAGGCATCGCCTAGCTTGATATAGCTACCAGCCAAGTCGCCCTGAGCCTGTGGGTTGTCGGGATCGGAACTGGCCAGCTTCTCAAGAATGGCGAGGCTTCTGGCATAGTAGTCGAGGGCTTGGGCCTGACCGCCGGGTTGGACCTGATAGACATCGCCTAGCTTGATATAGCTGAGCGACAGGTCACGCTGGGCCTGCGCGTTGTCGGGATCGGCCCTGGCCAGCTTCTCGAAAATGGCGAGGCTCCGGGCATGGTAGTCTAGGGCCTGAGCCTGACCGCCGGGTTGAGTCTGATAGAGATCGCCAAGATTTTCATAGCTGAGCGACAGGTCACGCTGGGCCTGTGCGTTGTCGGGATCGGCCCTGGCCAGCTTTTCGGAAATGGCGAGGCTCCGGGCATAGTAGTCTAGGGCTTGAGCCAGACCGCCGGGTTGGGTCTGATAGACATCGCCAAGATTTTCATAGCTGAGCGACAGGTCACGCTGGGCCCATGCGTTGTCGGGATCGGCTCTGGCCATCTTCTCACGAATGGCGAGGCTCCTGGCATAGTGGTCGAGGGCCTGAACCCGACCGCCGGGTTGGGTCTGATAGACATCGCCAAGATATTCATAGCTGAGCGACAGGTCACGTTGGGCCCGTGCGTTGTCGGGATCGGCTCTGGCCAGCTTCTCGGAAATGGCGAGGCTCCTAGTATAGTAGTCTAGGGCCAGAGCCTGACCTCCGGGTTGGGTCTGATAGACATCGCCCAGTTGGCTATAGCTGAGCGACAGGTCACGCTGAGCCTGTGCGTTGTCGGGATCGGCCCTGGCCAGCTTCTCGGAAATGGCGAGGCCCCTGGTATAGTAGTCTAGGGCCAGAGCCTGATTGCCGGTTCGTTTCATGTAGACATCGCCAAGGCGGCCATAGGTGAGCGTCAGGTCGTTCTGGGCCTGTGCGTTGTCGGGATCGGCCCTGGCCAGCTTCTCGGAAATGGCGAGACTGGCTTTGAATGCCTCCAGAGCCTCGTTAGTATGCGCGGCTTGGAGGAGATAAACGTCTCCGAGACTGCTCCAGGCGACTAGCGCATCCCGGTCGTCCGCGGCTGTCTCCGCCGCTCTCCTTGCCGCCTGCTCGGCCAAGGTGACCTTGCCGGCCTTGACGTACAAGCGCGACAGTTCAATCCAATCCCAGTGAACAGCAGGGTCCAACTGGACTACGCTTTCGTACCGCGCGATGGAGCGTCCAATTCTCTCCTTCCCGACAAGGACTTGCGCCGTAGCCCGGCGATCCGCCGCCGTCTCCAGATCGCGGCGCTTGTTGTAGGCGGCATTACGCGCGGCTTCCCGCGCCGTGTTCAAGTCATCGAGTATGCGAGCGCCGCCTTCGATATCTCCGGCATTGATCAGTTCCAGCGCGGCCAGGCCTTCCGGAGTTTCCAGAATGCGGTCGAGGCTGTCACGATATACGGCGACTTCCCTTGCAAGCGCCTGGTCCCGTTTGGCGAGTTCGTTGACGAACCACTCCTGAGCTTCGGCCAGCGCCAGGGTCAATCGTTCGACCTCGGCGGTAAGCCGGGCAATTTCGGCCTGATTTCGCCTGGATTGATTATTGGCCTGCTTCAGACGCGCCGTTGCCGCGGTGCAGTCCTGCTTGAGGCGGTCGATTTCCTTCTGCTTCGCCGTCAGTCGATCATCGTAGAAGCGGCGGGCATTCGGGTCAGCGGTGACATAGTTGTACGCTGCGTCAGATCTGGCCGCTTTTGCCCGGATTGAATTTGTCGCGGGCGCTTCAGTGGCGGCGGAGGCGACCGCGACGGCAACCGTACCGGTCAATAATGCCCAAGCAAGCACAACTGCTGATCGCACGGCTCACGCCCCCACGGCTCCAATTGAGCTAGCCACGGGCGGGGAGTAATTGCAATTGGCCCCGTCCGGTGAGGGCGAAGGCTCCCGCCCTCACCCCCGCTCCACAAAGCTATCAATCACCTTCTTCTCCCCCGCCTGCTCGAACACCACCGTCAGCTTGTTCCCCTCCACGGCCGCCACCGCGCCGTAGCCGAACTTGATGTGGAACACGCGGTCGCCGGTCTTGAACTTGCTCTCGACCTCCTTGGCCGACACCGCCACCAGCCGGCCTTCGCCCTCGATGACCTGTTGCCGCCCCGGGTGCCCGCCCTGGTAGTTCCTCGCCTGGGCGCGTTTCCAGCCCGGGGAGCTGTAGCCCTCGCCGAAGGTATGGTCGGCGTCCCAGCGGCTGGTGGTGGGCTGGCTCATGCCGGGGCCGCCGCCGTAGTAGCCGGTCTCTGACGCCGCATCGACGGTCTCAGGCGGCAGTTCGTCGACGAAGCGGCTGGGCAGCTGGCTGGTCCAGCGGCCGTAGACCTGACGGTTGGCGGCGAAGCTGATGCGGGCCTGTTCGCGGGCCCGGGTGATGCCGACGTAGGCCAGGCGGCGTTCCTCCTCCAGGCCCTTCTCGCCGGTCTCGTCCATGCTGCGCTGGCTGGGGAAGACGCCTTCCTCCCAGCCGGGCAGGAAGACCAGCGGAAACTCCAGCCCCTTGGCGCTGTGCAGGGTCATGATCTGGACGCTGTCGTCGGTGCCGCCGCGGTCGAGGTCCATGACCAGGGAGACGTGTTCGAGATAGCCGCCAAGGCTGTCGAACTGGGCCATCGACTGGACCAGTTCTTTGAGGTTCTCCAGCCGGGTCTGGCTGGTCGGGCCCTTGTCGAGGCGCAGGGCGTCGGTATAGCCGCTCTCCTCCAGGATGGTCTCGGTCAGGCGGGCGTGGTCGGTGGCGCCCGACTGAAGCTGGGCGGTCCAGCGGTCAATATCGCGGACGAAATTGGCCAGCGAAGTGCGGGTCTTGCCGGCCAGCTCGTCGGTGCCGGCAATGCCGCGCGAGGCTTCGATGGCGCTGATCCCGTGGTGGCGGGCCAGGGTCAGGATCTTCTGGACGCTGGTGTCGCCGATGCCGCGCTTGGGCACATTGACGATGCGCTCGAAGGCCAGGTCGTCGTCGGGAGACTGGATCAGCCGCAGATAGGCGTGGGCGTCGCGGATCTCGGCCCGTTCGAAGAAGCGCGGGCCGCCGATCACCTTGTAGGGGATCTGCAGCATCACGAACCGCTCCTCGAAGGCGCGCATCTGGAACGACGCGCGGACCAGGATGGAGACGTCCCTATAGCGGCGGCCGGATTTTTTCCAGCGCTCGATCTCCTCGGCGATCAGCCGGCTTTCGGCCTCGCCGTCCCAGACGCCGCGCACCACCACCTTCTCGCCGGCCTCGCCCTCGGTCCACAGGGTCTTGCCCAGCCGGCCCTTGTTGGCGGCGATCAGGCCGCTGGCGGCGGCGAGGATGTGGCTGGTCGAGCGGTAGTTGCGCTCCAGCCGGATCACGGCGGCGCCGGGGAAGTCGCGCTCGAAGCGCAGGATGTTGTCGACCTCGGCCCCGCGCCAGCCGTAGATCGACTGGTCGTCGTCGCCGACGCAGCAGACGTTCTGCCGCGCCTGGCCGAGCAGCCGCAGCCACAGATACTGGGCGACGTTGGTGTCCTGATACTCGTCGACGAGGATGTAGCGGAAGCGATCGTGATACTCGGCCAGCACGTCCGGATGCTTCTGGAAGATCGTCAGATTATGCAGCAGCAGATCGCCGAAGTCGCAGGCGTTCAGCGTGCGCAGCCGGTCCTGATAGGCCTTGTAGAGGGTCTCGCCCTTGCCATTGGCGAAGTGGCTGCCTTCCGCCGGCGGGAGCTTCTCCGGGGTCCAGCCGCGGTTTTTCCAGTGGTCGATCAACCCGGCCAGCGCCTTGGGCGTCCACCGCTTGGCGTCGATATTGGCCGCCTCGATCACCTGTTTGATCAGGCGTTCCTGATCGTCGGTGTCGAGGATGGTGTAGCTGGATTTCAGCCCCACCAGATCGGCGTGACGGCGCAGGATCTGGGCGGCGACGCTGTGAAAGGTGCCCAGCCAGCGCAGGCCCTCGGCGCTGGGGCCGATGATGGCGGCGATCCGCTCGCGCATCTCCCGGGCCGCCTTGTTGGTAAAGGTGACCGCCAGCAGCTCCCACGGTCGCGCCTTGCCGGTGGCCAGGATGTGCGCCAGCCGCGTGGTCAGCACCCGCGTCTTGCCGGTGCCCGCGCCGGCCAGGACCAGCACCGGCCCGTCCGTCGCCTCGACGGCGCGACGCTGTTCAGGGTTCAGACCCTGCAAATAGTCAGGGGCGCCGGGGCCACGGTCGGCGCGGGCGAGATCGGAAATCTTGGGGGTGAGCGAGTCAGACATGAGCGGAACATATGTAGCACGCCCGCGCCAATTCCCCAGACCCCCCGGATGGCGTCAAGCCGGGGTCAGAGGCGAATGACCACCACCCATCGGTCGGTATAGGCCTCCAGCACAGGCTCGCCGGTCTGGTCAGGCCCATTGAAGATGGTCAGGGGACTGGTCGGCTGCGGGCCGATATCCCGAACCTTGTCGGCGCCGTAGCGCAGAACCACCGACTGGGCGTCGGCCTGGCTTTCACAAACGAAGATCATCAGGCTCATGGTCAGGCTCCCGGGCAGTTGAAGGGGGCCTGCGTTCCGGCGGCCAGGGCCTTGGTCACCAGCGAGGGGGCGGCCGCCAGATAGCCAGGCAGCTTGTCGACCGGGACGCTCGACACAGAAGCCTTGTCCGGAGCGGGCAGGGTGGTGGCGCTGACAATCGCCGGCCACCGGTAGGTCCCGTCGGCGGCGACCGCGCAGGTCATCACCAGATTGACGCGCCGCTGCTCGGCGGCCTTCTGCTGGTCAGCGAGGGCGATCTGCGCCGGGGTGGGCGGCTTGTCGCCCATGATGCTGTTCACCGAGCTGTTGCTGGCGGCGGCGCTGACCGCGCTGGCCTGAGCGCGGGCGCCTTCGCCGCTTTCCACCTTCAGGGCTGTGACCAGGGCCTCATTGGACGAGATGTTGATCGCGGCGTTGCCGGTGGCGAAGAACTGGGCCAGCCCGCCGCCCCCGCCGACCTCGTCACCTCCGGCCTTGGCGGTGAAATCGGCCCCCAGGCTGGCGAACACCGAATAGACGTCCCGTTGGACCCGGCCGTTCGGCGTCGTGATCTCGGAGGTGTATTTGGCGTCGCCGGGCGTCCAGGGCTGGTCACTGCATTCGGCGGTCGCCGGTTCGACCACATCATTGACCGAGCAGGGCGCCACACGGCTGCCCTGGCCATTGACGATCAGCGGCATCCAGACCGCCTCCTCGCGCTTGTAGCCGACCACGATCGACGGACCGGATCCGGTCTTGGAGGCCGACTCCACATCAAGGCCGAGGGTGGTGTTGGTGCCGAACACCATCACGTCGTTGTGGGCGCAACCGGCGAGCAGCAGCCCGATCGCTGACGCCAGGATCAATCCTGAATGACGCATAGGTCCCCTTTGGCGATCTTGTCGGCGGAGAGCATCGCCCGCGCCGAGTCCAGCTCTTCCGCCGATCGCACGAGCACGATCAGCCGGCACTCACGCGGCACAACAAGCTGGCGGCCCTCGCGCCAGCCAACGCCGGCGTTCTCCAGGCCTCCGTTGACCGGCGAGGTTTCAACCCAGCCGCCCAGCACTTTCACTGTCCGCCGGCTAACCCCCGGCGGTTCTCCCGGAACGCCGCCCGGCGCCGTCACCTCAACGAAGCCGATGTAGCGGCCAACAACCCGCTCTCCGCCAGCCGTCGAGCGACTGACTGTCGAGTGGCTGACGCAGCCCGCGCAGGCCAAGGCCAGAGCGGAAACCGCCAGACGCGACATCGCTAAATCCCTTTTGAGTTGTGAAGCTGCATTTGCAGTAATGGATTGTCAAGCGATCGCCGCGCGGTGCGCTTCAGCATCGGGCAGGCCGCCGGAACCGTCCCGGTCGGCGCCCGTTCCCTAACCATATGCAAGGGAGATCAACATGGCTCATGCCACACACCATCACGGCAGCGGAGGGCTGCTCGCACCGCTGCTCGGCGCCGGGATCGTGGCGCTGGCGATCCTCATCGGCTGGGCCGTCTGGTCCGGGGTGACGCCCATGCTGCGTGACCGGGCTCAGGATATCGAGATTGCGCTACCCCGGGCCCCGACCGTGCCGGTCCCGGTCGACCCGCAGCCGATGCCGATGCCCACGCCAACCCCGCCGCGCTAGGGTCTGTTTTCTTCCGCTACGGTCGGAACGGCGACCACATATCCCAAGGCAAACACCCGGCAGGCCGACGCCAGAGGCCGCTCGCCCCGCGCGTCGTCGATCCCACCGATCAACCGCGCCAGGCTCAGCGCCTGCTCCCTGGCGGCCCGGTCAAGCACCGCCCAGAACTCCGGCTCCAGCGCCAGCGATGTGGCGTGTCCCGCGAGCGACACCGAGCGCTTGATCAGTCCCGCCATACTGCCCTTCGCCTTGCCATCTAATCACTGTTCACATATGTCTTGGCATGCATTCTGCCGAAAGACACATGCCATGAACGCTATCGTCCAGACCCCGACCATTGAGCGCCCCGAGATCGTCCTTCGCAAGGGCGGCAACATGGGCCTGCAGCCGGTTCGGGCCTTCAAGGCGGTCGGCCGCCTGATGAAGTACAAGGAAGACACCGCCGCGGTCTTCGACCTGATGCACGCCCTCAGTGGCAAGGCCATCCCCAAGGGCTACGCCCGTCTGATCAAAAGCCCCCAGGGCGGCCGCATCGCCTATTACCGCGAGGAACTGGCCGATCGCTTGATGGATCGCGCCTGGCTTGAGAGCTTCGCCCCCGGCACCGTCGGCGCGGCCTATCTGGCCCATATGGACGAACGCGGCTTCACCGCCGATGGCCTGACGGAGATCAGCAAGGAAACGCTCGACTCCCAGATCGAGGCCGCTCACCCATTGGTCTGGTACGGTCGCCGCATGCGCGACGTCCACGACATCTGGCATGTGCTCAGCGGCTATCGCACCGACGCCCTCGGCGAGGCCTGCCTGGTCGCCTTCTCCTATCAGCAGACCCGCAGCCTGGGGTTTGGCGTCATCGCTCTCGCCGCCGGCGGCAAGCTGGGCCAGGTGAAGAACGGCCAGCCCTACCGCGCCGCCATCCGTCAGGCCTTCCGGAATGGCAAGGCGGCGGCCTGGCTGCCGGAAGTCGACTATCCCGCCCTGTTTGCCGAAAACCTCGAGACTGCCCGGGCCCGCCTGAAGATCAAGCCGCCGACCATCTACCAGTCGATCCCGCCCGAACTCCGCGATGGCGCCTTCGAGCCCGCGACAACCCGCTGAGATCAACGGGGACAGGTTGTCCGGTCCCCGAACGCGTCCGAACCTGAAGCGATAGAGCGGCGGACAACCTGTCCCCCTCTGTTTTCAGTAAGGAGCGGGGACAGGTTGTCCGGTCCCCGAATACGTCCGGATCTGAAGCAGCAGAGCGGCCGACAACCTGTCCCCGTTCAAGCCCCTAGGCTTCGAAACCCGTCGCCGCGAAATCCAGCATCCGCGCCTGCAGTCCGGCGATATCGTCCTCGCGGGTCAGGCCGTCGGACAGCACATGCAGCCGGTCCAGTTCCATGAACCGGTTCTGGTGGATCATCCCCAGCACGAAGTGAAGACGCCAGTAGACCTCTTCCGGCGCCAGGTCGGGGCAGGCGATCAGCAAGGCGTCGCTGAACCGACGCAGGTGGGAAACATCGGTCCCCAGCACCTCGCGAATGGCGGCGGTCCCCTCGCTCCGCGCCCGGATCAGGAACTGCAGCGAGATTCGGTGTTCATGCGCCGGATCCAGCCAGCGCAGGGGAGGGGCGATCAGGGCGGCCAGGATCTCCCGCACCGGGGGCTTGCCGCTATGCCGGTCCGAAGCCTCATGCAGCATCCGGGCGCGCTCGCGGTTCAGCTCAGCCGTCCTGCGACGGAAGATCTCGAACAGCAGGGCGTCCTTCGAGCCGAAGTGATAATTGACGCTGGCCAGATTGACCCCGGCCTCGGCGGTGATGTCGCGCACCGAGACGTTCTGAAAACCGTTCAGGGCAAACAGTCGCTCAGCGGCGTTGAACACCAGATGCTTGGTCGCAGCCTCGGCCTCCGGCCCGGCTGACTCTTGCGCATTTTCGTCCAGACTCACGACGTTCAGCCCTTCCCTTCCGGAAACGGAGCATTACGGCCCCCGGCGCTGATGGCAAGGGCGGATAAACATTCGTTCTAAACGCCCCGATGGCGATGCAGGCGCGGCAGGGAGCGGATGGCGCGGCAACCTGAGACCGGTTCGCGGCGTTGAATCGGGAAACCCGGAGATCGATCATGGCCGCGCGCCCAACCTGGCAGGGTCACCTGCGCCTGTCCCTCGTCACCTGCCCGGTGCAGCTCTACACCGCGACCGAATCCGGCAGCGGCGTGCATTTCAACCTGCTGCACAAGGACACCCACAACCGCATCCGCATGATCCCGACCGACGAGGAGATCGGGCCGGTCGAGCGCACCGATCTGGTCAAGGGCTACGAGTACGAGAAGGACAACTACATCGTCCTGACCCAGGACGAGATCGACGAGGTCAAGCTGGAGAGCACCAGGACCATCGACATCGAACGCTTCGTCGATGCGGCCGATATCGACCGGCTGTACTGGGACAATCCCTACTATCTGGTCCCCGACGGGAAGCTGGCCCTCGACGCCTTCGCTGTTATCCGCGAGGCGATGAGCAAGACAAAGAAGATCGCCCTGGCCCGGCTGGTGATGCATCAGCGGGAGCGGCTTCTGGGCATCGAGCCCCGCGACAAGGGCCTCGTCTGCTGGTCCCTGCGCTCGGCGAACGAGGTGCGCGACAGCGCCGACTTCTTCGACGACATCCCCGCCGGCAAGGGCGACAAGGAGATGGTCGCCATCGCCGACAAGATCATCGAGCAGAAGGAGGGGCCCTTCGATCCGTCCCGTTTCAACGATCGCTATGAAGACGCCCTCAAGGCCCTGATCGCCGAGAAGCGAAAGGGCAAGGGTCGCAAGGTCAAGGCCACCGAGCCGGAAGAAACCAATGTGGTGGACCTGATGGACGCCCTGAAAAAGAGCCTGGCGGCGAAGGGCAAGGCTGCCCCGGCGAAGAAATCCGCAACCAGGAAACAAGCCTGAGGGGCGCGCAAGGCGGGGGCTTCAGCCCTTCGCCAGTCGTTTGATGGCCGCCGCCAGCGGCCGCTCCCCGTCGCAATAGTCCCGCCAGGCCGTCATCTCGGCGACGATGTCGGGCGCCGTGCGGAGCGTCAACCGCGACGGGTCCAGACCTTTTCGGACCTGGGTCCAGTTCAGCGGCATGGACACCGGCGCCCCCGGCCGGGCGCGGGGCGACAGCGGGGCGACCGCCGTGCTCATCCGGTCATTGCGCAGATAATCGAGGAAGATCCGTCCCTCCCGCTGGGCCTTGCTCATCTTGATCAGGAACCGGTCAGGCGCATCGGCGGCCATGCGGGCGCAGACCTCCCGGGCAAAGGCCTTGGCCGCGTCCCAGTCCGGACCGGACGTCACCTTCTTCAGCGGCGTGACCACATGCAGGCCCTTGCCGCCGGTGGTCTTGGCGAAGCTGACCAGGCCAAGGTCCTCCAGCCGGTCGCGCACTTCCCGCGCCGCCTCGACGACATCATCGAAGTCGACCCCTGGCCCGGGGTCCAGGTCGAAGACCAGCCGCCCCGGTTCCTCGACCGCCCCCGGCTGGCAGTTCCAGGGATGCAGCTCCGTAGCCCCGCTCTGGGCGGCGGCGATCAGGCCCTCGATGCGATCAATCTGCAGATAGGGCTTTCGATCGCCGGCAATCTTCACCTCGGTCAGCAGACTGGAGGCGCCCTTCATCAGATGTCTCTGGAAGAAGGACTGACCGTCGATGCCGTCCGGCGTGCGGACGATGGAGCAGGGCCGACCCTTGATATGCTCGATCATCCACGGCCCGATGGCCTCGAAGTAGCGCGCCAGATCCAGCTTGGTCACCGGCTCGCCCGCCTCATCCGATGGCCAGAGCGCCTTGTCGGGGCTGGAGATGCGAACACCCATGACCTTGGCGACCCCCGACGGCCCACGCGCCGCCTTAGGCGAGGCCAGTTCCACCGCCTCCGCCGGCGCCGGCGTTTCGGCCTCGACCTCTGTCGCCGGCTTGTCCTGTCTCAACCCCTTGAACGCCGCCTGGCGGATATTGCCGTCGGCGGTGAACCCCGCATAGGCGATCTCGGCCACCAGTTCAGGTTTCACCCAGTGAACCTCGCCGGCCTTCTTCGCGCCGCCCCGGCTGGCCGCTTCCCGATCGCTGAACGGTGACCGGTCGGTCTTCAGGGCCTTCAGCCGGGGCAGCAGTTCGTCCACCACCGCCTTGCCAAATCCCGTGCCGATCCGGCCGACATGGACCAGCTTGCCGTCCCGATAGACGCCCGCCAGCAGCGACCGGAACCGGGGCCCGTTGGAGGACCATCCGCCGATCACCACCTCATGCCCGGCCCGGCACTTGGCCTTGGTCCAGCTTGACGAGCGGCCGGACGTATAGGGGGCGTCCAGCCGCTTGGAGATGATGCCCTCAAGGTCCATCCGGCACGCCGAACTCAGCACGGCGTCGCCCGCCTCGACGAAGTGTTCGACATACCGCAGGTGGGCGTCATCCTCTCCCAGCAGGTCCTTCAGCCGGGCCTTGCGGTCGCTGAGGGGCAAGGGCCGCAGGTCTTCCCCGTCCACGGCCAGCAGATCGAAGGCGAAGAAGATCAGCGCATCGGTCTGTTCAGCCGACAGCGCGCCCTGAAGGCCGGAGAAGGACGGTGAGCCCCCGTCATCAAGCGCCACGATCTCTCCGTCAATAATCGCGTCGGGCAGGTCCGCCGCCGCTTTGGCGATGGCCTCGAAGCGATGGGTCCAGTCGACGCCCTTGCGCGTCCGCAACCTCGCCTTGCCGCCGCTGACCCTCAACTGCATCCGGTAACCGTCAAACTTGATTTCATGACCCCAGCCCGCGCCGGCAGGCGGCCGGTCCAGGGATTTGCACAGCTGGGGTTCGATGAAGTCCGGCAGGGTCTTCAGGGCTTTGGTGTTCGTTGAGCCCTTTCGGGGTTTCGGCGCGCTGTCTGGCGCTGAAGAGGCGTCGGCCTTTCCGGACTGCCAGACCGCGTCAGCCTTGGGGGCCTTGCCGGTCATGAACGGAACGGGGCGCTTGCCCTTGCCGGCGGCGATCGCTTCCATCGTCCGGCCGGAGGCGATGGAAGTGGCGTTGCGCTCGAGCCAGGCCTCGCCGTCGCCCTCCTTTTCAAACTCGTCATGGTGCTTGATCAGCAGCCAGTTCTTGCGCTTGCCGCCGTTGCGGTCATTGCGGATGCGAACCAGCACATAGCCGCCCTTCATCCGCTCACCGGCGAAGACCAGCTTGAGTTCCCCCTTCTTCAAACCCTTGGCCACGTCAAACCCCGGCTCCGGCGCCCAGACGCCCCGGTCCCACAGCATCACCGTGCCGCCGCCATATTGGCCCTTGGGAATGGCTCCCTCGAAGTCGCCATAGGCCAGCGGATGGTGCTCGACCTCCACCGCCAGGCGCTTGTCGGCCGGGTCCAGCGAAGGACCCCGCGTCACCGCCCAGGACAGGAACAGGCCCTCCCATTCCAGGCGCAGGTCATAGTGCAGGCGGGTAGCGGCGTGTTTCTGGACGACGAACCGGAGGGCCTTTGACGGCTTCACGGCCGCCTGGCTGCTCGGCTCGGCGGTGACGCCGAAGTCGCGCATGGAATCGTAGGTCTTCAGATCGCGGTTGGCCATGGCGGTTCAACGCCTGTTTGGGGCAGTTGCTCCACCGACAGGGGCGTGGTTGATGGCAGCCATGACTTCAGACTTGGCCGCCTTCAAGGCGGCGCTGGCCAAGGGCTCCGGCCGGGCCATGATCCTGCTGCAAGAGGCCAAGGGCGCCGGATTTACGGCCGCCTTGCTGGAGGCCTGCTGGATCAATCCCGCCTATGATCCACAGTGCGAGGCGGATCGCGCGCCCTGGCTTGCCCGCCTGGTCGAGGCCAGCGGTGAGCTTGACGACATGTTCGACCGTATCCTTGCCGGTGTCGAAGGCTGGGGTGACTGCGATGAGGAAATCCACTTCCCGTTGCGTGTGCTGTGTCATATGGCCGCCGCTCATCCGGCCCTCGACCGCAGTCGCCTGATGGCGGTGCTCGACGCGCAGGATGAGGACGATCGTCTGCTACTGGCCGACCAGTTCATCCAGCTTAATGGCTATCCCGCATTCCGTGAGGCTCTGTCTCGAATAGGACCTGAGTGGGACGAGGATGGCTGGATGGCCGAGGACTGGCTCAAGGTGTTGCGGGAGCGGGAAGGGCCGGCAATCGAGGCGGTGTTGGCGGCCGACGCCGCCACCGACGCGCTTGTGGCGAAGGCCCTCGCCGGACGGCCGGAGAGGCCGCCCAGCCCGCCTCGGGCGCCCGAGCCGATTGAGAGCTTGCGCGAGACTTTGCGAGCTGGGAAATCGCGCTGGGGACCGCTTTCAAGGCCTCGTCCGGAGGCTGAGCTGCGCCTGCTGGCCCAGGACCTGGCCGAGTGTGACGAGGGGGGCCGTGCGCTACCTTATCTTCGCTTCTTCGCGCGTCAGCCCTGGCCGGGCGACCCGAAGACGCTGCTGCGTTGGCGCAGCGATGGCGACCAACGGGTCCGGTTCTTCGCGCGGCGGGCCCTGGAGCAGGTTGACCACTGGGCGGTTAGGGCCTTGGCCCTCAAGGCGTTGGCGGCGTTGGAGCCGTGGAGCGTTGGCCTGCTGAAGTCCAACTATCGGCCGGGCGACTATCCATTGATCGCGGCGGTGATCGAGAACGACATGACGCCGTTCCAGGCCCACGACCTGATCATGGACGTGCTGGACATCCGCGAGCAGCTGACGCCTGACGAGCGCCGTGACGCCCTGCTCAAGGCCTATGACAAGACCCCTTGCAGCTATTGTCGGGAAGACGTCGTCGCCGCCCTGCGGAACGACGGCGACCTTCCTCGATGGATGGCGAAAGAGTGCCGCTATGATGCCGATCCCGAGACGGCGGCCTTGGCTGACGCCTAGAGCCCCTTGCCGAGGTTCAGCCGATAGATCATCGCCGCCGTTTCCGGCTCCAGCTTCAGGGTCTCGTCCAGCAGGGCGATGTTGTAGCGGCACATCAGGCTCTGGCGGCGCGCGTCGCTCAGGCTGACCTTGCGGCCGGAGAGCATGACGATGGTTTCCTGCTCATCGGCGGCGAAGCCGGACCGGGCGCGGGCGGACACCTGATCGCGAAGCTCGACCTGGAAGTACTGCTTGCGGCGGGTGGAGAGCTTGTAGTCGTTCTTCTCGTTGCCGGCGGCGTCGGTCACCGGGGCGACGGCGACCTGCTTGAGGATGTCGGAGGTGATCTGCCGCTCGCGGGCGACAAGGTCAGGACCAACGGCGGCCGAGGGATCAAGGGTCAGGCGGGCGCCGCGGGTGAAGTCGTAGCACCATGCCGGCGACTTGGCGCGCAGGGCCTCGGCCTTGTCCCGACGAAGCTGCATCAGCTTCAGCAGGTTCTCATCGCTGGCCTTGCGGGCCTCGCGCAGCATGACGGTGTTGGCGCTGGACTGGATCGCCGACAGCACGCCCAGCTGACCAAGCCGCTTGTCCTGGATCAGGTCCAGATCGTTCTGCAGCTTGGCGTAGTCTGCCGGATAGTACTGCTTGAGCACCTGAACGTCGGGCATGGTTTCGGCGCCTTGCCGGGCTTCGGCAAACTGCTGGCCGGGCACCAGATCCTGTCTGGCGATAAACCAGCCCGCGCCGGCCCCGATGGCGCCCAGGCCGACGGCCGCCCCGATGATGATCGGCATCGACAGGTCCTTGACCTTGCCGACGATGACCGCCGCCACAATACCCACCATCGCGCCGGCCAGGCAGGCGACGATAACCAGCATCTGTGCACTCATGACAATCACTTCCCTCGGGCCACGCCAGAACCGGCGGCGACCTTCGCGGGAATCGGATGGCGGTGCAAGCGCGAGGTCAGTGTCCCCGCACCAGCTCCCGCATCGCCTTGTCCAGGCCTTCGATGGTCAGGGGATACATCCGGTCACCGACCAGTTGCTTCATCACACTGATCGATTGGGTGTAGTCCCAATGGCGTTCCGGCGTCGGGTTCAGCCAGGCGATGTTCGGATAGATATCCTTGACCCGGTCCATCCAGATGGCGCCGGGCTCCTCGTTCCAGTGTTCGACGCTGCCGCCCGGATAGGTGATCTCATAGGGGCTCATGGTCGCGTCGCCGACGAAGATCACCTTGTAATCACTGGGAAATTTGTGGAGCACGTCCCAGGTGTTGATCTTCTCGGTCTGACGGCGGCGGTTGTCCTTCCACACGCTCTCATAGAGGCAGTTGTGGAAGTAGTAGAACTCGAGGTTCTTGAACTCGGTCCGCGCGGCGCTGAACAGCTCCTCACAGAGCTTGATGTGGCTGTCCATCGAGCCGCCGATGTCGAAGAAGATCAGCACCTTGATCTTGTTGCGGCGTTCCGGCCGCATGACGATGTCCAGATAGCCCTTCTCGCTCGTGCCCTTGATGGTGCCGTTCAGGTCCAGCTCGTCCGGGGCCCCTTCGCGGGCGAACTTGCGCAGCCGGCGCAGGGCGATCTTGATGTTGCGGGTGCCCAGTTCAACGCTGTCGTCGAGGTTCTTGTACTCGCGCTTGTCCCAGACCTTCACGGCCCGGCCATGCCGACCCTTGTCCTGGCCGATCCGCACGCCTTCGGGATTGTAGCCGTTGGCGCCAAACGGGCTGGTCCCGCCGGTGCCGATCATCTTGTTGCCGCCCTCGTGGCGCTTCTTCTGTTCCTCAAGACGCTCCTGCAGCGTCTTCATCAATTCCTCGAAGCCGCCCATGGCCTCGATCTGGGCCTTTTCCTCGTCGGTCAGGAACTTCTCGGTCAGGGCCTTCAGCCACTCTGCCGGGATCTCGGAGGTGACGCTGTCGCCGACCGTCTCCAGGCCCTTGAACACATGGCTGAACACCCGGTCGAACTTGTCGAGGTTCTTCTCGTCCTTCACCAGGGTGGCGCGGGACAGGAAGTAGAAGTCCTCGACGCTGCGGTCGATGACCGACTTGTCGAGCGCCTCCATGAGCACAAGGTACTCCTTCAGCGTCACCGGCACCTTGGCCTGGCGGAGCTCCGAGAAGAAATTCATGAACATGGGCAGCGTCCGAACGAGCGTTTGAAGTCGCAGGATGGGGGCTAGCAGCCGCGCTGTCTAGCATGGAGGACGGTGCGCCCGCCCCCTTTTCGAGGGATGTGATCTCCATGGCGGCCGCCAAGGTGGGCGCGAACCGCAAGGAGTCCCGCCATGTCCCGCTATCTGGCCATCGGCGCCGCCATTGTTCTTGCCCTGGGTCAGCCGGTGGCCGCCGCCGCCGAGACTGTCGATCTTGGGGGAGGGCGCTCGGTCAGTGTTCCGGACAGTTTTGACGGTTGCGGGCCGCCGTCCGTCAGGACCTGGACCAATGGTGCGCGAAGCCTGACCTTCGACTGCACCCTGACCATCCAGGCCAAGCCTGCCAAAGTCAGCCTCACCTACAGCACCCTGCCGGCCAACGACACCTCCCCCCGCGTCTATCTGGAAGGGATCATGACCCGGCTCAATCGCGCGGCGATGATCGGGGATCCGGACATGGGCATCCAGCGCAGGACCATCGCAACGGCGGGCAAGCCGGGAACCTTCCTGTGCTGGGCCTATGATGACGTGCCGGCCCGGACCGGCGGCGCCGTTTGCGCCCTGGATGGATCGAGCGTCCGGTTTTCCCTGATGGTCAGCGCCAGTGACGCCTACACCGCAATGCGGGCGCTGGAGAGAGTGGTCGCCCGGTCGACGCTTCGCTGAGCCGTTGCCGCGGCGGTCATGACAGGGTAGGGCGACGCCAATCAGCGGAGAGCCCCCATGAGCGAAGCAACGATCATTGACGGCAAGGCGTTCGCCGCCCGCCTGCGTGAGACAGTGGCCGCCGAAGTCGCGGCCCTGAAGGCCGATCAAGGCGTCACCCCCGGACTGGCGGTGGTGCTGGTCGGGGAAGACCCGGCCAGTCAGGTCTATGTCCGCAACAAGGGTGAGCAGACCACCGCCGCCGGCATGTATTCGGAGACGCACCGCCTCGCCGCCGATACGCCGGAGCCGGAACTCTTCGCCCTGATCGACCGCCTGAATGACGATCCCGCCATCCACGGCATCCTCGTCCAGTTCCCCGTGCCCGATCACCTCAGTCAGGATCGCATTGTCGCCCGCATCGCGCCCGACAAGGACGTCGACGGCCTGACGGTGACCAACGCCGGTCGTCTGGCCAGCGGCCTGCCGGCCCTGACCAGCTGCACGCCGGTCGGCTGCATGATGCTGTTGAAGGATGTCCTGGGCGACCTGCGCGGCAAGCATGCCGTGGTCGTCGGGCGCTCCAACCTGATGGGCAAGCCGATGGCCCAGCTGCTGCTCGCCGCCGACTGCACGGTCACCATCGCCCATAGCCGCACCGTCGATCTGCCCGCCATCTGCCGCCAGGCCGACATCCTGGTCGCTGCGGTCGGGCGCGCCGAAATGGTCCGGGGCGACTGGATCAAGCCGGGCGCCGCCGTCATCGACGTCGGCATCACCCGCTTCCCCTCCCGCGATCCGGAAAAGGCCGCCCAGGGCAAGACCCGGCTCGTCGGTGACGTGGCCTTTGACGAGGCGAAAGCGGTGGCCGGCTGGCTGACCCCCGTCCCCGGCGGCGTCGGCCCGATGACCATTGCCTGCCTGCTGCAGAATACCGTGACGGCGGCGAAGCGGCTGAACGGCATCGGCTGACCCTTCTTCTGTCCCGCCAGCGGGCGGAAGACCCGAGGCCAGTCTTGCAACCGCCGGCTCGCTGGTGTCCGATACCCTGAAGAGCGGACTCAACCGCTCACCGGGGGACGGGATGAGACGAGTTTCGACAGTGGCGTTGCTGTTTCTGGCGCTGGCCGCCTGCAGTCCCGCGCCCAAGACCATCACCCCCGAGCAATCCGCCGCCCTCAGGCCCGCTGACCCGCAGCTGGCCGGGCTGTATGACATCTCCTGCAAGACCTGCCACACCATCGCCGGCTCCGGCGCGCCGTTGGCCGGCGACAAGGCCGCCTGGGCCCCAAGGGTCAAACAGGGCATGCCGGTCCTGCTCGACCACACGATTCAAGGTTTCAAGGCCATGCCTGCGGGCGGGCAATGCGCGGGCTGTACGGCGGACGACTACAAGGCCCTGATCGCCTTCATGTCGGCGCAGAAGTAGGAGGCGATCATGGTCACCAGACGACAGGCGCTCGGCATGACCCTGGCGGGGTCAGGCATCACCGTCGCCGCCGCCACCGGCGCCGCCGTGCTGTCCAATCGCGACAAGCCCGAGCCGCCTTCACCGCCGACTACCGATGCTCAGGGCCGGCTGCTCTGGCGCAACTGGTCGGGCATCCAGACCTCCTATCCGGCCCAGCGGCTGGCGCCGTCCGACGAGGCCGAACTGGCCGCCGGCATGAAGGCCGCCACAGGGCCGGTCCGCGCTGTCGGGGCCGGTCACAGCTTCACCGCTCTGGCCTCGACCAACGGCACGCTGGTGTCCCTCGACGGCATGTCCGGGGTGACCGGGTGGGATGGCGACATCGCCACCGTGCGCGCCGGCACCCGCCTTGGGGCGCTGGGTCCTGCCCTGGCCGAGAAGGGCAGGGCGATGCCCAATCTGCCTGACATCAACAAGCAATCCCTGGCCGGCGCCATCTCCACGGCGACCCATGGCACGGGCAAGCATCTGCCCGCTATCCACGCCAACCTCGCGGGCCTGACCCTGGTCACCGCCGACGGCAAGACCGTTGAATGCGACGCCAATCACCGCCCGGACGTCTTCAACGCCGCCCGGGTGTCGCTCGGGGCGCTGGGGATCATCACCACCGCCAAACTCACCACCAGTCCCAATCCGCGCCTGCGCCGCCGGGTCTGGCTTGAGCCCTTCGAGGAGGCGCTGGCCCAGGCCGAGGCCCGTTGGGATCAGCATCGCAATTTCGAGTTCTACGCCGTCCCCTTCACCGGAATGGCCGTCAACATCACCCATGACGAGACGACAGACCCGGCCCAGGCGCCGCCGCCCAGCCAGGACGACGCCTTCCTCGACGCCCTTAAAATGCTCCGCAACACCTTCGGCTGGTCGCGGGGCCTGCGCAAAGGCGCGGCCGGCATGCTGCTGGGCGGAACCGAGCCCGAGACGGCGGTGGACGAGGGCTGGAAACTGCTGTCGACCGAACGGCCCGTTCGCTTCAACGAGATGGAATATCACCTGCCGCCGGAGACCCAGTTGGCGGCGCTGAAGGAGGTGGTCGAGGTCATCGAGAAGACCCGGCCCGACGTCTTCTTTCCCATCGAAGTGCGCCGGATCGCCGCCGACGACGCCTGGCTCTCACCCTTCCAGGGCGGCCCGCGCGGCTCGGTCGCCGTCCACGCCTGGTACAAGGACGAATATCGCTTCTTCTTCGAGATTATCGAGCCGATCTTCCAGCGTCATGGCGGTCGCCCGCACTGGGGCAAGCTTCACAGCCTGCGCGGCCAGAGGCTGGCCGCCCTCTATCCGAACTGGAAGGACTTCCTTGAGGTGCGCCGGGAACTGGATCCCGCCGGCAAGATGCTCAACCCCTATCTGACCGGTCTGTTCGACCTGGCCTGAAGGAGCCGGCCGGGTCGCGCCGGACCTACTGAGGTCCGGCGAAGCCCGAAATCCAGCTGTTCAGATCGCCAAGCGTCTGGTCCAGACCCTTGTTGAACGCCGGAACAATGGCGCTGACCCGGTTGTCGCTGGCCTGGATATCGGCCCGGAACACCCGCTCGAAGGTCTGGCCGCCACGCTCGTTGCGCTTCATCGCCGCCTTGATCTCGACCACCACGGTCGGAGCGCCTTCCGGATCGGCGCCATAGACGACCTCGAACCGCTGGACGTCCAGCCGCATGATGTAGTCGCTCTTGCCGGTCTCGCCGCGCCCGATCAGCCGGGCCGGCCCGGCCTGGAAGGCGCGAACCAGCTGCTCCTCGAACAACTGCTGGGCCGGCGCGACCCAGCGGGCGCTGTCGATATAGGCGACCTGGCCGTTGCTGATGGTCAGGATCCCGTCGCTGGCCGCGGCGCGCTCGAAGGCGATCGGACCGCGGGCCACGTCAAAGGTCTTGGCCGCGACATCGGAGGGCGCGTCGATCTCGAAGCGGTAGAGCCGCGCCGGTTCGGCCTCGGGAAACAGGGTGATGCAGCCGGACAGGGTGACCGCGGCGGCGGTCACGGCGGCCAGGCGGAGCAGGGCGGTCCTCATGGCTTGACCTTCTTCTTGGCGGCGGGCGGTTTGCTCACCAGACTCTGCGGGCTTTTCTCGGCCTCGGTGACCAGCCGGTCGAGGGACTCGGCCGCGCCTTGCAGGGTGGTGATGGCGGTTGTCAGCTGTGGCAGGCCCTCGGTGGCGAAATCATTCACCGGCCCGTCCAGCTTCTCGAGCAGGGCGCTGACGTCGGATCCGGCCTTGTCGACCTTGAGGGCGGCCGCATCGATATTGGCCAGGGTCGTCTTGGCGTCGGTGTTCAGCAGCTTGCGACCATCGCGGGCCAGTTCTGTGTATTCCCTGGCCGCATCCTCGAAGGTGACAAGAGCCCGCCGGGCGTCAGCCAGGATCGCCTTCTGCTCCCGCACCTCGGCGGTGATCGCCTGCAGGTCGTCGAGCGAGGCGCTGAAGGTCTTGATGTTCTCGTCGTTGAGAACCCGGTTGATCCGGTCCAGGGTCTCGATGGTCCGCGTCACCACCGTGCCGCCCCCGGCCAACAGGTCCGACAGGGTGCTGCGTTGCGTGCGGATGACCGGAATCTGACCGGCGGGGACAGTGTCCTTGAGCAGGCGCTTGGCCGGGTCCCCGGCGGTGATCTGGATGTAGTTGACGCCGGTGATGCCTTGCGGCTCGAGGGTGGCCGAACTGTCCTCGCGGATCGGTACGTCGCTGGTCACGCGGATGCGGCCGATAACCCGGTTGGGGTCGGTCTTGTCCAGGGCGATGCGCTGCACGTCGCCAACCTTGATGCCGTTGAAGTGCACCTCGCCGCCTTCAGAGAGGCCGCGCACTGGTCCGACGAACACCACATCATATTCATCATAGGTGCTGTTGAAGCTGATCCTGGCCAGCCACAGGGCGAAGACGATCAGGGCGATGAAGAGCAGCAGCGAGGCGGCTCCGACCAGCGCGTAATTGGCGTTTCTTTCCATCGGTCCTTCTTACCTGCCCCTCTGGCCCGCCGCCTGGGCGGCGCGGCCCCGGGGGCCAAGGAAGTATTCCTGAATCCACGGATGATCTGAGTGTTCGAGCACCGATACAGGTTCCACGGCGACCACCTGTTTGTCAGCCAGTACGGCGACCCTGTCGGTTATGGCATAGAGGCTGTCCAGATCGTGTGTGATCATGAACACAGTCAGCCCAAGGCTGCTGCTCAGATCGGCGATCAGTTCGTCAAAGGCGGCGGCGCCGATCGGGTCCAGTCCGGCGGTCGGCTCGTCGAGGAACAGCAGTTCCGGATCGAAGGCCAGCGCCCGGGCCAGACTGGCGCGCTTGCGCATCCCGCCCGACAGCTCCGACGGCTTCAGCGCTCCGGCGCGCGGATCGAGACCCGCCAGGGCGATCTTCAGTTCCGCCAGCTCGCCGATCTCGGCCTTGCTCAAATCCGTATGCTCGAACAGCGGCGCGGAGACATTCTCCTTCACCGTCAGCGACGAGAACAGCGCGCCCTGCTGGAACAACACCCCCCAGCGCCGCTCGATGGCCGACAGCTTGCGCCGGCTGGCCCGGCGGATGTCCTGGCCGAAAATCTTCACCGAACCGCCGTCGGGCTCCTTCAGACCAATGATGGTGTTGAGCAGCACCGACTTGCCGCTGCCCGAGCCTCCGACAACGCCCAGCACCTCGCCGCGACGGACGGTGAGGTTGAGATCCTTGTGGACGACGGTGTCGCCGAATGCGGAAAGGAGGTTGTTGACCTCGATCGGTGGCGCGTCCGCATCGAGGCCGTCCTCGGCCAGGCTCTCTGCGTTGTCGCCGCTCATATGTTGAGTTCCATGTAGACGAGGGCGAACACCGCATCGAGCAGGATGATGGCGAAGATGGCCTGAACCACGGCGGAGGTCACCCGGCGGCCTAGCGATTCAACGTCGCCGGCGACCTCCATCCCCTGACGACATCCGATCCCGGCGATGATGATGGCCATGACCGGCGCCTTGGAAATACCGACCCAGAAGTGGGTGGCCCCGACGTTGTCGACAATCCGCTGCCAGAAAAACGTCGGCGACAGATCCAGAATGCTCCAGCTGACCGCCAGTCCGCCCAGCAGGCCGGAAAGGTCAGCGACAAAGGTCAGCAAGGGCAGGGTCACCAGCAGCGCCAGAAAACGCGGCAGGACCAGCGCGTCGAACGGATCGACGCCCATCACCCGCATGGCGTCGATTTCCTGGTTCATCTTCATCGAGCCGATCTCGGCGGCGAAGGACGAGGCCGACCGGCCGGCCAGCAGCACGGCGGTGATGACGATGCCGAACTCGCGCAGCACCGAAACACCGGTCGCCTCGACCACCAGCACCTCGGCGGCGAAGGCCCGCAGGGTGTTGATGCTCAGCAGGGCCATCACCGCGCCGATGAAGAAGGTGGTGGTGGCGACGATCGGAATGGCGTCCAGTCCGGCCCGCTCGCACAGGGCGATGAACGGCGCGCCGCGGAACTTGCGAGGGTTGATGATCGCCCGGCCCACCGACGTCAGCAGATGACCCAGGAAGATCAGGGTCTCGTAGAGGTCGATGCCCAGATTGACCACGCCGCGCCCGATCCGGACCAGCAGATCGTAGAAGCCGCGCTTCGGGATCACCGGCGTCGGCTCGGCCTGCACCGCCTCGCCGACCAGATGCAGAAGCCGTTCGGTGTCGGCCCGGGCAAAAAGCCGACCGGCGGTCTGGCGTCCATCGGCGGCGCGAATAATGGCGTAGGCCCCCGCCGTGTCGCAGCGTCCGATGCCGCGCAGGTCAAGATCAACCGCCTTTGTGCCCTCCAGGACCTCGGCCAGCTTGTCGCCGACGTCCGTCAGGGTCTCCGCCGTCCAGTCGCCGGTCAGCAGGACCTTCGCGGTCTGATCTTCCTGACCAAGGCTGAATTCGGCCGGTTTTGACATAACGCTGACGTTTGATCCTCGGGGTGGCCGGTGAACCTGCCATGACCCGCCTTCAGCGCAAAGGGCTTCGGGTGCAACAGTTCTGCACACAATGATCGCTTGCTCTACTCGGTCTGAGCGGCGAGGCTTTCCGGCAACGGGGAGCGACGATCATGACCGACACGGAACGAGGCCGGGACGAGGAGGCGCCGCTGGCGATCGCCCGGCTGATCATCGGGGTGGTTCAGGGCTATGGCCTCTGGGCGCTGTTCGAGCTCGGCAAGGACAACAACTGGCCGGATAAACACCCCGCCGTGTTCGGTGCGCTCCTCCTTCTGGTGCTAGCGACGCCGCCGGTGCTGCTCAGCGCCCTGGGGGTCCTCAAGGCCAGAAGCCTCGTCCTCTGGGGGCTGATCGCCGCCGGCATGGCGGCGGCCATTGGCGGCTACCAGGGCTACCAGCTGCTCTTTGACAACGAGCGCTTTCCGGCAGTCCCGGTCGTGCTGGCCGTCGGCGGGGTCTGGTTCATCGCCCACAGCCTTCGGCTGGCCGCGGCGCATGACCGCAAGGCCATCGCCCGCTACCCCACCTATTTCGACTTCGCCTGGAAGCACGGTCTGCAATTGGCCCTGGCCGCGGCCTTCACCGGCGTCGTCTGGGCGGTTCTCGGGATCGGCGTCCTGCTGTTCGGGGTGATTGGACTCAAGGGCTTCGGCGAGTTCGTCGGCAAGCCGTGGGTCGCCATCCCGATCACCACCGTCGCCTTCGCCATGGCGGTTCATCTGACGGACGTGCGGGTCGGGCTGATCCGGGGCGTGCGCACCGTGGCGCTGACCCTGCTTGGCTGGCTGACGCCCTTGCTGGCCGCGTTGGCCCTGGCCTTCCTCGCCGCCCTGCCGTTCACCGGTCTTGATCTTCTGTGGAAGACCGGCAGCGCCACCACGACCCTGATGGGCGCCGCGGTCACCCTGGTGATCCTGCTCAACGCCGCCTACCAGGACGGCGACCGGGCGACGCCGCTGTCGAGGGTTCTGGACATCGCCATCCGCCTGGCTGGCCTGTTGCTCACGCCCCTGGCCGGGCTGGCCATCTATGGCCTGCTTCTGCGGATCAACCAGCACGGCCTCAGCGTCGACCGCATCATCGCCGCGGCCGGTCTGGTGATCATCAGCGTCTATGCCGTCGGCTACGCCATCGCCGCCTTCCTGCCGGGACGGCCGATGCGACGGCTCGAGCCGACCAATGTCGCCAACGCCTTTCTCACCATCGCTGTCGTTCTCGCCCTGCTGTCGCCCCTCGCCAACCCTGTGCGCCTGTCGGTCGACAGTCAGGTTTCGCGTCTGAAGGCCGGGAAGGTGAAAGCCGGTGAGTTCGACTTCGCCTATCTGCGTTTTGAAACCGGCCGGGTTGGCATGGACGCCCTGAAGGGGCTGGCCAAAGAGAAGGGTGAGGTCGGCGAGAAGGCCCGCGCGATGCTGGCCCGGGAGAACAGGTACGAGCCACCCGAGCCGACGCCGCTCTCGGCGACGATCACCGTCTATCCCAAGGGCGAGGCCCTGCCGCCGGACTTCCTGTCGCAACCGGACGGGTTCTCGGTGAGAAGCTGCACGGACCCTGACGACAAATGCGACGCCTTCCTCGTCGACCTGAACGGTGATGGGCGCCAGGAGATCATTCTTGGGCCGCCGCAGACCGACCCGGCCTTTGTCTTCGCGCTTGACGCCAAAGGCGCCTGGGGCTGGATCGGCAGCATGGACCTGAGCCCCTGCAATCAGGATATTCGCCCGGGCTTGAGACAGGGCAAGCTTTCCACTGTCGCTCCGCCTTGGCCGGACCTGATGGTCAACGGGGTGCGGGCCGCCCTGCTTCCCGACGCAAGCTGTGAAAGGCCTGACCCGCCGTCGCCGGCGCCGTAGTCCTCAACCGAACCGTCCGTCCATCAACGGCGGCAAGGTCGCGGGCAGTCCCATCAGCGGACCGGACGAGAGCAGCAGCACCACCTCGTCCCCTGACAGGTCGCCGAGCGCCGTTTCACATTCGCTGGGGGTCGCCGCGCCAATGGCCTTGACCCCGGCGGCGTTGATCCGGGACAGGATCTGCTCATGGGTCAGCTGGCTGTGGGTGCCCGCTCCATGGGTCGGCGGCGGGATGACGATCACCCGGTCGACGCCCTCGAAGACGGTGTCATACCAGGCCAGCCCTTCCTGATTGCGCCAGGAGAAGGTGTGGGGCTCGAAGATCACCCACAGGGGACGGCCCGGATAGTGGGGCGCCATGGCCTCGATGGCCGAGCGGGCCTTTTCGTAGGAGGAGCCGAAGCCCTCGATGACAGGGACGGACGATGTCGTCGTCAACCGATCCAGCCGCCGCCGGATGCCGGGAAAACTGGCTACGCCGGCCGCCAGTTCGCTCTCGCTGACCAGCCCCCGGGTCAGCAGGAAGGCCGAGACCCCGACAATGTTCTCGATGTTGTGGACGCCCAGCAGCTGGGTCGTCAGCGGCAGCGTCGCGCCCCCCGGCGAAACCAGCACAAAGCTGGAGGTCTCACCGAAAACCACATCCCGGCTGTGCCAGCCGTCCTCCGGCGCATCGCCGTACCAGACCACCGGGGCCGGGCAGTCGCCCGCAATCGCCCGCAGGGACGGAGAATTGCGCATCACCACCGCCGCCTCCGCCGTCATCCGCCCCAGAAGCTGGCGGAACGGCGCCTCGTATTCGGCGAAGGTGGGAAACACATTCAGATGGTCATGGACCAGCGAGGTCAGCAGCAGATGGTCCACGTCATAGAGCATGAACTTCGAGCGACGGTCGCTCTGGCTGACAATGTACTCGTCACCCTCCAGCACCACAGGGCCCGTCCCCCAGGCGCCGGTCGGCGCGCCGCCTGACGGGATCGCCCCGATCATGAACCCCGGATCCTTGCCCGCTTCACGCAGGATGTGGGCCATCAGGGCCGTGCAGCTGGACTTGCCGAAGCTGCCGGCGACCACGGTCACGTCCCGGTCGCGGGTCTGTTCGGCGATCAGTTGCGGAAAGCCGGTCATCTCGATGCCGCGCCTGCGGGCCTCGACAAACTCCGGATTGCTGTCGCCGTGCAGCCTGGCGCTGCCGCCCAGAACCACCAGATCGACCTCCGGCCCGACATTCTCCGCCGCCAGAGTGCGACGGAAGGGGACGCCCAGCGTCTCCAGATAGGTGCTGATCGGGGGGAAGGCCTCTTCATCGGAGCCGCCGATCACATGGCCTGCGTCGCGCATCATCAAGGCCGTGGCGCTCATGCCGGCGCCGGCGATTCCGATGAAGTGGATGTGACGGGGCTTTGCCGTTTCAGAAGTCATGCCCAGCGGTTTCACGCCAGCCGCGCGCCTTGTCAAACCGGCAGGCGATTGACCTGTGAGCGGGCGCGCTCTCTACATGCGCCAATGCTGTCCCTGATCGCCGCCGTCACCCTCATTCTCGTCTTCGGGATCGCCTACTGGCGCCACATCGCCGGTCGGCGCCGGATGACCCGGTTTGCGACCGGCATCCGCGAACGCCATGCGCTCAAGGCCCTGTTTGTCTCCAAACTGGACCGCAGCTTCATCGCCCTCTGTCTTGACGATCAGCATCTGGTTCTGGGGCGGGAAGCCAACGAGACCGTCTACCCGCTTTCCGACGTGATCGCGGTGGAGGAGGCGCGTCAGGTCGACAAGGGCCGGATCAGGCGCCTTGAGATTGTCGTGCGATTGAAGGGCGAGGCCGCGCCCGAGCATCGCTACCTGATCCAGCGCTGGACCGGCTTTCTGGGTCCGCTGGAGGACGCCGGCCATATCCAGCCCATGCTTGAGCATGCCGCGCGCGTTCGCTCACTGTTGCTGAGCGCCGCAGGCCTGGCCGTTGCTGAACCGGCATGACCGACGAAGACCTCATCGGCCAGATCCAGGCCCGCACCTTCTCCGGTCTCGTCTCGGCCACGGACCAGACCTCCGGCCTCACCGCCGACCGCTGGCCGACACCCTCCGCCTGTTCGATCGCCGCCGTCGGTTTTGCCCTGACCGCCTGGACCGTGGGCGTCTCGCGGGGCTGGATGCCGCGCTCCGCCGCCGCCGCCCTGACCCTGCGCACCCTGACCACCCTGACCAGCGCCCCCCAGGGCGACGCCGCCACTGGCGTCAGCGGAACGCGGGGCTGGTACTATCACTTCCTCAACATGCAGACCGGCCTGCGCGCCGGGACCTGCGAGCTCTCGACCATCGACACAGCCCTGCTGCTCGCCGGCGCCCTGACGGCGGCCCGGGCCTTTGACGCCGATGATCCGGTCGAGGCGCAAATCCGCAGTCAGGTCAAAGGCATGCTGGCGGCGGTTGACTGGCGCTTCATGCTCCGCCCCTCCGGTCGCTTCGCCCTTGGCTGGAGCCCCGAGGCCGGCGTCATTCCCTATGAATGGGTCGGCTACAACGAGGCCATGCTGCTCTATGTCCTCGCGCTCGGGGCAGGGGGCGACGCGGTCCCGGACAATGCCTGGGCGGCCTGGAGCGACGGCTACCGCCGCAGCTGGCGGGAGGCGCCGTCGCCGCATCTCGCCTTCGGCCCGATGTTCGGCCACCAGTACAGCCACCTCTGGATCGATTTTCGCGGGATCCAGGATGAGTTCATGCGCGGCAAGGGTCTGGATTACTTTGAAAACAGCCGCCGCGCGGTGCTGGCCCAGCAGGCCTATGCCCAGGCCAACCCCGGACGCTGGAACGCCTATGCCGATGACCTCTGGGGACTGACCGCCTGCGACGGCCCCGGAGAGTTTCGCCAGATGCGCGGCCTGGGGCTCAAGCGCTTCCGCGCCTACTCCGCCCGCGGCGTGAACGACTTCGACGACGGCACGCTTGCCCCCACCGCCGCCGCCGCCTCCATCCCGTTCGCGCCGGATCAGACCATCGCCGTCCTGCGCCGGATGATCGAGGACTATGGCGACGCCATCTACGACCGCCACGGCTTCAGGGACGCCTTCAACCCCTCGGTTTCCCGCGCCCCGCCGGACCACGGCGAGGTCATGCCGATGACCGGTTGGGTCAGCCGGGACATGCTGGGCATCGACCAGGGCCCGATCGTCTCGATGATCGAAAACCACCGCACCGGCCTCATCTGGAGCCTGATGCGCGACGAGCCGATCGTCCGACGCGGCCTGCTCAGGGCCGGCTTCACCGGCGGCTGGCTTGACGCGGCGGGGCGAGAAGACGGGTTGTCAGCACCGGCCCTGTAGGGCACATGCGCCGCTTCGCTGGACCCGGCTCTGATCGGGTGGCTCGGCCGGGCGCCTATCCCCCGGAAACCTGACAGACCAGAACGTCCGCCGCTCCTTGGGCCGCGAGACGCTTGTATCGAGTTTGGCCGCCATGACCTTCCTGACCCGTGTCCGCCGCGAGTGGCTGGCCAATCCGCGCAACGATCTGCTGTCCGGCACCGTCGTCGCCCTGGCCCTGATCCCCGAGGCCATCGCCTTTTCCCTGATCGCCGGGGTCGATCCGGCGGTCGGGCTCTACGCCTCCTTCGTCATCGCCGTGACCATCGCTTTTGTCGGCGGCCGCCCGGCGATGATCTCGGCGGCGACCGGCGCCATGGCCCTGCTGATGGTTGGCCTCGTCAAGCAGCACGGCCTCGAATATCTCTTTGCCGCCAGTATCTTGACCGGCATTTTTCAGGTCGTGGTCGGCCTTCTGAAACTGGGCCGGTACATCAAGTTCGTTTCCCGCTCGGTGATGACCGGCTTCGTCAACTCCCTGGCCATCCTCATCTTCCTGGCCCAGATGCCGGAACTGATCGGCGCCAACTGGCAAACCTACGCCATGGTCGCGGCCGGGCTGGCGATCATCTATCTGCTGCCGCGCCTGACCAGGGCCGTGCCCTCGCCGCTGATCGCCATCATCGTGCTCAGCACCCTGGCGATCCTTCTGAAGATCGATGTGCGGACGGTCGGGGACATGGGGGCCATGCCCTCGACCCTGCCGATGTTCCATCTGCCGGCCGTGCCCCTGACCTGGGAGACCCTGCGGATCATCGGCCCCGTGGCCGCCACCCTGGCCTTCGTCGGGCTGCTCGAATCCCTGCTCACTGCAAACCTCGTCGACGATCTGACCGACACCCCGTCCGACAAGGACCGCGAAACCCGCGGCCAGGGCATCGCCAACATCCTCTCGCCGCTGTTCGGCGGCATGGCCGGCTGCGCCATGATCGGCCAGTCGATCATCAATGTGAAATCCGGCGGCCGCGGACGCCTCTCCACCCTCTGGGCCGGCCTCTTCCTGCTGTTCCTCATTCTGGTGCTTCAGGACTGGGTGGCGAAGATCCCCATGGCCGCCCTGGTGGCGGTGATGATCATGGTCTCCATCGGCACCTTCGACTGGGGCTCGATCCTCCGCCTGCGTTCGACCCCGTTCGCCTCCTCGGTGGTCATGCTGGCGACGACGCTCACCGTGGTCTTCACCCATGACCTGTCCAAGGGGGTGATGCTGGGCGTCATCCTCAGCGCCATCTTCTTTGCCCGCAAGGTCTCCAAACTGCTCGTCGTCGAGGAACAGATCGACGAGAACGACGAAGTTCGCCGCTACATCGCCCACGGCCAGCTGTTCTTTGGATCGGCTGATCTTTTCGCCGCCGAGTTCGAGTTCCATGGCCACCCCAAACGGGTCGAGATCGACATGTCCGGCGTCCACATCTGGGACCTGACCGGCGTCGCCGCCGTCGACAAGGTGGTCTTCCGCTACCGCCGCCAGGGCGCGGAAGTCGTCCTCAGCGGCATGAACGCCGCCAGCGCCACCCTCGTCGACAAGGTCGGCAAGCACGACAAGAGCCACCTGCCGGCCGGCGGCAGCCACTGAGCCATCCCGCGACGGCGGGCGGGAAACTTCCCTCAATCGCAACGCGGGGGCTTTCCCTCGCGGGCCTGAGCATGGAAACTGTCAAACGCTTGTTTGGAGTGTGAGGTCGTCCCGCCGCTGGCGCCGATCCCTCATGCCCTCCTGACCGGCGCCAAACTCCGACGGACCCGCCGCCTTTCAGAGCGGGCCGTCAAAACGGAAGGAACATCCATGCGCGACGCCGTCATCGTCTCCTACGCCCGCACCGGCCTCGCCAAGGCGGGCCGCGGGGGCTTCAACATCACCCCGCCCATGTCCATGGCCGCCCATGCCATCAAGCACGCCGTCGCCAAGTCGGGCCTCGATCCGGCTCTGATCGAGGATTGCTACATGGGCAACAACGCCCACGGCGCCAACAACGTCGGCCGCCTGGCCGCCCTGCTGGCGGGCCTGCCGGTGACCACCGGCGGCGTGACCATCAACCGCTTCTGCTCCTCGGGCCTGCAGTCCATCGCCATGGCCGCCAACCACATCCGTGGCGACGGCGCTGAATGCGTTGTCGCCGGCGGCGTCGAGAGCATCTCCATTCCCGGGGGCGGGGCAGGCGGCTCGGCCGCGACCGATCCCGAGCTGCTCGACATCGCCCCCGCCATCTTCATGGCCATGATCGACACCGCCGACATCGTCGCCGAACGCTACGGCCTCAGCCGTGAGTATCAGGACGAATACAGCCTGCAGTCCCAGCAGCGCATGGCCGCCGCCCAGGCCGCCGGCAAGTTCGCCGACGAGATCGTGCCGATGGCCACCAAGATGAAGAAGGTCGACAAGGCGACCGGCGAGGAAACCATCGTCGACTACGTCGTCGACCGCGACGAATGCAATCGCCCCGACACCACCCTTGAAGGCCTGGCGTCCCTCAAGCCGGTCAAGGGCGAGGGCAAGTTTGTCACCGCCGGCAACGCCAGCCAGCTCAGCGACGGCGGCGCCGCTGTCGTGCTGATGGAAGCCAAGGAAGCCGAGCGTCGCGGTCTTGAACCGATGGGCCGCTTCGTCTCCTGGGCCGCCGCCGGCTGCGAGCCTGACGAGATGGGCATCGGCCCGGTCTTCGCCGTCCCGCGTCTGCTGGCCCGTCAGGGTCTGAAGGTCGACGACATCGACATCTGGGAACTGAACGAGGCCTTCGCCTCCCAGTGCCTCTACAGCCGCGACAAGCTGGGCATCGACCCCGACAAGTACAACGTCAATGGCGGCTCGATTTCCATCGGCCACCCCTTCGGCATGACCGGCGCCCGCTGCACCGGCCACCTGCTGCAAGAAGGCCGTCGTCGCGGCGCCAAATGGGGCGTCGTCACCATGTGCATCGGCGGCGGCCAGGGTGGCGCCGGCCTGTTCGAGATCTACTAGGTCCGTAGCAAAGCGTCCCCGGCGAAAGCCGGGGACCAGCCGTTATCGGCCGGTGCGACGAAACAGGGTGTGCTGAAAGGTCCTGGTGGATGCGACAGGGATTGAACCTGTGACCCCCTCGGTGTGAACGAGGTGCTCTCCCGCTGAGCTACGCATCCTTCTCAGGAAGGGCGGGTCTATAGCGAGCGGGCGCCTGCGGGGCAAGAGGGCAGGGCGGTGATCGCGGCGCCCAGATCATCAAAGTGGCTGATCACCGCCGCCGCCTCCAGACTTTCCACCGGAATCTGGCTGTAACCGAAGTCGACGACGATACAGGGAAGGCCCGCGTTGGCGGCGGCTTCAGTGTCATAGCGCGTGTCGCCGACCAGCACCGCGCGGGCCGGATCGCCGCCCGCCGCCTCGATGCTCATCAACAGATGGCGGGGGTCCGGCTTTGCCGCCGGCGCCAGGTCCGCGCCGATGATCGCGGCGAATCGCGACGTCATCTCCAGGCCCTCCAGCAGGGCCAGCGACAGTTCGGTGCGCTTGTTGGTGCAGACCACCAGGGTCGCGCCCCGCGCTGTCAGCTGATCAAGCGCCGCGAGGCAGCCGTCGTAGGGACGGGTCTCCAGGGCGATACGATCCCGATAGAGGCTGACGGTCCGCTCGAACAGAACCTCAAGCCGGGCGTCCGGCAGGTCAACGGCGGCCAGGGCAAAGCCCTGCTGCACCATCCACCGGGCCCCGCGTCCGACCAGAAGCCGGGCCTGGCTGAACGGAACCGGCGTCACGCCTTCCTCCACCAGCACTGTGTTCAGGGCGCCGACCAGGTCGGGCGCGCTGTCGACCAGGGTCCCGTCCAGATCGAAAGCAATCGTCCATCCGGCCAGGTCGGCGGAAATCTCAGGCTTGAGGTTGTGCATGACCGGAGGCTTTCGGCTAAACGGGGAATGATTGCAACGACCGCCAGGACCCGACCATGACCAAACGAGCCGCCGTGATCATGGCCGCCGGACAGGGCACGCGCATGAAGTCGCCCCTGCCAAAGGTGCTGCACAGGGTGGGCGGCCGCACGATGCTCGACCGCGCCATCGACGCGGCCCAGGGCGCCGGATGCGAGCAGATCGTCGTGGTCTGCGGGACCCACAGCCCCGCTGTCGCCGATCATGTCCGCGCCCGTCTTGGCGAGGCCGCCGTCGCCATTCAGGACCCGCCGATGGGCACAGCCCACGCCGTTCTCTGCGCCCGCGAGGCGCTGGCCGGGTTCGACGGCGAGGTGCTGGTCACCAACGCCGACTGTCCCTTGCTGACCGCCGACGACCTTGCCCCCCTGTTTGGCGTGGGCGAACTGACCATGCTGGCCTTCGAGCCGGTCGATCCCGCCCTTTACGGCCGGATGATCACCGACGACAGCGGCCGGCTGCTGCGCATCGTCGAGGCCCGCGACGCCAACGAAGCCGAGCGCGCCGTCGGTCTCTGCTACAGCGGCATGCTGGCCGGTCCCGCCGGGCCGTTGTTCGACTGGCTGTCCCGCGTCGACAACAAGAACGCCAAGGCTGAGTACTACATCACCGGCATCGTCGCCCTGGCCAATGCCGACGGCGCCCGCGTGGGCGTGGCCAAAGCCTCCGAACTGGCGGTCATGGGCGCCGACGACCAGGCCGGTCTGGCCCGCGCCGAAGCCTTCTGGCAGCAGCGCGCCCGCGCCGCCCTGATGGCGGCGGGCGTCTCGATGGTCGCTCCGGAAACCGTCTGGCTGTCGTTTGACACCCAGATTGCCGGCGGGGCGGTGATCGAACCCAACGTCGTCTTCGGCCCCAAGGTCGAGGTCCAGGCCGGCGCCGTGATCCGCGCCTTCAGTCATCTGGAAGGCGCCGTGGTCCGGCCCGGCGCCATTGTCGGCCCCTACGCGCGGCTGCGTCCGGGGGCGGACATCGGTGAAGGCGCCCATATCGGCAACTTCGTCGAGGTCAAGAAGGTCAAGGTCGGCCCGGGCGCCAAGGCCAATCATCTGGCCTATCTGGGCGACGGCACGGTGGGGGCGAAGGCCAACATCGGGGCCGGGACCATCTTCTGCAACTACGACGGCTTCAACAAATACGACACCCACATCGGCGAAGGCGCCTTCGTCGGCTCCAACTCATCCCTGGTCGCGCCGGTGACCGTTGGGGCGGGCGCCATGACGGGCTCCGGCTCGGTCATCACCCGCGATGTCGAACCGGACGCCCTGGGCCTGACCCGACCGCAGCAGGTCAACAAGGAAGGCTGGGCCGCGAGGTTCCGGGCCATGAAAGCGCGCCTGAAAGGCGCCTGAGCCCCCCTAACGGGTCAAGACCTGAGGGAGCGACGCCCCTAGCCTGAACGTACAAGTTCAGCTTCCCAAGGGTTTGTGACCATGCGTTCGCTCCTCATCGCCGCCTCGCTTCTGGCCATCTCGGCCACGACTCCCGCCACGGCGTGGGCGGCGACTCTTGATCTGGCCGGCGAGTTCCAGGCTGTCTGCCTCGCCAACCGTCCTCAATTCACCAAGGCGATCCAGACGGCGAAGTCGAGGGGTTTCACGGTTCAGCCGTCTTTGGCCAAGCCGGCGCCGCCGATGACAGCCATGCTCACCCTGGTGCAGACGACCGACAGCGGCCGCTGGGCCGTGGTGATCGCCACCGGCGCCGGCGCGGCGACCGCGACCAAGCCGGCCGAGGACTTCCTGGCCTGCACGGTCGTCGCCAGCGGGGCCGCTCCCGGCGCCGTCGATGCCCTGAAACGGTGGGTCGGACTTGCCCCGACGCTCACCGCCAGCTCCAGAACCCAATATTACTTCCGCGAAGAGGGCGGGCGCCGCCTGCCGCTGAACCCGACGGACGCGGCGGCGATGACATCCGCGATCAACAACGGAGGCTTCTACCTCTTCCAGATCGACGTTGTCGGTCAGACCACTGTGGCGACGATCACCCGATCCATTGCCGCAAAATGACCGCGGGATAATCCGCCCCAAAGGCGCCCCCTGTTCGAAGGTTGGCGACTTCCAGAGTTTCGATAGGGTTTTACCGTCCAACACCCCGGAGAGCCGAGATCATCATGCGCATCGCTTCCTTCCTTGCCCCGGTCCTTGCCGCCGCCGCCTTCGCCGGCCTTGCGCCCGCCGCCATGGCGGCCCCGCTCAACATCGCCGATGAATTCCAGTCGATCTGTGTGGCCAATCGCCTGACCCCTTCAAAGGTGATCAGCACGGCGACATCCCATGGCTTTACCGTGCTCAGTGGGCCGGCCCAGCCGACCCCGGGGTCGACAACCACCCTGACCCGGATGATCGATGGTCGCAAATGGGTGGCGCGTCTCGACGTCAAGGCCACGCCGGCGTCGCCCACCATGCCGGCGGCAGTCTCCACACTGTGCAGTATCGGCGGCTACGAGACAGGCACGGCCGGCGGAGACGCCGTGCGCCGTTGGGCCGGCGTGACGCCCTATAACGCCGATCCCGCCAATACGACCTACCTGTTCACGGAGCGCGCCGGCCGCCACCAGCCTCTGCCTTCCATGAACGACGCCGATCTGAAGCAGGCCGTCGAAGGCGGCGGCCTCTATATCCTCTCGGTCAGCGTCAAGGATGAGTTGACGATCATGACCCTGTTGCGAAACGTCCCGGCCCCCTGACCGACGGTCGGGGCGCCCCCTGAACATGGGTTGGCGGCTGTCGAAGCCGGCGTAGGCTGCAACAACAGCCACGAAGGAAACGGATCGATCATGCGTACTCAAGCCCTCGCCCTGTCGGCGCTCGCCGTTTCGCTCGTCGCCGCCCCGGCCACGGCGGCGCCGCCGACCGCCACCGTCTACGCGGACTTCCAGAGCGTCTGCCTGAACCACCGCAACAACAAGGCCGCCCAGATCGCCGCCGCCCAGGCGGCCGGCTACAGGCTGGCGAAAACCGACGGAGAGATGTCCGCCTATACCCGGCCCGTGGATGGTCGGGATCGGGCCATCGTCGTGCGGCGTGGCGTCAAGGCGGCCAGTGGCGCGACGCCCGGACAGGTGTTCGTCGTCTGCACCATCAGCGGTGTCGATCCCACCGAAGCCGCCGCCGCCAGCCTTGATCGCTGGGTCGGCTCCGCGCCGCAGACCCGTTCCGCGACGCAGACTGTCTACTACTTCAAACAGCGCAATGGACGGCGGACCGGCCTCCAGATCCGCAACGACGCCACCATGATGGAGGCGCTTCGAACCGGTGGCTACGATGTCGCGACGCTGGAGCTGAAAAGCGGCTTCACCAGCCTGATCCTGACGAGTGTTCTGCTGCAGCCGTGACACGTGCATTACCCCCAAACGGGGCATGATCGACGTCGCTGGACGCTTTAGCCTGATTGAAGTCCCAGTTCCTGAAGAAGGCCATTGCCCATGCGAACCCTCGTCCTCGCCGCCGCCCTTATGACGCTCCCGATGGCCGCCCGGGCGGCTGAACCAGTTCTGTCTGACGAGTTTCAGGCCATCTGCATCGCCAACCGTGCCGACCTCTCCAAGGCCCTCTCAACGGCCAGGGCGCGGGGCTATCAGCCCCTGGGCGGCGACGCCCCCGATGGCGTCGCGACAATGTCGCGGATGTCTAAGACGGTCGACGGCAAGGTCTGGGCGATGGTGGTGGCTACTGGCGGCAGCCCCGCCAACGGGGGCATGCCGGCGCAGAATTTCATCGCCTGCAACGTTACCGGACCCGTCACAGGCCCGGCCAGCGCCCAGGCTCTTCGCCGATGGGTCGGCATCGCGCCCCAGACTGCAACCGAAATAAAGTCGATCTATTATTTCACGGAAACAGCGGGTGGCCGTCGGTCAGCGATTGATCCCGAAGACAACGCGGGTCTGATCAATGCCATGAATGCGAACGGCTTTTCGATCCTGCAGATCGATATCAAGCCTGCGGCGACCGCCTTCACCCTGAGCCAGTCGACCCGGGCGCAGTGATGCCCCGCTCCGGCCCATGTCGCCGGGCGTCATTTGAACCACCGACAGTCTCACACGTCTTCAAAGGCTCATGATGTTGCGTTTTCTGCTCCTGGTCGCGTTGGCGGCGGTCCCTGTCTCGGCCCGAACCGCCCCCGCGACCTCCCCGTTCTTCGAGGCTTTCAAGGCAATCTGCCTCAACAACCGGGCCGACCTGAGCCGGGCTACGGATGTTGCCCGGACGCGGGGCTTTGGACATATGCGGGCCGCTGTTCCTGCCGGTATGAAAAGCTGGACGCCGATGACCGGACTGATCGACGACAAGCCCTGGCTTGTCGCCCTCGGTACCGGCGACAACAGTGGTCAGGCCTTTCATGCCTGCAGCGTTTCCGGCGTGGAATCCGGGATCGTCGGCGCCGAAGCTCTGGCCAGATGGGTCGACCTCCCCGGACGCTCCCCCTCCGGCCAGACCACGGCCTGGGCCTTTGAGGAGAATGGGGGCAAGCGAACCGCTCTGGACCTCAATGATGAGGCCCGCCTGAAAGCGGCTCTGGATGCCGGGGGCTATTTTCGACTCTCCATCGAGATGAAGGGCGACACGCCGAAGGCGACCTTGATCCGGATATCCTGGCTCTGACCGTTGACGGCGCGGCGGCGCGCGGCCAGACAGGTCCGGCCCGCCTTGATCGCTTGCGACACCTGTAGGGGCCGGCCCGAAAGCCGATCCAGCCGGGATCTGGCCAGTCGAGCGGAGAGACGTTGATGATGCAGTTCAAGGCTCCCTTGCTGGGTCTGGTGATGGCGGCGGCTATGCTGGTCGCCGGCCCGGCTCTGGCCCAGACCGACTGGGCCGAGGATTTCAAACGCCTGTGCGGCGACAATCCCTCCAACTACGACAAGGCGATCGCCGCCGCGCCCGGCCGAGGCTACGCGGCTCAGGGTGTGGATGAGACGGGCCGGTTCCAGCGCTTCACCAAGGGCAAGTCCCCTGAAACCCAGCTTCTCATTGATGTCGACTTCACCGACAGGTTGGCCCGTCAGGTCGGCTTTCCCGGCGCGGTGTCCCGCACCTGTGGCCTGACCGGTTTCGGGCTCGATCCGGAGGGCATTGATGTCCTGCAGGACTGGGTGGGTTTGAGCCCGACTGACGACGACAAGGACTTCCCCAAATACCTGTTCCGCATCGTCGATGGCCGGAAGGTCTCGATGATCGGCGAATCCGACGCCGTCTATGACGAACAGCTGAAGTCGGGCGGCTACTGGTTCGTCGGCATGAACGTCAACAAAGACCAGATCACCGCCACCATGACCCATATCAAAGCCGCCCCATGACCGCCGACGCCCAGAAGATGACGGCCGGGATGGCCGCCGCAGACCTCGTTGAGTCCGGCATGATCGTTGGCCTCGGCACCGGTTCGACCGCCGCCTGGTTCGTCAAGGCGCTGGCCGCGCGCAAGCTCGACATCAAGGGCGTGCCGACCTCGGACGGCACCGCCGATCTGGCCCGTGAACTGGGCATGACCGTCGTCGGTCTGGATGACGTCAAGCGGGTCGACCTCACCGTCGACGGCGCCGACGAGATCGGTCCGGGCCTGTCGCTGATCAAGGGCGGCGGCGCGGCCCTGCTGCGCGAGAAACTGGTCTGGGAGGCCTCCAACCGCTGTGTGGTCATCGCTGACGCCGCCAAGCAGGTGAAGAGTCTCGGCAAGTTCCCCCTGCCCATCGAGGTGGTTCGCTTCGGTCACATCCACACCGGCCAGCGCCTGGCCGATATCGCCGCCGAGTTCGATCTCCCGCCACCGCGTCTGCGCAAGTCGGAGCGCGGCCTGGTCATCACCGACGGCGGCAATCTGATCTACGATATGGCCTCCGGCCGCATCGACGCGCCGGCGGCTCTGGCGGAGGCGCTGAAATCGGTGACCGGGGTCGTTGACCACGGCCTGTTTCTCGATCTGGCCGACGAGGCTCTGATCGGAACCGACGACGGGGTCGTGCGGCTGTCGCCCTGACACCCTACATACACCCTCCAGACATCTGACTGACCGCGAGCGGAGCCTCCTGATGGCCAAGTACGACTACGACCTGTTTGTCATCGGCGCCGGCAGCGGCGGCGTCCGCGCCGCCAGGCTCGCGGCCATGTCCGGCGCAAAGGTCGCTGTGGCCGAGGAGCACCGCGTTGGCGGCACCTGCGTGATCCGCGGCTGCGTGCCCAAGAAGTTCATGGTCTATGCCAGCGAGGTCTCCAACCAGCTGAAAACCGCCCGGGGGTTCGGCTGGACCATTCCCGAAGCCACCTTCGACTGGCGCACCTTCCTTGAGGCCAAGGATGTCGAGATCGCCCGGCTGTCCGGCATCTATGTCGCCAATCTGACCAAGGCCGGCGCTGAGCTGGTTCACGCCCGCGCCACGGTCAAGGACGCCCACACCCTCGAAATCGCCGGCAAGGGCACGGTCACCGCCGACAAGATTCTCATCGCCACCGGCGGCCGCCCGACCGTTCCCGCGGGCGTCGAAGGCGTCGAACACGCCATCACCTCCAATGAGGCCTTCCATCTGGAGACCCTGCCGGAGAGTATTCTGGTCGTCGGCGGCGGCTATATCGCCGTGGAGTTCGCCGGCATCTTCGCCGGTCTGGGCGTCAAGACCACGCTCCTCTATCGCGGCCCCAACATCCTGCGCGGCTTCGACGATGACGTCCGCACCCATCTTGAGCGCGAAATGGAGCGGCGAGGCATCACCATCGTCCTGGGCTGCGAGCATGACCGCATCGAGAAGACCGACGCGGGTCTCGTCAGCCACCTCAACAGCGGCATGAAGCTGACCACCGAACAGGTCATGTTCGCCACCGGCCGAGAGCCCTATGTCGAGGGCCTGGGGCTGGAAAGCGCAGGGGTGAAGCTCAACAAGCGCGGCGCCGTCGAGGTCGACGAATGGTCGCGCACCAGTGTCGAGAACATCTTCGCGGTCGGGGACGTCACCGACCGGGTCAATCTGACCCCGGTGGCGATCCGCGAGGGCGCCGCCTTCGCCGAGACCCAGTTCCGCGACAATCCCACCACCTATGATCACGAGATGATCGCCACGGCGGTCTTCTCCCAACCCCCGATCGGCACGGTCGGCATGACGGAGGCGCAGGCCCGCCATGCCTTCGGCGATGTCCACGTCTACCGTTCGGTGTTCCGCCCGATGAAGGTCACCTTCTACCACGGCGAGGAACAGACCCTGATGAAGCTGCTGGTCAATCCGGAAGACAACAAGGTCGTCGGCGTCCACATCGTCGGTCCTGACGCGGGAGAGATGATCCAGATGGCGGCCATCGCCGTGAAGATGGGCGTCACCAAGGCCCAGTGGGACTCCACCTGCGCGGTTCATCCCACCGCAGCCGAGGAACTGGTGACCATGAAGGAGCGCTACACCCCCGCCAATCTGGGCGGCTAGGCCGCACCACCAGATGTAGTTTGAGGGGCGATTGTGCCTCCGGGCCACTATCAGTCGTCGCGCGCACGCATTATTTTGCCTTGTTGGCCCGGTTCCTGTATGAGCCGCGGTCCCATTTCTTGAGTTGAGCCATGACCGACCGCTGGACACCGCAATCCTGGAGAGCCAAGCCCGCAAAGCACATCCCGTCCGACTATCCGGACGCGAGCGCCGTGACGCGGGTCGAGGACGAGCTTCGCCGGATGCCGCCGCTGGTGTTTGCGGGCGAGGCGCGCCGGCTCAAGTCGCTGCTGGGCGATGTCGCCGACGGCAAGGCCTTCCTGCTGCAGGGCGGTGATTGCGCCGAGAGCTTCAAGGAATTCCACGCCGACAACATCCGCGACACCTTCCGCCTGATCCTGCAGATGGCGGTGGTGCTGACCTTCGCCGGCGGCAAGCCCGTGGTGAAGGTCGGGCGCATCGCCGGCCAGTTCGCCAAGCCGCGTTCGGAGCCGATCGAGACCATCGAAGGCGTCACCCTGCCGTCCTACCGGGGCGACATCATCAACGGCATGGAGTTCGAGGCCGGCACCCGCGCGCCCGATCCCGAGCGCCTGCTCAAGGCCTACGCCCAGTCCTCCTCGACCCTGAATCTGCTGCGCGCCTTCGCCGGCGGCGGCTATGCCGACCTCTACAACATCCATCGCTGGACGCTTGGCTTCGTCGCCGACAGCCCCCAGGGCGCCCGCTACAAGGAACTGGCCGAAAAGATCAGCGAAAGCCTGACCTTCATGGCCGCCATCGGCGTCACCCCGGAAACCCATCCGGAAATGCACCGGGTCGAGTTCTTCACCAGCCACGAGGCCCTGCTGCTCGGCTTCGAGGAAGCCATGACCCGCGTCGATAGCACCAGCGGCGACTGGTACGACACCAGCGCCCACATGCTGTGGATCGGTGAGCGCACCCGCCAGCTCGACGGCGCCCACATCCACTTCCTCAAGGGTGTGAAAAACCCCATCGGCCTGAAGTGCGGACCGACGATGGAGCCCGATGATCTGCTGCGGCTGATCGACGTGCTCAACCCGGCCAACGAACCGGGCCGCCTGACCCTGATCGGCCGCTTCGGCTCCGACAAGATCGCCGACCGCCTGCCGCGTCTGATGGCCGCCACCAAGAAGGCCGGCCGCAGCGTCGTCTGGGCCACCGACCCGATGCACGGCAACACCCTGAAAGCCGGCAACACCGGCTACAAGACCCGCCCCTTCGACCGGATCCTCTCCGAGGTGAAGAGCTTCGTCGAGGTCGCCGGGGCTGAGGGCGTCCACCCCGGCGGCGTGCATCTGGAGATGACCGGCCAGAACGTCACCGAATGCCTGGGCGGCGCCCGCGCTGTCTCGGAAGGGGAACTCGGCGACCGCTACCACACCCACTGCGACCCCCGCCTCAATGGCGAGCAGGCGCTGGAGCTGGCCTTCCTCGTCTCCGAGAAACTGCGCGACCTGCGCACCGACGGCCTGCGCGAAGCCAGCTAGGCGATCACGGCGGAGGCCACGCCTCCGCCGATCTACCCGATCTTCTTCAGCCGCAGATCACGCACCCGGTTGCTGCCCAGGCTCATCGCCGTGATCTCGCCGGTCGCGTCCCGGCGGAACCGTGCCAGAAAGCCGTTCAGGTTGAAGGCGTCCTGATACAGCGGGCTCATCCGGATCACCGTCTGCGGCCGGTCTTCCAGCCGCATCACCAGCCCGCCGCCCTCGAAACTCACCCGCCAGGTCACGCCGATCTCGGGGCTGTAGTAGCGCCCGACATAGCGGCTCAGGCGGGCAGTCGACGGCTGCCACAGGGGTGTGCGACGGAACAGATAGCGGTTGCCCTCGAAGGTTTCGAGCATGAAGGCGGCGCGGCCCTGAAAGGCCATCTGGTCGGCGCCATAGCGGGCCCGGTCGGCGGACAGCGGCGTCAGTCGCGCCCCGCCGGCCACCTTCAGACCCTGGTCGTCCTCAACCACCAGCATTGGCCGGCCGCTCTGTTCGTTCACATACAATCCCGCCCGGCCGGCCATGCTCGCCAGCGGCTCGGCGGGCGGCGAGGGCGGCGCCGGCGGCAGATACAGAGCCGCCACCGCCCGGCCCAGCGGCAGGGCTGCGGCGTCACCGGCGTTGCACAGCACCGCGACCGAAAGTTTCTCTTTCGGATACCAGGCCAGCCAGGCGCGATAGCCCGCGGTGGCCCCGGCGTGGGAGACTTCTTCCGTGCCGGCCCAGGTCTGCACGACCACGCCCCGCGCATAAGGGATGCGGGTCCCGTCGTTGAGCTCGGCCCGGCGCAGCATCAGAGTGTTGAAGGCCGCGCCCAGCGTCTGGTCCTGCAGCGCCGTCGTCCAGCGTTGCAGGTCGCCGACCGTGGTGATCAGTCCGCCGTTTCCATAGCCATCCTCGAACGGCATCTGCTGGCGATAGCCGCGCATGGTGCGTTCATAGGCGATGGCCCGGCCGGGCACGATCGCCCGGAAGTCCTCACGCCACAGGGTCTGGGTCATGCCCAGGGGACCGAAGATCCGGGCGGCGGTAAAGGCGGCCAGGCTCTGGCCACTGACCTTGCGCACCACCTCCGCCAGCAGGTTGTAGCCGCTGTTTGTGTAGCTGTACTCGGCCCCGGGCAGATAGTTGAGGCTGCGCTGGCGGCTGATCAGGTCGATGACATCGTCCTGACTGTAGGCCCGCGTCGTCCGCGGCCAGCCCTGCCAGTAGGCCAGTTCGCCCCAGTCCCTCAGTCCGCTGGTGTGGCTCAGAAGCTGGTCGATGGTGATCACACGGCCGTAGTCGGGCAACTGCGGCAGATACTTGCGGACATCGTCGGTCAGCCGCAGCTTGCCGTCCTGAACCAGCAGCAGGATAGCGGCGGCGGTGAACTGCTTGGAGACCGACCCCGCCTCGAAGGGGGTGCGGGCCGTGATCGGCGCGCCGTGTTCCAGATCGGCGGAGCCATAGCCGCCCTCGATCAGGGTTTCTCCCGCGCGGACCGCCGACACCGCACAGCCCGGTGCGGTCGGCGCCGAGAAGGCGCTGAAGAGGCGGTCGACGTCGGCCGTCCGGTCCGCCGGCGCGCTGGCGACAGCGGGCGCCTGAGCGAGCGCCAGACCCGGCATGGCAAGGGCCACAGCCGCAAGGCCGCTCAGCAGAAGGCGTCTGGATATCCCCATTTTCGCTAGGTATCGCGACGCAGCGCGAGACGCCAGTGGGCTAGTCTGTGAGTTGAGCGTCGGGCGCCACGGCCGGCGCCTTGCGGAAGGGCTGACGTTTCCAGCGCACCAGCGACCGCCACAACCACTCGAACGGGCCGTAGTGGAAGTGCTGCATCCACGGCCGGCTCCACAGCAGGATCAGCAGCCAGATCACCGCCACCACGTAATAGAGCTCATGCCGCTGCAGCTTGCCGTAAAGGCCCAGGCCGTAGCCACAGAAGACAAGACTGGTGATGATCGAGGTGCCCAGATAGTTGCTCAGCGCCATCCGGCCCGCCGCCGCCAGCCGGTTGACCAGCCAGCCCAGCGCGCCGGACCTGACCAGCAGAAGAACCGCCGAAGCGTGCGCCAGGGCGACGAACGGACGGGGCAGGGCGCCCCAGTAGCTCAGGTCATGCATCAGGAACGGGTCAAAGCCGCTGCTGGCGATCCGCCAGGCGATCCAGCCGGTCACAGGCATGGCCACCGCCCAGCCCAGCGCCAGCATCGATCCATAGGCCCGGCTTGACCAGCCAAGGGTAAAGAATCCCGATCGGTAGAGTCCCACCCCGATCATCATCTGCGCCACCGCCTCGGGCAGGGTCTCGTTGATCATCAGCACGGTCTGCATCAGCAGGGCGACAAAGGCCCTGGCCTTGAGCGCATCAAGGAAGCCGCCCTGATAGGCGGCCACTTCAGAGGCGCCGAAGCTGGCCGGCGGATTGAGGATGAAGGACTGCTGTTCCCAGCTCTTGCGGATGGCCTCGGTGGCGTCCGGCGCGGCGGCGGCCTCCCGAAGCTGGGCCAGATGCGCGCCTTCGATCAGGCCTCTGGCGGCCAGCATCGCCAGTCCCAAGGCGCCGATCAGGATCAGCAGTTTCGGCGACCAGCGCCGCACCAGAAACACCAGCGCCCCGGCCACGGCGTAGGTCACCAGAATATCCCCGAAAAACAGGAAATAGGCGTGGACCATGCCGAAGACGAACAGCCAGAACACCCGCCGGTAATGGATCGAGGCAGGGCCCGGGATCTGTCCCTCCGCCCGGTCGGCGATCAGCATCATACTGGCCCCGAACAGCATGGTGAACAGCCCGCGCATCTTGCCGTCCGCGACCACATAGTTGATCGCCCAGGCCCACAGGTCCGCGCCTTCATGGCCGCCGTAGTAGGTCGGGTTGATATAGGCGAAGGTCGGAAGCCCCATGCCGACGATATTCATCAGCAGGATTCCCAGCACGGCGAACCCGCGCACCGCGTCTATCGATATGTGGCGGTCGTTCCCGGCCATGTCGCGCCCTCCCCAGGGTGAGGGGAGGGTGACCGACCGGGAGGGATAGTCAAGCGGCCAGGGCGGGCTTCGGTCGCTGGCGTCGGATCCGCCAGATCAGGATGGCGGACCAGATGGCCAGCAGAAGCACGCAGAGATAGCTCCCCTCCGGTCCTTCCGCCCCGCCGGTCAGAAGGTCAGGGCCATTCGGAACCAGTTTCAGCAGAAGCGCCGGAACATGGGCGTCAATGCCGGTCACCGGCAGTTCGAAGCCGACGGCCAGCAGCCAGTTCCAGCCGGTGTGCCAGCCCATGACGCCCCAGATATTGTTGGCCTTGATCGCCCAGCAGCAGGCGAAGAGCGAAAACATAAAGGAGCCTAGCGTCACCACCCAGAACTGGCCCCGGCTGAAATGCAGCAGGGTGAAGAGGGCCGAGGTCAGCAGGACCGCGACCGGCAGGTTGATCCTGCGGGCGACCGCCGACATCAACCAGCCTCTGAACAGCAGCTCCTCCGAACTGGCCTGGATCACAAAGCAGACCAGCAGAGCCAGAATCGCCGGCAGGCTCGCGGGTGTATGAAGGGCCGCCGCGACGGGGCCGGCCTTGAATCCGCCGAACAGGAAGATGGCGGCGATCACTGACAATATCGTCGCCAAACCCAGGACCAGTCCCCGCACAAAGCTTCTCCGCGCGCCAGGCAGGCCCAGACCGATACTGGCCAGGGAGCGCCGCTCGACCAGACGGGTCCAGGCCAGGACGATCAGCGACATCAGGAAAAACGGGATCAGCAGGAAGACCAGTAAGCCCCGCAGGCCGATGGGGCCGCCCCGTGCGTCGACAAAGCCCAGGTCCTGAAACAGACCGTCCGTCGCCAGCACGGGCGCGGCGACAAACACCAGGCCGATGACCGGGGCAAGCAGACCCCAGGGAATCCAGCCTCTGGCGTCTGATTGCGAAAACAGTCTGGTCGCCGCCATCAGGCCGCCCTCCCTTGTGCGCCGGCGCAAAGGCGCCGGCCGGATTGGCAGCTAATCGAGAGGGCCTGCGGGGGTATAGAATGATTGTGCAGGCCGCTGGCGACTGGCCCGCAACCAGGCTTGCGGGGTCAGTCCGATGGTCTGTCTGAACATCCGGACCATGTGGCTCTGATCGGAAAAGCCGCAGGCCGTGGCCGCTTCAGCCGCGCTCAGTCCCTCTGACAGCAGGCGCCGGGCCCGGTCCAGGCGGCGATAGGTGAGGTAGCGATAGGGGCTGGTGCCGCACAGGCTACGAAAGTCTCGTGACAGGCTCCAGCGGTCGCGGCCAGAGGCGACCTCAAGCTCGGCCAGGGTGATCCCGTCCTCAAGCCGATCCTCGATCACCTGCCGCGCCTGCTCCACCGCCTTCTGGTCAGGTCGCCCCGTCCTGACAGGCTCGCCGGACAGGGCTCTGAGCGCCGTGGCCAGGTCAAACAGCGCATCCGTCTGGGCCAGCGGTTCAAGCGGCCGCTCAAGGTCTCCCAGCAGGGCGGTGATCGCCCGTCCCAGAGTCCCGTCGCCTGACACGCCGTCCCTGATGAAGGGCAGGGGGGCGCCATCCAGAATCTGGCTGATTTCGCCCGGAGAGATATAGGCGGTGCGATAGCGAAAGGAGGTCCCGTCGCCGGCCCGGCCGTCGTGGAGTTCGTCGGGATGCAGCACGACAAGCTGTCCCCGCAGGGAATGCCGGGTGGCGCCGCGATAGTCGAAGGTCTGGACCCCGTCCAGCGTGACGCCGATCGCATAGCTGTCATGCCTGTGCGGGCTGTAGGCGACGCCGGAAAAACAGCCCTCGATCCGCTCCAGATCGCCCGGCGCCCTGCGCAGCCACGAGACCGCGCCACCCTCTGCAGAATTTCCGTTCACGAACAGACCCGGTGCGACGGGCGTTGCTGGACGCCCCGATCACCCCTGTCATGGCACGGTTCCGCCGTCCCGCAACGTGAACAGTTGGACAGGTCGCTCCCGGCGCCTCAGGCGCCGAGGATCCAGCCTTCTTCGCCCTCGATGATGGCGATCTCGTCCTCCGGGACGTCCTTGCCCGGACCAAAGGCCTCGCCCAGCTTTCCGGCCTCGTCGAGACGCAGGAAGTGTTCGCAAAGCGCCCGCACCTGGGCCCGGTCGACGATCTCGCCGGCTTCCGGCCGCACATCGCCCAGCGCCGGATAGATCTCGACAAACACCGCTTCCAGCCCGTCGACGTCGTCGGCCTTCAGCGTCTTCCAGCCGGTCTGGAACGGCCAGACCCTGGCCTTGTCGCCCATCTCCTCGGCCAGCGACCGGACAGCCGGGATACCGACCAGGGCCTGGCTGCCAACCGTGCCGTTGCCGAAGATCTGCCAGACGCTCTTGGCGCCCGCCTTGCCCCGGCTCTTGGTCGCGTCTTCAGCCGCGCGCAGCACCGGCGGCAGGTCGTCGCCATGCTCGGGCTTGGTCGAGGCCAGCCAGGTCTGGGCGTCCTTGGCCGGGCAGCCCCAGAAGGGGCGGGCGGCGTCGGTCATCAGCCGGTTGGCCTTGTTGGCCACGGCGAAGCGATTGTTCACATTGGTGGGCTTGTCGACGACGTTGTCGGCGAGGAACTTCCACATGCCCGACCAGTCCGCCGACTTCAGACCCAGCTTCGCCGCCGTGCCGCGCGGATAGCCCAGCGGGAAGTCGAATCCGACCAGGGCGCGTTCGCCCCGCCGGCGCAGATCGGCCAGGATCTCGCGCAGGGTCGCCATCGCCGCAGCGCGGGTGGCGGGATTGTGGGCCTCGAAGGTCGGCCGGAAGCGGATGTCCCGCTTGATGACGCCGATCCAGATGGAGTCCTTGCCGGTCTTCGGGGTGGAGGACGCGCTCCAGTCGACCATGATGTAGGCGTCAAACAACCGCGCCACGGCGCATTCTCCACTTCAACTGCTGGCGGCTTTTAGGCCATGCAGGCGGCGACAGGAAGGCCGGGGGGCGGGTCCGGGACGGAAATAACCGGCGGTGCTTTCAGCACGCCAGACGAGAATGCCGCTGTCTTGAGGTCGGCGGCGAGGGCTTGGGCGGGGTTGAACTGTCACATGCCCATGCTACGGACCCGTCCGTATCCAGAGGACAGCAAGGCCCCGCCATGAGGCTCATCGCCGCCATCTCCCTTTGCCTGCTGGCCGCCGCCTGCGGCCCGGGACCTGACAAGATCAACAAGGCCGTGGCTGCGCCGCCGCTGACCGGCCCCGAATTCTCGGCGACGGGCAGTCTGTCGTCCGCCGGTCTCGACAGCGTGGTCGTCGACCATGGCGCGGTTCCCGATGCGGGCCTTGCCGCCGGGCGCACGACCTTCAAGGCCTTTGCGGACGTCATGGCCGCCGCGCCGGAAGCCCCCGGTTCCCGGGTCAGCCTGAAGTTCCGCCGCCAGGGCGACGGATGGGCTTTGACCGAACTCGGCGACGAAAAGGCCGCTGAACCGGTCGGCTGATCGGTCAGCAGAGCCGGAAAATTCGACCCCTTTTTGAGGGGCGCGGGTCGGAAATGCGGCCAATAGGATGGGTCCATAGCCAACGATCTGGACCTCGCATCCTCATGAAACTCTCCTTCGCATCCGTCGCCGCGGCAGCGCTGCTGTCTGTCGCTCTCATCGTTCCCCAGTCCGCCGCCGCCGCTGATGACCTCAAGGTCAAGCCCGGGACCTCCGCGAAAGACGTCGGCCGCTGTGCGACCGCCACCGTCCTGGTCGCCAAGCTGACGGAAGAAGAAGCCAAGAAGACCAACGATACGACCTTCGCCGATCTGGGTCTGATGTGGCTGAACCACATCCAGGCGCAGCCCGACGCCTATCAGACCGAGGCCATGGCGGCGATGGCCGACACGGCGACCGGGTATCAGACCGCCATGAAAGACGACTCGGATGGCGTGCTGGCGACCATTATCGGCGACGTGGCCAAGTGCCTGGAATATCTGGACGAATAGCCACGTCAAAAATCAGCCCGCCCGGTAAAGGGCGGGCTGACTGCAGCTTCGGGTCGAGGCGGCTGACAGGTCGGCAGGGGACGAGGCCTTTCGGCGCCGTCCCCTCCGATCCTAGCTCAGCTTGACCAGCATCTTGCCGAGGTTCTCGCCCTTGAACAGCTTGATGAAGGCGCCGGGGGCGTTGTCGATGCCCTCGTCGACGGTCTCTTTCCACTTGACCTGACCGGAGGCGATCCAGCCGGACATGTCCTTCAGGAAGGCCGGAAGCATGTCGTAGGAGTTGGAGACGATGAAGCCTTCCAGCTTCAGGCTCTTGCCGACCGCCTGGATGATGTTGGACGGGCCCTTGGGCTCGCCGGTCTCGTTGTACTGGCTGATCATGCCGCACAGGGCGAAGCGGGCGAAGGGGCGGGCCGAGTCGATGGCCGCCTCCAGATGCTCGCCGCCGACATTCTCGAAATAGACGTCGATGCCTTTGGGAGCGGCTTCCCGAAGGGCGGCCTTGAGGTCCTTGGTCTTCTTGTAGTCGATGACGTGATCGACGCCGATCTCCTTGAGGAAGGCGACCTTCTCGTCGCCGCCGGCCGAACCGATCACGGTGTGACCCTTGATCTTGGCGATCTGGCAGACGACCGAGCCCACGGCGCCGGCGGCGGCGGAGACGAACACGACATCCCCTTCCTTCAGGGCGGCGATCTTCAGCAGCCCGACATAGGCGGTCATCCCGGGCATGCCGGCGACGCCCAGAAAGGCCTGGATCGGCAGGCCGTAGGTGTCCAGCTTCTGAACGGTCGAGGCCGGGGCGTTGAAGGCCTCGCGCCAGCCGAACATGCTCTGAACCGTATCGCCGACCTGGAAGGCCGGATCACCCGAGGCGATCACCTCGCCGACGGCATGGCCCTGCATGGCTTCGCCCAGCTGGAAGGGCGGGCTGTAGCTGGGGCGGTCGTACATCCGGCCGCGCATATAGGGATCGACCGACATATAGTGGTTGCGCACCTGAACCTCGCCGGCGCCGGGCGCGGGAAGCTCAATCGAGGCAATCTCGAAATTGGCCTCGGTCGGCATGCCCTCGGGGCGGCTCTTCAGGCGCACTTCGCGGGATGTGGTCATGATGTTTCCTCCGTTTTACGGTGTATAATTCAAACGATTGTTTAGGCTCTTTGCCCCGTTCGCGAAAGGCGCGAACTGCGCTAAACCCCCGCCATGAGCAAACTTCTCAAAGCAGGCGTGGTCGGATCGGGCGTCTTCGGCGGCTACCACGCAAGGAAATACGCCGAACTGGAAGACACTCAACTGGTCGGCATCTACGACCTCCATCCCGAGCGGTGCTTCGAGATGGCGAACCAGTTTGGGGCGGAAGCCTATGGCGACCTGGCGGATATGCTGGCCGCCTGTGACATCATCACCATTGCATCCCCCGCGACAACCCATGCCGCCGCCGCGCTGCAGGCGCTGCAGGCCGGCAAGTCGGTCTATGTGGAAAAACCGCTCGCCACGACGCTCGAGGATGCGGACCGGCTGATCGCCGCCGCGGCCAAGGGCGGGCTGGTCTTGGCCTGCGGCCATCAGGAGCGTGTCGTCTCCCAGGCCATGGGCCTGCTGGATATCCCGGAAAAGCCCCTGCGGCTGGAAGCGGTGCGCAAGGGCACGCCCTCGATCCGCAGCAAGGACGTCTCGGTGGTCCTCGACCTGATGATCCACGACATCGATCTGGCCCTGTCCCTGACTGACGCCGAGCCCTTCACCGTGGAGGCCGAAGGCAACGGCGACGAGATCACCGGCGAGGCCAGCTTCGAGGACGGCTTCACCGCCGTCTTCACCGCCGCCCGCAATGCCGAGGCCCGCGAGCGCACCATGCGCATCGTCTATCCCTCCGGCGTGCTGGAGATCGACTTCATCACCCGCGCCTTCAAGAACTCGACGCCGTTCGCCCTCAACGAGGCCTTCACCGAAACCCCCGCCGGTCGCGATCCGCTCGGAACCAGCGTCCAGGGCTTCATCGATGCGGTGCTCGGCAAATCCCCCCGGCCGGTCGTCACCGGCGTGGAAGCCGCCCGGGCGCTGGATCTGGCGCTGGCCGTGGAGCAGGCGGCCGGATTCTGATCCTGTTCGCCTCAGCGGCTCGTCATCCTGAGTAGCCTGCGCAGCAGGCGTGTCGAAGGACGCACACTGTCGCCACGTCACCGTTGAACCGGCGTCGCAAAGGGCGCCATGCTTGTTCAAGCCAATCGGAGAGACCGCCGCCATGACCACCGCCTGGGATTTTGACTTCACCGCCATCGATGGCCAGCCGCTGCCGATGACCACCTTCCGCGACCATCCGGTGCTGGTGGTCAATGTGGCCAGCAAATGCGGCCTGACCCCGCAATATGACGGGCTGGAAAAGCTCTACGCGGCCTATCGCGACAAGGGCTTTGTCGTGCTGGGCGTGCCCTGCAACCAGTTCGCCGGTCAGGAGCCGGGGACCGAAGCCGATATTTCGGAGTTCTGCCGCACCAACTTCGGCATCGAATTTCCGATGACCTCCAAGGCAGACGTCAAGGGCGACGCCGCCCATCCCTTCTACAAATGGGCCGTCGAGCAGGTCGGGGAGCCGGCTGAACCGGTGTGGAATTTCCACAAGCTTCTGGTCGGCAAGGACGGCTCTTTGATCAACGTCTTCGGCCCCCGGACCGAACCCATGGACCCGGAAATCACCGCCGCCGTCGAAGCGGCGCTCTAGACGGCTGTCCGGCGGGCGGGGTGAAAACTTCCCGCCTGCCGGAATTCATCCGTTTGCAGCGCAACATTATTCCGTTGGAAGCCCTTCCGAACCGCAGGCGATTGCGCTAGTCCGGCTGCACAGTCGAGGAGGCGAATATGGCCCGCAAGCCGGACGGAACCTGGGATAAATCAAAGCTGCCGAGCCGGCATGTGACCGAAGGGCCCGCCCGTTCGCCGCACCGCTCCTACTACTACGCCATGGGCCTTGGCAGCCGCGATATTCGCCAGCCCTTCGTCGGCGTGGCCAGCTGCTGGAACGAGGCGGCGCCCTGCAACACCGCCCTGATGCGCCAGGCCCACGCCGTCTCCGAAGGCGTCAAGAAGGCCGGCGCCACCCCGCGCGAGTTCTGCACCATCACCGTCACCGACGGCATCGCCATGGGCCATGAGGGCATGCGCTCCTCCCTGGTCAGCCGCGAGGTCATCGCTGACAGTGTCGAACTGACCATGCGCGGCCACTCTTACGACGCCCTGGTCGGCATCGCCGGCTGCGACAAGTCCCTGCCGGGCATGATGATGGCCATGCTGCGCCTCAACGTCCCCAGCGTCTTCCTCTACGGCGGCTCGATCCTGCCCGGCCGCTGGCATGGCAAGGACGTCACCGTCGTCGACGTCTTCGAGGCGGTCGGTCAGCATTCGGCCGGCAATCTTCCGGAATCGGAACTGACCGAGCTGGAAAAGGTCGCCTGTCCCAGCGACGGCGCCTGCGGCGGCCAGTTCACCGCCAACACCATGGCCTGCGTCTCCGAGGCGATTGGCCTGGCCCTGCCGCTGTCGGCCTCCCTGCCGGCGCCCTATCTCGACCGTGACGCCTATGCCGTGGCCAGCGGCGAGGCGGTGGTTCGTCTGATCGAGACCGGCCTGCGTCCGCGCGACATCTGCACCCGCAAGGCCTTCGAGAACGCCGCCGTGGTCGTCGCCGCGACCGGCGGTTCGACCAACGGCGGGCTGCACCTGCCGGCCATGGCTCATGAGTGCGGGATCGAATTCACCCTCGCCGACGTCGCCGAGATCTTCAAACGCACCCCCTATCTGGCCGACCTCAAGCCGGGCGGCCGCTACGTCGCCAAGGACATGGGCGAGGCCGGCGGCATGCCGATGCTGCTCAAGACCCTGCTGGACGGCGGCTATCTCCACGGCGACTGCATGACCGTCACCGGCAAGACCCTGGCGGAGAACGTCGCCGATGTGGTCTGGCGCGATGACCAGGACGTCATCCGGCCCTACACCAACCCCCTGTCGCCGACCGGCGGCGTGGTCGGCCTCTGGGGCTCGCTCGCCCCCGAGGGTTCGATCGTCAAGGTCGCCGGCATGCAGTCGCACCGCTCCCATCGCGGTCCGGCCCGGGTGTTCGATGGCGAGGAAGCCTGCTTCGCCGCCGTCGAGGCCGGCGCCTATGAGGATGGCGAGGTTCTGGTCATCCGATACGAAGGTCCGCGCGGCGGTCCCGGCATGCGCGAGATGCTGTCGACGACCGCCGCCCTGTCCGGCCAGGGCCGCGGCGACAAGGTGGCCCTGATCACCGATGGCCGCTTCAGCGGCGGCACCCGCGGCCTGTGCATCGGCCATATCGGTCCCGAGGCCCAGCTTGGCGGCCCCATCGCCCTGATCGAGAACGGCGACATCATCGCCATCGACGCCGACGCCGGCACGATCGAGCTTGAGGTCCCGGCCGAGGAACTGGCCCGCCGCAAGGAGCACTGGAAGCCCCGGGTGACCGGCTACGGGTCGGGCGCCCTGTGGAAGTTCTCCCAAACGGTCGGACCGGCTCATCTGGGCGCCGTCACCCATCCGGGCTTTGCGGGCGAGCGGCACGTCTACGCCGATATCTGACCACCATGACCTGGCCCATCGACCCGTCGGTTATTCCGGCCTTTCTGGCGGCGATGGTGCTGGTCGAACTGACGCCAGGCCCCAACATGGCCTATCTCGCCGCCCTGTCGGCGGATCGGGGCAGGGTGGCCGGCTTTGCGGCGGTGCTGGGCATCACCGCCGGCCTCGCCGTCTATCTGGTCGCCTCGGTCGCGGGCATCGCCGAGCTGTTGCTGGTCTGGCGACCGGCCTGGGAAATCCTGCGCTGGGCGGGCGTTCTGTATCTGCTCTGGCTGGCCTGGGAGGCCTGGCGAGGGGCTGATGCCGACCCCGATGGCGTCGCCCTGCCTGACGGATCGCGCTGGCGCCTCGTCGGTCGCGGCTTCCTGGCCAATATCCTCAATCCCAAGGCGGCTCTGTTCTACGTCAGTCTGTTGCCGAGCTTCCTGCGTGACGGCTATGCGCCGACGCAGGTCCAGGCCGGGCTGTTTGGCGTCACCCATCTTCTGATCAGCTTGATCCTGCACAGCGCCATCGTCCTTGGCGCGGCCCAGGCCGGCCATCTGATCGCCGCCTTCGCACCGGGCTCGCCGATGACCCGGGTCCGCAAGGGTCTGGCGATCGGCATTGCTCTGGTCGCCATCTGGCTGGCCTGGGAGACGCGAAGATAGCGCCGACCGACTAGGGCAGGGCGGAAACGCCGAAGGCGTGGACATGGCCCATCATCACCCCGGCCCAGACCAGCACCGCCAGCAGCAACCGCCACCAGCCGATCTCCATGAGCTTCAGCGGCTGACGTCCCGAGACCACCTTGGCAAAGGGGATGTTGGCGGTTTCGGCGGCGAACGCGGTCCAGTCATCGCCCAGCTTGGCCTTTCGCTTGGCGTCGATGCTGTAGGTCCCGAAGACGCCCAGAACCGCCATGGATCCGAACAGAATGATGCTCGGCGTGTCGCCATTGACCAGCAGATGCCCCAGCGCCCAGATCACCACGCCCCAGAGGAACGGATGGCGGGTGATCCGCAGCATGCCGGTGACCGGCTTGCTGACCGCCCCCATCTGCCCGACGCTGGTCGGGTTTGGCGTTGTCAGGCCTGGCACGACAAACAGCAACGCCAGAAGCTGCACTCCGGCCTGCAGCCAACGGGCCCAGTCGCCGACCACCCATAGCACCTCGCCCTGACCCCTGGCCGCGCCGTAGCTCATCGACAGCCAGACGATCGCCGCCAGGGAGGCCAGCGAGAACAGCCCCATGTAGGGGCCTTCCCCCACCACCCCGACGATGGCCCCGCGCAGCCGGGTCCCGGCGATCAGCAGATGCATCAGAACAAAAACGGCGGCGGCCGCGATCAACAGGGTCATGGTTCAATCCTCCCGCAAGTCCTCGAAGGTGAACGCTATTATTTACGTTGTCAATTATGCCGGTCGGGATCGTCGTAGTCGTGGTCGAAGAGGTCGTCTTCCCGGTCCATGTCATTGGCTTCGGGGCCCGGATCGTCGTCGTCCCAGGGCGGAGGCTGATCGTCCTCGGGCGGCGAGGGCGCGGGCCGTTGCGAGACCTTTGGAGGGCGGGCCTGGGGCGGCGGCGGGGAAGCCGCCACGACCGGCTGGCGCGGTCGGCGCACCAGCGATTCAATTCGCGCCAGCCATTGATTGGCCTCCTGGGCGCAGCGGGCGGCGGAGGGCGCTTCCCGCAGGGTCTCATCGCCGTAGGTCCAGAGCTCCAGGTCGAAGTCGGGGTAGCGCGGATCGTCAAAGACCAGCCGCAGCATGACTTCCCGCGCGGTCGAGGGCACCCGTTCCAGCGCCTTTCGCGGCTCGCCCCGGAACACCCGGGCGACCACTTCGCCGTCGACGATGATCTCGCCGCCGGTCACCTCGTCCAGGCGGTAGACCATGCACCAGGCGCCCTTGTCCCAGACCGTGGCGAACAGGCCTGTGCTGACGGAAAGGCCCTCCC
>Ga0209066_10000136_pt1 | contig 108909 bp, 115 predicted proteins | sample All_14_2_FD_187198 | JGI IMG/M metagenome (GOLD analysis project Ga0209066, IMG submission 187198) | Freshwater microbial communities in response to fracking from Pennsylvania, USA - Allegheny Zone_MetaG_DW_15 (SPAdes) (version 2) ...
CTACAACGCCTCGCAAACGGCGGCGATGCTGGGTGGCGGCGATTCCACTGCGGCAATAGCCAGCCTGCAACGCACCGTCGAAGGCCAAAGCGCGGCACTCCGATCTATCGCCAAACACACCATGCAAACCGCCAAGCGCGTCGAGTTCCTTGAGCGCTGGGACTTCGACGGCCTGCCGAAAGAGAGGGCAATAGCATGAGGATAATCAAGCCGGTGGAAATCACGCCGGCCATCCTGACCAGTAGCAACGTGCCCGAAACGGACTATGCCGCATGGAGCGCGGCAACGGCCTATGCGGTGGGCGACAAGGCAATGTACAACCACCGGAACTACGAGGCGCTCGTCGCCCATACCGGGGCCAATCCCGAGACCGACACCAGCGACCCGCCGAAGTGGCTGGACCTAGGCGCAACCAACCGCTGGCGTATGTTTGACGACAAGGTGGGCAGTCTCACTGAGCAAACGGGCAGCATTGCGGTAGAGCTGCAGCCGGGCGCGGTGATCAACTCCATTGCACTGTTCAACCTGCTAGGCCGGTCGGCAACGGTCACGCTCGCCGACCCATCGGATGGCGTCGTTTATCAACGCACCGTCTCGCTGGTCGATGCCGGCGTGACGGATTGGTACGAGTGGTTTTTCGCACCAATCGGCAGGCAGACAGACTTCGTGTTGCTGGGCCTTCCGGCCTACGGCGGCGCCTCGCTGTCCGTGACGGTGGAAAACAACACCGAAACCGCTGCGTGCGGCCATCTGGTCATGGGCCGGCAGGCAGATATCGGCGTGGCGCTCTACGGCACGTCAGTCGGAATCACGGATTACTCCCGTAAGGAGTCGGACGCTTTCGGCAACTCCGTCGTCATCCAGCGTGCGTTCTCCAAGCGGGCGGAGTTCGACGTCATGGTCGAAACGCCTGCCGTATCGGCCGTGCAGCGCCTACTTGCCAGCATCCGCGCGCAGCCCGTCGTATGGATCGGTGCCGAGGGCTACGAATCGACATTCCTGTTCGGCTACTACCGCGACTTCCAGATTTCAATCAGCGGCCCGACCGTTTCGGACGCAACCATTACTGTTGAGGGGCTGACCTGATGCCTGCACCCACTATTACCGCAATCCCCACGCCTCCGGTGCGCTCTGACGCGCCGGCAGACTTCGCCACAAAAGCCGACGCCTTCGCCGCAGCCTTGCCGCAGTTCGTGACCGAGGCCAACACCAGCGCAGCGTTCGTCGATCAACGCGCCATTGACGCAAACGCCAGCGCTGCGGCGGCAGCGGCAAGCGAGGCGGCGGCCGCATCGTCCGAATCAAACGCTGCGGCGTCCGCAGAGCTGGCGGGACAATATAAGGACAGCGCCGAGGTCGCGGCAGCGGCGGCAGGAGCCTCAGCCGGCCTGCCTGCGCTAGCGGGCAATGCAAATAAGGCCCTCGTAGTCAAACCAGACGAGTCTGGCGTGCAGTTCGCGGCCTTGGGCAGTGAGATCAAGCGATCTGCCCGCACCGCTAACGCAATGCTTGCGGCTGCGGACAGGGGCAGACTGATCGACATCACCAGCGGCACGTTCACGCAGACTATCGACGCTGCTGCCGCGCTCGGAGATGGCTGGTACTGCTACCTGCGCAACAGCGGGACCGGGACGATTACGGTCGATCCGAATGCGTCGGAAGCCATTGATGGCTTCACGACGGGCATTCTGACGCCGGGGCTGATGGTTTTGCTTACCTGCGATGGGGTTGGGTTTTCAGCGCAGCGTATCGGGCCTCAGACGGTAATGGAGGTAAAGACCAGCGGAATAAGCTGGACATGCCCGCTTGGCGTCCGCCAAGCAAAAATTACCGTGATTGGCGGGGGCGGCGGCGGCGCAGAGGCGAAGCTGTAGCGGATGCCAACAGTCACCGACTGGTCGTTGAAGCTGCCCTTCAGATTGCCGGCGGCGCCATTGTTGGTCAGGCTGAAGTCGCCGGTCTGGAAGTAGCGGTAGGTCACGTCGACGTTGACGCGATCGGTCGCCTTGGCGCTGAAGCCGGCGATCGCTTGCCAGGCCCAGGCGGAGTCGCTGTCATCAACGATGAAGGCGTTGGTGGGCGGGTCGTTCGCGTCGGCTTGCAGGCCGGCGATGCCGGCGCCCACGCCGACGAACGGGCTCAGGTCGCCATCCGGAATGAAGTCGAACAGCACGTTGCCCATCAGGGAGAACACTTCGGCGGTGCCGCCACCGGACAGCAAAGCGCCTTCCGGAATGTCGCCGGGACGGTAGGCGCCCTCGAGCTCAACGCGCCAATGCGGCGACAGACGGTAGCCGAGACGGGCGGCGCCCATCCAGGTGTCGTCGGGATCGACCGACGCCGGACCCAGAAGGGCCGTGTCGACCTTGATGTCGTCTGACCAGTGATAGCCAAGATCGACAGCGCCGTACCATCCGGTGTCTTGCGCCGAAGCGCCCGACGCCACGAGCGTCGCAGCGATAGCCGCACCCGCCAGAAGCTTGAATTTCATCGAAAGAGCCCTCTCTTTGCCCGCGATGCGACACGTGGTCGCTTCAAAGTCCGTTATAGCAATGCCTTGGCTCAGGCAAAGTGCCCGCGAAGCCACACCAGCGTTCATTTTTCTGCCATGATCCCCTTTCCGGGGAATTAATCGCGTCCCGGTTGCCGTTGTGGCGGTTGTCAAGGGTCAACGTGCATCGCGCATTCTCCGACGACCTTGCGCTGAGTCCGGACGATTGAGGGCTTTTCGGTACTCATCGCGCCGTTCATGGATGGAAGCGATGACCAGACCCATCGGAATGCCGATATCGACGAGGGCGGCTTCGGAAAGCTGCAGCGAAGCCTCGATGGTCTCGGGAACCGCGTCGGTGGCCCCCAGGTCATAGAGGCGGGTCGCATGATGGGCGTCCCGCGCCCGGGCCACGATGGTCAGATCAGGCCGCATTTCGCGCGCCGCCGCCACGACCGCCTCCGCCCCGTCAGGATTGTCCATGGTGATGACCAGGGCCCGGGAGGTCTCCAGACCGCAAAGTCGCAGAAATTCGGCCCGTGAGGCGTCGCCAAAGAAAATCTGCCCGCCGGACCGCCGACCGGCGCCGACCGGGCGCGGATCGCGATCAATACCCACCCAAGCCACCTGATGGCGCGTCAGCATATCGCCGACGAGCTGCCCGACCCGTCCGTAGCCGACGACGATGACGCTGGCCTCATCGGGATTGGCGTCGGCCGGGAGTGGATCCATGGTTTCGGCGCCGCCGCCGGGGCGTCCGCCGAACTTTGCGCCGACAGTCGCCAGAAGAGGAATGACGAACATCGACAGGGTCACGGCGACCAGCACGGTTTGTCCAATGTCCCGGGCGACGACGCCGGTGGTCATGGCGCTGCCGATGATGACGAAGGCAAATTCGCCCGCCGCCGCCAGAAGCAGAGCGGATTCCAGCGCGACACGGTTGCTGAGGCCAAACAGCCGGCCCAGTCCGTAGACGACCGACCCGGTCAGAACGATCAGACCGGCGGCGATGCCGAGGATGGGCAGGGGCTGGGCGATAAGCCTGGAGAGGTCCAGGCCGATCCCCACCGAGACAAAGAACAGGCCCAGCAAAAGGCCCTTGAACGGCTCGATCGTGCGCTCGACCTCATGACGGTACTCGGTTTCCGCCAGGAGGATGCCGGCGACGAACGCACCCAGCGCCATCGACAGTCCGGTGAGGGCGGCAAGCAGGCCGGCGCCGATCACCACCAGCAGGCTGGCGGCCATGAACAGCTCCTCGCTCTTGGCCTTGGCGACCGAGCGGAGCATGGGCCGAAGGAGCAGGCGCCCGGCGACCACCAGGATCAGCAGGCCGACAGCGGCGGGACCAAAGGCCAGCAGGTCGCGGGCGGCGAAGTCGCCTTCGCCCCGACGGGCCAGGACGGCAAGGGTGATCAGGATCGGCGCGACGGCCAGATCCTGGAACAGCAGAATGGCGAAGGTCGCCCGTCCGGCCTGGCTGTGTTGACGCTTCTTCTCTGCCAGCAACGGCATGACGATCGCTGTCGAGGAAAGCGCCAGAGCCGCGCCGATTGCGGCGGCGGCCGGGGCAGGTTGGCCGAGCAGCATGGCCGCGCTGGCAATGACGGCGCAGGACAGGGCGACCTGAAGTCCGCCGAGGCCGAATACATAGCGCCGCAGCAGCCGCAACCGCTCCCAGGACAGCTCGAGGCCGATCATGAACAGCAGGAAGACAACGCCAAATTCAGCAAGCTGCGAGATGTCGTCCGGACTATCGACCGTAACGGCGGCCAGCCAGGGAAACTGCCCTGCGAAGGAGCCCAGTCCGAACGGCCCCAGAACCACGCCCGCGCCGAGAAATCCCAGAATCGGACTGATGTTCCAACGTCGGAACAGCGGCACGACGATGCCGGCTGTCGCCAGAAACAGGACAGCGTCCTTGTATTCACCGGGTGAGATTTCGGCGGCCATTGGGTCTCCTGTTTAGGGTCGCGTCAGTATGACCTGTCGTCGCTGTATTGCGGAAGGGCGATCAGGCGATTAGAGCGACCGAATGCAGCCGCGCCGCAAATTGCGCCGAAACGGACCCCTCAGCGCCCTCCCGGCGCTGCTCGCCGTGCTTGGACTGTTGCTGCAGGGCCTGATTCCGGCCTCGGCCATGGCCCAGGAGGCCTGGTCACAGGGCAAGGTGCGCACGGTGGTGATCTGCACCAGCGCCGGGGAGCAGACCATTGCGGTCCCGGCCGATTCGGTTCCGCACGATCAGGGCTTTGCCGGCTTCAAGTGCCATGCCTGCGTCATGGCCAGCCTGGTGGCGGTGACGCCGCCTGTCCCGGACATCGCGCCGGCGCAATACTGCGAGATTATCCGGGCCGAACACGCCCGCTCGACCGTCCAGCCGATCTTCGCACGGCCGGCGCCCCGACCCCCGTCCCAGGGACCACCGACCGCCTTCGACATCTGAGCCAAACGCCGGGCCGCGATGACGCGCGCCCGCCAACCAGCCTGTTGAAGTCAAAGGTCCAACATGAAAATGTCCAATGCACGGACGCGCGCGCGCCTGTTCGCCGCCGTCGCCCCGCTCGCCCTCTCGCCCTTGTTCCTGGCCTCCCCCGTCCAGGCCGCTGAAGACCCTGGCGCGCTCGTCGACAGCGTGATCGTCACCGCCAATCCCGACCCCGAGGATCCCACCGTGGTCGGCGACGCCCGCCGACGCCTGTCGCGCACGCCCGGCGCAGTCTCCGTCATTTCCGCTGAGTCCTACGGCAGCCGGGAAGCCCTGGCCCTCGACGATGTCCTTCGTGACGCCCCCGGCGTGTTTGCGCAGAAAAAGTGGGGTGGTGATGTCCGCATCTCGATCCGCGGCTCCGGCATCGGCAACGCCAATCACAATCGTGGCCTGCTGATCGCCCAAGACGGCGTCCCCCTGAACGAGGCTGACGGCTACGGCGACAGCCAGTCGGTCGACCCCCTGACCGCCCGCTATGTCGAGGTCTATCGCGGCGGAAACGCGCTGCGGTTCGGTGGTGCGTTGCTCGGCGGCGCGATCAACACCGTCACCCCGACGGGCCGCGACGCCGGCTTTGACGGCCGGGTCAGGATTGACGGTGGCAGCTTCGGGCTGCTGCGTGAGCACCTTGCAGTGGCGCAGACCTATGGTGACTGGGATGTCTATGCCGCCGCCACCAACCAGACCGGCCAGGGCTGGCGCACGCAAAGCCAGCAGAACATCCAGTTCGGGACTCTGAACATCGGCCGCACCTTTGGCGAGGACCGCGAGGTCCGACTGATTATCAACGGCGCCAATATCAACCAGGAAATCCCGGGCTCCCTGACCGAGGCTCAGTTCGAGGCCGACCCTGGCCAGACGGCCGCCGGCAATCTGGCTCTCGACTATCAGCGCAATCAGCGCATCCTGCGCGGGTCGCTGCGCACGCACTGGCGCCTGAACGACGGCCTGACCATCGACGGCGCCCTCTATGCCGCATGGAAGGATCTTGACCATCCCATCTTCCAGGTGATCGATCAGCAGAGCCGCAACTATGGCGTCTGGGGTCGTCTCGACTGGCAGGGACAGATCGCGGGAATGAGGGCTGACGCCTATGCGGGCCTGTGGCTGCGGACCGGCGATCTCGATTCAAATTTCTACGTCAATCTGGCGACGGCGCGCGGCGCGCCACGGTCAAGGACGCTGCAGAATGCCGACGCCGCCGATGTGTTTGCTGAAGGGCGCCTTTTCCTGACCGACCGGATCGCCGTGGTCGGCGGGGCGACCTGGGGCCAGGCCGGCCGCGACTATCAGAGCTTCGCCATTCCGGGGGTGGCCTCGACCTTCAACCTCAAGGCTTCCCGCGACTATGACTGGTTCGCGCCACGTCTGGGCGTTCTCTGGGAAGGGGAGGGCGGCGAGCAGGTCTTCGCCAATCTCACCCGTTCGGTCGAGCCCCCGAACTTCGGGGCCATGTCGCCGACCGGGACCGGCTTTGCCCCGGTCGACGCCCAGAAGGCCTGGACAGCGGAGATCGGAACCCGGGGTCGCCAGGGCGCCTTCACCTGGGACGTCACCGCCTATCGTGCGGAGCTTGACGGTGAGATGCTGCAATACACTGTGGCGGCCGGAATTCCCGCCTCGACCTTCAACGCCGACAAGACGATTCATCAGGGCATTGAGGCCGCGCTTGACTGGCGGTTCGCCCGGGGCTGGCGCCTGCGCCAGACCTGGACCTGGTCTGATTTCACCTTCGGCGGCGACGTCCAGTACGGCGACAACCGCCTGCCGATCGTGCCGGAGCATTTCTACAGGGCCGAGGTTCGCTATGACGCCCCGGCCGGCTGGTTTGTTTCGCCGTCGGTCGAATGGTCGGCGAGCGACACCTGGATCGACTATGCCAACACCCGCAAGGCGCCGTCCTACGCCATCCTCAATCTCGGCCTCGGCTGGCGGCTGAACGACCGTCTCTCCGTATTCGCCGATGCGAGGAACCTGACCGACGAGGCCTATGCCTCGAATGTTCAGGCCGTGACGGTGTGGGCGCCCGGCTCATCGGTCTACTGGCCCGGGGACGGTCGAAGCCTGTTCCTTGGCCTGACGGCCGACTTCTAGGAAGGTCGCGATGACCCTGGCAAGCGACATCCCGCCGCGGCCGTCCGGCGGCCTCTACAGCCTGATCTGGCGCTGGCACTTCTATGCCGGTCTGCTGTGTCTGCCGTTCTTCATCCTGCTGGCGACGACCGGGGGGCTCTACCTGTTCAGGGAAGAGCTTGCTCCGGTCATTGAAAGTCACAGGCTGATCGCCCCTTCGGGACCCGCCGGGGTCTCGCTTGCACCGGAGGACCTGATCCGGCGGGCCGTTGCGGCCCAGCCGGGTCAGGCGATCCGCTTTACCCCGCCCCCGATCCCCGGACGATCCGCGGAGGTCGGGATCAGGCCGGAAGGCGGGAAGACCGTCAGCGTCTTCCTTGATCCCGCGACCGGCGAAGTGCTGGACCGTCTGCCGGAAGACGACCGGCCGATGGCGATCATCAGCCACATTCACAGCCTCGCCATCCTCGGGCCGGGGCCGAACCTGCTGATCGAGGTGGTCGGCGGCTGGGCGATTCTGCTGGTGATCTCGGGTCTGTTTTTATGGTGGCCACGCGGTCGCAAGGGCGGGGTCGTCAGTCTGCGCGCCACCCCCGCCCGCCGGATCTGGTGGCGCGACCTGCATGCCGTCGTCGGACTGTTCGCCTGCGGCTTTCTGTTGTTCCTGTCGGTCACCGGCATGCCCTGGTCGGGCTACTGGGGGAAGCACTACCGGGAGGCCATCAACAGCTGGGGCGTCGGCGCGCCTGCCAATGTAAAGCCCGCCTCCGTGGCGTCCGACGCCGCGCTCGCCGCGACGCGCGCTGGGTCCTGGACCATGGACGGCACGGCGGCCCCGACCAGCCGTCAGATCGAGGGACAGACACTGCCGCTGGTCCAGGTGATGCGGATCGCCCGTCATCTGGGCGTACCGGCAGGCCATGTCATTCGCCTGCCTGACCGCACGGCCGGGGTGTTCACCGTGCAGAGTTATCCGCGACAGGCCACCGGGCAGCGGGTCGTTCACATTGATCGCTATAGCGGAAAGGTGTTGGCCGACGTCGGCTTCGCTGACTACGGACCGATGGCCAAGGCGACGGAGATGGGCATCTCCATCCACACCGGCGGCCAGTTTGGCCGGATCAATCAACTGCTGATGGCGGCGGCCTGTCTGGCCATCATCGTCCTCAGTGTGGCCGGGGCGGTAATGTGGTGGAAGCGCCGGCCTTCCGAAAAACTTGGCGCGCCGCCCCTGCCCGAGGGCGTCAGGCCGCGGTCACTCACCATCTTCACCCTGATCATTCTGGCGCTTGGCCTGCTGTTTCCGCTGCTCGGCGCAAGCGTGCTGGTCGCCCTGTTGATCGATCGACTTCTGTTCCCGCTCTTCAAATCCCGCTTCGGCCTCTAGACTTCACCCTGAACCGCAAGGACCCGACCATGACCAAGCTCCGACTTCTCGCCCTGACCGCCATCGCGGCCGTCCCCCTCGTCCTCAGCGCCTGCGAAAAGCAGGAGGCCGCGGCGCCCGCCAAGGACCCGATGGCTGCTCACAAGGAAATGTCCGCCCCCGCCGCGACCGGGCCCGCGAAGATTGTGATCGCCCACAACTGGGCCCGTCCTGCCGCCGCGGCCGGAAACTCCGCGGGCTATTTCCATATCCGCAACGACGGCGGGACCGGCGACCAGCTGCTGGCCGTCGAGTCGATCGTCGCCGACCGGACAGAAATCCACCAGTCGAAGGTTGAAGACGGGGTCATGCGCATGACCCCGATGAAGGACGGCGTCGCCATCCCGGCCGGGGCCGACATCGAGTTCAAGCCCGGCGGCATGCATGTGATGTTCATCGGCCTGAAGGCGCCGCTTAAGGCGGGTCAGAATGTCCCGGTGACCCTGGTCTTCCGCGACAGCGGACGGATCACGGTCGAGCTCCCGGTCCAGACCACCCCCGCCGGCCATGACGACGACGAGCACGGCGAAATGGAGCACGGCGACATGGACCACAGCGCGCACTAGGGCCTTCTGCCGGCCATTCGTTCGACACCGCGTTGACAGGACGCGGCGTAAGCCCGCTAACTCTCTCAAAACAAGTGTTTGAGGGAGCGGAACGGATGGCCGGTTGGACCTTTGCAGACGTCTGGGAAGAAGTCGCGGCCGTCGTGCCGGACCGCCCCGCCCAGATCCAGGGCGACCGGGTCATTTCCTGGGGCCGGTTCGACCGGCGCGCCAATGCCCTTGCCGCGCATCTGGTGGCGGCCGGCCTGGGCCATCAGGCCAAGGTCGCGGCCTTTCTCTACAACGCGCCGGAATATCTCGAGACCTACTACGCCGCCTTCAAGGCGGGGTTGGCGCCGGTCAACACCAACTATCGGTATGAGCCCGAAGAACTCTTCTACCTGTTCGACAATGCTGATGCCGAAGCCATCGTCTTCCATGCCGGTTTCGCCGCCAAGCTGGACGCCATTCGCGCGCGGCTTCCCGGGGTGAAGGCCTGGATCGCGGTGGCCGACGACGGCGCGGCGATTCCGGACTGGGCCACGGACTATGAATCGGTCGTCGCGGCCGGGACGGATCGCTTCGTCGCGCCCTGGGGCCGGTCGGGCGATGACCTTCTGCTGCTCTATACCGGCGGCACGACCGGCATGCCCAAGGGCGTCATGTGGCGCCAGGATGATCTGTTCCAGGTGCTGGGCGCCGGGGGGAATGTCGCCGCCGGCATTCCGCCGATCGAGACGGCTGCCGAAGCCGGCGTTCGCACCCTGACCGGCAAGGCCGGGGATCTGGTTCTGCCGCCCCCGACGGTGCTGATCGTCGCCTGTCCCCTGATGCACGGCACGGCGCAGTTTGGCAGTTTCGGCGCCATGACCGGCGGCGGGACGATCGCCTGTCTGCCGTCACGACGATTCGATGCGATCGAATTGTGGAACGAAGTGGACCGTCTGCGGGCCAACAGCGTGTCGATCGTCGGCATGGCCTTCGCCTCGCCAATGCTCGATGCGCTGGAGGCCAATCCGGGCCGCTGGAATTTGGATTGCGTCACCCGCCTGGGGTCGTCCGGAACCGTCTGGAGCTTCGAGAACAAGCAGGGGCTGCTCAAGCATCTCCCGGAAGGCTGCGTGATCTTCGATTCGCTGGGGTCGTCGGAAGCGGTCGGACTTGGCGGGTCGCAGTCGGTGCGCGGCGTCGAGGCCGGCACCGCCCAGTTCATGGTCGGGCCCAATGCAGCGGTGTTTACCGAGGACGGCCGCCGGGTCGAGCCGGGATCCGGCGAGCGGGGCATGGTCGCCGTCGGCGGCTTCATTCCGACCGGCTACTACAAGGACCCGGAAAAGAGCGCCAAGACCTTCAAGGTGTTCGAAGACCGTCGCTGGTCGCTGCCCGGCGACTTTGCCGAGGTCAACGCCGACGGGACCATGAAGCTGCTGGGGCGCGGCTCCCAGGTGATCAACACCGGTGGCGAAAAGGTCTTCCCCGAAGAGGTGGAAGAGGCCTTGAAGCTGCATCCGGATGTTCGCGACGCGGTGGTGGTCGGTATTCCCGACGCGCGGTTCGGGGAGAAGATCTGCGCGGTGGTCGATGTGAAGGACGGGGTCGAGCCCACCCTCGCCGACTTCACGGCCCATCTGAAAGGCCGCCTCGCCGACTACAAGGCGCCTCGGGCTCTGGTTCTGGCCCCGGTCGTCCGCGCGCCCAACGGCAAGGTCGACTACAAGGGCGTTCGCGCCCAGGCCCTTGAGGCGCTGGGGGTAAAGGTCTAGCGCCGCTTCAGTCGCCGACCCACAGGGGCGCGGCCGGGATGTCGCCCTTCAGCAGGGGAGGCAGGTGGCGGGACAGGTCGCCGGGGAAGATCGCCTCCTGGCTGGCGGCGATCTCATCGAGGCTCCACCAGCGCATGGCCTTGACCACCCGGCGCTCATCCTCCGTCCAGTTGGCGTCGGAGAGGGTTTCGTTGCGGGCCCTGACGAGGAAGTAGTGTTCGGACATCCGGCGGGGTTCGCCGTCCAGCACCAGATCATGCTGGCGTCGCCAGACCACCGGCCCGAAGTCGGCGTCGACGTGGCCGGTCTCTTCCCACAGTTCACGGCGAGCAGCCTCGATCAGGCTCTCGCCGTCATCGACGCCGCCGCCGGTGGTGCACCATGCCGTGAAGCGTGAGGTGTCGAACTTCAGCAGCAGAAGGCGGTCGGCCGGCGAAAGCAGCACCAGCCTGACCGTCAGCCGCTCGCGCGGCGCTGCGCCTTCCGGGGCTGCGCCGGCTAGACCGTTCGCTTGGCCCGGTCCTTGTCGTTGGTCGCCCGGATCGCCGCCGTCGCCGCCGCCCATTGCTCATCGCCCCATTCAGTCATCCGGGCGAAGTTGCCGCCCGTGGCGTTGTAGGAAGCGCCGTCGATAGCAATGGTCTGGCCGTTCACATAGGTCGAAAGCGGATGCAGCAGATAGACGGCCAGATTGGCCAGTTCGCGCATCTCCCCGACCCGGCCCAGCGGGTTGCTCTTCATGTCGCCGTAGGCGTTCTCGCCGGGGTTCAGTCGCGCGCTCATGCCTTCGGTCGGGAAGGGCCCCGGCGCGATGGCGTTGAAGCGGATGCCCTTGGGGCCCCATTCGACGGCCAGGGACTGGGTCATGACGTTGAGGCCGGCCTTGGACATGGCGCTGGGGACGGTGAAGGGGCCGCCGTTCCAGACCCAGGTGGTCAGGATGGAGATCACCGAGGCGCTGAGGCCTTCCTTGATCCAGCGCTTGCCGCAGGCCTGGGTGACGAAGAAGCTGCCGCGGAAGACGATGTTGGAGATGGCGTCGAAGCCGCGCGGCGAGAGGTCTTCGGTGCGGCTGATGAAGTTGCCGGCGGCGTTGTTGACCAGACCGGTCAGCGGGCCATCGGCCCAGATGGTCTCGACCATTTCCTCAATGGCCTCAGGCACCCGGATGTCGCAGGCGATGCCGGTGACCTTGCCGCCGTCCGGATGGGCCGCCATCAACTCCTTGGCGGCGTCATCGAGTACGCCGCCGCGCCGACCGCAGATGTAGACATCGGCGCCCAGCATCATGCAGCCCTCGGCCATCACCTTGCCCAGGCCGGTGCCGCCGCCGGTGATCAGGATCCGTTGGCCCTTCATCAGGCCGGGGCGGTACATCAGGTCGTCAGCGACAAAGCTCATCTCGGGGGCTCCCTTTGGATTTTCGGCAGAGGGCGCCTGCTTCCCCAAGGTTGGTCAAGCCTTCCGCGTCACCCGCCGTAGCTACGGCCGCCGCCGCCGAATCCGCCGCGGGAAACCACGGCGCTGCGGGTCTGGACCCGTGCCGGCGCCTGACGCACCGCCGGGGGCGGATCAACGCCCTGGCGGCCAATGACAGTCCGGCCCGTCGAATAGTCGCGACCCAGCATGCCGCCGTAGCCGGTGTAGTAGCCGCCGCCGCGATAACCGTCGTCCCGGCGATACAGCCCTGTGCCGCGATAGTAGGGGTTCCCCCCATCCATCATCCGCCCGATGACAAACCCGGCCAACAGTGGGGTAAAGAAGCTGCCGCCCCCCGAGTTGGCGCGCGGCACGCATTGGCCGGGGCCGTAGACCTCCTCGCAGGTGGCCTGTTTGTCGTATCGGGGCGCGTTGGTCTGGTCGTCCTTGAGGGCGGCCTGATAGTTGGTCTCGCACTCGGCGTCGCTGACCTGATCGGCGGCCTTGCACTGATCCAGGGTCATATAGGCGAAGGCCTCGACCGGATCCTTGTTGGCCGCGACCTCCTGAGAGGGAGCCTGAGGGGCGCTGTCGCAGGCGCTGATGGTCAGGCTGGCGCCGGCCATCAGGCTGGTGAGGGTCAGTGTCCTGGAGCGTTTCATCGGCGCGATCCCTACGCGGTCATGCTGGCGGCGTTGATCAGGCCGACCATGATCGAGATGCTGGCGAGGTAGACCGCTGGGGCCATCTCTCCGGATTCGATGCGCGCCTTGACGTCCCGGAGGAAGAGCATTCTCACCAGGGTGAAGGCGACGATCTGGATGACGCCGGCCAGGGTGGCCCAGGCGGCGAATTCCGGCAGGCTGGAGGTGTGGCTGAGGGCCGACGCCAGGGCCAGGGCATAGCCGATCAGGGCGCCGCCCAGCACGACGGCGGCGGCGACGTTGCCCTGTTTGATCAGGCTCGTTTCCTTGTAGGGCGTGATCCACTGGTAGATGAATTTGAACGCGAGGGCGAAGGCGATCGCCGCTGTGAAGGCGACCAGGAAATAGGTCGCTCCAATCTGGAAACTCATCAGGTCAAACATCGCGGGGTCCTCCCGTTGCGGATTGGGTGCGGCCCTCAGGCCGAGAATTCTCCCATGGAGAGCGGAACGCCCACCATGATTTCGTGGGTCAGTTCGCCGCCCTCCGGCTCCTGGGTCAGGGCGAGCAACAGTTCACGGCCCTCCTGACCCAGCTCGCGGCTGTAGAGCATGCAGGTCTGGAAAATTCGGGCCGTGGGACTCTGGGCGGCCCGGTCATCCCAGATCTCCTCCCAGAAGGTCACCGGCGGCTGGCGACCCTCGTCCTCGCTGAACCAGAAGCGCTGGAAGGCGGGCAGGTCGTCCTCGGTCCACACCGGCTCCTGCAGGCGGTCATTCCACTGGCGCCTTTCCTGACCACTGGCCGGATAGTGGCTTCTCCAGGGAACGAAGAGGGTGAAGTCGTTGGCTTCCAGGCCGGCCTTGTCGTCGGACACGGCCTGAAACATCAGATGGTCGTCGGTGTAGAAGCGGTGCACGAAGCCGCCGCTGTCCAGCGGGATCAGGCCCTGGGCGGCGATCTCGAGGGTGTCCCTGTCGAGACTGAAGGAGGCGCCTTCGCCCAGTCGGCGCCAGGCCAGCGGGTCGATCACCACCGTGCGGCCGACAGTGACATTGCGCACGACCGCCAACTGGTCGGCTTTGGTCTCGCGTCCGCCAAAAAGCTTCCTGAACATCAGCCGGCCGCCATGGTCGCCGGGCTCAGGCGCTGGCCGGCGACATAGTAGAGGCGGTCGCCCTGTCTGACCGGACGGGTGTGGCCGGGATTGAATGTCGGGCTGTTGTCGTTCTGGCCCTGCACGGCCAGCAGGGTCGCGCCCTGCTGCAGAAAGGCCTCGGCGGCGACGCGAAAGCCTGTCTCCGGCTGCGGCCAGGCCATGGCGTAGAGGGTTGCGCCCCTGTCCAGATTGCTGGTCAGGGCGCTGATCACCTGACTGGCGCCGGGGTCGCGAACCGACCGGCTGACCATTTCAGGGCCCGCCGCGACAATGCACTCGACCCGGGGGCAATGCTGGCGAAGCAGACCGGCCGTTTCCGCCGCCTCGAACCAGCAGACAACATGAGCCTGACGGGCCAGGGAGGTGGCGGCGAGCGCCGCCGTGAGGGTTTCAGCGTCGCTGTCGGCGTAGATGGCGATGCTGCGGGCGGTCTCGACTCCGGCCCGCCGCAGGTCGTCGGCGGAGGTCAGGCTCTGGGCCTTCACGAACCTGACCCGGGGGTCGGGATCATCCAGCGCCTTGCGCGTCATGAGCACCAACTGGTCATGGCCGGCATCGGCGAGAAGCTCATCGATCAGCTTGGGGGTTCGATCGGCATTGTATCCGATCAGGACGATTCCGGAGTCCATACGGCTGTAATCTCCCTTGCCGGTGCGTCTGCGGCGAAACCGCTCGGCGGCGTCCCCGACCAGTTTTGCAACGGCGGTAGTGAAGGCGGCGATGGCGCCGGGGAAGACGAACAGGGCGGTGAAAAGTCGGCCCCAGTGGGTTGTCGGGCTCAGGTCTCCATAGCCGACGGTGTAGGCCGTGGTGGCGTACCAGTAGATAAAATCGTCCAGCGGCCGCAGCCCTGTCTCACCCATCAAAGACAGGGCCAGCCAGCTTGCACCGGCATGGATCAGCACGATCAGCGCCAGCACCGACCAGTGCAGGTCGGTGATCGCCCGATAGGTAGTGTCCAGAAACCGTCGCACGACGTGCGTAATCAAGGGCGCCTCCCAGCGCGATACCCTAACGATATGGCGCGCGCGAACAACCCCTTGTCAAGCGTTCATGTTATGCATACCGTGAACGCATGCCCAAGGCTTCCACCTCTGCGGACAAGGCCGTCAAACGGACCCGCGAATGGCGCGAGGCCCGCAAACGCGCGGGCTTCGTGAAGATGGAGATCTGGGCCCCGGCGGCCTGCCGGACGGACATCCTGTCCGCCGTGCGGGCCATTGTGGTCGATTCAACCCGCGGACCGGCCCTCGCCGGAGCCGCACAGACGCCGAAAGGCCAGAGGCCCATGGACCAGGTGATAGATACGGCTTGGACGATACCGGCCCTCAAGCGGGAGCTGGAGGCCAGCACACTCATTCGTGAAGACGAAATGGTCGTAAAGGTCATCGAGGGCGCCGATCCGGTGCTGCTGGTGACCATGTGCGAATACGGCGACCTGCCGATCTATGTCAGCGCCGGTCCGATGCAGCTGGTGGTCTCGGTGGTGCTCTGGCCGATGGACGAGCAGCAGGATCAGGCGGAGTTCAACCTGTTCCTGCTGAAGGCGCAGAAGCTGGTGCCGCTGTCGAATTTCGGGGTCACCACTGTGGATGGCCGCGACTACTACGAACTGTTTGGCGAAATCAGCTCCAAGACCAGCCTGCAGACCATCATCATCGAGCTGCGCACCCTGGCGGAAAACGCCATCGACGCCGCGTCCGACCTTCGCGATGCGTTCAGCGCCGCCAAGGCCGCCTGAGGGAGAACGAGCACATGTCAGTCTGGAGCAAGCTTTCCGCCCTGTTTCGCGGCGCCGCCCATGAGGGCGCGCAGTCGGTGGTCGACGCCAACGCCCTGAGGATTCTCGATCAGGAAATCCGCGATGCCGACACCGCCCAGGCCAAGGCCCGGGACGATATGGCCGGTCTGGTGGCGCGTCGGCGCATGCTGGAAAACGAAGGCAAGAACTTCGCCGATCAGGCCCTGAAGTATGAGGCCTCCGCCCGCGCCGCCCTGGCCAAGGGCGACCAGGCTCTGGCCCTGGAGGTGGCCCAGCGGATCGCCGATCTGGAGCGGGACGCTGGGGTCAAGGCCGGTCAGGTGGCCGAGCTGAAGACCGCCGAGGCCCGCCTGCGTCAGGTGATCAGCCAGACCGATACCAAGATCGAGGCCCTGCGCCGCGAGATCGAGGTGGTGAAGGTCAACGAAAGCGTCCAGCGCGCCCAGTCGGCGGTGGTCGCCCGCACCAGCGGCGCCGGCTCATCGCTGGGTTCGGCCGCGGACAGCCTCAAGCGCATCAAGGAGCGTCAGGCGGTTCGCGAGGAGAAGTTCCGCGCCGCCGGCGAGCTGGAAGACATGCGCACCGGGGCCGATCTCGACGCCAAGCTGCGCCTTGCCGGCATCCTGCCCGGCGAGGCCGGCGCGCAGGACGTTCTGGCCCGCCTCAGCGCGCCGAAGGACGTGCCGATCGCTCTTGAGGCGCCGGCGCTTCGCATTGAAGGGCCCGAGGCTGTTCCGGTAAAGCGGGACGAGCACTAGCTTGAAACGCCACATCATCCGGCCCCGGCCGGACTGGAAGGATGAGGCCGCCCGTGTCGGCTTCACCTTCCATCACCTCGACGGCGCTCTCTACTGGGACGAACGGGCCTGGTACGAATTCACCCTCGCCCAGGCGGAGGCCGTGGAAGACGCGGCCTCCGATATCCACGCCATGTGCCTGGATTTCGTCGCCGAGGCGGTGAAGAGCGAGCGGATCATGGAGCGGCTGGCCATTCCCGAGGCCCACCGCGACTATGTGGCGGAGACCTGGAGCCGGGGCGATCCCAGCCTCTATGGCCGGTTCGATTTCGCCTACGATGGCGAGGCGCCGCCCAAACTCTATGAATACAACGCCGACACGCCGACCAGCATCTTCGAGACGGCGGTCTTCCAGTGGCTATGGCTTGAGGGGCGCATCAGGGATGGCGCGCTACCCGCCGACGCCGACCAGTTCAATAGCCTGTTCGAGAAACTGCGGGATCGTTTCAAGGCCATCTTCCCGGACGGCGGCTTTGTCCATTTCTCCAGCGACGCGGAGTCGATCGAAGATCGCCAGACGGTTAAATTCCTTGAAGACATCGCCGGTCAGGCGGGGCTCGATCCCCGGTTCGTGGCCATCGACAAGATCGGCCTCGACGCTGACGGACGCTTCGTCGATGACGGCGACAACATCATCCAGGCGATCTTCAAGCTCTATCCCTGGGAGATGATGCTGCGCGAACCCTATGCCGACAACGTCGCCGCCTCGAAGACCCAGTTCATCGAGCCGGCCTGGAAATCGCTGCTGTCCAACAAGGGTCTGCTGCCGATGCTGTGGGAGCGGCATACGGGCCATCCCAATCTGCTTGAAACCTGGTTCGAGGATGATCCGGGCGCGGCCGCCCTTGGCGACTCCTATGTCCGCAAGCCGCTGTTCTCGCGAGAAGGCGCCAACATCGAACTGGTCGACCGGGGCGTGACCGCCGAGGTTCTTGATCAGGGCTACGGCGCCGAGGGCTGGATCCGCCAGGCGCTGCACATTCCGCCGCTGTTCGACGGCAACTATCCCGTCATCGGCGCCTGGATTGTCGGGGACGAGCCCGCCGGCATGGGCATCCGTGAGGATATCGGCCCGGTGACCAAGAATATGAGCCGCTATCTGCCCCACGCCATCGTGGGCTAGCGACCTCAGCGCTTGAGGAAGCCGCCGAGAAGATCGCCGGCCAGATTGCCCAGGCCGCCGCCCAGGCTGCTACCAAGGCCGCCTTCAGGAAGCTTCCCGTTCGGTGTCAGCTTGTCGATCACCTGGGGCAGCATGGCCGAGATCTGACCGGCGGCGTCAGCCGGATCGACGCCGAACTTGCGGGCAAGCTCGCCCAGCGGACCGGACCCCAGAATGCCTTCGATCTGCTCGGCGCTGACCGGCAGGTTCGCGCCATTGCCGATCCACGATTGCACCTGATCGCCAAGTCCGCCCGCCTGAAGCTGTCCAAGAACCTTGTCGAGGCCGCCTTCGCCGCCCAGACCGCCCAGTGAATCGAACAGGCCCATAGTCTGATCTCCCAGATCACGTCGAGTTTGGATTGAATCGATCCACACTCGAAAAACGTGATCGATTCTAAATGTTTAGAGCGGGTTTGACGCGAAGAACCGGTATCCACTTTTTCGCAACCCGCTCTAGCCCGTTGCGCCAGAAGGGGACGGGGCAAATGTCGGGTAGGCGACGCCTGTGCCGGGGTCAAGCCGACAGGGCTTCCTCGATCTGGCCGAGCCGCTCCTTGCCGAAGAAAATCTCCTCGCCGACGAAGAAGGTCGGGATGCCGAAGGCGCCGCGATCCGCGGCGGCGGTGGTGTTGCTCATCAGGACGCCCTTGACCTCTTCGGTCTGCGCCCTGGTCATCAGGGTCTCGGCGTCGAGACCCGCGTCGGTCAGCACCTTCGCCACGATCTCGGGGTCGCCCATGTTCTGGCCGTCTTCCCACATCGCCTTCAGCACCACCTCCATGTAGCGCTCGCCGACCCCCTCCAGTCCGGCGGCGACGAAGGCGCGCATGATCAGCAGGGTGTTGATCGGAAAATGCGGGTTCATCCGAAAGCTGGTGAGGCCGTGCCGGGCCACGAACCGCCGGCTCTCCAGCATCTCATAGTCCATCTTGCCCTTGATGCCGCTGAAGGCGGTGAAGGGCGCCTGGTTGCCCGTGGCCTTGAACAGGCCGCCGAGCAGGCAGGGAATGACGTTCAGGGTCGCGCCAGTGCGCTCCAGAATCCCGGGAATGACCATCGAGGCCATGTAGGCGTTGGGGCTGGCGAAATCGAAGATGAAGTCGAGGGTCTTGGCCATGGGGTCACCAGGTCTCCGTCCAGGGGCGCAGATCCATCTCATGGGTCCAGGCCGAGCGATGCTGATTGTGAAGCCAGACGTAGTTTTTGGCGATTTCGTCCGGGTCGAGGATTTCTCCGCGTTCCAGCCGGGCCTGGGCGTCAGGGATGTTCTGGCGGGTGAAGACCCCGTCGATGGAGCCGTCGCAGATGATATGGGCGATGTGGATGCCTTGGGGACCGAGCTCGCGGGCCATGCTCTGGGCCAAGTTGCGTAGCGCCGCCTTGGCGCCGGCAAAGGCGGAAAAGCCCTCGCGGCCGCGCACGCTGGCGGTGGCCCCGGTGAACAGGATGCTGCCCCGACCCCGGGGAACCATGACCCGGGCTGCCTCGCGCCCGGTCAGGAAACCGGCCAGGGCCGCCATCTCCCAGACCTTGCTGTAGACGCGGGTGGTGGTCTCGCGGATTCCGAAGCGGACATTGGCCCCGATGTTGAACACCACCACGTCCAGCGGCCCGATCTCCGACTCGATGCGGTCGATCAGGGCGATCATCTCGCCTTCGGAGCGGGCGTCGACGCCGAAGGCGTGTGCCTCACCGCCCTCGGCCTCGATGGCTTTGGCGAGGTCCTGCAGTTGATCGAGATTGCGCTCGCGGCGGGTCATGCAGACCGCCATCCCCTCACGGGCAAAGGCGCGGGCGATCGAACCTCCGACACCTTCGCCGGCGCCGACCACGAGACAGACCTTCTTGTTGGCCATTGCTGAATGCTCCTCACCGCGTGGCCAAGTAAGTTCTTATTAAAAACTTACAGTGTCAACCGGCCTCGGCCTTGCGACGCCATTCCGCGATCGAGTCCTCGACAGTCCGCCTCCAGCGCGCTCGCAGGATCGGGGGGCGTTCAGGGTAGTGCTCCTCAAGAAAGACGGCCTCGACCACCCGGTCGGTTCGGAAATTGCGGAAATCGGCGCGGAGTTCGCACCAACCGACCAGATTGCGGGTGGTGTCGCGATAGCCGATGGCGACCGGCCAGATCACCCGGCGGCTCTCGCGGCCCTGCTCATCCGCGTAGGCAATCTCGATCTTGCGGCCGGCGTGAATGGCGGCCCGGACCTGGGCCATGTCCAGCCCATCGGCCGCGTTGCCCCGAACGGGCGGCGTGCGGCTGGCTGGGTCAAGGATCATGGGGCGCAGATGCTCGGGCACCGTGGCGGCGATCTTGGCGACAAGATCACGGGCGGCGGTCGCCAGGGCGGGATCGCCGCGACCGGCCACCCACTGCGCGCCGAGCACGGCCGCCTCGACCTCATCAGCGGTTAGCATCAGGGGCGGCATGTCGTAGCCGGCGTCCAGCACGTAGCCGACCCCGGCCTCGCCGCGGATCGGCGCCCTCTGGCCCATCAGGGCGGCGATATCGCGATAGACGCTGCGTTTGGAGGTTTCCAGTTCCGCAGCCATGGCCTGGGCCGTCACCGGCCCGGCTGCCCGGCGGAGAATCTGGATGATCTGGAACAGGCGGTCTGCGCGGCGCATGGCGGGTCTTCCCTCACGATACTGACAGCAGGCTGTCAGCAGGAGGGGACTATTGATCATCGCATCAGACAAGCCAACCGGAGATGCCGAGATGATCACCCTCTACAGTGCGGGGCAGGGCTTCGACCTGCCGGAATACAGCCCCTATGGCGCCAAGACGGAGGTTCAGTTGCAGCTCGCCGACCTGCCGTACGTCAAGCAGGTTGGCCGCCCGGCGGACTCGCCCAAGGGCCAGCTGCCGTGGATCGAGGACGATGGCGAGCGGATCGCCGACTCGACCTTCATCCGGGCTCATATCGAGAGCAAATACGGCATCGACCTCGACGCCGGCCTGAGCCTTGAGGAGCGCGCCCAGGCCTGGGCGGTGGAGCGGATGGTGGAAAACCAGCTGGGCTGGACGGCGACTCATTTCCGCTTCCTGGTTCCCGAGAACTTCGACAAGGGCCCGGCCCACTGGTTCGACGCCGCCCCCGAAGCGTTGAGGGGCGAGCTGAAGGCCGGGCTGCTGTCAGCGGTGCGGACCAATGTCCAGGCGGTGGGGATCGGTCGCCACAGCGAAGACGAGATCCTGTGGCTGGGGGAGCGTTCTCTCAAAGCCCTGGCCGTGATGCTGGGCGACAAGCCGTTCCTGTTCGGCGATCGGCCGGTCGGGTCGGAGGCGGTGGTCTATTCGACCCTGATGGTGACGATGAACCCGTTCTTCGACTCGGCCTTGCGCGAACGGGCGGCGGCGATGCCGACCCTGGTGGCCTATGTCGAGCGGATGAATGCCCGCTTCTATCCTGATCACCAGCGCAAGGCGGCGTAAGGGCAGACGCCGGAGTATCGGAACGGGAGGGGCGGCGGCATTGATGCCCCCGTTGGCGGGAGGGCGCGCCGCCCCTCTTCTGCAAGCGTCCTTTGCCACGGTCGTCACGGCGGGCTAGGAAGCGCGCCCATGTCTGACGCCTCCGCAACTTCCGCCGTCTACGGCGCCCCGCCGCCCGCTCTTGCCGATATTCCGGCGGGCGCCCTCCAGTTGTCGCCGCTGAGCCCGGGCTCTACCGCTCAGGAGGCTCTCGCCGACGCCTCGCTGGACGAGATCATCATGCTGGCGCCGCCCGGCACGGTCGAGCGACGCTACGCCATCGCCCAGGCGCTGCGCGCCCTCAAGCCGGACGGTCAGCTGCTGGTCATGGCGCCGAAGGATCGGGGCGGCACGCGGTTGGCCGGTGACTTGACCCTGCTGGGCGCGGCGTTCGGCGAGACGGCCAAGCGCCACCATCGCATCTGCCAGGTCACCCGGCCGGCCGACCTCGCCGCCGTGGAGACAACCGTCGCCGATGGTGCGCCGCGCCTCGACCCTGACCTGGGACTGTGGACCCAGCCTGGCGTATTCAGCTGGGACCGCATCGACCTGGGCACCGCCTTGCTGATCGAGGGCCTGCCGCCGCTTTCCGGCAAGGGCGCGGATCTCGGCTGCGGCCTGGGCCTGCTGGCCCATAAGGTGCTGGCCTCCAGGGATGTCACCGATCTGGCCCTGGTCGACATTGACCGCCGGGCCATCGACGCGGTTCGCCGCAATGTCGACGACCCCCGGGTGACGGTCCACTGGGCGGACCTTCGCGGCCTCGAGCCGGCCCTGACCGATCTGAACTTCGTGGTCATGAACCCGCCGTTCCACGATGCGGGCGCGGAGGATCGGGCGCTGGGCGCTGTGTTCATCCGCCGGGCCGCCGGAATGCTGAAAAAGGGCGGCGTCTGCTGGCTCGTCGCCAACCGACACCTGCCTTACGAAAAGACCCTCGCCGAGCATTTCAGCCATGTCACTCCGCGTGGCGAGGGCGGCGGCTACAAGGTCTATGAGGCGCGCAAGTGACCCAGCAGGTCCGGCTCGACCGGCTGCTGTCCAACCTCGGCTACGGCAGCCGGCGGGAGATGGGCGCTCTGGCCGCGGCGGGGCAGGTGGTGCTGGATGGTCAGCCTGTGCGCAAGGGCGACCAGAAGGTGCCGGTTGTTCGTGACCTGCCCTCCCGGATGACCGTGCGCGGCAAGCCCGTCGATCCGCCGCCGGGTCTGGCCCTGATGCTCAACAAGCCGCTGGGTGTGACCTGTTCCCACAAGGAGGCGGGAGCGCTTGTCTATGAGCTTCTGCCGGTGCGCTGGCGGGCCCGTGATCCCGTGCTGTCGACCGTCGGACGGCTCGACAAGGACACCAGCGGCCTGTTGCTGATCACCGACGATGGCCTGCTGCTGCACCAGATCATCTCGCCCCGAGCTGCGGTCTCGAAGCGCTACCACGTCACCCTGGCCCGGCCGATGGATGGGACAGAGGTCGCCGCCTTCGCCGCCGGAACGCTGATGCTGGAGAGCGAGGACAAGCCGCTTCTCCCGGCCGAGCTTGAGGTTCATTCGCCGACCACGGCGCATCTGACCCTGCATGAGGGTCGCTACCATCAGGTGCGGCGAATGTTCGCCGCCGTCGGCAATCACGTCGAGGCGCTGCACCGCGACCGGATCGGCAATCTGGATCTGCCGGAAGACCTTCCGGAAGGCGGCTGGCGGATCATGACCGATCAGGACATCGCCAGGGTCTTCAAACCCGCCTGATCGCGGCGAGGCTGGAAGCCGGGAACAAATCCTGACGGCGCGCGCTGTGAATGGACGCAACGCAAGGCGCTGTCCCGTGTCCAGAGTCCTCACCACCGCCCTCTTCGCCGCCCTTCTGTCCGCTGGCGCCGCTACGCTGGCGACAGGCCCCGCCGAGGCCGCGGTCGATGTCTGTCAGGCGGCGGCGCCCCAGGCCGGCGATGAAATTCACGGCCCGGTGCTGTTTGTCGAAAGCGGCGATACTCTCTGCGTCGCCACCGGCGAGACCCCCGACCGCTGGGTCCGGCTGACGCTTGCCGATGCGCCGGTCGAGAACCCTTATCGCAAGGCCTCGACGGCCCCGGCCAATGACAATCCGCGCGGAACCCTGATGGCCGTGGCCTTCAGCCAGAACGTCGATTGCCTTGTCCAGGCCGATGGTCGCGCCGTCTGCACGCTGAAAGATGGTCGCTCGCTGGGCGCCCATCTTCGCCAGCCCACGGCCTGGGCGGCCGGGCAGGAGTGGCGGTAGACGCCGTCGGTTCCGGACCGCTCAACCGTCCTAACCCCACCCTTCACCGCCGGACTGGTTCCGGCGGTCCATTGACTCGAACACTCTGCGTGTCGCGCCTAAGCCTGCGGCCGCCGGGCGCGTATGGGCCCCCGGAACAAGTCCGGGGGTGACGGGAAGTGGGGGGCGAGGTGTCCCGAAGCCTAGCTGTCCACCCGCTGTTGCAGAGCCACAGCCCCATGCGGCGCCCGCACCTTGCCCTCGTGAATGATGAACGCGAAGACGTCGCGCGGCGCGGTCGGCGGCTTGCTGCCCGGATCCACCAGCGGCAGGTCGGCCGGAACCCCGCCACCGGCCCAGGTCTTCAGCCGCCCGGCCCATTGATCCAGCTCCTCGGCCGGGTAGGCGGTCTCGCAATCGTCTGATCCGGTCTGCAGCCGCGCATAGACGAAGTCGGCGGTGACATCGGCGATCTCGGGATAGGTCTGATGCTTGGCATAGACGCAAGCGATCCCGTGTTTGCGCAGCAGGGCGGGAAATTCGGGCGTGCAGAAGCTGTCGTGCCGCACTTCCACCGCGTGGCGCAGGGAGCGGCCCTCCAGGGTTTTCGGCAACAGTTTCAGAAAGCCCTCGAAATCCTCCGGGTCGAATTTCTTGGTGTTGGCGAACTGCCAGAAGATCGGACCCAGCTTGTCGCCCAGTTCAGCCAGTCCCTGATCCATGAACTTCTCCAGCGACGGCCTGGCCTCGCTGAGCACCTTGCGATTGGTGGTGAAGCGGCTGCCCTTGACCGTGAAGACGAAGTCATCGGGCGTCTCGTCCCGCCACTTCTTCCAGCTGTCAGGCTTGAAGGTCGAATAGTAGGTGCCGTTGATCTCGATCGAGCGGAGATTCGAGCTCATGTATTTCAGCTCGTCCTTCTGCTTGAGGTCGTCAGGGTAGAAAACGCCGCGCCATGGCTCGAAGGTCCAGCCGCCGACGCCGGTGCGAATGGTCCCTGACATGGTGCTATCCCTTGTCTGCCTTGGTGTGATGACCATTCAGCCTACAAGATGTTGTGGGTGAACAAAACGCGAAAACGACGATTCCGCCGATTCGGTCATGGTCTGTTTCCGCGCTGTTCGGCCGGAGATTAACAGGACGGAGTTTGGCCTTAACCAATGACCGCTCAGCGCTCCAGCAGCGCCTCGGCCCGCCGCGTCACCGCGCTCAGTCTCGGGCCCCATTCCGCGGCCAGAACCTCAGGATCGTCGCCCCGCGTGGCCAGCAGCGGTCCGTCCCAGACCATCGCCGCCCGACCAAACGGGATGGGGATCATCGCCCCGTCCCAGCTGCCCAGCCGGATGGCCGGCTTGCAGGCCAGGCCGACCAGCAGCACGGGCGCGCCGGTGACCCTCGCCAGGGCCGGAGTCCCGACCTGCATCACCTCATGGGGGCCGCGCGGTCCGTCGGGGGTGATGGCCATGCCGCCGCCGTCGTTGACCCAGCGGATCATGTCGCGAAAGGCCTGTTCGCCGTGCTTGTTCTTGGCCGGGTCGGACTTCTTCTTCGAGGACCCCCGAATGGCCGGAAAGCCGATCGCCTGCATGGCCAGGGCGATGAACTCGCCGTCGGACGAGCGGCTGATCAGGGCCCGCATGTCGTGGCGCTGGCCCGGCGCCTGCGGCCAGCTGGCCGGGGAGAGGGGAATGCGGCCGTGCCACATGCAGAGGATGGCCCCGCCGGGCTCGCCCTCGCGGTGCGCCGCCCAGACCCCCTCGGCCCTGTCCTGGCCCTCGCGGGTCCAGCGCAGGGTGGCGAAGCACAGCTTCAGCCAGGTGGCGAAGATCAGGGCAAGAACCTTCTGAACGCCCTCCGAGCGAAACAGCTTCTTCATGCTGAAACCTCCGGCTCCGGCAGGCTGTCCAGATCCTGGGCGCGGGCCAGGCGGGCGTAGAGACCGCCGGATTTGGTCAGATCCGAATGACTTCCGGTTTCCACGACGCGGCCCCGTTCGATGACGTAGATGCGGTCGGCGTTCTTCACCGTCGACAGACGGTGGGCGATGAGGATGGTGGTGCGGCCGGCCATCAGCCGGTCCAGCGCCTGCTGCACCTGAACCTCGCTCTCGGTGTCCAGGGCGCTTGTGGCCTCGTCGAGCAGCAGGATGGGGGCGTCCTTCAGGAAGGCCCGGGCGATGGCGATGCGCTGGCGCTGGCCGCCGGACAGCCGCGCCGCCGCCTCGCCGACGATGGTGTCGTAGCCCTGCGGCTGTTCCATGATGAAGTCATGGGCCGCCGCCAGCTTCGCCGCCTGCTCCACGGCCTCGTCGGTGGCGTCCGGGCGGCCATAGGCGATGTTGGCGCGGATGGTGTCGTCGAACAGAAAGGGCTCCTGGGTGACCAGGGCGATGGCTTCCCGCAGAGAGTTTGTGGAGGCGTTGCGGACATCGATCCCGTCGACGCTGACGGTTCCGGCCGTGACGTCATAGAAGCGCGGGATCAACGACAGGATGGTGCTCTTGCCGCCGCCGGACGGGCCAACCAGCGCGATGGTCTCGCCGCGCCGGGCGTCCAGAGTGACGTTTTCCAGCGCCGGCGCGCCGCCGGCGTAGTTGAAACTGACGTTGTCGAAACGGATCTGGCCTTCGCTTATGGTCAAGGCGCTGGCGGTGTCGGAGTCACGCACCTCGGGTTCGACATCCAGGGCGGCGAACAGCCGGCGGGCGGCGGTCATCCCCTCGGCGAAGACGGTCTGCAGATTGGCGACCTGTCGCAGGGCCTGGCTGGCCGCGCCCAGGGCGCCGATAAACACCAGGAAGGCGCCGATGGTCATGCTGCCGGTAGACCCTCGCCAGCCGGCGTAGGCGAACACCGCCGCGGTCACCACCATGCTGAGCAACTCGGTCACCGGCGCGGCCTGGGCCCGGGCGTTGGCGCCCTTGATGATGTGGCGTTGACGCTGGCGCACGACCTCGGCGACACGCGCCTCCTCGGCCGCTTCGCGGTTTTCCATCTTCACCACCCGCACCCCGTCGAGGCTCTCCATCAGGGTGGTCGACAACACCTCGGTGGCCGCCATGGCGCCCTTGGCCGCCTTCTTCGAGCGGCGGGAGAAGCGTTGCATGACGCGGCTGGCGAACGGGGCGCAGAGCAGGATGGCGCCGGTCAGCCAGATGTCGGTCGTGGCCATCACATAGACCATGCCGACGATCGTCAGGACCTGCTGGGTGTAGGTGATGACGCCGCTGGTCACCGCCTCGCGCAGCAGGGTGGCGTCATAGAGAATCTGGGAGACGAAGCTGCCGGAATGGGTGGCGCGCAGCCGGGCGAGGTCGGCCCGCATCATCCGACCGAACAGCTGCACCTGTATGTCGCCGACGATGCCGTGGCCGATGCGGTTGGTCTGGTAGGACTGGACGATCTGGGCAATGGCGCGGCAGACCGCATAACCCAGAATGGTCAGGGGAATGGTGATGATTGCGCCGGGTTTGGCGTTGACCAGCAGATCGTTGGCCGCCGGCTCCAGCATCTTGACCAGCAGGGCCGAGAAGCCGGCCGACAGCAGGGCGCAGACCAGGGCCAGGGTGACGCCCCGCCAGCGCGGCTTCAGATAGGTGGCCGCGACCCGCGCAATCAACTGGCGGCCGGTCAGTTCGGCAGGGGCGGCGTCCGTCATCTAGGGCGGAGACTCTCGAAGGCTTTGCATCAGCGCAAGGCGCCACTACTTAGGACGCATCGCGAGGGAGCGCCACTTGTCAGGCTTTGATCTGTCCACGCCCGGCGGCCGATTCCGCGCCAGGCTGGATTTCTTCTTCAAGGACCACGCCTTCCTGCGTCTGTCCTTTTCGAACGCCCACTGGATCGGGCCGGACATGGTGCGCGCCGCGCAACCCTGGCCGTTCCAGCTTGGCTACTGGAAGCGTGACGGCGTCAAAACCATCATCAATCTGCGCGGCGGCTTCGACACCAGCTTCCACGCGCTTGAGAAGGACGCCTGCAGGCGCCTGGGTCTGGAGATGGTGGATTTCACCGTCACCTCCCGCGCCGTGCCGACCCGCGAACAGGTGCTGGGGGCCAAGGCCCTGTTCGAGTCCATCCAGTATCCCGCCCTCATGCACTGCAAGTCCGGCGCGGACCGGGCGGGTATCATGAGCGTCCTCTACCGCCACTTCCATCTCGGCGACTCGATCCGTGATGCAATGACCGAACTGGGCCTGCGCACCCTGCATGTGAAGCAGGGCAAGACCGGGGTGCTCGACTATGTGTTCGAGCGCTACCTGTCGGAGGCAGAGCCCAAGGGCTTGAGCTTCCTCGACTGGGTGATGAGCGACGCCTACGACCCAAAGGCCATCAAGGCCGACTTCCAGGAATCCTGGTGGGGGACGTTGCTGACCGATCGGCTGCTCAAGCGGGAATAGTAAATCCTCCCCCAGGCGCGCCGCGCCGATTGGGGGAGGTGGCGGGCGCGCAGCGACCGACGGAGGGGGGCCGCTCCCCCTGCCTGCGATCACGATTGGAGTCTGGGAGGCCGCCTGCGGTGGAGACCCCCTCCACCATCGCGCCGCGATGGTCCCCCTCCCCCGAGGGGGGAGGAATGGATATTACCCCGGCAGGCGCTCGAACACCGGAACACCTTCGGCGACACAGTGGAACGGCTGGCGGTCGATGCCATAGATGGCGATGTCGGGCATGAAGACGGACGGATCGTCCAGGGACCCCACCTTGAGGATCACGGCCGGAAAGCCCGGCGCCCGGCTGGTCAGGGGCGTGCCGCAGTCGCCGCAGAACTCGCGGGTTACCGGATTTTCGAGGTCGCTGCGGGTGAAGGCCCTGGGCTCGCCCTTGGTGTAGCGGAAGCTTGGGATCGGCATGGCCATGAAAACATTGGGCGAGCCGCCGGTGATATACTGGCACTCGCGACACAGGCACTGGGCCTTCATCATCGGATCGCCGTCCGCTTCGTAGCGCACGGCCTTGCAGTAGCAACCGCCCTCGATCTTCATGAGCCTCTCCCCGGACCTGTTTTCACAGGACGTAGCACGGGGCCGCGCCGACGCTCAAGACGAACGCCGGTTGGTCAGGCCTAGTGGGCGTGGTCGTCGAGGCTGGGGTCGAGCAGCTTGTGGGCGTGAATGATGAAGTAGCGGGCGTGGGCGTTGTCGACCGTGGCCTGGGCCTTGGCCTTCCAGGCCTTGTGGGCCTCGGCGTAGTTGGCGAAGGCGCCGACAAATTCGACCTTCGAGAGGTCGGCGAATTCGACGTCGCGCACGTCCTTCAGTTCGCCGCCAACGACGATGTGGAGCAGTTGCTTGTCCGGCATGGGGATTTCCTCAAGGGAAGGAGTCAGTTCGGCAGGTCGATATGCCGGACCCGCTCCAGGATCAACGGGTGAAGCGCCGGCGCGGTGCAGATCAGGCTGGGCATCAGGGGCACTGGCTTGTTGTAGGCGAAGCTTCGGCCCTTGTGATCGGTGAGGGCGGCGCCGGCTTCGGCGCGGATCAGGTCGGCCGCGGCCAGGTCCCATTCGCTCTTGGCCGAAAGGGCGATGGCGGCGTCGAACCGGCCGTCAGCGACGAGACACAGGCGGTAGGCGATGGAATTGCGCGTCTCGATCCGCATCGGCGGCCAGGGCGTTCTCCAGGCAGGATGGGCGAACATCTTGGCGTCGCCCAGCATGCCGCAGTCTTCGACAGCGTCCGTCCTGCCGGCGTGGATCGGCTGGCCGTTGAGATAGGCGCCGCCCCCGGCGATCGCCGTGAAGGTCTCGTTCAGTTCGGGCGCGTGGACCACGCCGGCGATCGGCTGGCCGTCCTCGACCACGGCGATGCTGACCGCCCAGTAGGGTTTGCCCTTGATGAAGGCGACCGTGCCGTCGATGGGGTCAACGACGAACAGGCGGCGGCGCTGCAGCCGTGCCGGATCATCCGCGGTCTCTTCCGACAGCCAGCCGTATTCCGGACGGGCCTGCAAGAGCATGGCCTTGAGCAGGGAGTCGACCTCGATATCGGCGTTGGTCACCGGCGAGCCGCCGTCCTTGGACCACTTCTTCAGGCCCAGGGCCTTCAGCTCGATTGCGGTTTCGCCAACGGTGCGGGCGGCTTCGGTTATGAGGTCGAGTTCGCTCACGATCCGGCGATCGCCAGACCATCGACCAGCAGGGACGGGGAGTCGTGACTGCCCCTGATCTCCAGATCGGTTCCGGGGACCAGCCGCCGGTAGATGTCGATCAGATTGCCGGCGACGGTGATCTCGTTGACCGGATAGGTCAGTTCCCCGTTTTCGAACCAGTAGCCCGAGCAGCCGATCGACCAGTCGCCGTTGTTACCGTTCAGCGAAGGGCCGAACATCGAGGTGACCAGCAACCCCTTGCCGGCGTCTCCCATCAGCCCGGCCAGATCCTTCTCGCCGCCGGTCAGGATGACGTTTGAGGTGCCCGTTCCCGGCGGTCCCGCGAGACCGCGCGAGGCGTGGCCTGTGGTCTCCATCCCCAGTTGCCGGGCCGAGGCGGTGTTGAGCAGCCAGGTCGTCAGGATGCCTTCGTCGATCAGGGCCATCGGCTCGGTGGCCACGCCCTCGTCGTCAAAGGCGCCGGAGCCAAGGCCGCGCACCCGATAGGGGTCGTCCAGAAGGGAGACGTTGTCGGCAAAGACCTGCTGTTCCAGCTTGTCCTTCAGGAAGGACACACCGCGGGCCACGCTGGGTCCTGAAATGGCGCCGAGCAGCGGGCCAAGGATGCTGAAGGCGATGCGGTTCTCGAAGATCACCGGCGCCGTGGTCGAGGCGATCTTGCGGGCGCCCAGACGCTGAACGGCGCGGCGGCCGGCTTCCGAACCGACGAAGGCCGCGTCGGGAAGGTCTTCGTTATGGCGGACGCTCCGGCCTTCGCCGCCGCGCTCCATCCCTGCGCCTTCGCCGGCGATGGCAGAGGCCGAGACCGAGAAGCCCGAGGCCTGATGGCCGCCGATGAAGCCGCCGCTCGTGGCCAGCATCCAGCGACTGGAGGACCAGCCGGCGGAGCCGCCGTCGGAATTGGTCACGCCCTGCACGGCGCGGGCGGCGTCTTCAGCCTCCCGGGCCCTGGCCTCCAGGGATTCGGCGCTGGGCTCGAAGGCGTCATAGAGGTCGAGATCGGGATAGGGGCCTTGCGCCAACCGGTCGCGCGGCGCCAGACCGGCATAGGGGTCTTCCGGCGCCAGCCGGGCCATAGCCACGACCCGCTCGACCAGTTTTGCCCGACCGCTTTCAGAAATGTCCGAGCCGGAAACGCTGGCCTGCCGGGCGCCGACAAAGACCCGCAGGCCAAGGTCGCGGGCTTCCTCACGTTCGACTTCTTCCAGTTCGCCAAGCCGGACCGAGACCGACAGGGACTGTCGTTCGGCGTAGGCGGCCTCGGCCGCATCGGCCCCGGCGGCCTGTGCGGCCGCGACGAGGTCACTCAACAGATTTTCGTCCATCCCGGCGTTATGGGCGCCGCCGCGCCCCGCCGCAAGGTGGCCCGCCTAGCTGATCGAGAAGAACAGGCAGCAGGCGATGATGAAGATGTAGGCCAGCCAGGTCGCCACGACGCCCAGGGTGCGCAGCATCGACACCCCGCCGCTGTTCGAAAGCCCGATGGCGTGCATGACCCGACCGGCGAAGAGGACGAGGCCGGCGATATGCACCAGCACCGGCGGGGCGCCGGTCAGTTCCAGAACCACCAGACCGATCAGGGCGGCGGGGATATATTCAACAGCATTGCCCTGGGCGCGGATGGCCCGGGTGAGTTCGGGGACGCCCTCGTCGCCAAGGGCGATCTTGTGCTTCTGGCGCTGCCGCACCACCAGCAAGGCCATGACCAGCAGCAAAAGAAGGTGCAAGCCGACCCAGAGGGCGGCGGCGTGGCCGATGGTTTCCAGAGGCATGGGCGCGGCATTCCCGGTCTTGGTTAAGCAAGGTCGCGGATTAGCCCCTCATTCGAGAGACGGATCAAGCGTCAGGGCGCGGTTTCACGCCCAACAGGATAGAGGCGAAAATGATCGTCATAGTAGGGGGTCTGTCTGTAGAACCATGACAGCCGCGCATCGGGGTCGGCGGCGAACTTTGGCTCGGCGGCCAGCTTCGCCTCAAATCGCGCTTTCAGCTCCGGATCGGCCTCCAGCATTCGTTCCGCCAGCGGGGCGATGGCATAGCCCTCGATGTATTCCACCCGGTTGAGAACTTCCGGAATCATGCCCCAGGCAAAGAAGCTTTCCGAGGACTGGGGTTCCAGCAACAGCACCACGACATCGCCGAGCGGCTGGTCGGTCGGGATGCGCACCGAGCCCGCCGGGAAGGTCCAGTCGCGGCGTTCAGGCTTCACTGTGGTGACGGTAATCGGAACGTGCCCCTCGTTGGTGGCCTTGGCGAGGACCGGGTCTTCGAGGCGCAGCATCTCGACCTCGACGGTCTTTGGCGCATCGAGGGTCTCCATGCGAACGCCGTGAACCTTCAGGCGCTCGATCAGGTCCTGACGATAGGACGGGACCCAGTAGGCTTGCGGGCGCTTGAGGTGAAGGGTCGGCCGGGAGCCGAAAAAGGGCATCTGCCAAAGGACCGGATCGGGTTTGCCGAGCCAGCGCAGTTCGGGTCCGCCCGAGGCCGGACTGTCATAGCGCTCGAAAAGAATGCCCTTGAAGGGGCGGGTGGTTGACGGGGTCTCTTCTGACACGAAGTTGGCGGGAATTTCAGCGGGGCGCAGGGCCTGGTCGGCGGCGATGGCGCGGCGCAGCGCCGGGCCGTCTGCGGCCAGGAACCGCATCGACTCCTCGATGAAGACATAGGTTCCCAGCACCCGCTGCTCATGCGGCTTGAGGCTGTGGTTCTCGATCAGGATGGTCGGCACATGGGCGGCCGAGCCCCAGCCATTCGAGAAGCGCTCGCCAAGCCCGCCGTCGCTGAGGCCCTTCTTCGGATCACGGTCGTCCAGGGCGAAGACCAGTTCGCCCGGGATGTGCCCTTCGGCTTCCAGAGCGGCGTTCATCTGCGGCTTGAACGCCTTGTCTAGCCAGGCGGCGATGGCCGGGGACCGCGACCAGACGCCGTCCTCGCCGTTGTAGCCGTAGGTCACGTCATACTGGTAGTCGATGCCGTCGGTGACATGGACGTCGAGATAGAGATCAGGCCGGTACTTGTTTGCCAAAGCGCGGACCGCCTGCATCTCCGGCTGGTCCAGCTTCATGTAGTCGCGATTGAGGTTCTGGTTGGTGGCGGTGTTGCGCCAGCCCTGGATGCGCGGGCCCCGTTGGTTGGGCCGACTGTAGGCTCCGGACCGCTCGTGTCCATCGACCGACAGGATCGGAATGAGGATCAGATTGACCTTATCGAGCAGGTCGTCCTTTCCGTAGAAGGCCATGTCGCGGAGCAACATCATGCCCGCGTCCTTGCCGTCGATCTCGCCCGGGTGGATGCCGGCCTGGACCAGCAGAACCGGCTTGTCCGGGTTGAGAACCGGGCCGTCCTTGCTGGCGATCACCGCATAGATCGGCCGGCCCTGGGGCGACACGCCGAACTGCTCGATGCGGATCAGGTCGCTGGCCGCATCAAGCCGGTCGAACCAGGCCCGGGTGTCGGCATAGTCAGGCGAAAAGTCGTGGGCCGGATCCTGTTCGAAGGCGCTGGCCCAGGGGTCGGAGGCATCCCTCAGCAGCGTCCTGGACTTGCCATCCCATTCAGGGGCCGGCGGCAGGAAGGGGCGGTCCCAGGGCCTGGCGTTGGGGAGGGGGGAGGGGCTCTGCGACATGGCGGGACTCGGCATCAGGAACAGCGCCGCGAGGGCGAGGGAAAGATTGCGCATGGGGGGCGGTTTAGGCCGTTTCGGTCCGGCTGTCAGGACGCACCAAGAACGCTCCAGGCCGGCCCGCCGAGCAGTCGGCTGAGGTCTAGAACCACGCCATAGATCTGGTAGGCCACCAGAGCCACCATCAGGCCCAGCACAATGCGGCGACCGGACAGAACCGCCGCTGCGAGAGTCGCCACCATGAAAAAGGCCGTCCGCGCGATCACGACGGGCGGTAGGATGCGGTCCAGTTCACCCGAGCGGCCGGCGACGATCACAAGCACTGACAGCATCAGCAGGTTGGCGCCCAACACCCCCAGCAGAACCCAGCGCCGCTGTGCCCAGAAGTGATGGTCGAGACTGGTCCGGGCCCCGATCTGGCGCGGGAAGACCATGCTGGCGGCAATGTAGAAGACGGCGGCGACAACGAGTCCCAGAACCAGCAGGGCGTAGTTGAACGGCGCATTGCGGAAGACAAGCCAGGCCTGGACCCAGAAGCTGGAGATATCGATGGCCACGTACAGGCCGAGCAAGGGCGTCAGGAGGCCGAACACAACCGCCTTCCGGTCATGAATCAGTCGCGCAAAGCCGCCGACCAGTTCGGCGACCGAGAAGCCCAGCAGCAGCCCGTAAAAGGAGAAGAAGAACTCGAAGGGGCTCATGGCGCGCGGCTACCAGATTGGTTTGCCGTCGCCGGGGAGGCCCAGACGGGACCACATCTCACTGACCCGGTCGACGACCCCAGGGTCCATGGCAATCTTCTCGCCCCATTCGCGATGGGTTTCGGGGGGCAGTTTGTTGGTGGCGTCCAGCCCGATCTTGCTGCCCAGACCGCTCTCGGGGCTGGCGAAGTCGAGATAGTCGATCGGGGTGCGGTCGATCAGGGTGATGTCGCGGGCCGGATCCATGCGTGTCGACAGGGCCCACATGACATCCTTCCAGTCGCGGGCGTCGATGTCGTCGTCCACGACGATTACCCATTTGGTGTACATGAACTGGCGCAGATAGCTCCAGACGCCGAGCATCACCCGCTTGGCGTGGCCGGGGTAGGCCTTCTTCATGCTGACCACGGCGATCCGGTAGGAACAGCCCTCGGGCGGCAGCCAGAAGTCGACGATCTCCGGGAACTGCTGGCGCAGCAGGGGAATGAAGACCTCGTTCAGCGCCTCGCCCAGGACGGACGGCTCATCCGGCGGGCGGCCGGTGAAGGTGGTGTGATAGATGGCGTCCTTGCGCATGGTGATGGCGCTGACCCGGAAGACCGGGAACTTCTCGACGCTGTTGTAGTAGCCGGTGTGGTCGCCGTAGGGGCCCTCGTCCTCGTACTCGTCGAGCATGACATGGCCCTCGATGACGATCTCGGCCTGGGCCGGGACCATCAGCGGAACTGTCTTGGCGGGGACCAGGTCCAGCTTGCTGCCGCGCAGGATGCCGGCGAACTGGTATTCACTGAGGGTGTCGGGCACCGGGGTGACGGCGGCGAGAATGGTGCCGGGATCGGCGCCAATGACCGCGCAGGCGGGTAGGGGCTCGCGCTTGCCGGCCTTCTTGTGACGGCCGTAGTGCTGGGCGCCGCCGCGATGGGCCAGCCAGCGCATGATCGCCCGGTCCTTGCCCAGCACCTGCATGCGATAGATGCCGAGGTTGAAGTCGTCCTCGCGGGCGTCCGAGGGGCCCCTGGTCACCACCAGCGGCCAGGTGATCAACGGCGCGGGCTCGCCCGGCCAGCAGGTCTGCACCGGCAGGCGGCCAAGGTCGATGTCGTCGCCTTTCAGAACCACCTGCTGAACGGCGGCGGTTTTCACCGTTCTCGGCCGCATCGACAGCACCGTCTGGGCCAGCGGTAGAAGTTCCATCGCGCCTTTCAGGCCCCGCGGCGGTTCCGGCTGACGCAGGAAGGCCAGCAGTTCGCCGACCTCGCGCAGTTCGGCGCCGGTGGTGCGGGGCTTGCCGCCCAGGGTGACGCCCATGGCCACCCGTTTGACCGTGCCGAACAGATTGGCCAGGCACGGCATGTCTGATTTTGTCCCATCGGCTTTCAGGACATTCTCGAACAGCACCGCAGGCCCGCCGGTGGCCAGCAGGCGGGTGCAGATTTCGGTCATTTCCAGTTCGGTCGAGACCGGCTCGGTAACCCGCACCAGTTCGCCGTCGGCTTCGAGGACGGCGATGAAGTCACGCAGCGAGCGGTAGGCCATGGAAACTCCGGAAGGTGAGATCCCTGATCTAGTGCCATTCGTGGCCTTGGGGAAACACCCGTGCTCAGGCGCGAATGAATCTCAAAAAGGCGGTTGCCGGGGCCTGAGGTGTTCGATACTGCGAATTATTCGCATTGTCATTTCAGGGTTCTGCTTCGATGGGTTTTCGAAATCGCTTTCTGGCTTCCGCCGCAACGGGTCTTGCGCTGGCCGCAATGATGGGCGGCGCCGCCCTGGCCCAGACGTCGGCTGATCCGGCCGCCGGCGAGGTCGACGCCCTGGTGATCACCGGCTCCCAGGTCGAGCTGCCTGGCGAATACCCGGGCGGTCAGGTGGCGCGGGGCGGACGGGTCGGTCTGTTCGGCGGCCTTGACGTCATGGACACGCCCTTCTCGACCACCAACTACACCGAGCAGCTGGCCCGCGATCAGCAGGCCCGGAGTGTCGCCGATATCCTGCAGAACGACCCGGTCGTGCGGGTGGCCAAGGGCTTCGGCAACTTCCAGGAGCTGTATGTCATCCGCGGCTTTCCGGTCTACTCCGACGACATGACCTACAACGGCGTCTACGGCGTGTTGCCCCGGCAGTATGTCGCCGCTGAACTCCTTGAGCGAGTCGAGGTCTTCCACGGTGCGACAGCCCTGCTGAACGGCGCCGCGCCGGGCGGCAGCGGGGTGGGCGGCGCCTTCAATCTGGTGCCCAAGCGGGCCCCGAACGAGGCGCTCAGCCGTGTCACCGTTGGCACGGAGACCGGCGGCCAGCTGTATGGCGCCGTTGATCTGGGCCGGCGCTTTGGCGCGGGCGAAGACTTCGGCGTGCGGGTCAATCTGGCCGGCCGCGATGGCGAGACCTCGGTCGAAGGTCAGGAGCGAAGCCTGTTTGTCGGCAGCGTTGGCCTCGACTATCGCGGCGACCGCCTGCGGTTCTCGGCCGACCTTGGTCTGCAGGACCACCGCATCGACGCGCCCCGGCCCAGCGTTACCCCGACCGGCGCCATTCCCCGGGCTCCGGACGCGGACAGCAATTTCGCCCAGCCCTGGACCTACACTGACGAGCGTCAGCTGTTCGGCGTGGTGCGCGGCGAGTTCGACATCACCCCGGACCTGTCGGCCTGGGCGGCGGTCGGCGGGCGCGACGGAGAGGAGCGCAATGTGCTCTCCAACCCCAGTTCCGACGCCAATGGCGTGACCAGCGCCTATCGCTTCGACAACGCCCGCGAGGACAGCATTGTCTCCGCCGACGCTGGCCTTCGCTGGAGCCTGGACACCGGTCCGGTCAGCCAGAAGCTGGTTCTGTCCGGGTCCTCGACGTCGCTGGAATCGGCCAACGCCTACGCCTTTTCCAGTTTCGCGGGTTTCGCCGGCGACCTCTACAATCCCGTCGCCGTTGCGCCGCCGGCCGCCAACTTCTTCACCGGCGGATCGCTGAGCAATCCCAAGGTCACCGAGCGGGTCGAGAACCGCAGCCTTGCGGTCGCCGATCTGGTCTCCCTGATGGACGACCGGCTGCTGATCATGCTGGGCGCGCGGTGGCAGACGATCGAAACCACCTCCTACGACTACAACAGCGGCGCCCGCCTCTCCGGCTACGAGAGTGACGCTGTGACGCCGGCGGTCGGCGTGGTGTTCAAGCCCTCGGAGACGGTCTCCCTCTACGCCAACTATGCCGAAGCCCTGATCCCCGGGCAGATCGCCCCGGCGACCAGCGGCGGCGTTCCGGTGACCAACGCCGGCGAGGTGCTGGAGCCGTTCCGCGGCGAGCAGATCGAGGCCGGCGTGAAGTATGATGCCGGAAGCTTCGGGGGCACGGTCAGCGTCTTCTCGATCACCCTGCCGAGCGCCTTTGTGCAGAACAACCGCTTTGCGGCCAATGGCGAGCAGCGAAACCGCGGGATCGAACTGACCGCCTTCGGCGAACCGGTCCAGGGCCTGCGACTGCTCGGCGGCGCGACCTGGCTGGACGCCGAACTGACCCGCACCGCCGGCGGCGCCCTGGACGGCAAGCAGCCGATCGGGGTTCCCGAATGGCAGGCCAATGTGAACCTGGAATGGGATGTTCCCGCCGTCAGCGGCCTGACCCTTGATGGCCGGGTTGTCTACACCGGCGAGCAGCAGGCCAACGCGGGCAACACCGTCGCCCTGGACAGCTGGACCCGTCTGGACCTCGGGGCCCGCTACACCGCCCGGATTGGCGACAGGCCGGTAACCTTCCGCGCCCGGATCGAGAATGTCGCCGACGAGGCCTACTGGGCTTCGACCGGGGGCTATCCGGGGGCCAACTATCTGGTGCTTGGCGGCCCGCGCACTCTGGTGGTCTCGGCCTCGGTCGACTTCTAGAGCGGGTTGTGAAAAAGTGGACACCGGTCTTTCGCGTCAAACCCGCTCTAAGCATTTAGAATCGATCACGTTTTTCGAGTTTGGATTGATTCAATCCAAACTCGACGTGATCTAGGTCGTCAGCAAGGTGATGCGTCCCGCCACCATCCGGGTCTGGTCCCTGGTCCATAAATGGACCAGCCTGATCTGCACGGCCTTTCTGCTGATGCTGTGCCTGACGGGGCTGCCGTTGATCTTTCACCACGAGATCGATGACGCCCTGGGGCACGACAAGTGGCGACCGGCCAATCCGGCCGGGGCGCTGCTGTCCTACGACCAGGTGCTGGAGGAGGCGCTGAAGCGACAGCCGGGTCATGCGCCGATCTTCATGAGCTTCGACGTGGATCGGCCGGTGGTGAATGTCACCTCCGGCCCGACCGCCGGCGCCCCGGACGCGAAGATGGTGTTCGCCCCCATTGACCGGACCAGCGGCGACCCCGTGCCGCCGATTCCGGCCGGCGGGGTTATGGACTTCATCCTGCAGCTTCACACCGACATGTTTCTCGGGCTGGCCGGGATGCTGTTCCTGGGGGCCATGGGGCTGTTGTTCACCGCCTCCGTCGTCAGCGGCATTGTCGTCTACGCGCCCTTCATGCGGCGTCTCGAGTTCGGCACTGTGCGGGCCAGCCGGTCGGCCAGGGTCAAATGGCTCGACTATCACAACGTGCTCGGGGCGGTGACACTGGCCTGGGTCCTGGTCGTCGGGGTGACCGGGGTGGTCAACACCCTGGCGACGCCGATCACCGACAGCTGGAAGTCGGGGGCGCTTGCGGCGCTGGCCGCGCCCTATCAGGGCAAGCCGCCTGCCGTTCACCTGGCCAGCGTCGATGCGGCCGTGCGGACGGCGCAGGCCGCCATGCCGGGCATGGAGGTGCAGTTCGTCGCCTTTCCGGGCAGCGGCTATTCGACCTCGCATCACTATGCCGTCTTCCTGCATGGGACGACGCCGTTAACCCGCCATCTGGCCAGGCCCGCCCTGATCGACGCCGAGACCGGGGCCCTGACGGCGGTGCAGGACATGCCCCTGCTGTCCAAGGCGCTGTCGCTGTCGCAGCCGCTGCACTTTGGCGACTACGGCGGCCTGCCGATGAAGATTCTCTGGGCCATCCTCGACCTGATCACCCTGGTGGTGCTGGGCAGCGGTCTCTACCTGTGGGCCGGCGGCGGGCGGAAGAAGCCGGTGGCTTTCGAGCCGACCGAGACACGGCCGTGAGCGGCTTTCTGAAGATCTTCGGCTGGCCCCTGCTGCTGGCCGCCGTCACGCTCGTCGGCCTGACGGGCGCCCTGATCGGCGACGGGGCGTGGGACGGGCTGTCCTGGCTTTGCCTGGCCGCGCCGCTGGGTGTGCTGGCCTGGGTGTTGAAGGCCCGTCGCCGCTGAGGTCAGGCGAGGCCGGCCCGCTCCGCCTCCCAGGCCTTGACCGCCGCCTTCTTGGCCACCTTGCGGAACTGGCGGGCCAGAAACCCGCGAGCCTGCTCGACCTCCAGCCCCTCAAGCCGCGCCAGGACGATGGGATAGTCCTTGTAGTGGGCGGTGAAGTGGAAGGTCTCCGGGTCAGCCTCCATCAGGAACTCCCGCTCGTCGTGGTCGACGCAGGAGAGGACGGCGCTGCCGTCGTCCTTGCGGATCCGGGTGAAGAACTTGCCGTCGACCTTGAAGGCCGGCTGGCCGTAACTGGAGCCTTCGGTGGCCCCCGGAAAACTGAGGGCGACCTGGGTGAATTCCTCGCGGGTCATCTGAACGTCCTAATAGGCAAGCGCCACGCCGTCCTTGCGCATTTCGGTGGCGGCGGCGTAGCGGCCGGGCCAGTTCTCGATGGCCTGATAGCCGCCGAAGCCGCCGTCGCTGGCGCCGAGTTTCCAGCCGATCTTCTGCAGGGCCAGTTGGGTCTCCATCGGCACGCCGGTCTCGAGGCGCAGGATGCCCTGGACGCCGAGTTGTTCGCCGGTCGGCTCCATGCCCCCCTCATGATGCCAGCGGGGGGAGTCGCCGGCGGCCTGCAGATCGAGGCCGAAGTCGACCATGTTGGAGATGATCTGGGCCTGGCCCTGGGGCTGCATATCGCCGCCCATGACCCCGAAGCTGAGCCAAGGCTTGCCGTCCCTGACCGCGAAGCCGGGGATGATGGTCTGGAAGGGCCGCTTTCCGGGGGCGTAGAGGTTGGGGTGGCCGTCGGTCAGGGCGAACAGCTCGCCCCGGTCCTGGAACATGAAGCCAAGACCATCCGGCGAGAGCCCTGAGCCCATGCCGCGATAGTTGGATTGGATGATCGAGACCATCATCCCGTCCTTGTCGGCGACGGTGAAGTAGGTGGTGTCGCCGTGGCTGGGCGCCTGGCCCGGGAAGATGGGATCGAGGATGCGGTCGGGGCGGATCAGTCTGGCTCGCTCTGCGGCGTAGGCCTTGGAGTTCAGCCACTCCAGCGGGGCCGGAGAGAAGGCCGGGTCGGCGAAGTAGCGGGCGCGGTCCTCATAGGCCAGACGCTTGGCCTCGACGCCGTGGTGGATGGCGGCGGCCGACTGGAAGCCCATGGCCTTGACGTCGAAATTCTCGAGGATGTTCAGCAGCTGCAGGGTCGAGAGGCCCTGGCTGTTGGGCGACAGGCCATAGACGTCGACGCCGCGATAGCCGGTAACCAGCGGCGGGCTCCACTCGCTCTTGTGGGCCGCCAGATCGGCCTTGGTCATCCAGCCGCCGATCCGCTTGAAATAGGCCTCGATGACCTCGGCGATCTCGCCCTCATAGAAGGCCCGGGCGCCGCCCTTGGCGATCAGGTCGTAGGTGTGGGCCAGGGCCGGGTTCTGGAACACCTCGCCCTCGACCGGCGTCTTGCCGTCTTTCGTCCAGACCTTCAGGAAGTTGTCGACTTCCTCGATCTTCGAGGCGGGATTGGTGAAGCGGCGGGCGCTGCCGGCCAGATAGTAGGCGACATTCTGGGTGACCGGAACGCCTTGCGTCGCCATGCCGATGGCCGGCTGGAACAGGTCCTTCCACGGCAGTTTGCCGTAGCGGCCGTGCAGATCGCCCCAGGCGGCGACGGCGCCGGGAACACTGACCGGCGTGGCCCCGAAGGAGGGGATGCGGCCGTCGGTGGCGCGGGAGCGGACGGTCTCAAGCGTCAGGGCGCGGGGCGAGCGGCCCGAGCCATTCAGGCCGACGACCTTCTTCGTCTTCGGGTCCCAGAGCATGACAAAACAGTCGCCGCCGATGCCGCAGGCGATCGGCTCCAGGAAGCCCAGGCAGGCATTGGCGGCAATGGCTGCATCGACCGCCGAGCCGCCGGCCCGGAGGATGTCGATGGCGGTCATGGTCGCCAGGGGGTGGGCGGTGGCGGCGGCGCCGTTGACGCCCCAGGCGGCGGAGCGGCTGGCGTAGGTGGCCCCGGCGATGCGGTCGCCGGAGTGGACGTCGGGCCGGTCGAGGTTGGGGTTGGTCCCCTCGGGACGGCGCCGGGGCGGAGTCTGGGCCGAGGCCGCCGGTGCGGATGCGCCTATCGCGGCGGCGAGCCCCGTGGTTGGCAGGGCGGCTAGAAAGGTGCGGCGGCGCATGATGGTCACTCCCCGGAAAACAGGACCATGACTATAGGCCGCCGGCGGCTGGAATCGAACGGGGCGCAAAAATCAACGGATTTGACCCGCGTTTTCACGCCAAGTCGCTGATCTGGAAGGGTTCTGTCGAAACAGAGGTGTCGGTTCGGGTATGGTTTTGCGTCGGGTCCTGTCCGGTTCCGGTATGTTTCGAGGCCGGCCCCTGCCCGGCGGCGGTATGTTTCCGGTCAGACCTCGGACCAGACCGCCATTTCATTGCCGGCCGGATCCCTGAAGTGGAAACGGCGTCCGCCGGGGAAGCTGAAGATGGGGCGAATGATCTCGCCGCCGGCTTCAGTCACCTTTTCCCGCATGGCCTCGAGGTCGTTGGCAAAGAGGACCGGCAGGGGCTTGTCGCTGGCCTCATCGCTGTCGAAGCCGCCGTCGAGGCCCTCGTTGAAGGCTGCGTAGGAGGGGCCGTAGTCGGTGAAGGTCCAACCAAACGCTTTTGCGTAGAAGGCCTTGGTCCCGCCCATGTCGCCGCCCGGGAGTTCCAGATAATCGATCTTGCCGTCTTCACGCATTTTCAGCTCCTAATTGTTGCCAGTTTGTTCTTTTTGGGTGCTGCGGTCAACACATCTTGTCCCTTCCTCCCCTCCAGGGGGAAGGGAGTGCTTTGCCAAGGCGCGCCTCAGGGAAACGCCCAGACGCTGGTGCGTTTGATCGCGTAATCCTCAAGTTCGCGGGTCGTTGGGACCTGATATTCGGCCAGGTGGATCAGGCCGGCGCGCGGGAAGTAGGTGCGCATGGGATCGCCGATGAGGACGGTCCGGCCTTCGGCCCGGGCGGCGGTCAGCCAGGCGAGGACCCGGCCCGCCAGGGGCTGTTCGTAGCAGATGTCGCCAGCGAGGATGACCTCGATATCGCCCGGGGCCGGGGCGTCGAGCAGGTCGGCCTCGGTGAAGTCCATGATCACCCCGTTGGCGCGGGCGTTGAGGGCGACGGCGGGGCCGCAGAAGCCGTCGATATCGCTGCCAAGCGCGCTGGCGGCGCCGGCCTTTAGGGCGGCGATGGCGACAAGACCGGAGCCGGTGGCGAAATCCAGAACGCGCTTGCCGGCGACGACCTCGGGGTGATCGAGGATGTAGCGCGCGACGGCCTGACCGCCGGCCCAGGCAAAGGCCCAGAAGGGGGGCGGCACGCCCATTTCATCCAGAGCTTCCTCGGTCAGTCGCCACAGGGGCGTGACCTCATCCGCCAGATGCAGGCAGACCTCGGGTGTATGAGGCGGGGTCTGGAGCCGGGTGTTTTCGAGGATGAAGGCGGTGCGGTCGGCGATCATGAGGCGGCGGACCATAGGCGGCGGTCTGCGACCGCGCCAGATGGGCAGCGACGGACAACGGGCGTGTCTGCGTGGAACATAAGGGGCGCGAGACAATCGGGATGACGATGAGCAGAATGACGAGAGCGGGCGCGGTCGCCCTTGCAGCCATGGTGCTGGGTCTGGCGTCGGCGGCTGCGGCGCATGACCCGGTCAGTCCCAGCCTGCCGCTGGGCGACGGCAAGGTGACGGACCATCCGAAGGCCGGCAACGTCTTTGCCTGTCGAACCGAGTTTCGACAGGGGCGTCGCCATGACGGCCCCTGGTTTCATGGCGAGACCTGGAACCCGCTGGAAAAGCCGCATGTCAGCGGCGAAGTGATGTGGCCGCAGGCGCGGTTCTCGATGACGGAAAAAGGCGCCGATATCGCCGTCGACACCAATGGACTGCCGGTTGGCCAGCCGACCGGGACCTTCCCGATCTCGCCGGATGAGGCGGTCTATCAGTATGACACCAACCCCAATGGCATCGCCGCGATCGACCTGGATTTCGCCATTCCGGTTTCACCGCGGCGCGCGGAGTCGGGCCAGTGTCTGCCGATGGGCATGATCGGCTTCTCGATCACCGGCGTGGCTTTCTACAATGCCCTGGACGACGCCGGCCGGGATGCGGCGGCCCATGAGATCCAGGACCTGTGCGATGGTCATCCGCAGGGCAAGGGTCAGTATCACTACCACAGCGGGTCGGTCTGTCTGCCAGGGCTGGACACCGACGCCGTCGTGGGCTGGGCGCTGGACGGCTACCCGATCCTCGGGCGGCGCGACGCCGAGGGAAAGCTGCTGACCAACGCCGATCTCGATGATTGCCACGGTCGGGCCGAACGGGTCTCGGTTGACGGCCGGACTTACGACTACGCCTACCGGCTGACGCGGGAATATCCCTATGTGATGGGCTGCTTCACCGGCGAGGTTCCGGACGCGACGCGGCAGTCGATCCGAGAGTCGATGGGCCCGCCGAGGCGTCGTTAGCGGGCAGATTTTCCCCTCCTCGCGGACCCACTCGCCAGATCAAAATGCTCTGCTATAGGGTGGAGTCTCAATTAGGGGGACTACCATGAGTATTGTTGCCAACCGGGCGGCCAAGCTGGCCGTCATCGGCCTGCTGGCCGTGCAGGCGAGCGCCTGCGCCACCATCATCCGGGGGACCGACGAAAAGTTCACCATCGAAAGCTCGCCGCCCGGCGCGGAAGCCGTGACGAGCCTGGGTGTGACCTGCACCACGCCCTGCACCTTCAAGGCCCAGCGCAAGGACCGCTTCGAGGTCACGCTGACCAAGGAAGGCTATGAGACCGTCACCGCGTCGGTCGGGCGCAAGCTGGCCAAGGGCGGCGGCACGACCACCTTCCTCGGCAACGCCATCGCCGGCGGCGCCATCGGGGTCGGCGTCGACTTCGCCACCGGCGCGCCCTACGACCTGTGGCCCAACCCGCTGGTCATCGAACTGAAGCCGATCGCCGCGCCGACCGTTGCGCCGGCGGCGGAACCCGCCCCTGCAGCGGCTCCGGCCGGTTCGGAATAGGATCCTGACGCCCGGCGGGCCCTGGCTCGCCGGGCGCTATTTCTGCTCGAAGGCTTCGAGGATGGGGCAAGGCCCCGAGTCGGAGTCGCCGCAGGCAAGCGCCAGCTTTGCGAGCGCCTTGCGGGCTGCCTGGAGCTCGGCAATACGGTCATCTAGTTTGGCGATCCGGGCCTGAGCCAGCGCGCGGGCCCTGGCATGATCGTGGCTGGAATCGAGCGCCAACAACTCAGCGATCTCCTCAAGCGTGAAGCCGGCCACCTGGGCCTGGCGAATGAACGACAGGCGACGGACGTCCTCGTCGCCATAGCGACGGACGCCGCCGCCCAGACCCGACCCACCGGCGGGGACAGGGGTCCGCAGCAGGCCGCGGCGCTGATAGTAGCGCACCGTCTCCACTCCGACGCCGCCGGCTCTGGCCAACCCGGCGATGGTGGTTTCCCGATTGGTGTTTGCCATGCCTTGACTCCGTACCATGGTACGGAACCTACATGGGGTGGGTCCCGTTGGAGACAAGAAGGAAAACCGCTCCATGACCAGCCCGTCCGACCGCAAGGCCACCCTCTATCGCATGGTGATGCCGGAACATGTCTGCCCCTGGGGGCTGAAGGCGCGCCACCTGCTGCACAGCCAGGGCTTCGAAATCGATGACCGGTGGCTGAAGACCCGGGCCGAGACCGACGCCTTCAAGGCCGAACATGACGTCAAGACCACGCCCCAGACCTTCATCGACGGCAAGCGGATCGGCGGCTACGACGATCTTCGCCGCCACTTCGGCAAGCGGGTGAAGGACCCCAAGGCCCTGACCTATACGCCGGTCATCGCAGTCTTCGCGGTCACCGCCCTGATGGCGCTGGCCGCCAGCTACGCATCGTTCGGAACGCCCTTCACCGGGCGGGCGATCGAATGGTTCATCGCCATGAGCATGTGTGTGCTGGCCATCCTCAAGCTGCGGGACCTCGAGAGCTTCTCGGGCATGTTCCTGGGCTATGACCTGCTGGCCAGGCGCTGGGTGCCTTATGCCTATATCTACCCCTTCGCCGAGCTTCTGGCCGGGGTGCTGATGATCTCCGGGGCGCTGGTCTGGCTGTCGGCGCCGGTGGCTCTTTTCATCGGCGGCATCGGGGCGGTGTCGGTGTTCAAGGCGGTCTATCTCGACAAGCGCGACCTGAAATGCGCCTGCGTCGGCGGCGACAGCAATGTGCCGCTGGGCTTCGTCTCCCTGACCGAGAATGTCATGATGGTCGGTATGGCTGTGTGGATGTTGGCGATGGCTCTGGCCTAGGATTTAACCGCCGTTAACCGCATTGCGGCTCAGTGGGCTCATGCGGGAGCGGGACAACAGGGCCATGACGGGCGGACAGCAGGCGATCGAGGACTTCATTGCCGGGGGCGCGCATCGCTTTGCCCGGCCCGTGGACCCGGGCGCCTGCGAGACCCTTCTGGCCGACATCAGGGCCGACCGGTCGTTTGGCGCTGATCTCTTCCTCAGCGAGGCCGAGTTCGACGCCGATCCCCAGTACAGGGGCGTGAACCCCCGGCCCGGCCGCAACCTGCTGGACAGGTTTGCTGACCGGCTGGGCTTCGTCGAGCAGGACCCGCAGATCGTCGAGGGGCTGTCGGCGGTGCTTGGCGAGGGCTATCGGCTGCTGGATCGCAAGATCGTCTGCGGGGTGCCGGCCAGCGCCATTCCGGCCTGGCTGAAGGCCCGGATCGCCGGCAATCCGGTCAATAATCTGGGGGCCTATGTGAAGCCGCCCTATCGCGATGTGACCTATTTCTACGGCATCGATTTCCATCAGGACCTGATCGACTTCAAGGGCCGGGAAGCGGACTTCGTCACCCTCTACGTCTATCTCGCGCCGGTGGGGCCCGCCGATGCGCCGCTGTTTCTGCTGGAGGGCAGCCACCGGTTGGGAGCCAGCGTCTTTCCCCATGCGCTGGAACGGCAGGACGCCGACCATTGGCGCTATCGGAGCGGCGATCAGGCCGTTGATTGCCGACAGACCCTGCTGCTGGGCGACGCGGGAACGGTCGCCATGTGGCACGCCTGCACCCTGCACGGGACGCAACCGGACGAGGCCGATCATGAGCGGATCTCGCTGCGCTATCTGTTCGAACGGACTCCCGGCGCGTCGGCGGGCATGGACGCCATCAACGCCAGCCTGCTGGGGCCCTTGAATCTGGACGACACCCGCGTTGATCTCGACGCCGAGGGCGCGGCGCAGATCAAGGCCAACAGCGTCAATCAGGCCTGATCGCCCTACAGACATGGTTAACCGGTTGTGACTAGCCTTGCGGCAATGACCAGTGCTGTCGCGGCAGATGAGGGCGCTCCCGCCTCCGGGGAGGGCGCCTTGCTGCGTCTGGAGCGCGGGCTGATGCCGGCGGCCCTGATCGAGGAGGCGGTCGCCACCCTGACGGACATGCTGGCGCCGGGAGCGTCGGCGGACGCCGATCTTGATGCTCTGGTGGATGACCTGCGGGCGCGTGACCGGGCGAGGCTGGGCGCCGTCTATGACGCCTTTCGCGAGACGCTGGTGTTTCTGAAGCTGATCAGCGCCGAGCCGCTGGTCGACGCGGCGCGGGCCATGGTCGGGGCGGACCGGATCCAGGCCCCGGTGCAGCATGCGGTGTTCCGCATGGACCTGGCCGGCGAGGCCTGGCGCGGCTTTGGCTGGCATCAGGACTTTCCCTACAATGTGCTGAGCGACGGGTTCGTCACCGCCTGGCTGCCGCTGACCCCGGCCGGGCCGGCAAACGGCTCGATCCAGATCGCGCCGTCGCTTTCGCACCCCCTTTATCCGGTTGATATCCGCTTCAAGCGCAACGGGGCCGGCGAGCGGCTGGCGACGCGCGACGCCTTCATCACCCAGGCCCTGCAGCCGGAGTTTGACGCCGCCGCGGAGACGCTGGAGCTGGCGCCCGGTGATGTGGCGCTGTTCCACAACCGGTTGGTCCATCGCTCCGGCTTCAATCCGGGACCGCGCCACCGATATTCCATCCAGGTGCGGTTCGGCGACCTGCTGGCGCCCGAGATGACCGGCCGCGCCTGGCGCAATCGCCGGGTCGACGGCTTCGACACCTTCAAGACCCTCTATCCCGACCTGATCGCTTCCGAGGAACTGCCATGATCCCCGCCGACGAGACCCTGCGCGAACTGCTCCGCAGCCACATCGACGACCACGACCTGATCGCCAACCTGGGCTCCTTCGGGCGGCGGATGCATTTCATGAAGGCCTTCGCCCACTATGAGGTGTTCAAGCTGATCGAGGACCTGCCGGGCGATATCGTCGAATGCGGGGTCTACAAGGGCAGCTCGCTGCTCACGTTCGCCCGCTTCCTGGAGACCTTCTGTCCCGGCGACCGGACCCGCAAGGTGCTGGGCTTTGACCACTTCCGGGGTCTGGCCGATCGCACCGAAAAGGACGGTCTCGACGACCGGGTCGGCAACACGGCCGAGGGCTGGAACCCGGGCGCCTTCCGCGACACCCTGTTCGCCCTGGTCGACGCCTTCAACAGCGACGCCTTCGTCACCGTGCGGCCGAGGATCGAGCTGGTCGACGGCGACGTCTGCCAGACGGCCGGCCAGTATGTGGCGGACAATCCGGGGGTGCGGCTGTCGCTGCTGCACCTCGACATGGACCTCTATGAGCCGACGCTGGCGGCGCTGAAGGCCTTCTGGCCGCGGCTGCTGACCGGCGGCGTGGTGCTGTTCGACGAGTTCGCCATCCGCGAATGGCCGGGCGAGACCGAGGCGGTGGAAGAGTTCTTCGACGGCAAGCCGCCGCGCATCGAGAAGTTCGGCTGGGCCTCGGCCCCGGGCGGGTTTTTTGTGAAGACCTAGTTTCCGGCCGGACGCCTGCCGGCCCGCGACGCCGCCACCGTGGCCGCTAGCAGCCCGACGGCGAGAGGCACAAGGCTCTGGGCGTAGTGTGGTCCCCATACCTTCAGGAAGTTGGCTCGGGTCACGACGACATTAATCAGCCCGTGATTGTTGACCGCGAGCAGGGTGACCAGCAGGCCAAGGCCGACCGCCAGCAACGCCATGAGGTTCAGGCGGCCGCTGGCCTGGCTTGAACGATTGGGCAGCAGGGCGGCCGGGCCGAGCACGGCCAGCAACAGAATGATCGCCAGCTTGATGATCCAGTCGGCCTCAAGGAGCAGGAGCGGCAGATACTGGATGACCTCACTGTAGACAGCGAAGCCGATGATGGCGGCGAAGGCGACCAGCGTCGCGGCGCCGAGCGCCAGAGGAAGCGGTCTCATGTCAGCGACACTCGCACGGCGGGAAAGTGCCATTTGGCGAAAATTGCTCGGCTGGATGTCCCCATCAAACTGAGACTGGCCTCGCCTGCCGATGTTGATGAGATGTTTTCGAGGAAGCACGTGCAGACGGCGTTCGCGAGCCCTTCTTGATCGTCGGGATCTGATGCGACTATCGTTTCAATCCAGTCAAAGAGATCCGCGATTTGAGGTGAGGCAAAGTCGGAGACTTGCTCTTGATAAAAGTGGCTGAACTCGGCCCATAATCCGTGTTCGGTGAAGTCGCCCTCGTCATCCGAATAGTGCGAATCGACCAAGGCCCCATCGAACGCCGGAAAGAGCCGGACAAGCCGTGCGCGTACTTCTTCTGTCGTTGTCGAAGTAACAGTCATGGCAGATTCTTAGAGGTGCGGTGGCCGGTTGGCTACCGACCCCTGATATCAGCACTGTTGCGATTGATGGCTGGACCCGGCTTCCCCGCCGCCAGCGTCAGAACTTCCCCATAGTTCCCTGCCGTCAGCATCCGCGCCGTCACCCCCTTCTGCTTCAGCAGCCGGTTGACCCTGGGCAGGTTCCAGCAGGGCACATGCATGAACATGTGGTGCTCGCAGTGATAGTTGACGAAGTAGGGGGCCAGGATCAGGCGGGCGATGGGGCCGGCGGTGGTGGTGCGGGCGTGGCGCAGGGGGTCTGGTTCGTCTTTGGCGATGCAGGCGTGCTCGGCGATGTTCCGCAGGCGGGTGATCAGCGGATACCAGGTGGCCATGGGAACCAGCCACAAGGCCGGCCAGGCCCACCACAGGCCCATGCGGTGCTGGGCCAGCCAGGGCGTGGTTCCCAGCAGCAGCAGGGCGGCGATCAGGACGCCGTGGAAGATCAGGAACGGCTTCCAGAACTCGAATACCCCGCGCGCCGTCTTGGCGAACGGCACGCCCTTTTTGCGGCCCTGGACGAAGGCGTCGAGGCTGGGGACGATGCGTTGCTTGTAGAAGGTCTGGCCGGTCAGATCGCGGATCATCTTGCGGCGTAGCGAGACGCGGGTGATCGGGAAGGGGGCCGACAGGGAGAGGTCGGGGTCCTCGCCCTGCTGGGCGAACTTGTGGTGCTGCAGGTGATAGTTTCGATAGCGCGGCAGGTCGGCGTTGGTCGGGGCGCCGGCCAGCCAGTTGCCGATCCAGTCGTTGACCTTCTGATCGGGGTGGAGACAGCCGTGGGCCCCGTCATGCATCAATATGGCCAGGCCAAGCTGGCGGCCGCCGATGACCATCACGGCGAGAAGATAGGTCAGGGGATTGGGCAGCCAGACGAACAGCGCCCCGGCGGCGAAGATGGTCAGCCAGGCATGGGCGATCAGCCACAGCCCCATCCAGCGGGAACGGGCGGCGAGCGGGGCCCACTCCTCGGGGGTGAAGAAGTCGGCGGGTTTGACGCGAGCGGCGACGGCCATGCGGCGATTATCACACGGGCCGGGCGCGAAGTGTAGATTGACGCAGCGGCAGGCGTTTGGCGGTGGGACAACCTGCGATGTGCGGGTTAGGCTCGCCGAAACGCAACCCGAGGCCATGCCATGACCGCCAGACTTCTCGCCCTTCCCCTGATGATCGCTGGCCTGGCCATGGCCGGCGCGGCGGCGCTTGCCGCTGACGCCTCGCCGGTCGGGGTGTGGAAGACGCCCGAGGATCGCGGGCTCATCCGCATCTATGAGTGCGGGCCGGCCCTGTGCGGCAGGATCATCGGGTCCGACACCCTGAACGCCAACCCGGGGCTGAAGGATGCGGCCAACAAGGACGCCTCGCTGCGGGGGCGGCCTCTGAAGGACCTGCAGCTGATGAGCGGCTTCAAGGGCGGTCCGAAGACCTGGAAGGACGGACGGATCTACCGGCCGCAGGATGGCGGCACCTACAAGGGCTCGCTGGAACTTGTGGATGCGGGCAAGCTGAAGCTCACCGGCTGCGCCGCGCCGCTGCTCTGTCAGTCGCAGGTCTGGACCCGGGTGAAGTAGGGGCGGGGTCGCTCCCCTACTTGCCGTAGACGAACTCGGCGCCGTCCAGATCGATCTTCGGCAGGTCGTCCTTTTCCGCCCAGTAGTCCTGGGTGTGCTGCCATTCGGGCTTGTCGCCGCGCTGGGGCAGCAGATGCATGCCGCGCATCAGATAGCCGGGGTTGAAGTTCTCCGGATCCATCCACGGGGCCAGGGTCATGCCCTTGTCCTCGGGCCTCAGGGCGACCTCGACCTTGCGGGCGCCCTTGGCGTCCATGGTCTTGAGCAGCCGGGCGACGAAATCGCCGATGATGTCGGCTCGCAGGGTCCAGCTGGCGCGGAAGTAGCCGAACACCCAGACGAGGTTGGGCAGGCCGGTGAACATCATGCCGCGATAGGTGACGCTCTTCGAGAAGTCGACCGGCTTGCCGTCGACGGCGAAGGCGATGTCGCCCAGCACATTGAGGTTGAAGCCGGTGGCGGTGATGATGATGTCGGCCTCGAGCTCCTCGCCGGATTTGAGCAGGATGCCCTTTTCGGTGAAGCGGTCGATGTGGTCGGTGACGACGCTGGCCTTGCCCTTGCCGACCGCCTGGAAGATGTCGCCGTCGGGGACAAAGGCGATGCGCTGACGCCAGGGGCGATAGCTGGGGGTGAAGTGCTGCTTCACCGCCTCCTCGGGCAGGAACAGGGCGACGCCGGCCAGCAGCTCCTGTTTGACCACCTCCGGCTCCTCGATCGAGCGGCGGGTGAATGCGGCCTGATCGAACAGGACCTTGCGGCGGACCAGTTCGTGGATCCACTCCTCCGGGGCGTCCAGTTCGCGGAGGGTGTTGGCCAGCTCGTTCTCGTTGCGGCCGGGGATGAAGTAGGTGGGCGAGCGCTGCAGCAGGGTGACGTGCTCGCAGTCGTCGGCGATGGCCGGGACGAGGGTGGCGGCCGTGGCCCCCGAGCCGATGACGATGACCTTCTTGCCCTTGTAGGCGAGGTCTTCCGGCCAGGTCTGGGGGTGGACGATCTGACCCTTGAAGCTATCCATGCCGGGCCACTGCGGCGTGTAGCCCTGTTTGTGGCTGTAATAGCCCTGGCACATCCACAGGAAATTGGCGGTGATGCGGACCGTCTCGCCGGTGTCCTTGCGGCGGGCCTCGATGGTCCAGAGGTTGTCCTCGCTGGACCAGCTGGCGCTGGCGATCTCGTGGCCGTAGCGGATGTGGCGGCCCAGATCGTTGTCGTCGATGACCTCGCCCATATAGGTCAGGATCTCGGCGGCGGTGGCGATGGGCGGGCCGACCCAAGGCTTGAAGCGGTAGCCGAAGGTGTAGAGGTCGCTGTCGGAGCGGATGCCCGGGTATTTGTGGGTCAGCCAGGTGCCGCCGAAACTGTCCAGGCTCTCCAGAACCGTGAAGGTCTTGCCGGGGCACTGATTGGCCATGTGCCAGGCCGCGCCGACGCCGGAGATGCCGGCCCCGACGATCAGGACGTCAAAGTGTTCGGTGCGGGTTTCGGCGCGCTTTTCGAGTGTGGCGGCGGTGGTCATGTCTCGTCCCCTGTCGGTCCCGGGCGCTTTGCGCCTCTTGTCTCGGCTTGAGCCTTGGGCCGCCCTTGAGGGGGACTCCATGATCTGGATCAAGGCTCAGGTGAACGTTGATCATAAATCGTCGGAAAGGGAAGCGAAAAGGCGCCCTCAGAAGCCGCCGGGCATCCATCGTCCGGCGATCAGGGCGATGACCAGCAGGACGCCGGCCCAGGTATTGGACTTGAACAGGCTGAGGGCCAGCATCGGATCGTCCAGCCGCAGCCGTGCCGCCTGACGGGACAGATGCAGGCCAAACAGCGCCAGGGGCGGCAGCATCAAGGGGCCCAGACCGCCAACCCAGCCGGCCAGCAGCACCAGCACAAAGCAGGCGACATAGAAGATCAGCACGCCGCGAGGGGCGTTGTCGCCCAGCCGCCGGGCCGAGGACTTCACCCCGGCGAGGGCGTCGTCCTCGAGATCCTGGACGGCGTAGATGGTGTCATAGCCGAGGGTCCAGAAGATCAGGCCGGCATAGAGCAGAACGGCGGGCCAGGGGCTGAGCGGAATGAAGGCGGGCGAGGCGGCAAGACCCGTGAGGCCGATCAGGCTGGTCCCGCCGAGGGCGGCGGCGAAACCGAGCGGCGCGCCCCAGTTGAAGGTCAGGCCAAGCCAGGCCTGCGGCCACCAGGTGATGCGCTTCATGAACGGGTAGGCGGCGACCAGCCCGAGGGAGGCGAAGCCGAGGGCCACGGCCCAGAGGTTCATGGTCATCAGGATCAGAAAGCTGATCAGGGCGCAGGCGATCAGGAAGGCCCAGGCCTGGGGAACGGAAATCTGGCCGGCCGGGATCGGGCGCATGGCGGTGCGGGCGACCTGGGCGTCGAAGTCGCGGTCGACGATGTCGTTGAAGGCGCAGCCGGCGGCGCGCATCAGGGCCGCGCCGATCAGGAACTGGATCATCAGCACCGGGTCGGGCCAGCGCTGCTGCATGGCGCCGGCCAGGGCGATGCCCATCCAGCCGGGCAGCATCAGCAGCCAGATACCGGTCGGGCGGTCGAAGCGGCCGAGCTTCAGCCAGGGTCGCAGGGACGGCGGCGCGTGGCGGTCGACCCAATTGGTCGCGGCGGCGTCGGGCAGGATGTCGGAAGCGCGAGTCATTGCCGCCATAGTGTCCTGTCTCCCGGCGGGGGAGAAGGGCGCGTCAGCGGTTCAGGCGCAGGCCGTCCATCAGGATGTCGACCAGGCGGCGGGCGCTGGCTTCCCAGTCCGGACCGGCGGGCGCGTAGGCAAAGCCGATCAGGGCGCGCATCAGGTCGGCCGGATCGGTGTCGGGGCGGATCTCGCCGGACGCGATCGAGGCCCGGACCAGACTGCCGATGGCGTCGCGGATTATCACACCGGAGGTGGCGAAGAGGTCGGCGCCGCCGCCGACAATGGCGCCAAGCGCCGGGGCGATGACCTTCTTGGCGGCCACATAGTCGAGGAACAGTCGCATCCATTCATGCAGGGCCTGGGCCGGCGGCAGGTCGCCCAGCAGGCGCGCGGCGCCGTCGGCCAGGGCCTGGACCTCGCGGCGATAGACGGCCTCGACCAGCACGTCGCGGGTCGGGAAGTGGCGATAGAGGGTGCCGATGCCGACCCCGGCCCGGCGGGCGATATCCTCGAGGCTGACCTCCGGGCCGGCCTCGGCGAACCCGGCCTTGGCGGCCTCAAGCAGCCGTTCGCGATTGCGCTGGCCGTCTGCGCGCGGCTTGCGGGCGACGGGACGGATCGCATTCACGACAAACGACTCCTTGCTAAACGGAGGGACCCTCCGTATATAAACCGGAGACCTCCTCCGTTTTAACGACGCGGCCACCGATTGGCAATGCGCGCGGCCGGGGTCCTTATCGGGAGACCAGACATGACCGCATCCTTTGGCGCCACCTCCACCACCGACGACGTCCTGGCGGGCGTTGATCTTTCCGGCAAGCGCATCCTCGTCACCGGCGTCTCCGCCGGCCTCGGCGTCGAGACCGCCCGCGCCCTGGCGTCTCATGGCGCCCAGGTGGTCGGCGCCGCCCGCGACCTGAAGAAGGCGCAAGGCGCGACCCAGGTGGTCCGCGACCAGGCGGCGAACGGCGGCGGACTGGAACTGGTCGCGCTCGATCTGGCTGACCTGAAAAGCGTCCGCGCCTGCGCCGACGCCCTGCTGGCCGACGGTCGGCCGTTCGATGTGGTGATCGCCAACGCCGGGGTCATGGCCTGTCCGAAAAGCACAACGAAAGACGGCTTCGAGACCCAGTTCGGCACCAATCACCTGGGCCATTTCGTGCTGGTCAATCGCATCGCCTCGCTGATCAAGCCGGGCGGCCGGCTGGTCAACCTGGCCTCGGCCGGTCACCGCTTCTCTGACGTCAATCTGGACGACCCCAATTTCGAGACCACCGAATATACCGAGTTCGGCGCTTACGGCCGCTCGAAGACGGCCAATGTGCTGTTCGCGGTGGAGTTCGACCGCCGACACAAGGCGCGGGGCGTACGGGCGGCGGCGGTGCATCCGGGCGGCATCCAGACCGAGCTTGGCCGCCACATGACGCCGGAGACCACCAAGGCGATGATCGATTCCATCACCTCGGCCCAGCCAGCCGGCGAGGCCTTCAGCTGGAAGACCATCCCGCAGGGCGCGGCGACCTCGGTCTGGGCGGCGGTCGTGGCCGATGCGGCGGATGTCGGCGGCCTCTACTGCGAGGACTGCCATGTGGCCGAATTGCAGAACGAACCGGGCCTGCGCGGCGGCGTCCGCAGCTACGCCCTCGACGCCGACAACGCCAAGGCGCTGTGGGCCAAGAGCGAGGAGATGGTCGGCGAGACCTTCTAGGGACTCGTTCCTCCCCCCTCGGGGGAGGGGGACCATCGCGCAGCGATGGTGGAGGGGGTCTTCAACTCGGGCGGCGGCGGAACCTGGGGCCGCCGCCGCCAGCGTCCGCGGTTACCCCCTCCGTCCGCCGCTACGCGCCGGCCACCTCCCCCAAACCGGCGCTTCGCGCCTGGGGGAGGCGTTTAGAAATCCACCCGCTGGGTCACTGCGCCGTCGCAGATCAGGTTGGCGCCGGTGATGTAGCTGGCGCGGGGGCTGGCCAGGAAGACGGTGGCGTTGGCGATTTCCTCCGGCGCGCCGAGGCGGCCGAGGGGGCTGCGATCAAGGGTGGCCTTGAAGCGGTCGGGCATGTGCTGCTCGATCATGTCCCAGACCCCGCCCTTGAAGTAGATCGGCCCCGGGGCGACGACATTGGCGCGGATGTTCTTGGGCCCCAGATCGCGGGCCAGGTTCTTCACGTAAGGCAGCAGGGCGGCCTTTACGGCGCTGTAGGGCGCGCGGGGACCGGGCACCTCGACGGCGGAAATGGTGCCGATGACCACGATCGAACCGCCGGCGGGCAGGATTTCAGCCGCCGCCTCGCAGCCCTCGACGGTGCGCAGGATGTCGACCTCCACCGCCTGGCGCCATCCGGCCGGGGTGTTGCCAAGGCCCATGGCGCCGCTGACGTTGGAGACGAAGATGTCCAGCCCGCCCAGCGCCGCCGCGGCGTCGGCGACAAGGGATTTCAGCGAGCCCTCGACCGAGACATCGACCACAGCGCCCCAGGCCTTGACGCCCCTGGCCTTCAGCGCCGCGACGGCCTCTTCCACCTGATCGGCGTTGCGGGCGCAGAGGGCGACGTTGCAGCCTTCCTCGGCCAGCTGGTCGACAATGGCCCGGCCGATGCCGCGCGTGCCGCCGGTGACCAGCGCCGTCTTGCCCTTGAGTCCGAGGTCCATCTGTCTTCTCCCGTTTGTGTTTGACCGGAGTGGAACGCCTGCGGAGCGGACTGGCAAGGCCTGTCGCTCGAATGCCTCTCCGTCGAAATTTGACGCAGGCGGTCTGCCGTCAAACGCGGTTCCCGTTTATGTCCCTCGCCTCGAAGGCGAACCATGACCGATCACTACGAAGACGAGGAAGTCACCCGCGGACGGGTGTTGTCGAACGGCCAGGTCCTGGCCTTTGTCGCCCGGCTGTGGCTGCGGCGGCGCTGGCTGCTGTTCACGGCGGCGGGTCTGATGCTGGTCGCGGTGGGCTTTGACCTGATGCTGCCGACAGCCTCCAAGGCTTTGCTCGACGCCGTGGCCGATCCGGCCCGCGACCCCGACCGCGCCTGGCGGGCCTGGGCCTTCTTTGTCGGGGTCTATGTGGCCTTTGTGGTCATCCGCAACATCGCCTTCCGGTTCTGGAACCCGATGGCGGCGCACAATATGCGCGACATGACCAATGAGGCGTTCCGGCGAGTGCAGGGCTTTTCGTCCGACTGGCACGCGGACACCTTCGCCGGCTCGACCGTGCGGCGGATCAGCCGGGCGATGTGGGGCTATGATCAGGTGTCCGACGCCGTGGTGCTGTGGCTGGGGCCGGCGGCGGTGGTGTTGTTCGGCCTGTGCATCCAGATGGCGTTCAAATGGCCGCTGATCGGGATCATCTCCTTCATCGTCGTCTTCGGGTTTATCTGGACCAACGTCTGGCTGGTGAAGGTCTATGTGCGGCCGGCCAACCTGAGGTCCAACGCCCTGGACAGCCGCATCGGCGGGGCGCTGGCCGACGCCATCACATCCAATCCGACCGTGAAGGCCTTTGGCGGGGAGGGCCGGGAAGAGGCGCGGTTTGCCGTGCTGATGGACGAGTGGCGCCGGGCGGTGATGATCACCTGGGGCCGGTTCATGGACGTCTGGATCGTCCAGAACATCCTGACTGTGGTGCTGCAGGCCGGCAGCACCGGGATCCTTATCCATCTGTGGACGCAAGGCAAAGCCACGGCCGGGGACCTGGGGTTTGCGATCACCGCCTTCATGCTGATGAGCGGCTATCTGCGGAACCTCGGCGAGAATGTGCGGATGATGCAGAAGGGACTGGACGACACCGAGGATGTCGCCGGCTACGAGCGGACCGCGCCGCAGGTGCCCGATCTGCCGAACGCGCCGGCCTTTGTCGGCGGCGAGGGGCGGATCGACTTTGAAGACGTGACCTTCCGCTACAAGAGCGCCGAGGCGCCGCTGTATGATGGCTTCTCGCTGACCATCGCGCCGGGCGAGAAGGTGGCGCTGGTCGGGCGGACGGGGGCGGGCAAGTCGACCTTCGTCAAGCTGATCCAGCGGCTCTATGACCTGCAGGGCGGCCGTATCGTCATCGACGGCCAAGACGTGGCGGCGGTCAGCCAGACCAGCCTGCGGGCGGCCATCGCCGTGGTGCCGCAGGACCCGGCCCTGTTCCACCGGACGATCGCGGAGAATATCGCCTACGCCCGGCCCGGCGCCACCGCCGAGGAGGTGCGTCTGGCGGCGAAGCGGGCCCGGGCTCATGACTTCATCGAGGCGCTGCCCAAGGGCTATGACACCCTTGTCGGCGAGCGCGGCGTCAAGCTGAGCGGCGGTGAGCGGCAGCGGGTGGCCATAGCCCGCGCCTTCCTGGCCGATGCGCCGGTGCTGGTGTTCGATGAGGCGACCAGCAGTCTCGATGTCGGGACCGAGCAGCTGGTGCAGGCGGCCATGGATGAACTGATGGCCGGTCGCACGACCATCGTCATCGCTCACAGGCTTTCGACCATTCGCGGCGCCGACCGGATTCTGGTGTTCGACGCCGGACGTATCGTTGAGGAAGGCACCCATGCGGCGCTGAAGGCCAGCGGCGGCATCTATGCGCGACTGGCGGCGGTGAGCGAGGGGACGATCTGAGGTCTTCAGGTTCCTTCTCCCGCTTGCCGGGAGAAGGGTTAGAGAGCGGCCGCCAACGCCTGCGCCAGGTCGCCCTTGCCGACGACCTCGACCCGCTCCAGACCCAGCCATCCGGCCATCAGCTTCAGTTCTTCCGCCAGCGCCTGCGCCGTCTCGCCGTTGGTGTCGGTCTCGCGCCAGGCGGCCTGGACCAGCAGGGCGCCGGCCTTGCGGTCGGATTTCAGATCGACGCGGGCGGTGATGGCCTCATCCTGCAGGAAGGGCAGGACGTAGTAGCCGTGCTCGCGCTTTTCGGCCGGGGTGTAGATCTCCAGCCGGACCCGGACGTTGAACAGGCGCTCGGTGCGGTCGCGAAACCAGATCAGGTTGTCGAAAGGCGAGAGCAGGGCGCGGGCCTGGACCTTGCGCGGGATTTTTGCGGCAGGATCGAGGAAGGCCGGCTTGGCCCAGCCCTTGACCGTCACCGGGATCAGTTCGCCGGCCTCGACCAGTTCGGTGATGCGGTTGCGGGTGTCCTCCAGGTCGAGGCGGAAATAGTCGCGCAGGTCGGCGGCGGTGGCGACGCCCATGGCCCGTATCGAGCGGCGGACCAGTTCGCGCTGGGCGTCGGCCTCGGACGGGGTCGGCATGTTCACAATGGCGGCGGGCAGGGCGCGTTCGGTCAGGTCATAGACCCGCTCGAAGCCGCGCCGGGTGCTGGTGGTGATCAGACCGGCCCAGAACAGCCATTCCAACGCCCGCTTGCCTTCAGACCATGACCACCAGCCCGGCTGGCCGCGCGGTCCTGTCGCAAAGTCGCCGCCGGTGACGGGGCCGCGCCGTTCGATCTCCGACAGGATGTTGTCGATGTAGTCGCCGCGCTCGCGCCGGAACCTGTTCAGCCCGCTCCACGCCCCGTCTCCGGACTCGGCCCGCGCCATCCGCCAGCGAAACAGCGGCTGGCTTTCCAGGGGCAGCAGCGAGGCCTCATGGCCCCAGTATTCGAACAGACTGCGCTTCTTCCCCCAGGCCTCGCCTTCCAGCGTTTCCCGGTCGTAGTCGCCCAGACGGGAGAACTTCGGCAGATAGTGGGTGCGGGTGACGACATTGACGCTGTCGATCTGGACAACACCCAGCCGCTCGACGGTCTTACGGAAGTGGCGCGTAGAGGCGGCGGCGGGACGCGCCTCGTGAAAGCCCTGGGCGGCGAGAGCGATGCGGCGGGCCTGGGCGGCGGTGAGGGTGTTGGTCATGCGGCGAGGTCCTCTCTTCCCCCCTCCAGGGGGAAGGGGGCTATTCAGGCAATCGCTTCACGCGTGATCCAGCACCGGCTTGGGCTGGTAGGGCGCTTCCAGCCGTTTCACCTCGTCGTCGTTGAGGACGATCTCGAGAGACGACAGCGCCTCGGACAGGTGGTGCAGCTTGCTGGCCCCGACGATAGGGGCGGTGATGGCGCTGTTGCGCATCACCCAGGCCAGGGCGACCTGGGTGTTGGACACCCCGCGTTCAGCGGCGATGGCGCTGACCGCCTCGACCACAGCGTGGTCGGCGTCGCGATAGTAGAGGCGGGGAGAGAATTCGTCGGTGCGGGAGCGTTCGGTCTCGCCCTCGCCCGGCGCCTTGCGACCACCCGCCAGGAAGCCGCGGGCCAGCGGCGACCAGGGGATGACCCCCACCCCCTCGGCTTCGCAGAGCGGCAGCATTTCGCGTTCTTCCTCGCGGTAGACCAGATTGTACTGCGGCTGCATCGAGACAAAGCGGGTCCAGCCGTTCTTCTCGCTGGTCGCCAGCATGGTGGCGAACTGCCAAGCGTACATCGAGGAGGCGCCGATGTAGCGGGCCTTGCCGGCCTTCACCACGTCATGCAGCGCTTCCAGCGTCTCCTCGATCGGGGTGTCGGGGTCGAAGCGGTGGATCTGGTAGAGGTCGATGTAGTCGGTGCCCAGGTTCTTCAGCGAGCGGTCGACGGCGTCGAAGATGTGCTTGCGCGACAGGCCGCCGGCGTTGGGGCCCTTGCCGTGCGGGAAGAAGACCTTGGTGGCGATCACCGTCTCCTGACGGCGGGTGTATTTCTTCAGCCACTTGCCGGTGACCTGTTCGCTGACGCCGTTGGAATACATGTCGGCGGTGTCGAAGAAATTGATCCCGCCCTCGGCGGCGGCCTTGAAGAAGGGTTTGCTGGCCTCTTCATCCAGAACCCAGGGGCGCCACTCGGGCGAGCCGTAGGTCATGCAGCCCAGACACAGTCGCGAGACTTTCAGCCCGGTGTTTCCAAGGTTCACATAGTCCATCGACGATCCCTCCAGCGGCGGCTACACCCGTCGCGGTTTTATATGGTGGAGACAGCAGGCCTTGGCTACCGACGCCCGGCGGCTCGCGGGCCGCGATCTGGAGAATGACCTGACCAGCTTCCATCTGGTCAAGTACGGACCGCGAGTCGACGGCTTTCTGGCCACGGCGAAAAACAGCGGCACCCATTGGCTGCGCTATATGGCGAGCCATGCCATCGCCCATCACCTGGACCTGCCGCCGCCGGTCCATTCCAGCGGTCCCGACAGCGATACCTTCATCGGCCATCCCAAGCATGCGCGGGTCCACGCCGGCGCGCCGCGGATCGGCAGCTCGCACAATATCCCCTCGCGGCTGATCGCGCCGCTGGCCAGGGCCGGTCTGGTCACCCTGCCGCCGACGGCGGTTCTGGTGCGCGACATCCGCCAGGCCCTGCTGAGCTATTATGTGAAATGGGCGCAGGATTATCGGCTGGGCTCGCTGTCGGACTTCGTCGCGCGGCCGGCGCCGGGCGTGCGCAAGATCGACGACGCCTGGTGGTTCATCCGCTTCTTCAATCGCTGGGGCGAGATGGCTCAGGCGCTGCCGGAGCGGATCATCATCGTGCGGCATGAGGACCTGCAGGCCGATCCGGGCGGACAGGTGCGAAGGGTCTGGGCGCATTGGGGCGTGAGCCTGACCGAGGCCGATGTCGCCGCGGCGGTGGCCGTGGCCGGGCGCGACGCCGTCGCCGCCACCCTGGACCCGACCCACGCCGAGACCATCGTGCCGGACGCGGCCAAACGGGAGGCGGTGAAGCTGTCGCCAGACGACGAGGCGCGGCTGATGGACCTGTTCGTCCAGCACCTGAAGTTCGACTTCGGCTACGGCCTGATCTGAGGGCCTAGCGGGCCAGCCGTCCGTCCGTCAGGGTCGCGGCCTCGAAGGGGAACAGGACATCCTTGTCCGGCTTTTCGACGCCCTTGCAGAACCGCGCCGGGGCCAGGGTGTGCAGCAGGTGGCGCATCACGGCCAGGCGGGCGGACTTCTTGTGATCGGCGCGGACGCAGGTCCAGGGCGCGCGGGCGCTGTCGGTGCGGATCAGCATCAGATCGCGGGCGGCGGAATAATCATCCCAACGGGCCTGGGCCTCGGCGTCCAGGGGGCTGGTCTTGAGCAGCTTCAGAGGGTCGTTCTTGCGCTCGGCCAGTCGCCCGGCCTGCTCGTCCTTGCTGATGTCCAGCCAGAGCTTGACCAGCTTGATGCCGTCCTTGACCAGCATGGCCTCGAAGTCGGGCACGGCCTCCAGGAAGGCCTCATGCTCGGCCTCGGAGCAGAACCCCATGACGGGCTCGACGCCGCCGCGATTGTACCAGGAGCGATTGAAGAGGACGCAGTCGCCCGCCGCCGGAAGATGGGCGACATAGCGCTGGAAATACCACTGGGTCCTGTCGCGATCGGTGGGCTTGGGCAGGGCGACCACGGGCGTGGTGCGGGGCGGCAGGTAGGAGACGATGCGCCGGATGGTGCCGTCCTTGCCGGCGGCGTCCCGCCCCTCGAAGATGATCAGCACCTTCTCGCCGGCCTCCATCGACCAGTGCCGCCAGGCGACAATGGCGGTCTGGAGTTTGATCAGGTCGGCTTCGTACTCGTCGGATTTCTTTCCCATTCAGGAGACTAAACACGCAGGGCTCCGTCGCGCTAGAAGGCTGGGATGATCAGACTGTTTGTTCCCGACGACCTGAGCGCCGGCGCCCCTATCGCGCCCGGCCCCGAGGCTTCGCGCTATCTCATCGCCGTCATGCGGCTGGCGATCGGATCCGAAATCCTGCTGTTCAACGGGCGGGACGGGGAATGGCGGGCGACGGTGGTCGAGGCCGACAAGCGCCGATGCCGCCTGACCGTCGGCTCGCTGATCCGGCCGCAGGAGACCGGGCCGGACCTGACCCTGGTGGTTGCTCTGGTCAAACGCGGACGGCTGGAGACCATCGTCGAGAAGGCCGCCGAACTGGGGGCGGCGCGGGTGCAGCCGGTGCTGACCCGCCGGACCAACGCCGACCGGGCCAATGTCGACCGGCTGCAGGCCATCGCCATCGAGGCGGCCGAGCAGACCGGACGGATGGATCCGCCGCGCATTCTGGAACCGGTCAAGCTGGCGAAGCTGCTCGACGGCTGGGAGGCCGGGCGGCGGTTGATGTTCTGTGACGAGACCGGCGGGCCGCCCGTGCTTGAGGCGCTGTCGGGTCTGGAGGGCGGGCCGTGGGCGATTCTGATCGGTCCCGAGGGCGGGTTTGATCCGGAGGAAACGGCGCGGCTGCGGGCGATGCAGGAGGTGGCTCCGGTTTCCTTGGGCCCGCGAATCCTGAGGGCCGATACGGCGGCGATCAGCGCCATGACCCTGTGGCAGGCGGCGCTGGGCGACTGGCGGCAGTCTGGATAGTCGGGCCGGATCGTCGTGGTAGAGCCTGCGGGTTGGTCTAGTCCGGGACTTGAATTTCTCGATCGGCGGACAAGCTGTCCCCGCTCACGTCGACCGTCACGTGACCTTGCGAAGGTCGTGATTGTCTCCCACCTGCTTAACAGCGTAAAGATCGCCGCCGGTTGGGGAAGGGCCTCCCTCGCCATCGAACTGTTGAAGAGCCGGGGAGGCACAAGATGGCGCAGACGACGACGGATGACCGTCCGCTGACGTTCGAGGAAATCACCGCCTGGTTCTCCGACGGCTGCAAGCCGAAAGAGGCCTGGAGGGTCGGGGCGGAGCACGAGAAGTTCGGCTTCCGGCTCTCTGACCACAAGACCGTTCCCTATTCTGGCGAAGGCGGCATCGAGGCGATGCTGCGGGGCCTGATGCGGTTCGGCTGGACGCCGGTCGAGGAAGACCGCGCCGACGGCGGCAAGACCCTGATCGGGCTGGAGCGCAATGGCGCCAATGTCAGCCTTGAGCCAGGCGGTCAGTTCGAGCTTTCCGGCGCCCCGCTGGAGACCATGCACGACATCTGTTCGGAGACCGGCCAGCACCTCGAGGAAGTGAAGACCGTCGCCGATGAGCTGGGCTTGGGGTTCCTGGGGCTGGGCTTTCATCCGACGATCCGCCGCGATCAGGCGGAGATCATGCCCAAGGGCCGCTATGGCATCATGCGGCGCTACATGCCGCTGGTTGGCAGTCTCGGCCTCGACATGATGCTGCGCACCTGCACGGTGCAGGCCAATCTCGACTTCTCATCCGAAGCCGACATGGTGGCCAAGTTCCGCACCAGCCTGGCGCTGCAGCCGATCGCCACCGCCCTGTTCGCCAACAGCCCGTTCACCGAAGGCAAGCCGAACGGCTTTCTGTCGGCCCGGGCCAATGTCTGGACCGACACCGACCCGGATCGCACCGGCCTGTTGAATTTCGTCTTCGAGGACGGCTTCGGCTTCGAGACCTACGCCCGGTACGCGCTGAAGGTGCCGATGTATTTCGCCAAGCGGAACGGCCTCTATGTCGATCTGGCCGGGCAGTCGTTCGAGCAGTTCATCGAGGGAAAGCTGGACGTCCTGCCGGGTGACCGGGCGACGATGAAGGACTGGGCCGACCACACCACGACCATCTTCCCCGAGGTGCGGCTGAAATCCTATCTGGAGATGCGCGGCGCCGACGGCGGACCGTGGAGCCGGCTCTGTGCGCTGCCAGCCCTGTGGACGGGGATTTTCTACGACGACGCGGCCCTGGCGGCGGCCTGGGATCTCTGCAAGGACTGGACGCCGGAAGACCGCGAGGGGCTGCGCCGTGATGTACCGCGCCTTGGCCTCAAGGCGATGGTCGCCGGCCGCACGGTCCGGGACGTCGCTGTCGATATGGTGGCCATCGCCCGGCAGGGCCTGCGCAATCGCGAACGCCTGGATGGCGGCTTCATCGATGAGGCCATCTATCTGAGCGAACTGGAGCAGATCGCCGAAAGCGGGATCACCCCCGCCGAGCGCCTGCTGGAAAAATACCACGGCGACTGGAACGGCGACATCGAGCGGATCTTCGAGGACTGCGCCTATTAGGCGGCGTCAGCCCTTCACATCGCGGGGGTCGCTGCTGTCGGCGTAGGGCGGATCATGCGGGGGGACGTGCGGCGCGGGCGCCGGCGGTTCGATCTCGATCTGAACATGCTGCGGGTAGAAGGCGATGTAGCCGGCGATCAGGCTGGCGCCCTCGATCGGCGTCTCATAGGACCAGGCCGCGTTCTCGACGATCTCGCCATCGCGGTAGATGGTGAAGTAGCTGGCGTCGCCCTTGAACGGGCAGCGGGTCGTGCGGTCGGTCGGTCGAAGCACGCCCATCTCGATGTCCGCACGCGGGAAATAGACGACGGGCGGATAGTCGCCTTCCTTAAGGACAAGCGCCGCCGCCGAATCGGCGATCTCGTGACCGGCGAACAGGGCGCGAACACGCCCGGCGGCCGAAAACTTGAGGCGGGGTTCGGTCATGATTTTGTTTCCCTCGTCAGCAATGCATCAACCCTAACGCCTGACTGCCCTTGACGCTCCCCGGAAGCATTTGCGGAACGCCGTGCGGCAAACCGTTGCTTGTGAAACCACCCGGCGCGTGATTTTCTCCCCCGAAATAGGGGTGGCCGGGCTGTAACAGCCGTTTCAGCCGGGCGCGTGTCACAAACAGGGTCTAGTTGATGAATTCCATTGTCGTTTTCCTGGGGCTCGTGGTCATGGTCGTGACCGGGCTGCCGGTCCTCCTGCAGCTGCGAAAGCATCCCAAGGGGCTCTTCATTCTGTTCTTTGCCGAGTTGTGGGAGCGGTTTTCCTACTACGGCATGCGCGGCATCCTGATCTTCTACCTGACCCAGCACTTCCTGTTTGATCGCAAATTCTCGACCGGCCTCTACGGCTCCTACACGTCGCTGGTCTATCTGCTGCCGCTGATCGGCGGCCTGCTGGCCGACCGGTTCCTCGGCACCCGCAAGGCCGTTGCGTTCGGCGCCCTGCTTCTGGTCGCCGGACACGGCATGATGGCCGTCGAGGGCAAGCCGGCTCAGGAAAACCTGATCTATCAGGGCGCTTCCTACGAGTTTGTCGTCGAAGGCCGTGGCGAACAACGCGTCGTCCAGCTCAAGGTCGGCGACAAGGCCTATAATTTCGGCGCCGGCGAAGACGGCGGCGTGGCCATCGAAGGCCTCCCGGCCGATGCGCCCCTGCCGTCTGTTCTGCCCAAGGGCAGCTTCACCCAGGAAGTGACCGAGCGCGATCCGACCTATGTGAACATCTTCTTCCTGGCGCTCTCGCTGATCATCATGGGCGTCGGCTTCCTGAAACCCAACATCTCCAGCATCGTCGGGCAGCTGTATCCGCAGGGCGACCCGCGCCGCGATCCGGGCTTCACCCTCTACTACTACGGCATCAACCTGGGCGCCTTCTGGGCCTCCATCCTGTGCGGCTATCTCGGCACCAACTACGGCTGGGGCTGGGGCTTTGGTCTGGCGGGCATCGGCATGCTGGCCGGTTACATTGTCTTCGTGCTCGGCAAGCCGCTGCTTGAGGGCCATGGCGAACCGCCGGTTCCGGAAGAGCTCAAGAAGCGGCTGTTCGGTCCGCTCAATCTTGAGGGCGCGATCTATCTGGGCGGCATTCTCGGCGTCGGCATCGTCTGGATGATGGTCCAGTACAACAGCGTCGTCGCCGGCATTCTGGGCATCAGCACCGTGCTGTCGCTGGCCTATATTGCCTTCTTCATGGTCACCCAGTGCTCTCCGACCGAACGCAAGCGCATGGGCCTGGCCCTCGTGCTGATCCTTGGCGCGGTGGTCTTCTTCACCCTCTTCGAACAGGCCGGCACCTCGCTCAACCTGTTCGCCAGCAGCAACGTCGATCTGTCGCTGATCAGCAGCCCGATCACCGTCGATCTCTTCGGCAAGACCTTCTTCTTCGGCACCCGCGACATGTTCATGGCGCCGGGGGTTCCAGCCAACGTGATCTGGATCGACATGGGCATCACCGCCGCCCAGACCCAGTCGTTCAACGCCGCCTTCATCCTGATCTTCGCACCGATGTTCGCGGCCCTGTGGCTGTGGCTGGGCAAGCACAATCGCGACCCCAACCCGGTGATGAAGTTCGGTCTCGGCATCATCCAGGTCGGCCTCGGCTTCCTGGTCGTGGTCTGGGCCGGCGGCATGGTCGACTCGGCCTACCGCATGCCGCTGATCATCCTTGGCGTCCTCTACCTCCTGCACACCACCGGTGAGCTGTTCCTGTCGCCGGTCGGTCTGTCGGAAATCACCAAGCTGTCGGTGCCCAAGCTGCTGTCGTTCATGATGGCGGTGTGGTTCCTGTCCAGCTCGATCGCCCAGTTGATCGGCGGTTGGATCGCCGGCCTGATCGAGACCGAAACGGTCGGCGGTCAGGTCCTGGACCCGCAGGGCGCGCTCAACGCCTCGCTGGACGTCTTCGGCAAGCTCGGCTGGTCCGGTGTCGGCATCGGCGTGCTGTTCATCCTGGTCAGCTTCTTGATCAAGCACTGGGGCAATGGCGTGAACGATCTGATGAACACCCCGGCGGCGGTGGTCGATATGGATCGTCAGGCGGGTCCGGATCGTCGTCCCGACGAGGCCTGATCGCCTTACAGACCCTAAATGACGAAGGGCCCCGGAGTGATCCGGGGCCCTTTTTCATTGCGCGGTGACCGAGCCGATCAGAAGGTCTTGCGGATCCGCATGTAGAAGAAGGACGGATAGTCCAGCGGCCGGCTCTCGGCGTAGTAGACGCTGCCGGTGTCACGGGGGGCGTCGTAGAGGCTGCGCGTCCGGGTCACGTCGCGGCCGAGCAGGTTGTGGGCCTCAAAGCGGAGGGACAGGTCAGGCTTGATCTTCCACTCGGCATAGGCGGTGACCCAGGTCTCGAGCTCGGTCTGATCGACACGATCGAAGCGATAGTAGCGCTCCCGGAAGCCGAGGAAGGCGTCGACGCCCCATTGCAGGCGATACCGCGGCAGGTCCTGCGAGAAGCGTATCTCGCCCTCGAAGGGCTGCTGGCCGCTGATCCGCCGGGTCTCGCCGGTGGTCGGGTCGGTGACCTCGGACTGGTTCCATTGGGCGCTGGTGCGCAGCAGGCCGCCGGGAATGCCGATATTGGCCAGCGGCAGGTTCACCGCGATTTCCACGGAGTCGCTGGTTCCCTCGCCGATGTTGCCCGGGGCGTCGAAGTTGCAGTCGAGGGAGGTGGTGTCGGGGACGCCGGCCACCAGCGGACAGCTGGCGATATCCAGCACCCGTATGCGATCGGTGGCGTCGGTGATGTCCTCGTGGGTCAAGGTCAGGGTGACGGCGCCCGTCTTCCAGAACTTCCGCTCATAGGCCAGCTCGACCACGGTGGTCTTGTCAGGTTCGAGATCGGCGCCCCCCGCCGTCACCGTGCCGCCGGTTGAGAAGGCGATGCTGGAGGCGAAGTCGCGGAAATTCAGCTGTCCGATCTCGCGTTCGATCCTGACGCGGATCTGATCGTTGTCGGTGGGAGTCCATGTGCCGATCAGGCGAGGCTTGGGATAGGTGAAGGACTTGGAGAGGTTGGTGTCGCCGCTCTGGGAAATGGTCGAGATCTCGACCTTGAGCCCGGCCTCAATGGCGAGTTTCGGGCCCGGCCGCCAGTTGGCGGTGATGAAGGTCTCGCCGCGCTCTTCCTCGACGCGGACATTGGCTGAAGGCAGGACGACCGCCACGCCATTCTCCGTGTAGTCGGCCGCCGTCTCCAGATAGTTGAAGGCCACCTCGCCGCCGCCCTCGAAGATCAGGGAGGGGGAGTAGCTGTAGCGAAGGGTCGCGCGGCCGATGCTTTCGCCGGAGCTTGAATCCTCGGCATAGACGCCGGTGTCCGCGCCATCATCAAACCGGGAGCTGAAGGTGGTGTCCCTCAGGGTCTGCAGGGCGGTGAGTTCGACCTTGGCCTTGCCGAAAGTCCGCTCCCAGCTGCCGCCCAGTTCCGAATCGGTCTGTTCGTTGTGGTCTAGAACCTGGAGCAACCGGGTGGTCCGGGGATCGTCGAAGGTGTTCAGGGACCACTGGTAGTCGTCGGGGTGGTATCGCGCGTTCACCGCCATCCGTCCGCCGGCCAGGGGGCTCTTCCATCCGGCCTTGAGGTCGAAACCGCGACCGGTTCCGGTCTCGTCCCATGCGGTCCGGGTGACGACGCCGGCCACGGTCTCGCCGCGCTGGACGCCCTCGCCGGCGCCGTCGTCGATGCCGACGTAGAAGAGATTTGACCACTCGAACGTGCCGCTGCCGACAGGCGTCGATCCCTCGAAGCGCATGGCCGGGGAGGATCGGCCGTCCTGGTGCCAGGCGCTGGCCACGGCGATCAGGGCCTGGCCGCCGGCATTTTTCTTCAGGATGACATTGGCGATCACCGTCTTGCCCTGCATGTCGATGCCGGGCGCCCCGCCGCGGATCAGGTCAATGCGTTCGACCTGGCCCGCCTGGATCCGGCGCAGGGAATCTTCCAGCCCCTCGCTCTTGCTGGCCGGGCGCTGGCCGTCGATCAGGACGTTGCCGGCGGCGCCGCCATAGCCGCGCACCCGGTCCCCGCCGTCAAAGGCGAAACCGGGAATCCGGGCGATCATATCCATGGCCGAATTGGGCTGGGACTGGGCGAAAAAGCCGGCGGGATAGGCAGTGACGCCCTGATTGGCTTCGGGGGTCGAGGCTCCGGCCATCACCGTCGGCGCGGCCTGCTGGCTGATGGTCAGAACAGGGACGGGCGCCGCGGTGGCGATGACCTCCGGAGAGGCGGCGGCCATGAGGGCAAGGATCGGGCTCATCTATCAGGTCTCCCCCTTAGGAGCCCCCCGGCCCTTCGGTGAGCGCAAACTGCCCGTGTCAAAACATTGCGGCACGTTACAAGCGTGAAATGTAGATTAAACTTGTGAAATGTTACCGGCGATCAGGTGGCGGGGCGCGCGGCTGCCCGAGCCGAGGCCGAGATTCCCCCGGCGCCCCTTGTGCTGACGCAAACCAGCGAGGGCTGTCTCCGTCGATACGGGGGCGTCTCTTTCAAAGGGAGCGGACGGCCTGTCCTTCAGGACAGACCGTCCAGCATGATCAGACCGCCGTCCCGCCGACCGTCAGGCCGGTGATCTTCAGGCTGGGTTGGCCGACGCCGACCGGGACGCCCTGGCCGGCCTTGCCGCAGACGCCGATGCCGGGGTCGAGGGCGAAGTCGTTGCCGATCATGGTCACCCGGGTCAGGGCGCTGGGGCCGTCGCCGATCAGGGTCGCGCCCTTGACCGGATGGGTGATCCTGCCGTCCTCGATCAGATAGGCTTCCGTGCACTGGAAGACGAACTTGCCGTTGGTGATGTCGACCTGTCCGCCGCCAAGGCTGGCGCAGTAGAGGCCGCGCTTTGTCGAGGCGATCATCTCATCAAGGGTGTGGTCGCCGCCCAGCATCACGGTGTTGGTCATCCGGGGCATCGGCATGTGGGCGTAGGACTGCCGGCGGGCGTTTCCGGTGGCGGCAAGGCCCATCAGCCGGGCGCTCTGGCGATCATGCATATAGCCGGTGAGGATGCCGTCCTCGATCAGCACGGTGCGTTCCGTGGGCGTGCCTTCGTCATCGATGCTGAGCGAGCCGCGACGGCCCGGCAGGGTGCCGTCGTCGACGACGGTGACCCCTTTTGCGGCGACACGCTCGCCGACGCGGCCGGAAAAGGCGCTGATGCCCTTGCGATTGAAGTCGCCCTCAAGGCCGTGGCCCACGGCCTCGTGCAGCAGCACGCCGTTCCAGCCGGGGCCGAGCACCACGTCCATCTCGCCGGCCGGGCAGTCGACAGCTTCCAGATTGACCAGCGCCTGACGCAGGGCCTCGTCGACCTGACCCTGCCAGCTTTCCGGCGTGATCCAGGCGTCGAAGCCGGCGCGGCCGCCGGCGCCGCTGGTGCCGGTCTCGCGGCGACCGTCACGCTCGACGGTGACCTGGACATTGACCCGGCTGAGCGGGCGCACGTCGCGGACCAGGCGGCCATCGGCGCGCAGGATCTCGACGATCCGGCGCTCGCCGGCCATCGAGGCGGTGACCTGGACGATGCGGGAATCGCGGGCCCGGGCGAAGGCGTCGATCTCCTGAAGCAGGGCGACCTTTTCCGAGAAGCCGGGCGAGGCGACGGGATTGTCTTCGCCATAGAGGCGGATGTTGGTGGAGCGGGGCCCGTCGGCGGCGACGCCGCTGTAGCCGCGCTTGGCCAGCCGGGCTGAGTCGGCGGCCCGCCCGAAGGCGGCCTCGCTGATTTCCGAAGCGTGGGCATAGCCCGCCGTCTCTCCGGCCACGACCCGGAGGCCGAAACCCTCGCCGGAGTCGTAGGTGGCGGTCTTCAGGCGACCGTCGTCGAAGACGAAGGCCTCGCTCTCGCTGTGTTCGAGGAACAGCTCGCCGTCATCGGCGCCGGCGAGGGCGTCGCCAAGGATGGTGCGGGCGCGGTCGGTATCGACCCCGGCGGCGTCGAGGAGGGAGGGGGCGAGGGAAGGGAGGCTCATGATCCCAAGGTAGGGATGAACCGCCCCTCCGTCATCCCCCGACGGCGGGCAATTGCGTCGCCGGGGAATGACGTCTCCGGAGATCAGTCGTTGATGATCAGGTCGCCCGAGCCGGCGACATCGCTGCTCAGGCTGGGCGGGCGCCGTCTCAGGGTCACATCGCCGCTGCCGGCGATCGAGACCTGGGCGGCGTCGACCGGATCAATTTCGGCAGCGCCGCTGCCGGCGATGGCGACGTCGGCCTTGCCGGCCGTCAGGCCGGAGAAGTCCGCCTCGCCCGAGCCCGAGATCTTCACCGTCAGGTCCGCTGTCTTGCCGGCGCCCCTGACATCGCCGCTGCCGTTGATGCGCATGGCCAGATCAGGCTGGTCGTAGTCCCTGATGTCGAGATCAGCGGACCCGTTGATGGTGAAGCTGCGAACAGCCGGGGCCGTGATCCTGATGCGCAGGGTTCCGCGATGCCCCATCGACATGGAGAAGTCATCGTCCCCGTCGAGGGATTTCAGCGACAGCCGGCCGTCAGTGATCGTCACCCGGTCGACCAGGCGTTTGGGGCCGGTGACGATGATCGAGGCCTCAGGCGCCTGGGTGAAGCTGACGTCGGCGGACAGGTCCACGGTGATGGCGTCGCCGCCGGACCAGGCCAGGGTCCGCTCGGCGCGTTCCCGGCCCTCGGACTGTCCGCCGCGACGGACGATGTGCCGATGACCGTGATCGTAGTCGCGGGAGCCGAATTCGAAGTCCCCGTCCACGATGGACTGGACCCCGCCGAGGGCGACGAAGCCGCCGATGCTGAGCATGCAGACGATGAGGCTGGTGGCGGCGATCGTCAGAAGAATGCGGATCATGATGTGTCCCCCTCAGCCTTGCGCTTCGATGGCGGGCTTGAGCAGCCGGAAGTGAAGTCGTCCGTACCAGACGATGGCGTTGATCAGCCCGACCGAGATCAGGGTCAGGATGGCGCCGGCGAAGGTCGCGCCGGAGACCATGCCGATGCCGGCGATGACGGCCAGCCACGGGTTGGTCAGGTCGCTGATGAAGGGGCCCGCCACCATCAGGACGCCGCCGCCGAAGAAGACGGCGATCAGGGCTATGTAGAGGCTGAAGATGACGCTCAGGACGCTCATCAGCAGCGGCAGCAGGATGATCAGATCCAGGGCGCCCAGGCCGATCAGGCCGGCGATGGCGCCGGCCGCGTTGGACGGGCTCTTGTTGGCTTCCCAACGCTTGAGGCCGCTCTCGGTCTTCAGTTCGCGGGCCAGCCGTTCCGGGTCGCCAAGGGCGGCGGCGGCTTCTTCCTCGCTGCGACCGGCCGCCAGGGCCTCGTCGAAGTGGGCGTTATAGTCGGCGACAGCCTCGGCCTGACTTTCCGGGCTGAGCCCGTTCAGTCCCCGGCGCAACTTCGCCATAAACTCTTCTCTGGTCATTCCCCAGCTCCCAGGATGGTGTTGACGGCGGTTGTGAAGGCGGCCCAGTCGGTGCGCTGTTGCGCATATGAAGCCCGGCCCGCGTCAGTCAGGCGGTAGTATTTGCGGGGCGGCCCGGCGGGTGATTCGACGAGATAGGTCTCGACCAGCCCATCCCCCTGCAGCCGCCGCATCAGGGGATAGATGGTGCCTTCCCCCATATCGATCCCCGCCGAGAGGCGGCTGGCGATGTCGTAGGCGTAGCCGTCGCCCCGCGACAGAAGGGCCAGGACGCAAAGCGCCAGCACCCCCTTTTTCAGCTGTGTTTCTATGACTTCAGGCACGACAGGTTCCGTCCTCTGTGATGCACCCTTGTATCGCATGGTAGTGGTTGATGCAAGGTACCTGTTTATGCACCCTACAATTTTTCCCGGCCTGTCCCGTCGATTGGCGTCGTGGAGGCGCGGCGAAGGCTGTCCGGGCGCTTGGCAAACGAAAGACCAGCGCGTATGCACGCGGCGAATAGAGGCGACTGGATGGGTGCGACATCTGGCGCTCGGGCTGCGGGCTGGGTTATCGGCTATCCCGCTCTAATTGGACTGCTGACAAAGCGGTCGAAACGGACATGAGGCGTATGAAAGCGAAGGGTATGGGGATGCGCTGGCTTGCGATGGCCTTTGCGGCCGGGCTGTCCACCGCAATGACGGCGGCGCCTGCGCTGGCCGAAAACATGGGACAGCCGACAGACGGCGCTCTGGGGCTTCAACCGGCGGCCTCGCCGCTGAAGGTCCATGCGATCTTCTTCCACGATGCGATTCTGCTGCCGATCATCACGGTCATCAGCCTGTTCGTTCTGGCCCTGCTGATCTGGTGCGTGGTGCGCTTCAACAAGAAGTCCAACCCGGTGCCGGCGAAGTTCAGCCACAACACCGTCATCGAGATCGTCTGGACCCTGTTGCCGGTCCTGATCCTGATGTTCATCGCCATCTTCTCTTTCCGGCTGCTGTTTGCGTACCACGACACGCCCAAAGTCGATCTGACGGTCAAGGCGACCGGCTACCAGTGGTATTGGGGCTACGAGTATCCGGATCAGGAGATCGGCGAGATCACCTCGACCATGATGTCCGCCGAGGACGTCAAGGCCGGCGGCATGCCCGACAGCCTCTACCGCCTGAAGGCCAGCGAGCCGCTGGTCGTGCCGGTCAACAAGGTTGTCCGCGTCCAGGTCACCGCCGTCGACGTCATCCACGCCTTCGCGCTTCCGGCCTTCGGTCTGAAGACCGACGCTGTCCCGGGTCGCCTGAACGAAACCTGGTTCAAGGCCGATCGGATTGGCACCTTCTACGGACAGTGCTCCGAGCTCTGCGGTGTCGATCACGCCTTCATGCCGATCGAGATCAAGGTCGTCAGCCAGGCCGATTTCGACGCCTGGGTGGCCGCCAAGAAGGGCCCGCCCGCTCCGACTGTCGCTGCCGCGCCTGCGGTTGAGGCAACTCCGACCACGGCTCCCGCCGCGCCCGCCGGCGCGCCGGCCGCCAATCTCTGATACGCAGGTTAGGTAAAGACCGATGGCATACGCCGCAGCCGCGCACGACGACGCCGAACACAAGCCCGGGTTCTTCACCCGCTGGTTCTTCTCGACGAACCACAAGGATATCGGCACCCTCTACATTATCTTCGCCATCATGGCGGGCCTGGTGGGCGGCGCCCTTTCCGGCCTGATCCGCTGGGAGCTGGCGACGCCCGGCATCCAGATCTTCACTGAAGGGTCCTCGGTCAGCCTGCTGGGCCTGATCGAACAGTCCAAGCATGGCTACAACGCGGTGGTCACCGCCCACGCCCTGATCATGATCTTCTTCATGGTCATGCCGGCGATGATCGGCGGCTTCGGCAACTGGTTCGTTCCGATCATGATCGGCGCGCCGGACATGGCCTTCCCGCGGATGAACAACATCTCCTTCTGGCTGCTGGTGGCGGCCTGGATCCTGTTGATCATGTCGATGTTCTCGGACGGCGGTCCCGGACGCGGCTTCGGCGGCGGCTGGACCATCTATCCGCCGCTCTCGACCATGGGTCACACCGGACCGGCGATGGACCTGGCGATCTTCGCCCTCCACCTGGCCGGCGCCAGCTCGATCCTGGGCGCCATCAACTTCATCACCACCATCTTCAACATGCGCGCGCCGGGGATGACCATCCACCGCATGCCGCTGTTCGTCTGGTCGGTGCTGATCACCGCCTTCCTGCTGCTGCTGTCGCTGCCCGTCCTGGCCGGCGCCATCACCATGCTGCTGACCGACCGCAACTTCGGAACCCACTTCTTCGATCCCGCCAACGGCGGCGACCCGGTGATGTTCCAGCACCTGTTCTGGTTCTTCGGTCACCCTGAAGTCTACATCCTGATCCTGCCCGGGTTCGGCATGATCAGCCATATCGTCTCGACCTTCTCCAAGAAGCCCGTGTTCGGCTATCTCGCCATGGCCTACGCCATGGTCGCCATCGGCTTCGTCGGCTTCCTGGTCTGGGCTCACCACATGTACACCGTGGGCATGGGCATCAATCTGCGGGCCTACTTCGTGGCCGCGACGATGGTCATCGCCGTTCCGACCGGCGTGAAGATCTTCAGCTGGATCGCGACGATGTGGGGCGGGTCGATCGACTTCAAGACGCCGATGCTCTGGGCGATCGGCTTCATCTTCCTGTTCACCGTGGGCGGCGTCACCGGCGTGGTTCTGGCCAACGCCGGCATCGACTACAGCCTGCACGACACCTACTACGTCGTGGCCCACTTCCACTACGTGCTCAGCCTCGGGGCGGTGTTCGCGATCTTCGCGGGCTTCTACTACTGGTTCGAGAAGATGTGGGGCGTGAAGTACAACGAGTTCCTCGGCGCGGCCCACTTCTGGATCATGTTCGTCGGGGTCAACATCGTCTTCTTCCCGCAACACTTCCTCGGCCTGCAGGGCATGCCCCGCCGCTACGTCGACTACCCCACCGGCTTCTCCTACTGGAACGAGGTCTCCTCGATCGGTTACGTCATCACCATGGTCGGCGTCGCCGTCTTCCTGCTGGTGCTGATCGAAGCCGCCGTGCGCCGCCGCAAGGCCGAAGCCAATCCCTGGGGTGAAGGCGCGACGACGCTGGAGTGGACCCTGTCCTCGCCGCCGCCGTTCCACCAGTTCAACGAGCCCCCGGTGATCTCCGAAGATCACCACTAGGACCCAGGCCCGCCGCGTTCCTTACCGAGCGCGGCGGCGCCCTTTTGATTAAGGTTGGATCGCCGTCCCGGCGGCGATGACGTCATGTCCAAATCAACGCCCGCTCCAGACCCCGCGCAGGAGATCGCCGTTACGGCGCCTGCCGCCTGGACCGATTATCTGACGCTGCTGAAGCCGCGGGTCATGTCGCTGGTGGTGTTCACCGCCTTCGTCGGCCTGATCTGCGCCGGCGTGCCGATGAACCCGGTTCTGGCCATCGTGGCGGTGTTCTGTATCGCTGTCGGAGCCGGCGCCAGCGCCGCCTTCAACATGTGGTACGACGCCGACATCGACAGCGTCATGAAGCGCACCCGCGGCCGTCCGGTGCCGGCGGGCAAGGTGCAGGGCGCCGACGCTCTCGGCCTTGGCATCGTGCTCAGCCTGCTGTCGGTGATGTTGCTGGCCATGACCACCAACTGGCTGGCGGCCGGCCTGCTGGCCTTCACCATCTTCTTCTACGCCGTCGTCTATACGATGTGGCTGAAGCGCTCGACGGCCCAGAACATCGTCATCGGTGGCCTCGCCGGCGCTCTGCCGCCGGCCATCGGCTGGGCGGCGGCGTCCGGGACCGCCCCGGCCAACGCCTGGCTGATGGTGCTGATCATCTTCCTCTGGACCCCGCCCCACTTCTGGGCCCTGTCGCTCTACACCTCCGAGGACTACGCCAAGGCCGGGGTGCCGATGATGCCGGTGGTCAAGGGCGCCAGGTCGACCCGTCTGCAGGTGCTGATCTATTCGCTGGTGCTGATCCCGGTCTGCATCCTGCCGGCCTTCACCGGACTTGGTCATATGCCCTATCTGGTGGTGTCGTCGTTGGGCGGCGCTGTCTTCCTGCTTCTGGCGTGGCGGCTGTTCCGCTCCGAAGCGGGCGAGGGGGCCGACCCCCGCAACGGTCAGCTCTATGACGTCAAGGCGGGGGCCAAGGACGCGCGCAATCTGTTCGCCTTCTCGATCCTGTATCTCTTCGCGATGTTCGCCACCCTGGCGGCCGAGCGCATGATGGGACTTGCCCAATGACCGCGCCGCGCAAACCCGCAGATCCCATTGTCGCCGGCGGTCCGTCGAAGCCCAGGACGCGCAAGCCGGCCGCGAAGAAGACCGCCGCCGCGCCGAAGGTCGAGCTGTCGGCGGCCCCCGCGCCCGTGGACGCCGCCCAGGCGGACCCGGCACAGACGACGATGCCGACGCCGCCTGTGCTGACCTCGGAACAACGCGCCGCGGCCCTGAAGGCCCAGCGCAAGCGCAATATCGCCATCGGCCTTGGGCTCGTCGGCTTCATCATCATCGTCTATCTGGTTACCGTGCTGAGAATGGGAGGAGCCATTGCCAATCGCCCCCTCTGACCCGGACAAGGGCAACCTGGGCCGCAAGAACCTCCGGGTCGCGGTGATCTGTGCGGTCGCGCTGGCCGGTATGGTCGGCGCCGCCTACGCCTCCGTGCCCCTGTACCGGGCCTTCTGCCAGATCACCGGCTTTGACGGCACCGTCCGCAAGGCCGAGGTCGCGCCGAGCAAGGTGCTGGACCGCAAACTGCTGATTCGCTTCGATGCCAACGTCCGCGACATGCCGTGGAGCTTCAAGCCGAGCCAGACGACCCAGGAGGTCAAGATCGGCGCGACCGGCCTTGCCTTCTACAAGGTGACGAACAACGGCAAGACTCCGATTACCGGGCGCGCCAGCTACAACGTCGTGCCAGAGCAGGCCGGCCCCTATTTCCAGAAGCTGGAATGCTTCTGTTTCAGCGACCAGACCATCCAGCCGGGTCAGACGGTCGAGTTCCCCGTGGTCTATTTTGTGGATCCGGAGTTCGCGACCGATTTCGAGACGAAGGGAAAGACCGAGGTTACCCTCAGCTACACCTTCTTCCCGGTCGAATCCCAACAGGCCAGCGCCTCTGCGACCACCTCGCCTCTTGGCGGGAAGGCCAAGGCGGGGCTATAGCGAAACCCATCGGCGTCAAGGGCGGCGCCGAGTCTAGAAGATCAAGAAGGGCAGGGCTCTACAGACATGGCTCACGGCGCCGTCAAGCACGACTATCACCTGGTCAATCCCAGCCCCTGGCCTCTGGTCGGGTCCATCGCCGGCGTCATCCTGACGGTCGGCATGGTCATCTGGATGAAGGGCCTGTTCGGCATCGAGAAGGGCACCCCCTGGGTCGCCGTCGCCGGCTTCGCCCTGGTGCTCTACACCATGCTCGGCTGGTGGATGGACGTGACAAAGGAAGCTAACGCCGGCGATCATACGCCGGTCGTGGCGATCGGCCTGCGCTATGGCATGATCCTGTTCATCGCTTCGGAAGTGATGTTCTTCGTCGCCTGGTTCTGGATCTTCTTCGAGCAGTCGCTGTTCTGGGAGCACCGCACCCTGACCCCGGCGATCGGCAATTTTGAAGGCGTGGCTGAAGCCTGGAAGCAGTGGCCGCCGAAGGGCGTTGAGCTGGTCCCGGCCTTCCACCTGCCGCTGGTCAATACCCTGACCCTGCTGCTCTCGGGCACCACCGTGACCTGGGCTCACCATGCGCTGCAACAGGGCGATCGTCGCTCGGCCAAGATCGGCCTTGCTCTGACCGTCGCGCTCGGCATGCTGTTCACCGCGATCCAGGCCTACGAGTACCAGCACATTCTCCATGAGAAGCTGTTCTACTCGGAAGAAGCCGCCAATTCGGGCCTCTATGGTTCGTCCTTCTTCATGGCGACCGGCTTCCACGGCTTCCACGTTCTGGTCGGCACCATCTTCCTGGCCATCTGTCTGCTCCGCCTGATGGGCAAGGGCTTCACACCCAAGCAGCACTTCGGCTTCGAAGCCGCCGCCTGGTACTGGCACTTCGTCGACGTGGTGTGGCTCTTCCTGTTCGCCTTCATCTACGTCGTCTTCGGAACGATGTAGGCCCGCGCGTGCAGCAAAAGCGGACCCCGGTTTTGCGCCTGCACGCGCGCCTACGTTTCCTACCGGGTGACGCAACCCGGGCAGAGAACCGCTTCGCACTTCGCCTGGAGGCGTGAGCATGCCTAATCCCTACCTTTCGGGGGCGGCTGGCCGCTGCCCCCGGTGCGGCGAGGGCTCCCTGTTCGATGGCTTCCTGAAGGTCGCGCCCGCATGTGAATCCTGCGGCGCGACCTTTGTGCAATCGGACAGCGGCGACGGCCCCGCGGTGTTCATCATCCTGATCGCCGGCTTTCTGCTGGCCTTCGGCGCGCTGTTTCACATGATCGCCTTCAACCCGCCGATCTGGCTGTTGCTGGTGATCTGGATGCCGCTGACCGTGATCGTCTGTCTTGGACTGTTGCGGCCGATGAAGGGTCTGATGATCGCGGCTCAATACGCGAACAAGGCCAGTCAGGCCGGGCGGGATGATGTCGAGTCCTGACAAGACTGTTGCCAGCGATCGCAGGCGCGGCCTGCCGATCGGGCTGACCATCGCCACCGTGATAAGCTTGGCGATCCTGTGCACCCTCGGCGGCTGGCAGATGAAGCGACTGGCCTGGAAGACGGACTTGCTGGCCCGTATCGAGGCCAACCGGACGGCCCCGCCCGTGGCCTTCAAGGAAATCGAACGGCTGAAGGCCGCCGGCGAGCTGGTCGAATGGCGGCGTGTCGCCCTGACCTGCGCCCCGCCAACCGGCGGCGAGCGGCAGATCCTGATCTATGGCGTTACCGATGGCGCCATCGCCTGGAGGGCGGTCTCGCCCTGCCGACCCGAGGGCCAGCCGAGCGTAACGGTCGGGCTCGAGCGTGGGGTGATCAAGGCGCTGGTCGGTCAGACCGAGCCCGGCCCGGTGACCCTGCCGCCGCCCGGTCAGGTGGTGGGCATCGTGAGAAACTTTGAAACCGGCGGCATGGCGACGACGCCGGAGCATGTCGACACCGCCGACGGTCGGCGGGTCCGGTGGCTGCGGGATGCTGAAACCTTCGCGCTTCTGGCGACCAGGCAAGCTCCGGCCAATGACTTCTATGTCGCTGTCGAGACGGAGCAGCCAGCCGTTGACGGGTTGACGCCGACGCCGACGCCGCCGGACATTCCCAACCGCCACCTCGAATACGCCCTGACCTGGTTCGGCCTTGCCGGGGCCCTGATCGCCATCTATGGCGCCATGCTCTGGCGCAGGTTCAAGACGCAATGAAATACATCTCGACCCGGGCCGACGGGGCCCAGGCCAAGCCCATCGGTTTCCTCGATGCAGTCCTCGCCGGCCTGGCGCCGGACGGCGGCCTCTATGTGCCCGAGACCTGGCCGACCTTCACGCCTGACGAAATCGCCGCCTTTGCCGGCCGACCGTACGCCGAGGTCGCCGCGGCCGTGCTGGGCAAGTTCGCCGACGGCGAGATCCCCCAGGACGTCCTCGACGAGATGTGCGCCGAGGCCTATGCGACCTTTGCCCATTCGGCCACCTGCCCGGTCACTCAACTGGCCCCCGGTCTTTACATGGGCGAGCTGTTCCACGGCCCGACCCTGGCCTTCAAGGACGTGGCGATGCAGCTGCTGTCGCGGCTGTACGACTATATCCTGACCGCCAAGGGGCGCTCGCTGACCATCGTCTGCGCCACCAGCGGCGATACCGGCGGCGCGGCGGTCGAGGCCTTCCGGGGCCGATCCAACGTCCGCATCTGCGCCATGTTCCCTGAGGGCCGGATCAGCGACGTGCAGCGCCGCTTCATGACCACCGTCGAGGACGCCAACGTCTCCTGCCTGTCGATCCAGGGCAGTTTCGATGACTGCCAGGCCATTCTCAAGAGCATGTTCGCCGACGACCAGTTCGTTCACGCCGTCGATCTGTCAGCGGTCAACTCGATCAACTTCGCCCGCATCGCCGCCCAGGCCGTCTATTATTTCACCACGGCCGTGGCGCTTGGCGCCCCTCACCGCCCGGTGGCCTTTGCCGTGCCGACAGGCAACTTCGGCGACGCCTTCGCCGGCTATGTCGCCAGCCGCATGGGTCTGCCGATCGAGAAGATCCTGGTCGCCACCAACAGCAACGACATCATGGCCCGGGCCTTCGAGGACGGGCGGTATTCCCGCGGCAATGTCGCGGCGACCCAGAGCCCGGCCATGGACATCCAGGTCGCCTCCAACTTCGAGCGGCTTTATTTCGAATGCGTGCGCCGCGATGGGCTGGAGACGGGCCGGGCCTTCCGCGCCTTCTCCGAGACGGGCGTCATCGATATTCCGCCCGTCGCGCGACAGGCCATGAGAGACCTGTTCGGCGGGGCCTCGACAGGCGAGGACGACACCGCGCGGGCCATGCTGTCGACCTTGAACGAGACCGGCAAGCTGATTGATCCGCATACTGCCGTAGCGGTCTCGGCGGCCCGGCGGACGACGCTGGATCACGACACGACGCCGTTGATCGTGCTGTCCACGGCCCATCCGGCCAAGTTCCCCGAGGCGGTCAGCGCCGCGACCGGCGTCACCCCGACATTCCCGCGTGGCGACCGCGGCCTGGCGCAAAAGGCTGAACGGTTTGATCGTCTTCCCGCCGACGCCGGCGCGGTTATGGACTACGTTCGCAGTTTCGCGGCCCAGTGACGCCAACCATCCACACCCTCGGCAACGGCGTCCGCATTATCTGCGATCCGATGCCCGGTCTCGAGACCCTGGCCCTGTCGGTCGTCGCCGGGCGGGGGGCGGCCAGCGAGGATGTCGCCCGTTCCGGCTGGTCGCATCTGCTTGAGCACATGGTCTTCAAGGGGGCCGGGAAGCGGTCGGCGCGCGACATCGTCGAGGTCATCGAGTCCCAGGGCGGCAATATCAACGCCGCCACCGGCTATGAGCGGACCAGCTTTCAGGTCCGCGCGCTTGCCGGCGGCCTGCCCCTCGGCATGGAAGTCCTTGCCGATCTGGTCCTGCGGCCGACACTGGATGGCGAAGATCTGGCCAGGGAAAAAGGCGTGGTCGCCCAGGAGATCGCCGAGGCGGCCGATACGCCCGACGATCTGGTGTTTGAACTGGCTCAGGCCGCGGCCTTTGCGGGTCAACCACACGGTCGTCCGGTGCTGGGCACCGTCAAGAGCCTCAAGCCCGCCGATCCGGTGTCGCTGGAGGCGTGGCGGGCGGCCCTGTATGCGCCGGACCGCCTGGTGATCAGCGCGGCTGGCGCCGTGGATGAGGACGAACTGCTGGCGCTTGCGGAGGCGGCGTTCGGCGATCAGCCGCCGACCGAGGGCGCGGATGCTCCACAGGCGCCGGAGTTCCGGGCCGGTCACGCGGCCAAGACGCGGAAGCTGGAGCAGGCCCATCTGGTGCTTCTGTCGCCTGCTTTCGGAGCAAAAGACGACGACTACTTCGCCCTCCGGCTCTTCGTCGAGATGCTGGGCGGCGGCATGTCTTCACGGCTGTTCCAGGAAGCCCGCGAGAAGCTGGGTCTGGCCTATGCGGTCGACGCCTGGTCGGACACCTATGCCGATGCGGGCATGATGGGCATCTACGCGGGGTGCGCCGCGGCAGACGCCGCGCCTCTGGCCCGGGTCTGCGCCCGGGAAGTACTGGCCCTGACGCGGGGACCGGGTGACGCAGAGCTGGCCCGCGCCAAGGCGCAGTTGAAGGCTCACCTGTTCATGAGCCGGGAGCAGCCGCTGAACCGCGCGGAAACCTCGGCCGGACAGGCCCTGTTGTTTGGCCATCTCTATGCGCCCGGCGATATGGCCAGAGCCATCGATGCCATCAGCCCGGGCGATATCACCAGGGTTGGTCAGCGGCTGCTGTCGCCAGGACTGACGGCGGGATCGGTATTGGGTTCCCGCGGCGCGCTTGGCGCCGTCGACGCCTATCGAGACGCCCTGCTGGCCGGGTAGATCTGCCCCGATCCCGCCCCGGACGCCTTGACGAAGCGCGATTTCATCGCCCCATATCCCATCGATGGCCCTGATCGACTGGACCCCGCTGGACTCTGCCTTTCGCCTTGACGGAGGGACGGTCCGGCTGCGTCCGCCCAAGGCGTCAGACTTCAATGAATGGTCAGCGGTCCGCGCCGCCTCGCGGGCGTTTCTCCAGCCCTGGGAGCCTGTCTGGGCGCAGGATGACCTGACCCGCAGCGCCTACCGCCGCCGGCTGGATTCCTGGCGGCGCGACATGGATCAGGGGCTGACCTACCCCTTCTTTGTCTTCTCGCAACAGGACGGGACCATGACCGGCGGCATCACCCTGTCCAATGTTCGCCGGGGCGTCGCCCAGACCGCGACCGTCGGCTACTGGAGCAGTGTGCATATGGCCAGGCGGGGACACACCCTGGCGGCGGTCCGGGCGGTGACGCGGTTTGCGTTTCGCACGCTGAGCCTGTCCCGACTGGAAGCGGCCTGCCTGCCAGCAAACCAGCCTTCAGCGCGCCTTTTGCTGAAGGCCGGGTTCGTGGAGGAGGGATTTGCCCACGCTTATCTGAAAATTAATGGCGAATGGCGAGATCATCGTCTGTTCGGTCTGACCTCCTCCGAGCGGAGTCAGGCCTGTCCAGACGACAGTGGGCAGGATCGCCCGCGGTAAGACGGCAGTTTGCCGCCGCCGCGAAGCAGCCTAGCCTTGTGGATGAACCGATCCACACAGGATTTGAGGGGTGCGCCGCATGGCGCTTGGGAACGCCGACCGCCGAGGCTGGGACGCTGCATTGACGCTGGAAGCGTTGGGGGCAGCGGGCGTTGCGCTTTGGACCTGGTCTCCCAAGGAAGACCGGCTGAAATTGACCGGGTCCGCACGGGCCCTTGGCCTTGGTCCACTCTCGCCGGAATGCTCCTCGGCCGCGCTTCGGGCGCTGGTTCTTCCTCAGGACAGGGTCCTCGCCGACGAGCTTCTCCGTGAGCAGGCGCCGCACAGCGAGATCGCCCTGCGCCTGCGTATGCGAGGCGGGGAGATCGGAGTCTGGCGAGGCGTCTGGCTGGAGGAAGGCGTGCGCGCCGCCGGCGTGGTCGCGCCGGAGACCGCGTTCGCCCCGTCCGAAACCGATTCCCTGACCGGGTTGTTGGACCGCAGGAGCTTTGTCGCCCGGGCGCGGGAGCGACTTCAGGCCCCTGGCGCCTACACTCTTGTGGTAGCGGATCTGGACCGGTTGCGGCGGCTGAACGAGGCCCTGGGTCATGAGCGGGCCGATCTGGTGCTGGCGGCGCTGGGCGCCCGTCTGACCGCCGCCTTCCCGCCTGAGTCGCTGATGGCCCGGGTCGGAGAGGATGAGTTCGCCGTTCTGGCGCCGGGGCTGATCGCCGCCGGGACCCGTCTGCGCGAGGCGCTGGAGCGGCCGTTGCGTGTTGCGGGCTTTGATATTCACCCGACCCTTGCGGTCGGCGCCGTGGAGGCGGAAGGCGGTGAGGCCGCGCCGGACGCCGCCGAACTTCTGAGGCGGGCTGAACTGGCTGTCGAGAGCGCCAAGGGCGCTGGACGAGGCGGCGGCGCCGCCTACGGTCGGGCCATGGAAAGCGATGGCCTGTCGCGTCTGGCGCTGGAGGCCGATCTGCGGGGCGCCCTGGGGCGTGGAGAGATCGGTCCCTTCTATCAGCCGGTCGTTCGACTCTCGACGGGCGAGCTCTCCGGGTTCGAGGCGCTCTGTCGCTGGCGCCACCCGCGCCGGGGCTTGCTGCCGCCGGATGAATTCCTGCCGCTGGCCGAAGAGATGGGCCTGATGGAGGAACTGGGTGAACAGATGCTGCGGGCCTCCGCCCGGCAACTCAGCGAATGGCAGATCAAGCATCCGCCCGCCTGGCAACTGACCGTCAGCGTCAATCTGTCGACCGGCGAGATACACCGTCCTGACCTGGTCGAGGACGTCACCGGCCTGATCGCCAAATACAGGATCCGTCCCGGAGCCCTGAAGCTCGAGATCACCGAGAGCGACATCATGCGCGACCCGGAAGGGGCGGCGGAAGTGCTGAAAGCCCTGCGCGCCGGCGGCGCAGGCCTGGCGCTGGACGACTTCGGGACAGGGTTCTCGTCGCTCAGCTATCTGACGCGCCTGCCCTTCGACACCCTGAAGATCGACCGCTACTTCGTCCGCACCATGGGGGCCAATGCGGGGTCGTCGAAGATCGTCGAGTCGGTCATCAGGCTGGGTCAGGACCTCTCGCTGGAGGTTGTGGCCGAGGGCGTTGAAAACTCGATAATGGCCCAGCGGCTGATGGAGCTTGGCTGCGACTATGGTCAGGGCTTCGGCTATGCGCCGCCGCTGTCGCCCCAGGAGGCGGAAGTCTATCTCAACGAAAGCTATGTGGACGGCGTGGCCCCTGTCCGCCGTCAGGGCTAGCGTCAATGGCCGGCCGGCAGGGATGAACGGGCGGCCCACGATCCGGTCTGGGCGCTGGCGACGATCAGGCTCTGCCGGCTTGACCTGACAGGTGATCGGCGCTGATCCCCAGCCCAGCCAGGGCCAGCGACCACTTGTGCTCATGATCATCACCGAAAATCAGCTCCGGGCTGGCGTCGCCGACCAGCCAGATGTTCTGGCGGACTTCCTGCTCAAGCTGTCCGGCGGCCCATCCCGCATAGCCCAGCGCCAGCAGGGCTTTTCGCGGCGGGCCGTCTCCGGCAAGGGCGACAAGGACCTCGCGGGAGGTGGTCAGGGCCACGCCCTCGGCGACGGGCAGGGTGCCGGCAGGGCTTGAGTAGTCGTCCGTATGGAGGACAAAGCCGCGTTCACGCTCGACCGGCCCGCCCATCAGGACCGTATCGTCCCGGGAGACCTCGGGCGCCTCGACCCCCAGCTTGTCCAGCAGGTCCGGCATGGTCAGGCCATCGACGGGCCGGTTGAGGGTGATGCCCATGGCATGCTGGTCATCGTGCGCGCAGACATAGATGACCGCCCGCTCGAAGCGTTCATCATCGATGCCGGGCATGGCGATCAGCAGGCGGCCAGCCAGAAACTCGGATTCCGGGGAGGTGTCCATGGGTGCAACATCGTCTCCGAAGGCGGCTCTTTCAAGTCTCACGGGTTGGCGCGGAACCCTTGGAGCCCTATTTGGCTTACCTACGCCCAAGCCTGGGACAGGGAGAGATCAAATGACCATCAAAGTCGGCGACAAGCTACCGGACGCCACCTTCATGACCAGCGGCGCCGAAGGCCCGCGCCCGATCACCAGTGAAGAGCTGTTCAAGGGCAAGACCGTCGCCCTGTTCGCCGTTCCCGGCGCCTTCACCCCGACCTGCTCGGCCAAGCACGTTCCCGGCTTCAAGGAACATGCCGGCGAGTTCCGCGCCAAGGGCGTCGACACCATCGCTTGCGTCTCGGTCAACGACGTCTTCGTGATGAAGGCCTGGGGCGCCGATCAGGGCGTCGGCGACGACATCATCATGCTGGCCGACGGCAATGGCGATTTCACCAAGGCCATCGGTCTTGAAATGGACGGCAGCAAGTTTGGCATGGGCAGCCGCAGCCAGCGCTATTCCATGGTCGTCAAGGACGGCGTGGTCGAGACGCTGAACGTGGAACAGGGCGGCGAGTTCAAGGTCAGCGCCGCTGACTACATGCTGGCCCAGATCTAGTCAGAAGCGGATCGCAAGATCGCGGCGAGGGCGGGACCTGGGTCCTCCCTCGCCGCTTTGCGTTCAGGGTCAGGCCTCGAACGCTTCGAGCGGCCCGGCGCCCTGGGTGACGGCGGCGACCTTGCCGGGCGCCAGCGCCAGAACCTGACCTGCGAACAGACTCGCCAGCGGCGCCATCCGCTCGTCCAGTTCGGCCTGGCGAACGAGCATCCAGCCGCCGACGACATCGCCGCACAGCCCGAGATAGGCTGTCGCGCCCGCAAGAGCGTCCGGCGTACCGCGTCTTTCGGCCAGCCATGCGCCGGCGGTTTCCATGGCGTCGACCGCCGGACCAAGCCTCTCACCGATGGCGGCGAGGTCGCCGTCCAGGCCGCTGATGGTCAGGCGCATGTCGGCGATCAGCTCGCTGAGGGCCTTGCCGCCGGCCAGGGTGATTTTGCGGCCGATCAGATCGATGGCCTGGATGCCGTTGGTGCCCTCGTAGATTGGCAGGATCCGGCTGTCCCGGTAGTGCTGGGCGGCGCCGGTTTCCTCGACAAAGCCCATGCCGCCGTGAACCTGTAGCGCTTCTGAAGCCGCCCAGACGCCCATGTCGGTGGACCAGCCCTTGGCGATGGGGGTTAGCAGTTCTTCCCGCAGCTTTGCGTCGGCGTCACCGTGGTGGGCCAGGTCTGCTGCAACCGCGGTGGCGAGACAGATGCCGCGTGCGGCCGCGATCTTCGCCTTGATCAGCATCAGGGTGCGACGAACGTCGGGCAGGTCCCACAGCGGCGCCGGGCTTTCCCCCGTCCAGGCTGACCGGCTCTGCCGACGTTCATGTGAGAACGCCAGGGCCTGCTGATAGGCGCGTTCGGCGATGGCGACGCCCTGGGTTCCGACCTGGAGGCGCGCGGCGTTCATCATCGTGAACATGTGGGCCAGACCCTGACCCTCGACCCCGACCAGTTCCGCCCGCGCGCCTTCGAAAGACATGACGCAGGTGGGAGAGGCGTGGATGCCCAGCTTGTGTTCGATTCCGGCCGGCCGCACGTCGTTGGCCACGCCCGGCTTTCCGTCGCTGTCCAACAGGCGCTTCGGCGCGAGGAAGAGCGAGATGCCCTTGACCCCGGCGGGGGCGTTCGGCGTCCGGGCGAGGACAAGGTGGATGATATTGTCGGCAGCGTCGTGGTCGCCCCAGGTGATGTAGATTTTCTGGCCTGTCAGTCGCCAGCCGCCCTCCCCATCGGGATCGGCGCGGGTGGTGATGGCCGCCAGATCCGAGCCGGCCTGGGGCTCGGTCAGGTTCATGGTGCCGGTCCATTCGCCGCTGATCATGGGGGGCAGGTAGAGGGCCTTCTGACGGTCCGAGCCGTGGGAGGCGATGGCCTCGATGGCCCCCTGGGTGAGGATCGGGCAGAGGCCGAAGGCCAGGCTGGCGGCGTTGAACATCTCGAAGACGGCGATCTCCAGCGCCTTGGGAAGGCCCTGTCCGCCAAACTCAGGGGCCGCCGAAAGGCTGTTCCAGCCCCCTTCGGCAAACTGACGCAGGGCTTCGGCGTACCCCGGGGCGGCAGTGACGACGCCATTGGCGTAGGTGGCGCCAGACTGGTCGCCCGACCAGTTCAAGGGCGCGATGACCTCGGCGGCGAAAGCGCCGGCGCCTTCAAGCACGGCCTGGACAGTGGCGGCGTCAGCTTCGGGAAAGGCGTTGGACAGCTTGTCGAACCCGGCGGCGCGGAGGGCCAGGGAGAGATCGCGCAGTGGCGGTTGATAGGTCATGGAAACGTCCTGATCGCAAAGCAGGCTCTAGCTATACCCGCATGGGTGACGATCAAGACGTGATGGGCTGTTCTTCGCAATGAGCGGGCCTATTGTCGGGTTTGTGACGCAGGCACGATGAGGAGTTGAAGATGGTCCGGATGGTTCTTGCGCTTTTCGCGGCGGCGGTCCTTTGCGGTCCTGCGGCGGCGGCGCCGTCGACCGACCCCTCGAAGATGCCGGCAGGCGCCTACGAACTCGAAAAGACCCATGCCTCCCTGATCGCCCGGGTCCAGCACATGGGCCTGACCAGCTATACCATGCGGTTCAATCGCTTTGACGCCGCCTACGACTGGGATCCGGCCGCGCCGGACAAGGCCCGGGTGACCGCGACGATCGACCTCAACAGCCTCGATACCGGCGACGCAAAAATCAGCGCCAAATTTGCAAAGGACTTCCTCGATGCGGATGAACATCCCGAGGCGAGGTTTGTCTCGACGGGCCTGACCCGTGACGGTGCGGTCGGAACCCTGACCGGGGACCTGACCTTTCGCGGTCAGACGCGGCCGGTGACCCTGCAGGTCGTCTACCGGGGCTATGATTCCGGCATTCTGGGCGCCCGCAGCGGATTTTCGGCGACGGGTCGCTTCAAACGCTCTGACTTCGGCTCGACCAATCTGTCGACCTTTGTCGCCGACGACATCGAATTGATCCTTGAGGTGGAGTTCACCCGCAAATGACGACAACGCCCCGGACAGTCGACCAGACGCGATACTCGATGGTGGCCATGGGCTTCCATTGGCTGATCGCCGGCCTGATCATCGCCAATGTTCTTCTGGCCTGGCAGGCCGAGGATCTGCAGGGCGCCGCCAAACTGCCGATCATGCAGTGGCACAAGACCCTGGGCATCTCGATCCTGGTCCTGAGTCTGGCGCGGCTGGTCTGGCGCTTCGTCAACAAGCCGCCGCCGCTCTCGCCGACCCTCAAGCCCTGGGAGCGGATCCTGGCCCAGACCATCCACTGGGCCTTCTATGTCGCGATGATCGGTATTCCGCTGACCGGCTGGATCATGGTGTCGGCGACGCCGCTGATCAAAGTCTATCCGATCCAAATGTTCGGCCTGTTCGACTGGCCGGCGATCGGTTTCCTCGGCGATCTGCCGCGGGACCAGATGAAGGCCACGCACGAGGTGTTCGAGACGGTCCACAAGCTGGCCGCCAAGGTGATGATCTATGGCCTCTTCCCGCTGCACATTCTGGGGGCGCTGAAGCACCAGTTCATCGACAAGGATGCGCAGTTTGCCCGGATGATCCCGTTTCTGAAGGAGAAGACCTGATGCGTCGGTTTCTGGCGGCTCTCGCCCTGCTTCTGTTGACCGCCTTGCCGGCCGCCGCCGCGCCGGCCCCGGTCTGGACGGTCGACAAGGGGGCGTCGAAGATCGCCTTCGCCTCCAGCTTCGGCGGAGAAGGTTTCAACGGCGGGTTCCGCAAATGGGATGCGGCCATCCGTTTCGACCCGGCCAATCTCGCCGGCTCCAGCGTCACCGCGATCATCGACATGACCTCAGGCTTCAGCGGCGATCCGGACCGGGACGCCTCCCTGCCCGGAACCGCCTGGTTCGCCGCGAAAGCCTACCCGAAGGCCGTTTTCAAGAGCACCAGTTTCAAGGCTCTGGGCGGAAACCGGTACGAGGCGAGGGGAACACTGACCCTGCGCGGCGTCAGCAAACCGTTGACCCTGCCCTTTACCCTCGTCATCACCGGCGATCAGGCGAAGATGAATGCGACGGTCGGGATCAGCCGGCTGGCCTTCGGCGTGGGACAGAACGAGTGGAAGACGACCGAGGTGGTGCCCGACAAGGTGACGGTGACGATCCAGCTGTCGGCACGCAGACAGAAATAGCCGCCGCCGTCGCGGCCTTGCGACGCGGCGAGCTGGTCACCTTTCCGACCGAGACGGTCTATGGCCTGGCCGCCGACGCCGCTGACCCGATGGCGGTCGGCCGGGTGTTCGAAGCCAAGGGACGGCCGCGCTTCAACCCTCTGATCGCCCATGTCGCCGATCTGGAGGCGGCGCAAGCCATCGCCCATCTGGACGAGCGGGCTCTGACCCTGGCGAGAGCCTTCTGGCCCGGCCCCCTGACGCTGGTGGCGCCCCTGAAGAATACGACCGCCGTCTGTGATCTGGCGCGGGCCGGGCTGGAGACGGTGGCCCTTCGGGTTCCCGGTCATCCGCTGGCCCGGGCCCTGCTGGCGCAGTTCGGACGGCCGGTGGTCGCGCCCTCGGCCAACCGTTCGGGACGGCCCAGTCCGACCACCTATGCCGATGCTGTCGAGGAAACCGGCGACAAGGCCGGGGCGGGTCTGGACGGCGGACCCTGCACCGTTGGCCTGGAGTCGACGGTGGTCGCGGTGCTGGATGGACCGGCGAGACTGCTTCGCCCCGGCGCGGTCACCCGGGCGCAGATCGAGGCGCTGATCGGGCCGCTTGCCGAAGCCGAGGCCGATGCGAAGCGTTCTCCGGGGCGGATGGCGCTGCACTATGCCCCTGACGCCCCTGTGCGGCTCAATGCGGCCGGGCCGGAAGCGGGCGAGGCCTATCTGGCCTTTGGTCCCTCCGATGACCAGGCCTTCAATCTGAGCCCGACGGGGAATCTGGCGGAGGCGGCCGCCAATCTCTTCGCCATGCTGCGCGCCGCCGATCGCACCCGGCCCAGCGCCATCGCCATTGCCCCGATCCCGCCGGAAGGTCTGGGGGAGGCGATCAATGACCGGCTTGTCCGTGCGGCGGGTCATATCGGCTGACGGCCCGACTTTTGCCGACTTACCGAAAGGCGTAGTCTTTCCGCCATGACCATCCCTGTTCCCGCCGATGTGCTGTCCCGCCTCAAGGCCGTCCTCGGCGAAGGAGGCTGGAGCCAGGACCCTGACCGACTGGCCCCCAAGCTGATCGAGTGGCGGGGACGATGGGAGGGGACGACGCCGCTGCTGGCCCTGCCGCGCAACACCGGCGAGGTCTCCGCCGTGGTCGGCATCTGCGCCGAGGCCGGTGTGGCCATTACCCCGCAAGGCGGCAATACGGGCCTGGTGTCCGGTCAGATCCCGCAAGGCGAGGTTCTGCTGTCGACCGAACGGATGAACGCCATCCGCGATATCGACGCCTTTGACGATGTGGTTGTCGCCGAGGCCGGCGCGACCCTGGCCGCGGTTCATGCGGCGGCGGCGGGGGTGAGGCGGCGCTTTCCCCTGGGGCTCGCTTCCGAAGGCTCGGCGACGGTCGGCGGGGTCGCCTCGACCAATGCCGGCGGCACCCAAGTGCTGCGGTTCGGCACAACGCGCAATCTGATCCTCGGTCTTGAGGCGGTGCTGCCCAACGGCGAGATCTGGAACGGTCTCAAGCGCCTGCGCAAGGACAACACCGGTTACGATCTCAAGCATCTGCTGATCGGGGCGGAGGGGACGTTGGGGGTGATCACCGCCGCCAGCCTGAAACTGTTTCCGCTTCCCGCCTCGACCGCCACGGCCATCTGCGGCCTGGCCAGCGCCCGGGACGCCATCGCCCTGCTGGCGCGGGCCAAGGAAGAGACCGGCGACGCCGTGGAGGCCTTCGAACTGATGGGCCGGGCGGGCGTTGGCTTCGCCCTGAAGAACATCCCGGGGCTCCGTGAGCCGCTTGAAGGGGTGTATCCCTGGTATGTGCTGATCGAGACCACCAGTGGCGAGCCCGGCCTTGCCGGAACCGCGCTGGAGCGGCTGCTGGCCCATGCGCTGGAAGACGGGCTGATCGCCGATGCGGCGGTGGCGCAAAGCGAGGTCCAGGCAAAGGCCTTCTGGGCGGTGCGGGAAAACCAGTCTGGCGGACAGAAGGCCGAGGGCGCGGCCTGGAAGCATGACATCTCGGTGCCGGTCTCGAAGATGGCCGACTTCATCGAGCGGGCGACGCCGATGGTCGAGACCTTTTCACCGGGCGTGCGGGTGGTGGCCTTCGGCCATGTCGGCGACGGCAACGTCCACTATGACGTTCTGAGACCGGAGGGCGGGTCGGACGAGGCGCACAATGCCCTGCGCGATGAAGGCTCACGCCGGGTGCATGATCTGGTCGCCGAACTTCAGGGTTCGATCTCGGCCGAACACGGCCTGGGCGCGGCCAAGACGGCGGACGCGCTCCGCTACAAGAGCCCGGTCGAGATCGCCGCCCTGCGCGCTGTCAGGGCGGCGCTCGATCCCGGCCGGATCATGAATCCCCGGGTTCTGTTCTAGGCAGATCAACCGGAGGCTTCCGCTGGGTCTGGCGTTTGCCGCCCGTCCGGCCTATTCCCCCGCCCATGTTGATGGTCATCTCTCCCGCCAAGGCGCTGGACTTCACGGCGCCGGGCGAAACCCTGCCCCTGACAACGCCCCGCCTGAAGGACGACATCGCCGAGCTGGCGAAGGCGACCCGAAAGCTGACGGCGCGGGACCTGCGCAAGATGATGCATCTGTCGGAAAAGCTGGCCGAGCTGAACCACGCCCGGTTTCAGGCCTTCGATCCCGAAAGCGACGACGGCCTGCAGGCGGCGGTCGCCTTCAACGGCGATGTCTATACCGGTCTCGGCGCCCGCAGCCTCGACAAGGCGGCGTTCAGTTGGGCGCAGGAGCATCTGCGGATTTTGTCGGGTCTTTATGGCGTCCTGCGTCCGGCGGACGCGATCCAGCCCTATCGGCTGGAAATGGGCACGCGGCTGAAAACAAAGCGCGGCAGGACGCTTTACGATTTCTGGGGTGAGAAGGTGTCGGAAGCCCTGAACGCCGACGGACAGGATCACAAAGACCCGACCCTGGTGAATCTGGCCAGTCAGGAATATTTCGGCGTGGTCGACGCCCGGGCCCTGAAGCTTCCGGTGGTCACCTGCCGGTTTCTTGAGGAAAAGGACGGCGAGCTTCGGCAGTTGAGCTTCTTCGCCAAAAGGGCGCGAGGCATGATGACGCGTTTCGCCATTGATCAGCGGATCGAGCAGGCGGCCGATCTCAAGGCGTTCGACACGGGCGGTTACGCCTTCAAGCGCGATCTCTCCAGCGAGGCCGACTGGGTCTTCGCCCGGCCTCAGCCGCCGCCGGTGGCCCAGACGCGCGGCCTCTCGTAATTCACAATATGATGAATTATAGCCGCTCGTTTCCGGCGGCGCGAAGGCCTATGTTGCGCTGCACAACAGAATGCGCGGAGCAGCACCATGAACTACGGTCTGAAGGGTCGGTCGGCGATCGTCACCGGGTCCACCAGCGGCATCGGCCATGCCCTCGCATCCGCGCTGGCGGAGCAGGGCGTCAATGTGGTGCTCAACGGACTGGGTGACGCCGGCGAAATCGAAAAGACCCGCGCCGCCCTGGAGGCCAGTTCAGGCGCGAAGGTGCGCTACCACGGCGCCGACATGACCAAGGGCGAAGAGATCGCCGAGATGGTGGCCTATGCCAAAAGCGAATTCGGCCAGCTCGACATCCTGATCAACAACGCCGGCATCCAGTTTGTCGCCCCGGTAGATGAGTTTCCGGTCGCCAAATGGGACCAGATCATCGCCATCAACCTGACCTCCAATTTCCACAGCATCCGCGCCGCCCTGCCGATCATGAAGGCGCAGAAGCATGGCCGGATCATCAATATCGCCTCGGCCCACGGCCTGGTCGCAAGCCCCTTCAAGTCCGCCTATGTCAGCGCCAAGCACGGGGTTCTGGGCCTGACCAAGACGGTGGCTCTTGAGATCGCCGAGGCCGGCATCACCTGCAACGCCATCTGCCCGGGCTATGTCCACACCCCGTTGGTCGACGGTCAGATCAAGGATACCGCCAAGGCTCGGGGGATGACCGAGGATCAGGTCGTTCGCGATGTCATTCTGGCGGCCCAGCCGAGCAAGCAGTTCATCACCTTCGAACAGTTGTGCGGCCTGATGCTCTATCTGGCCAGCGACGCCGGCGGCGGGGTGAACGGCGCGCACCTGTCCATCGACGGCGGCTGGACGGCTGGCTAGCCCGGTGGCCGTCAAGGGCATCAGCCTGGCCCTCCAGGGCGGCGGCTCCCACGGGGCCTTTCAGTGGGGGGTGATCGACCGTCTGCTGGAGGAAGACAGCCTGGAGATTCGCGCCCTGACCGGCGCCTCGGCCGGGGCGATGAACGCCGTCGTCGTCGCCGATGGCCTGGCGGAAGGCGGTCGTGACGGCGCGCGAAAGAAGCTCGAAGCCTTCTGGCGCGGCGTCAGCGACAGTGGTCCCAGTGGCGTGTTCGGCGATTCCGGCATCTGGACGGCCGCCTTCAACCCCGACTGGCTGCGCAACACCCCGGCGTTCAACTGGATGCAGGGCTGGGCCGGCAGCTTCAGTCCCTATGACTTCAATCCGTTCAATCTCAATCCGCTGCATGACGTTCTCGAGAAGGTCGTCAACTTCAAGGCCGTTCGCGAGCGGTCGGACCTCAGCCTCTATGTTTCCGCCACGGCGGTGAAGACCAGCGAATCGAAGGTGTTCCGCCGCGAGGAACTGACGGTCCGCCACATCATGGCCTCTGCCTGCCTGCCGCAGCTGTTCCAGGCGGTGGACATTGACGGCGTGCCCTACTGGGACGGAGGCTTTCTGGCCAATCCGCCGCTCTGGCCTCTGTTCTACGATGAGACGCCGGATGACATCCTGATCATCAGTCTGAACCCCTTTGTCCGTGACGACCTTCCCCGCTCGCCGGCGGAGATCGTCGACCGGCTGAACGAGATCACCTTCAACGCCTCTCTGGTCGCCGAACTGCGGGCCATCGGCTTTGTCGGCAAACTGCTCGAGGAGGGGATGCTCAAGGACAGCGCCAAGGGGCGCTATCGGCGGATGCTGGTCCATGCCATCACCGCGGACGGGCGTCTGGATGATCTGAGCATGGCGTCCAAATTCAACACCGACTGGAGCTTCCTGACCAATCTGCGCGATCGCGGGCGGGCGGCGGCGGGGGATTGGCTGGCGGCCAGCCTGACGTCGGTCGGGGTCGCCTCGACGCTGGATCTGAAAGCCCCCTTCAAATGACCCAGGTTCCCTTTGAGGATCCCCGGCCCCAGCGACCGGTCGCAACCGTGGGTGTGGTCTGTCTGCGCGGGGCGGAGGTCTTGCTGATCAAGCGCGGCAATCCGCCCAGACAGGGCCAGTGGAGCCTGCCGGGGGGGCGGCTGGAGGGGGGCGAGACCCTCACGGTCGGCGCCCTTCGTGAACTGTCCGAGGAGACCTCGGTGTCAGCCGAGATCCTGGGTCTGGTCGATGTCGTCGACGGCATCTTCACAAGCCGGACAAGCGGCGACACAACGCGCCACTATCTGTTGATCGACTACGCCGCCCGCTGGTTGTCCGGCGAGCCTGTGGCCGGGGATGATGCGGCCGAGGCGCGGTTTGTCTCCCTGGATGACGCGATGTCACTGGTTGAATGGGACGAAACCCGTCGGGTTATCCGCGAGGCGGTGGAGCGATTCGGCGCCGATAGCTGACCCGGTGCGCCGCAAGCGCCGTGGGCCGGGCTCTGAACAGCGGCCTTGACGGACCTCGCGTCAGCCGCCCTTGATACGCTCAAACAAGCGTTCAACGGGAGAGAGACGCCGATGGCTTACCAGCCCTTCAATCTGAGTGGAAAGGTGTCCCTGGTCACCGGCGGCAACCGCGGCATCGGATTCGGCATGGCCGAGGCCATGGCCCAGGCCGGTTCGGACGTGGTCATCTGGGGCTCCAACGCCGAGCGCAATATCGAGGCTGAAGGCAAGCTGACCACCTATGGAGTTCGGGTGCTGGCCCAGACGGTGAACGTCTCCGACGAGGCCCAGGTCGTCCAGGCCATGGCTGAGGCCGTCGTGGCCATGGGCCGGGTCGACACGGTCATCGCCAACGCCGGCATCGGCGGCGGTGCGCGGTCCTTCTCCGAAATGACCACCGAGACCTGGCGCCGGGTGATGGGCGTTAACATGGAGGGGGTGTTCTGGACCTTCCGTGAGGCTTGCAAGCACATGATCGAACGGGCCAAGACCGGCGATCCGGGCGGCTCGCTGGTCGGCGTCGCCTCGCTGGCGGCGATCGAGGGCGCGGCCCGCAATGAAGCCTATGCGGCGACCAAGGGCGGGGTCATCTCGATGGTCAAGTCAGTGGCCGTGGAACATGCCCGCTACGGCGTGCGGGCCAACGCCATCCTCCCCGGCTGGATCGCCACCGACATGACCGCCGGCGCCCAGGACAACGCCGCCTTCGCCGAGAAGGTCATCCCGCGCGTCCCGGCCCGCCGATGGGGCGAACCCAAGGACTTCGGCGGCGTGGCGGTCTATCTGGCCAGCGACGCCTCCAGCTATCATTCCGGCGACACCTTCGTGATCGACGGCGGCTACGCCATCTTCTGAGGATCACGACATGTCCCTGCATACCCCGCTCTGCGACCTCCTCGAGGTCAAACACCCGATCATGCTCGCGGGCATGGGCGGGGTGTCCTATGCCGACCTGGCCGCCGCGGTGTCGAACGCCGGCGGCTACGGCGTTCTCGGCATGGCGGGGCGAAGCCCCGACTTCATCCGTGAAGAAATGCGCAAGGTCCGCAAGCTGACCGACAAGCCGTTCGGGGTCGACCTGCTGGCCGCCTCGCCGGAGAGCCTGACTGACAGCGTCGACGTCATCATCGAGGAAGGCGCCTCCTCCTTCATCGCCGGTCTGGGCGTGCCCATGCCGATCATGGAGAAGCTGAAGAAGGCCGGAGTCAAGGTGATGGTCGTCTGCGGCGCGGTGAAGCACGCAGCGAAGGCCGAGCAGGCCGGATGCGACGCGGTGATCTGCCAGGGCGGCGAGGGCGGTGGACACACCGGCCTGGTCGGCACCCTGCCCCTGGTGGCCCAGGCCGTCGAGGCAGTGAAGATTCCCGTTGTTGCGGCCGGTGGTCTTTATGACGGCCGGGGTCTGGCGGCGTCACTGGCGCTGGGGGCCCAGGGGGTGTGGATGGGCACGCGCTTCATCGCCAGCCTCGAGGCCCATGCCGGGGACCTCTATCGTCAGACCATTGTCGAATCGTCCGACGACAGCACCATCCGCACCCGCTGCTACAGCGGCAAGCCGATGCGGGTGAAGAAGAACCCCTATGTGGACGACTGGGAAAGCCGGCCGGGCGACATCCAGCCCTTTCCGGTGCAGGCGGGAATCAGCATTCAGAACAATGCCATGGGCGGCATTGGCGGCCAGACCGAGAACCTGGACGCCGACAAGTCCTGCTTCGCCATGGGGCAGAGCGCGGGCGGGGTTCACGATGTGCTTCCGGCGGCCGAGATCGTGGCCCGGATCATGGCCGAGGCGGAAAGCGCCATCGCTCGTGTGGCGGCCATCCGGGGATAGTGAGAATAGGCCAACAAAATCAGCCTCTTAATTACTGTCCAACCAGCCTTGACGCACCGCAGCAGGGTCTATAGGTTCCGCGCCGATCAAGCCGGGTCCGGAAGGTGACTTCCGGCCGTTTGCAGAGCTGACGCTCCCATGCCCAGGGCCGACGAAAACCGCGAAGAGGCGCTCCGCCGTCTCGACGAACGGGCCGCCGCACTCAGGGCGAGGACCGCAACGACGCCTCATTCCTCGGCGGGCGAGGCGGCAGTCGGGCAGGCGTGGCGCATTATCGCGGAGTTGCTGGGCGGCGTGCTCATCGGCTTGGCGATCGGGGCCATCGCGGACCATTTCCTTGGAACTGGTCCGTGGGGGATGATCGGCGGGGTCCTTGGCGGCTTCGTCCTGTCGATATTTTTGGCGCACCGGACGGCCAGTCGGCTTATGGCGCAGGCGAAAGCGGAGCAGGGGGGACTACCTCCTGCAGTCGTCGACGTCGAAGATGATGCAGACTAAGGAGCGATAGGCCCGTGGCCGATCCGTTGCACCAGTTCAAGATCGCGAAGCTTGTCGAGCTTCCGGACCTCACCCTGCCGCTGATCGGCAAGGTTGACCTTGCTATCACCAATTCGCATCTGGCCATGACCGTCGCCTTTGTGGTGGTCGTCGGTTTCATGATGCTGGTCACCTCGCGGCCGCAGGTCGTGCCGGGTCGGACCCAGTTGATCGGCGAGCAGCTGTTCGGACTGATCGACAATCTCACCGATTCGATCATCGGCCATGAAGGCCGCGCCTACTTCCCGTTCGTGTTCACGGTCTTCACCTTCATCCTGGCGATGAACTTCCTGGGTCTGGTCAACGTCCCGGGCGTGTTCTCCTTCTTTACCGCGACCTCGCAGATCGCCGTGACGGTGACCTTCGCGGCCCTGACCATCCTGCTGGTGCTGATCATCGGCTTCGCCAAGCACGGCCTCGGCTTCTTCAAGCTGTTCGTGCCGTCGGGCGTGCCGTGGGTGCTGCTGCCGGTGATCATCCTCATCGAGTTTGTTTCCTTCCTGCTGCGTCCGGTCACCCTGACCCTTCGTCTGTTCGGCAACATGATGGGCGGCCACGTCGCCCTGAAGGTTTTCGCCGGCTTCGTCGGGGTCGCGGCTCTGGGCTCGATCGGCTGGCTGGGCGTCATGGTCGGACCGCTGTCCTTCGCCATGGTCACCGCCCTGACGGCCCTGGAATTCCTCGTGGCCTTCCTTCAGGCCTTCGTCTTCGCCGTTCTGACCTGCATCTATCTGAATGATGTGGTCAATCTCGGTCACGGCCACTAAAAGCGGCCCAAACCGAACTCAACTTCAACCAAACCAGACTAGGACTAGACTCTCATGGATCCTCAAGCCGCCAAGTACATCGGCGCGGGCCTCGCGACCCTGGGCATGATCGGCGCCGGCGTCGGCGTGGGCAACATCTTCGCCTCCTTCCTGTCGGGCGCCCTGCGCAACCCGTCGGCCGCCGCCAGCCAGATCGGCAACCTGTTCGTCGGCGCGGCTCTGGCCGAAGCCCTGGGCATCCTGGCCTTCGTGCTGGGTATCCTGATCTTCTCGGCCTAAGCGACTTCAAGGAAGCCTGAGGACGGTGCGGCTCCCGCCGCACCGTGTCTCCGGCTCGGGAATGACTGGTAATGGCCACCCCTGATCTGCACGCCCCCGCGGCGGGCGAAACCCATGCGACGACCGAAGCCGAACACGGCTCGGGCGGCTTGCCTCAGTTCGAGTTCCAACACTGGGCCGGACAGATGGCCTGGCTCGTCGTGCTGTTCGCCATCCTCTATGTGCTGATGTCGCGTGTCTTCACGCCTCGGATGCGGGGCGTGCTCGACCAGCGCAGCAAGACCATCTCCGACGCTCTGGAACAGGCGCGCCAGGTTCAGGAAGAAGCCACCAGCCAGGCGGCCGCCGCCCAGGCTGAACTGGCGGAAGCCCGCTCCCGGTCGCATCGTCTGGCCAGTGACGCCCGTTCCAAGGCCGCGGCCGAGGCTCAGGTCCGTCAGGCGGCGGAAGATGAAAAGCTTTCGGCCCGGATGGCGGAGGCGGAAACCCGCATCCGTGCTTCCCGGGATGCGGCCATGGCCCATGTCTCGACCATCGCGTCCGAGACGGCCTCGGCCATCGTTGAAAAACTGACCGGCGCCGCACCTGCGGCGGCGGACGTGTCTGCGGCCCTGGTCGCAGCGAAGGATGGAGCCCGCTGATGCCGGCGTTTCTCAGCGAAGCGGAATTCTGGGTCGGCGTCGGGCTGTTCGTCTTCCTCGGCATCGTCGTCTATGTCGGCGGCTTCAAGAAGATCGCCGCCGCACTCGACGAAAAGACCGCCAAGATCCAGGGCGACCTGGACGAGGCCGCCCGCCTGCGGGCCGAAGCCGAAGCCCTGCTGGCGGACATCCGCTCGCAGCGTGAAGACGCCGAGGCTCAGGCTCAGGGCATGCTGAAGGCCGCCGAGGCCGACGCCGCCCGGATGGCCGAAGAAGCCAAGGCCAAGCTGGAAGAGCAGATCACCCGCCGCGCCGCCCTGGCCGAGCGCAAGATCGCCTCCGCCGAGGCCCAGGCCGAAGCGGACGTGAAGGCCGCCGCCGCCGATCTCGCGACCCAGGCCGCAGAGCATCTGCTGACGGCTCGCATTGCCTCGGCCAAGTCCGACCCGGCCGTCGACACGGCCATCGCTCAACTGGCGGGACGGCTGCAGTAGCTGCTTTCCTCAGAGCAGAGTTCAGAACGCCCTCCGGTCTGCCGGGGGGCGTTTTGCGTTCCGGGCCCCTGTCGCTCCCCCCCTAACTTGGGTGGCTGCCGATATTTTTCTGGGTCAGTGTCGCGACGGGCCCAGGGGAGCGATCATCCAGTCGTTGAACCCTGCACCTGTGTTCGCGCCACCGCCGGTCGAATGCGGCATCATCACGGTCTGACCCGTCATCAGACCCGTTTCCCGGAGATCGACATGACCCGACTGCACCACCTGGCCCTTGGCGCAATCGCCCTGACCCTTACCGCCGTCAGCGCCCCTGCCTTCGCTGCGGTTGATGGAAACTGCATCTGGAAAGCCGTTCCCGCCGAGGAGAAGGCCAGGATGATTGATGGCTATCGCGAGAGGGGGCTGGAGTCGCTGACCACCTTGAAAGTCAGGGATGATCTCACCCTCATCCTCCGCACCCAATGCAATCTCAAACCGGAAGATGAATTCACGGCCGGCGAGGTGCTCGGAGCGTCGATTGTCGAGAACGGAGCCGATCAGGTTCTGTTCGAGCGCAACGGGATCAAGAAGGGTTCCCTCGACAAGGCCTACCGAGGACTGTCGCCGAGCGACCGGGAACTGCTGAAGGTGTTCGGCCTCCGCGTGTTGAAGGGCGACACGTCCGGCGTCGAGGATGCGAGCCGCATCGTGTTCGCCGTCACCGGGCAACTCAAGCTGCCCACCGGCGCGATGAACAATGAGGTGTTCGGCTATCTGCTCGGGCGCTCCATCCGGGAAGCCCGGCAGGAGGGGCGGTAAACGTCGTCAGACGCCCTTCAGGCCGCGCCGGGAGCGCTGCGGAAGGTTGCCCGAAGCCAGAGCTTGAAGCCCTTGCGAAGCCGGGCGACCATCCGGTGGCCCCGGCTGGTCACCAGTCGTTCCATGCGCAGAATCTGCTGCCAGAAGATCTGGGCGATGGGTGGATTTGGCCTCAGCAGACGCCGCAGCGGTCCGACCACCCTGGGCCAACGTCGGTTGGCGCGGATGAACAGCCGCTTGGCCCCCGGGCTGGCCCGCAGAATCAGCACCAGACCGACCGCCATGACCGGCGCCCCCATCGGGCCCGGCAGGGGAGCGATCACAATGCCAAGCAGGACGACCAGCAACCCGAGCGCCAGGCCGGCGGCGCGCGCGACCTTGCCGGCGACGCCGGAAGCCTTGCCGCGTCTGCGGCTGTAGGGACGGGAGAGAGCAACTGCGGTCATGTCGGCCTGGCCTGACGGATCCCGGCAAGTCCAGGTCCCGACTGGACCGGATGTGGGGCGTCAGCGCATGACTTTGAAGATAGCGCGGGCACGAATGACGAAGGTTTAACTGAAAGGGTTAGCAGAGAATGTGCGGGTGTCGTGCAGACAGCGGCTGTCAGGATGCGGGACGCCGGATCATCGGGATGATCGGCGGGACGTCCCGGACCTCGATGACGCCCAGAGGCTCGAAGCCGTGGCGTTGGTAGAGCGGTACATTGGCGGGGCTGGAGCTTTCCAGATAGGCGGTTTCGCCCCGCGCATCACAGAGAGACAGGGTGTGGCGGAGCAGCGCTGATCCCAGTCCCTGCCCCTTGCGCGCTGGATCGACCCCGATCATCCAGAGATACCAGTGCGGCGCGGTCGGGTGAAAGCGCGCCATCTCGGAGCGGAGTTCGGCCGCGATGGCGTCCGATTCCGGATCGCCGGGCAGATCAAGCGCCTTCAGCTTGGCCGGATCCGGCTCGATGCCCGGCGGCAGCCAGAGGGCGGCGGCCGATTGATCGGCTGTCATGGTCGCCGCGCCGGTCTCGAAGGCCCGCTCGCCCATCGCCAGGGCGAAGCGGGTGCCCCATTCGAGATAATCATCCGCCGTCCGCCACCAGTAGCGAAACACCGGGTCAGCGGCGAAGGCGAGGGACAGAACCGACATGACCGCCTGCCGGTCGCCCCGGGTCGCCGTTCGCACCGTGGGGAGCATGTCCGCCATCCCTGATCGTCCCTATTCCGCCGCCATCTCCTGCGGCTCGGGCGGAGTCCAGCGCAGCCGCGGCTTGCGGGCCGCGCGGGTTTCGTCGAGGCGACGCATCGGAGCCAGGTGCGGCGCGCCCTTGAACCGTTCGACATCGCCGGCCTTTGTGGCTTGCGCCAGCGCCCGCAGGGCAGTGATGAACCGGTCCAGCTCCTGCTTGGACTCGGTCTCGGTCGGTTCGATCAGCATCGCGCCGTGGACGACCAGCGGGAAGTACATGGTCATCGGGTGGAAGCCCTCGTCGATCATCGCCTTGGCGAAATCGAGGGTGGTGATCCCGGTGCCTTCCAGCCAGCTGTCATCGAACAGGGCCTCGTGCATGCAGGGGCCATCCGGGAAGGCCGGGCTCATGACGTCGCTGAGGCGGGCTTTGATGTAGTTGGCGTTGAGAACGGCGTCCTCGGCCACCTGACGCAGGCCGTCGGCGCCATGGCTGCGCATATAGGCGTAGGCGCGCACGTACATGCCCATCTGGCCATGGAAGGCGCTCATCCGCCCGAAGGCCTGGGCGGCCTCTCCAACGGCTTCCTCCTCAAGGCGCAGGCCGTCCGGGCCGTGGACCAGCCAGGGCGTGGGCGCGAAGGGCGCCAGCGCCTCACTGAGCACGACGGGACCCGCGCCCGGCCCGCCGCCGCCGTGAGGCGTCGAGAAGGTCTTGTGCAGGTTGATGTGCATGGCGTCGACGCCCAGGTCGCCCGGGCGCACCCGGCCAACGATGGCGTTGAAGTTGGCCCCGTCGCAGTAGAAATAGGCGCCGGCCGCATGGGTCAGACGGGCGATCTCGACAATGTCCCGCTCGAACAGGCCGCAGGTGTTGGGGTTGGTGACCATGATGGCCGCCACGTCCGGGCCCAGCTTGGCTTCCAGATCGGCCAGATCGACCCGGCCGTCCTCGGTCTGGGCGATCTCGCGAACGCTGTAGCCGACGAAGGCGGCGGTGGCGGGGTTGGTGCCGTGGGCGCTGGTCGGGACCAGCACCACCTTGCGGGCGTCGTCGCCACGGGCCTCGTGGGCCGCCCGGATGGCGAGGATGCCGCACAGCTCGCCATGGGCCCCGGCCTTGGGCGTCAGGGCGACGGCGGGCATGCCGGTCAGGGTCTTCAGCCAGTGGGCCAGGCGGTCCATCAGCTCCAGCGCGCCGGGAACGGTCGACTGGGGCTGCAGGGGATGGATGTCGGCAAAGCCGGCCAGCCGCGCCATCTTTTCGTTGAGGCGCGGGTTGTGCTTCATCGTGCAGCTGCCGAGCGGGTAGAGGGCCAGATCGATGGCGTGGTTCTTCTGGCTCAGGCGAACGTAGTGCCGCATGGTTTCCGGCTCGGAGAGGCCGGGAAGACCAATGGGCGCAGTGCGCAGAAGGCCGCCCAGATCATCGGCGGGGGCGGCGGGCTCGGGAAGGTCGACGCCGGTCTTGTTCCAGCCGCCGCGCTCGAAGATCAGCACTTCGTTCTGCAACAGGCCGCGACCGCCGGTCAGGGACGTGAAGCCGCAGCTGGCGGTCGTGCTCTGGGGAGTTGTGGGACGGCCCACGCTGTTCATGGTCATATGAGTCTTCACGCCCCTGCTGGTTCGGATGGAGTTAGTTTCTTCATGCAGCGGCTGGTTATGGGCTGCATGTCTTGCGTGGGGACGAGCACCAAGGGTGTTCTGTCCTCTCGACCCTCAAATGCCAATTTTAGATTCTCGGCAGACGTCCGGACTCGTTCGGCGATTTCGATACATGGTGGAGGTGCCTTCCAAATGGACAGGTCGTCTCTCGCAGTGGAGCACGTCGTCGCAATCTCTTCGGCTCGCTTTGCATACTCAGGGCTACGCACGCCTGACCGGACTGCCTCTGCCAGCTCCCTAAGCTCAGCAACTCTGCTCGTGCATGGGTCGCTAATTTCGTGAAACACGGCTGGGCTGGTAGCCACATAAATTTGGTCGCAAGCTGCCAATAGAACAACCAAGGCCAGCCCGGCTGCAACCTTCCCCATCATGACAGCACCTCGGCGAGCTGGGTCTTGAAGGTTTCGATATCGTCATCGGTGACGGTTTCGGTGGCGCAGACGAGCAGGATGTCGTCCATGCCGGCGTCCGGATCCAGGCGGCTGTAGGGCACGCCGGCGATCACGCCTCTGGCCGCCAGGGCCTCGACGACCGCGGCGGCGGGCTTAGGCAGGCGAACGGCGAATTCGTTGAAGAACCGCGGGGTGATGATCTCGACCCCGGGTACAGCGGCCAGGGCGTCCCGGGTCTTCACCGCCTGCTGATGATTGAGCGCCGCCAGACGGCGCAGCCCGACCTCGCCCAGCAGGGACATATGGATGCTGAAGGCCAGGGCGCAGAGGCCGCTGTTGGTGCAGATGTTGGAGGTCGCCTTGTCGCGGCGGATGTGCTGCTCGCGGGTCGACAGGGTCAGGACAAAGCCGCGCTCGCCGTCGGCGTCGACGGTCTCGCCGCAGAGCCGTCCAGGGGCCTGGCGGACCAGTTTTTCCCGGCAGGCGAACAGGCCGACATAGGGCCCGCCGAAGTTCAGCGCATTGCCGATCGACTGGCCCTCGGCCACGGCGATATCCGCGCCCATCTCGCCGGGCGATTTCAGCAGGCCGAAGGAGACCGCCTCGGTGGTCACCACGATGAGCAGGGCGCCGGCCGCCTGGGCCGCGGCGGCGATCTTCGAGACGTCCGTCGCCGTGCCGAAGACATTGGGGGTCTGGACGACGACGCAGGCGGTGTCGGCGTCGATAGCGGCGATCACCGCATCCTCGGCGTCGACGGCGGCGGCCAGGCGCACGGTGGCCACGCCGGAGGCATGGGCCAGGGTCTCGACACTGTGGACGTAGTGAGGGTGCAGTCCGCCGGACATCACTGCCTTGCCGCGCCGGGTCACCCGGCTGGCCATCATCACCGCCTCGGCGGCGGCGGTGGAGCCGTCATAGAGGCTGGCGTTGGCCACATCCATGCCGGTCAGGGCCGCGACCTGGGTCTGGAACTCGAACAGCACCTGAAGGGTGCCCTGCGCGATTTCCGGCTGGTAGGGGGTGTAGCTGGTCAGGAACTCCGACCGCTGAATGATGTGGTCCACGCTGGCCGGGACGTGGTGACGATAGGCCCCCGCGCCGCAGAAGAAGGGCACGGAGCCGGCGGCGACATTGCGGGCCGACAGGGCGCCCAGCTCACGCTCGACCTCCAGTTCACCGGCCACAAACGGCAGGTCGACGGGTCCGGAGAGGGTCGCCGAGCAGGGAACGTCGACAAACAGATCATCGATGCTGTCTGCGCCGATGGCGGTCAGCATCTGGCTCCGGTCTTCCGGGGTCAGGGGGAGATAACGCATGGATCAGAGGGCCTTGCCAAAGAGAGCGTCGCTGAGACGCCGCAATATGGAGTGGGAGGGTGCGCTGACGAGGTCAGGCATGGGTTTGCGGGCCTTGTTGGCCAGGGTGCGGCGGGCGTTGACGGCGGTGGCGACCGCTTCCTTGCGCAGCACCTCGGTCGCCTGGGCGGCCTGCCAGTCCTCGAAGAGACCCTGCAGCAGGGTGTCGAGGTCGCGGGCATTGAGAATGTGAACCGCGCCGGGAAAACCGGTCGGCTGAACGGCTGAACGCCCATCTGCTTCCGGAGGCAGATAGAAGTCCCCGTCAACCTTGATCACCGAGGCGGTGTCCTGGGCCATTCGCAGGACGGCGGCGGAGACGGTCGGGGTCATCTCGGTGGTCGTCAGCATGGCGATGTCGCCATCCAGAAACAGGTGAACCTGCGTTCTGTCTGCCAGTCTAACCGTCTCGGCCGCCGGGGAGTGCTGGGCGTTGATCGCCGACAGGGCCCGGGAGACGCCCGCGTTGAAAGCCTTCGGTCCTCCGGTCGCCGTGGTCGGGTGCAGGAAGATCTCGAAGGCCATGGGTCAGAGGCTCCCGAGGTAGTCTTCGTAGGCGCCGCGATCCATCAGGGCGTCGACCTCGGCGGGATCGGAGAGCTTCACCCGGGCGAACCAGCCGGCGTGCTCGGGAGCAGCGTTGACCGTTTCCGGCGCATCGCCAAGTTCGGTGTTGGCGGCGATCACCTCACCGGAGACGGGAGCGTAGACGTCCGAGGCGGCCTTGACGCTCTCGACGACGGCGAAGCTGTCGCCCTGCTTGACGGTCTTGCCGACGTCGGGGGTCTCGACGAACACCACATCGCCCAGCTGTTCAGCGGCGAAGGCGGTGATGCCGACGGTGGCCACGCCATCCTCGACGACGACCCATTCGTGATCCTTGGTAAAGCGCATCGGGCTCTCCTGGCCTTCTAGAGTTTGCGGACGTAGCGGTTGGGAACAAACGGCATGGCCACGACCTGGGCCGCACCGGCCTTGCCCCGAACAATAACGTTGAGGGTCGTGCCGACCGCCGACTGGGACGGCGGCACATAGCCCATGGCGATGGCGCAACCGAGGCTGGGGGCAAAGCCGCCGCTGGTCACCTTGCCGATCACCGCGCCGGTCCCGTCCGCGATCTCCGCGCCTTCACGGGCCGGAGCGCCTTCAAGAATCTTCAGGCCGACGCGAACACGGCCGGGACCATCCGCCAACTCGGCGGCGATGCGCGCTGCGCCGGGGAAGTCCTGGGCGTCACGGCGCTTTTTCGAGACCGCGAAGGTCAGGCCGGCTTCAACCGGGCTGGTGGTCTCGTCGATGTCGTGGCCATAGAGCGGCAGACCGGCTTCCAGGCGCAGGCTGTCGCGGGCGCCAAGGCCAATGGGCCGGACGCGGTCGTCGTCCAGCAAGGTCGCCCAGATCCGGGCCGCCTCGGCGCCGGGAACGCTGATCTCGTAGCCGTCCTCGCCGGTGTAGCCGGAGCGGGAGACGATGGCCGGGACGCCGAAGGCTGACATGGCGCGGCATTCCATGAACACCATGCCGGCGGCGTCCGGAGCATGGGCGGCCAGCACGGCGGCGGCCTTTGGTCCCTGCAGGGCCAGCAGGGCGCGGTCCTCGAGGCGCTCGATCCGCACCTGACCGGCCAGTTCATTGTCGATGAATTTGAAATCGCCATCCTTGCAGGCGCCGTTGACCACCACGAACAGGCCGTCGTCGTCGGGCCGCGCGCCCATCAGGTCATCAACGATGCCGCCCTTCTTGTTGAGCAGCAGGCTGTAGCGCTGTTTGCCGGCGCCCAGGCCGATGAAGTCGCCGGGCGTCACCTCCTCAAAGGCAGACAGCGGGGAGACGCCGCGCAGGCGCGCCTGGCCCATATGGCTGACGTCGAACAGTCCGGCGTTGTCGCGGGTCCACAGGTGCTCTTTCAGCACGCCGTCACGGTACTGCACCGGCATGGAATAGCCGGCGAAGGGCACCATCCGCGCGCCGGCGGCGACATGGGCCTCATAGAGCGGGGTCTGTTTGAGGGCTTCGTCAGTCACGCCAGGCTCCGGGGTCGATGCGATACCACCGGCAAAACGCCGGTGTTCGCCCCCGCTGTCTCTTGGGCCTGAGAGATTCCGAACCGGCCATGAGGCCGGTCCTTGCTCCTTCGGCGAGCCGCTTGCGGCGGCTCTTTCCAGCGTTCCTATACTCGCGCGGTCCTTTTGCCTGAGCGTTTCCGGGGCGGTTGCGCCTTCGGCCTCGGGATAAAAAGAGAATCCCGATGTCTCCCGCGAGAGTGATCGCTTCCTGCGTGAGGCGGGGAGGGGAGTCAAGGCGATTGCGAACCCTCGCCCTGAGGGACAGGGAGAAGCCCGCGCCGCAGGCGTGGGAGGGTCAGGGAATACGCAGTTTGACGCTGGGGTGCGACGTCTTGCGGCGACGTAAACCCTCATCCGGCGCTTCGCGCCACCTTCTCCCTCAGGGAGAAGGAAAGGCAGGCGTGACTTCCCCCGGTCCGGCGTCCTAATCTGGCCAAAAGTTCGGGGAGAGATCATGAAACTGTTGGGCAAGATCGCGCTGGGCGCGGTCGCCGTCGTCATCCTGCTGGTCGGGATCGTGCTGGTCCGCACCTGGACCTACAAGGCGCCCGCCGCCGTGGACATCACCACGGTCAAGCTGGCCGACGCCCCACCGATCGACCAGGCCCGGACCGCGCAGCATCTGGCCGAGGCCGTGCGCATCCGCACCATCAGCCATCAGAACAAGGCAGACAACGACTGGGCCGAGTGGGACAAACTCCACGCCTGGCTGGCCGCGACCTACCCCGCCGCCCACGCCGCCATGACCCGCGAGATCCTGCCCAACAAGGCGCTGGTCTACACCTGGACCGGCAGCGATGCGTCGCTGAAGCCCATCGTGCTGATGGCTCACCAGGACGTGGTGCCGATCACCCCGGGCACCGAGGGGGACTGGAAGCAGCCGCCGTTCGATGGCGTCATCGCTGACGATGCGGTCTGGGGCCGCGGCTCCATCGACGACAAGGGCAGTCTGGTCGCCCTGTTCGAGGGCCTCGAGGCGCTGGCCAATACCGGGTTCAAGCCCAAACGGACGATCATCGTTGTCAGCGGCCAGGACGAGGAAGCAGGCGGGTCAGGCGCCCGCGCCGCCGCCGCCCTGCTCAAGAGCCGCGGTGTTCAGGCCGAGTGGGTGCTGGACGAAGGCTCGGCGGCGATCACCGACCATCCGATCACCGGCCAGCCGGCGGCCATCATCGGCATCGCTGAAAAGGGCTACGCCACACTGCGGGTGACGGCCCCGGCCCAGGGCGGGCATTCCTCCGCCCCGCCGCCGGAGACCGGCGTGGCCGTGCTGGCCAAGGCGATCACCGCCATTACCGGCAATCCGTTTCCGCTGGAGCTCAAAGGTCCCGGCGCTCAGATGGTGCGCTCGCTGGCCCCGCACGGCAGCTTCACGATGCGGATGGCGGTGGCCAACGAATGGCTGTTCGGCGGGATCATCAAGAAGCAGTTCGCCGCCACCCCGGCCGGCGCCGCCCTGCTGCACACCACCATCGCCCCGACGATGCTCAAGGGCAGTCCCAAGGAGAACGTCCTGCCGCAGGACGCCACCGCCTGGATCAACTACCGGATTGCGCCTGGACAGACCAAGGAAGAGGTCATGGCGCGCGCCAGGGCGGCGACGTCGGGCCTGAAGGTTGACCTGGCCTGGGAGGGCAATGCGGTGAACCCCTCGCCGGTGTCCTCGACCGACTCTGTGGGCTGGTCGGTCCTCGCCGCCCTGGCCTCCGACGGCGGCAAGCTGCCGGTCGCCCCGGGCCTCGTCGGGGCCGGCACCGACAGCCGTTACATGACTCCGATCAGCAGCGACATCTACCGCTACCAGCCGCTGCTCGCTTCGCTGGACACCTTCGCCATGATCCACGGCACCAACGAGCGGATGAGCCTGGGCAATCTGGAGCGGATGACCACCTTCTACGCTCGTTTGGTGGCCAGCGCGGCAGGTTAGGTCCGGAACGCTCGGCCCCACCACCGTCTCCGTGGTGGGGACTGGCTCGCCGAGGGCCTCGGCGGTCGCCAGGAACAGTTTGTCCAGGGCTGTGGCTTCGGCGGGTGGGAGGGGCTGTCGGGCAATACGGCGCCTCTCGGC
>Ga0209066_10000137_pt1 | contig 107943 bp, 105 predicted proteins | sample All_14_2_FD_187198 | JGI IMG/M metagenome (GOLD analysis project Ga0209066, IMG submission 187198) | Freshwater microbial communities in response to fracking from Pennsylvania, USA - Allegheny Zone_MetaG_DW_15 (SPAdes) (version 2) ...
AACTTGTTGCCATCCGGGCCACGCACACAGGCACCATGATAATCGGGATGGGTAAGGCGCGCGCAAACCGGGCGCGCTTTCGCTGGTGCCGCCATGGGCCAACTGCCCACCCCCTCCCAACCCTCCCCCTCAAGGGGGAGGGTCATAGGCATTCAGAACGCGAACTCCTTGAACACAGGATCAATCGAGCCGTTCCAGCGACCGTGATAGAGCGCGAGCATTTCCTCGGCGGGCGAGCGACCGGTTGCAACCGTTTCCAGCACATTGTTGAGAAAGATGGTTTCGTCAGCGCCAATACCATCCTGTTCGGCGCGCCATTTGAGTCCCGCATGGGAAAGCGGCACGACCTGACGCGCGATATCGAGCAAGGTGCCACTGCGGAAGGGCGTGTGCAGGGCGTGACGGGCAACACCATCGCGCAAGTGCTGGCGCTCTTCATCGCTCCAGTCCTTGACAATATCCCAGGCGGCATCAAGCGATGACTGGCAATAAAGCAGCCCCACCCAGAAGGCAGGCAGCGCACAGATGCGACCCCAGGGGCCGCCATCCGCGCCGCGCATTTCCATGTAATGCTTGAGGCGGGCTTCCGGAAAAATTGTCGTCAGATGATTGTTCCAGTCGCCACGTGTTGGCAGCTCGCCCATAAAGCCCGGCAAGCGACCCTGCATGAAATCGCGGAAGGACTGGCCCGTCACGTCGATATATTTGCCGTCACGATGAACAAAATACATCGGCACATCGAGCGCATAATCGACCCAGCGCTCATAGCCGAAGCCATCTTCAAAAATGAAAGGAACCATGCCGGCACGCGCATTGTCGGTGTCAGTCCAGACATGCGAACGATAGGAAAGATAGCCATTTGGCTTTCCTTCCGTGAACGGAGAATTGGCAAAAAGCGCGGTGGCAAGCGGCTGCAAGGCGACCGCGACGCGCAGCTTTTTCACCATGTCGGCTTCGGAAGAAAAATCGAGGTTCACCTGAACGGTGCAGGAGCGATACATCATGTCGAGACCCATGGTCCCGACCTTCTTCATGTATTCGGTCATGATCTTGTAGCGGCCCTTGGGCATGACGGGGATTTCGTCACGCCGCCAATTGGGCGTGAAGCCAAGACCGAGAAAGCCGATGCCATGCTCGGCGGCGACCTCCTTCACCTGCGCCAGATGGTCATGCACCTCGGCACAGGTTTGATGCAGATTGACGAGTGGCGCGCCGGAAAGTTCGAACTGGCCACCGGGTTCGAGCGAGATGTTGCCCAGCCCCTCGCCTTCCAGACCAATGATGTGTTCGCCTTCCATGACGGGCTTCCAGCCGAAGCGCGTCAGACCTTCAAGCATGGCGCGAATGCCATGCGGTCCGCCATAAGGAACGGGGCTGTGGTCTGCCGTGTGGAAGGGAAATTTTTCATGCTCGGTGCCGATGCGCCATTCGGCGCGCGGCTTCTCGCCCCGCGACAGGGCGGCGACGAGATCGTCCCGGCTTGTGATGGGCTCAGGCCCGGCAACCAAAATGCTCATCGGGTGAGCCCTTTCCTCGATGGACCGCGTCGTTCGAGGCAAGCAGCAACAAACCCGCCACCCCCCATCCGGCCTTTGTGTGGATCAGATGTAGGACCGCAATTGCTGACTGGCAAGGGGTCTGATCACCAGTCGCCAAGCATGAGGCCGATGACGGCGAGCGCCGCAATGGCGGCTGTGTCGGCCCGCATGATGCGCGGTCCCAATGATATCGCGCAAGTATCCTTGCGGGCGAGCAAGCGGGCGCGTTCTTCAGGCGAAAACCCGCCTTCGGGGCCGATCAGGATGGCGAGCGGTTTTCCCTTCATGCCTTGAGCGACCAGCGTCTCAAGCCGGGCTTTGGCGCCACCGGCAGGCGCGGCCTCATCGCAAAAGAGAATCATTCTCTCTCCCGCTGTCTCGCTCCACCGATCGAGTACATCCGTGAGCCGCGCTGTCTGTCCCACTTCGGGCAAGGCGACCATGCCGCATTGCTCGGCTGCTTCAATCACATTGGCCGCGAGACGCTCATCCTTCACACGCGAAACAATGGTGCGCTGCGTGATAACGGGCTGAATGCGCGCGGCGCCAAGTTCGGTTGCCTTTTGCGCGATGAAATCGAGACGCGCTTTCTTGACCGGGGCAAAGAGCAGCCAGATGTCGGGCAAGGGCGTGTGCGCCCGCAGGTGCTGTTCAACAAAAAGGGAGCAGGCTTTTTTGGAGCGCTCTTCAATATGAGCGAGAAACTCGCCTTCGCGATTGTTGAAAAGCTGGACATAGGCACCCTCATCAAGACGCATCACATTGACAAGATAATGCGACTGATCCTTGTTCAGTTCGATCAAGGTGCCCGGTGTCAGCGACTGATCGACATAAAGCCGCGTGCGGCCTGTGCCACAATGGGCCGGGCTGTCATCATCGTCTTCATCGTCGTGCCGCGCCATGTTGCCTCCCTCATTGGTGTCGCCCGTGCTTTATGCGGGTTTCATGGGCCCCGGGGCAATGCATAATGTTGCTCTATGGCTGCTTCATGACGACGCTCAGGACAAGTACCCCATGAAATCGAGACCCACAGCGCGTGTTCTGCTGTTTGATGCGGCGGGCCGGATGGCCTTGTGCGCAAGACAAGCTATCGGGTGACGATTGGCGGGGGGATCGATTCGGGGGGAGAGCGCCCAGACGGGGTGTCCTGCGCGAATTGCGCGAAGTTGTGAAGGATTTGAAATGGTGGACGCATGAGGACATTCTGCGAAGCGATGAAACATTCTATCCTGCCGCCTTGAAAACACATCTGGCAGACCTCCTGCCGGGCGTGTTGCCCGATACGCCGCTTCGACTGGATGCCCGATTGATGACCGAGCCCCTCGCCACCCCTGTCGCAGATGCCGCACCGCTCAACTGGGTGGATCGCCATGCGCCTGCCTTCATGCGGCCCTATGCGCGGCTGGCGCGGCTTGATCGCCCGATCGGCACCTGGCTCCTGCTCTGGCCCTGTCTCTGGTCGATCAGCCTTGCAACGCCGGGATTGCCTGATCTGTCTCTTGTCGCCCTGTTTGCGCTCGGCGCCATTGTCATGCGTGGTGCGGGCTGCACCTATAATGACATTGTTGATCGTGACATTGATGGTCAGGTGGCGCGAACGCGCGCGCGTCCCCTGCCATCGGGTGATGTCCGTCTCTGGCAAGCTGTGACCTTTCTGATCGCACAATTGCTGATCGGTCTTGGCGTGCTTCTGTCGCTCAACAGCTATTCGGTCTGGCTCGGGTTTGGCTCGCTCCTGCTGATCGCGATTTATCCGTTCATGAAGCGCGTCACGCATTGGCCGCAAGCGGTGCTGGGCCTTGCCTTCAACTGGGGGGCGCTGATGGGCTGGAGTGCGGTTGTCGGCCATCTCGATGCCGCACCGATCATTCTCTATGTCGGATCGGTGTTCTGGACCATCGGCTATGACACGATCTATGCCCATCAGGACAAGGAAGATGACGCGGTGGTCGGTGTCAAATCGACAGCGCTGAAGTTTGGCGCTTCGACACCCTGCTGGCTCACGGGCTTTTACAGCGTGATGATCCTCGCCCTCGCCATCACAGGCGCGATGGCAGGACTCAATCCGGTTTTCTATGCGGGTGTGGCACTGGCGGCCTTGCATCTTGCCTGGCAGGTCTGGCGGATCGATGTCGATGATGGGGCGATGTGCCTGGCCCGCTTTCGTTCCAATCGCGATTTTGGGGCAATTGTCTTTGCCGCCGTTCTTGTCGCGCAATGGCTCGGCTAGATCTCGACGGGCTTCACATCGGCGAGCTTGTCGACCTTGCGCAGATCGGGAAAGAGCCACATCCAGATCGCGACAATGCCGAGCGTGCCGATGCCGCCAATGATGACGGCTGGCACGGTGCCAAACCACCCGGCTGTGAGGCCCGATTCAAACTCACCCAATTCATTTGAAGCGCCGATGAAAAGCATTTCAACCGCCGTGACACGGCCCAGCATCGCCACTGGCGTTGCCAGCGGCACAAGGGTTGAACGCACATAGACGCTCACCATATCGGCGCTGCCCATGATGGTAAGCGCCCCGAGCGAAAGCCAGAAGTTGGTTGACAGCCCAAAGATGATGATGGTGATGCCGAAAAGCGCGATGCAGCCAAACATCAAAAGCCCGGTATGTCGCTGCGGTGGACGCGCGATAATCAGGAAATTGAGGAGCAGCGCGCCGATGGCTGGCGCGGAGCGCAACACGCCAAGGCCTTCGGGTCCGACATGCAGAATGTCCCGCGCGAAGATTGGCAAGAGGGCGACCGCGCCCCCCAGCAGCACGGCGAAAAGATCCAGCGACACGGCACCAAGCACGATGGGCGAATGCCGGATATAGGAAACACCGGCCATGACGCGCGCCAGCGTGCTGATGCCGGGATCGGCAATCACCGGCACGGGTTTTGTTTTGATGAGCGAAAAGCTCAAGGTCATGGTGAGGAAGAGAAGGGCGCTGGCAATATAAGTCGTCGCCGGTCCGAACACATAAAGCGCACCGCCCAATGCCGGTCCCATGATGGCGCTGGATTGAAAGATCGATGAGCTGATGGCGATGGCCCGCGGGATTTGCTGCTTGGCGACGAGCAGCGGCACGAAGGAGCGCGATGCCGGCACGGCAAAGGCACGCGCGACACCAAACACAAAGAGCGCGGCATAGAACCAGCGTACATCTGCGACGCCCCTGAGCGTCAGCACGATGAGCCAAAGTGAGCTTATCGCCTGCACCGCGCCACCCAGGGCGACGATGAGGCGGCGATCGACGCGATCCGCGATGTCCCCGGCCGACAGGGTGAACATGATGATGGGCAGAAACTGGGCGAGGCCGACATAGCCAAGGGCGAGCGGGCTGCTGGTCAGATTATAGACGTGCCAACCGACAGCGACCGACTGCACCATCATGCCCAGTGTGCCGACGAAGCGGCCCAACAGGAAAAACTGGAAGTCTCGCACCCAGAAGAGATTTTCAGGCCGTGTGAGATCGCGGCCCGCCGATGGAGAATCATTATTCATTTTTTGCTCTGCGGTCCTGCCCGCTTGCGGTCATTTATGGCTGATTTCAATTCGTTTGTCCTGAGATTTGTCCTGAGATTTTTCATTTCACGACCGCAATGAAGTGAACTTTGATCCATAATATCGAATCCCGCTTGACGAAGAGATGTGAATTTGGTTTCATCTTGTGAACAGGAGTTCATATCAATGGCCTATCGACGTACCGATCAGATCACAGCCCGTCTCGCCCAAAACCGCCGCGACATACTGAATGCCGCCCGCGAGATTGTGGCCAAGAACGGTTTTGGCGCCGCACAGATGAGCGAAGTGGCCAAGCGGGCAGGCGTCGCGACCGGTACGCTTTATCGCTATTTCGCCTCCAAGGAAGAAATCTGTCGGCAGGTCTTTCGCGAGGTCTCCGCCCGCGAGATGAATATTCTGGCGGGCATTGCCGCGGGTGACGCTCCTGCCAGCGAACGTCTGGAAAAAGTGCTGACGAGTTTTGCCGGTCGCGCCATTCAGGGACGGCGACTGGCCTATGCGCTTCTCGCCGAGCCGGTCGATCAGGGGCTGACCGAGGAGCGGGCCAGATTTCGTCGCACGCATGCCGAAATCTTCGCCAGTATCGTCGAAGACGGGGTTACCAGCGGAGAATTTGCGCCCTGCGACACACGCCTCATTGCCGCCTGCATGGCGGGTGCCATTCCCACGGCCCTGATCGGACCGCTGGCCCCGGACTCTGACGACCTTGACGAAAACGCGGATCGGATCGTCAATGAGATCGTCAATTTCTGTTTTTCAGGCATCACAAGAGCCGCTCAACGGCCCGCACGGCAACAGGACGAAAGGACGGCGCCATGAGCACCGCTTCGACACTATTGAGCCCCTCCCAACTGGCGCTGGTGCGCGAGCGCTCAGACCTGCGCGGTATTTCTGTTGTGGCGCACGCCTGGATTGTCATATTCGGCAGCATGGCGGTTGTGGCGGCCTTTCCCAATCCGGTAACCTATATCGCGGCAATCGCCATCATTGGCGCCAGGCAGCTTGGTCTTGCGATCCTCATGCATGATGGCGCGCATGGCATTCTGACGCGCAATCTCAGGCTCAATAATTTTCTCAGCCAGTGGCTTTGTGCTTACCCGATGCTCGCCGAAACAGGTGCTTATCGTCGCTATCATCTGAAGCATCACGCCCATACACAGCAGCCCGAAGACCCTGACCTCATTTTGTCGGCGCCCTTCCCGATCACGCGCAAAAGTTTTCGGCGCAAGATGATCCGCGATCTGACAGGCCAGACCGGCTATCAGCAGCGCAAGGCGCAGATCGCTAATGCCTGGGGGCGCGGTGACCTCAGCCTCGCCCGGCATGTCGCGCATTACTGGCAGAAGCTCGGGCGGGCCACGGCCTTTCAGCTCGGCCTCTTTGCGCTGCTGGCGCTGGCGGGTCACTGGACGTTCTTTTTCACGCTCTGGCTTTTGCCGATGTTGACCTGGCAGCAGGCAATCACGCGCATTCGCAACATTGCCGAACATGCGATGGTTGATGCCAATGACCCCTTTCGCAATGCCCGCACCACGCAGGCCAATTTCCTTGAACGGGTTTTCATTGCCCCTTACTGGGTCAATTATCACGTCGAACATCATCTGATGATGTGGGTGCCCTGCTACAATCTGCCGATGGCGCGGCGCTTTCTGATTGCCAATGGCTATGGCGAGCGCATTGAGAGCAAACCCGGCTATGTGGCGGTGCTGCGGATGGCGACGTCCAAGCCGGATGATCAGGACCGGCCCGGAGAGCTCGTGCACAATGCCCGGCGCCGCGTGGTTGGCAATTTCAATGAGGGCTTCTCGAAACCGGATGCTGCCTGACCAACGAGCCCCGTCCTGATCAAGAAAACTGGCTGAAATCAGCCAATATTCGATTCTCCTTAATTTCATTCCGCGCAATGGAACATTAAACAGTTTGCCATAGGGTTGCCTATGGTGGGCGGGGAAAACCCTTGCCCTGGGCAATCGTCCGGCAAGAATGCCGGGCAGGGAAAAGCATATGACGGCTCCCCAGAAATCGGGACACATGCCGCAGGGCGATTTGGACAGCGTTGATGACGCTGCCAATATCCGGCTCTACCGCGCACTTGTCGAGCATTCGGGCGACATCCTCACCGTGCTTCGTCCCGACCGTACCATCTCGTTTCAAAGTCCCTCCATTCAACAAATCCTGGGTCACGATCCGGCTGTCCTGCTGGGTCAAGATTTGGCGGGCTATATACATCCGGCAGATCGTGACCGTGTGCTGCATCTGATTGATGCATGCCATCATTTGCTGGAATGGCTTAACTGTCCCGCCTTCCGTCTGTCGCATCAGGATGGCAGCTGGCGCTGGTTTGAAGGCCGCGTTCGCAATCTGCTGAGTGACCCTGATGTGGCGGGCATCCTTTGTTCGATCCGCGATATCACGCATGTCCATCGTCTGGAGCATCAGCTTCAGGAGGCAGAGGAACTGGCGCGCTTTGGTCACTGGCGCTGGGTCAAGGGCGAGCCCGCTCCAAGCTGGTCCTCGGGCGTGGCGCGCATTCTCAATCGCGATGCTGAAGAACTGCCGACCGGGGGCGACTGGTATCTTGATCTCATTCATCCCGATGATTGCGATGTGTTGCTGTCGAAGTTTCTTGATGCCTTTGAAACACATGAGCCGGTCAACAGCGTCACGCGGTTTCTCTCGGGGGATGGCAGCTATCGCTACATCAAAACCCATGCCTATGCCGAACTGGACGCCAAGAACGAAGTTGGCGCCCTGATCGGTCTTGCCGAAGATGTGACGCAGGAAATTGAAACGGAACGCGCGCGTCAGGCGAGCGAAGCCAAATATCGTCTGATGGCGGAAGAAGCCTCGGATATCGTGACGCAGTATGATCTGAATGGTCGTGTGGTTTTCATTTCAGATGCCGTGAGCGATGTTCTGGGACGAATGCCGGAAGAGTTCATCGGCAGGGAGCTTTGCTACGAGATCATTCATCCCGATGATGCTCCGCTGTTAAGCGACATTCTGGAAGAACTTTTCCGGTATGGCGGCGTGAAGCGACTGGACTATAGATGCCAGCATGCTGACGGCCACTATGTCTGGATGGAAACGACGCTTCGGGCGGTCTCCGATCCCCAGACAGGGTCGGTGAAAGATATTCTTGGCATTTCGCGCGATCTGACCGAGCGCAAGCAACATGAATTCGAACTCATGGAAGCGCGTGAGCGGGCCGAAGAAGCCAGCCGCACCAAGTCACAATTTCTGGCCAATATGAGCCATGAACTGCGCACGCCACTGAATGCCATTATCGGCTTTTCAGAAATCCTGCGGTTGCAGATGTTTGGTGATCTTGGCCATTCACGCTATCTCGAATATGCCCATCTCATCAATGAGAGTGGCGGCCTGTTGCTTGATCTCATCAGCGACATTCTCGACATGTCGAAGATCGAAGCCGGCAAATTCGAACTGCATATGGAAATCTTCAGCGTAGATGAAGCTGTTGAATCCTGTTTGCGACTGGTACGCGGACGTGCCGATGACAATGGCCTGCACCTCACACGCAGCAATCCGAAAGACCATAAAGACTTCAAGATCATTGCCGATCAGCGCGCCCTGAAACAGATCCTGCTCAACCTGCTCTCCAATGCCATCAAGTTCACGCCCAGCGGTGGCCGTGTGGAACTGAGCATTGAACATCGCGACGGCATGGTGACATTCCGTGTCACGGATACTGGCAGGGGCATTCCAGCCGATCAGATGTCCCGGCTCGGCCGCCCCTTTGAACAGATCATGGGCGATTCAGCGCTTGCCAAGCAGGGCACCGGTCTTGGCCTTGCCCTGGTTCGCTCGCTTAGCGAATTGCATGGCGGCAGTTTCTGCCTTGAGAGCGAGCTGGGTCAGGGTACTTGCGTCAGTGTGACCATTCCCGATGGCCATGCCGATGCGCTGCGCAAGGCAGAGCGTGAAATCAATCCCGAATTGCAATGGGGCCTCACGGTCGGTGACTGAGCGTCAGCCACCCGCCATCATTTTACGCAGCGTCGCATCAACTTCCGCCAGCACACGCCCGACATGGGGATCCTTCTGGATGCCGACAAAATAAGCCTGGGTGTCGGGATAGGCTTTCAGCGGTGTGGCATTGCCGAACATCGGCCCGATCTGCTCGAAGAAAAACAAAACGGGCGCCAGAGCGCAATCGGCAAGCGAAAGCTGCTGACCCACGGCATAGGGTGATCCATCCAGATAGCTGTCGAGCCAGCCCATTGCCTCGTGCAGCTCTGCCATTTGTGTATCAACGATCGACTGGTCACGACCAACCGGACTGATCTGACCGAAAAGTTCCCCCATCGGATACATGATGTAAAGATCGCAGATGCGGGCCAGCACGCGCATCCGGGCGCATATCAACGGGTCGCGGGGACGCAGGGAGGGCAGCGTCCCAATGTCCTCCAGATATTCATTGATGACTTCAGATTCGGGAACGACATTTCCGTCATGCACGAAGGTTGGCAGCTTGGCCAATGGAGAGGCCGCCTCCAACTCGCCCGCCACCCTGTCGGCAGGTTGAATACGCTCGACATCCAGATTCTTGGCATAGAGTGCGATGCGAACACGCGCCGCGTAAGGCGACAGCGGTGAATCATACATTTTCATCGTCATCTGAATGTTCCTGCTCCCTGACCTTGAACCGGCTGTCGATTTTCTGCCGGAGTCACAGTGCCGCGCGAGGCGGCCAAACGCAAGAACGGCCGACCCTCGAAAGAGCCGACCGTCCTGTCATTTTGTCAAAAACAACAAGTCTCTCACTCAGCGGCAGCGCGCTTGGCGAGTTCCCTATACTTCTTGAATTCGATCTGCGCGATCGTGCGGTTATGGACTTCATCGGGACCATCGGCCAGACGCAGGGTGCGAATGCCCGAATACATTTTGGCCAGACCGAAGTCGCTGGTCACACCGCCACCGCCATGGGCCTGAATGGCATCGTCGATGACGCGAAGCGCCATGCGCGGTGCCGCCACCTTGATCATGGCGATTTCGGTGCGGGCAACCTTGTTGCCGACCGTGTCCATCATGTAAGCCGCCTTGAGTGTGAGCAGGCGGCACATCTCGATTTCGGTGCGGGCTTCAGCAACGCGCTGTTCCCAGACCGAGTGATCGGCGATGCGCTTGCCAAAGGCAACGCGTGTCAGCAGGCGTTCGCACATCTTTTCAAGGGCGCGTTCGGCCACGCCAATGGTGCGCATGCAGTGATGAATGCGGCCAGGCCCCAAGCGACCCTGAGAGATTTCAAAACCACGCCCTTCACCCAGCAGCAGGTTTTCGGCCGGCACCTTGACGTTGTCGAGAATGACTTCGGCGTGGCCATGTGGCGCGTCGTCGTAACCGAAAACCGGCAACATGCGCACGATCTTGACACCAGGCGCATCGAGCGGCACGAGGATCTGCGATTGCTGGCGATAGGTTTCGGCTTCCGGATCGGTCTTGCCCATGACAATCGCGATCTTGCAGCGCGGATCGCCCACGCCTGAAGACCACCACTTGCGACCATTGATCACGTAATGATCGCCCTGACGTTCGATCCGTGTGCTGATGTTTGTCGCATCGGATGAGGCAACATCGGGTTCTGTCATGAGGAAGGCGGAGCGGATCTTGCCCGCCAGAAGCGGTTCAAGATATTCGCGCTTGTGGCGTTCATTGCCGTAGCGTTCCAGCACTTCCATATTGCCGGTGTCCGGTGCGGCGCAATTGAACACTTCGGGAGACCAGCCCACGCGGCCCATGATTTCGCAGAGCGAGGCATATTCGAGATTTGTCAGGCCGCCGCCGCGTTCCGATTCAGGCAGGAAAAGATTCCACAAGCCGTCGGCCTGCGCCTTCAGCTTCAGATCTTCAATGATCTGGGGCACCTGCCAGGGATTGCCGGCCTTGCGGAAAGCAGCCATCTGGTCGTCATAGGTTTTTTCATTGGGATAGACATAAGCATCCATGAACCGGTTCAGCCGGGCCATGAGTTCCTTTGTCTTTTCTGAATGATCGAAATTCATCGAAGTTCTCCCGTTTTTTTAGAGGGCATTTGTCAGCCCTTCTTAATGTCGGATGCAGGCACTCTAGCCCGTCAGGCGACATGAATCTCGACAAAAAGGGGCGCGCGTTCAGTCCGCCTGACGGCGGGCCGTAAAAAATTGTCGCAGCAAGTTGGCTGAACGCTGCTCGCCGATGCCGCCATAGACTTCCGGTTTGTGGTGGCAGGTTGGCTGCGCATAGAGCCTCGGGCCATGATCCACGCCGCCACCCTTTTCGTCACTGGCTCCATAATAAAGCCTGCGGATGCGGGCAAAACTGATGGCCGTTGCGCACATGGGGCAGGGTTCCAGCGTGACATAGAGATCGCAACCGATCAGTCGCTCACTGCCCAGCAAAGCGGTCGCCTGGCGGATTGCCAGCATTTCCGCATGGGCTGTCGGGTCACGCAGCTCCAAAGTACGATTGCCGGCAGCGGCGATTACCTGACCGGATAGGTCAAGGATTACGGCACCTACAGGCACTTCACCCCGGGCGGCGGCGGCTTCAGCCTCGGCATAGGCCCGATCCATGGGGCTGGCCTTTTCCGGGCCTGATGATGGTTTTGCGATCTCATCCATGGCCGGACCCTGCCTTTGGCGGGACCCTTGCGTCAAGCCGGGTGTTGATGGCCGCTTTCGCCGCGGCCTGCCCCCTGATAAAGAGAGGGCATGAAACAGACCCAGCCCCCTGAAACCAATGCCTCGCCCGAAGGCGAGCGTATCGCCAAGCTTATCGCGCGCGCGGGCATCTGCTCGCGTCGAGAAGCTGAAAAGCTGATTGCCGAGGGCAAGGTGAGCGTCAATGGCAAGGTGCTGGACAGTCCGGCGCTGAATGTCACGGGCCGCGAAAAAATCGTCGTCAATGGCAAGGCCCTGCCTGCGCTCGAACCGACGCGGCTCTGGCGCTATTACAAGCCCGAGGGTCTCGTCACCACGGCGCGTGACCCGCAAGACCGCCCCACCGTTTTTGACAATCTGCCGCCCGGCGTGCCGCGCGTGGTGTCGGTGGGTCGTCTCGACGTCAATACCGAGGGATTGTTGCTGCTCACCAATGATGGCGAACTGGCGCGCCTTCTGGAGCTGCCTTCGACCGGCTGGTCGCGGCGCTATCGCGTGCGCGCCTTTGGGGCGGCAACACAAGAACAGCTCAACAAGCTCAAGGACGGCATCGAAGTCGAAGGCGTGCGCTATGGCGCGATCGAAGCAACGCTCGACAAGGTGCAAGGCTCGAACGTGTGGCTGACGCTCAGTCTGAAGGAAGGCAAGAACCGTGAAGTCAAGCGCGTGCTCGGCGCGCTTGGCCTGCGCGTCAATCGTTTGATCCGCCTCTCTTATGGTCCTTTTCAAGTCGCTGATCTTGAGCCCGGCGAGGCGCGACAGGTGCCCAATCGCGTGCTGATGGATCAGCTTGGTGCCCATGCCGACTATTTCCGTCAGAAGTCCGGCGAGATTGAAGCCGCCGCGCCGCCACGCGCCGGGGTGAAGCCTGCCTATAAGGCGTCCATGGCCAAGGCAGGCAGCAAGATGGATGCGAAGCCGGCAGACAAACCACAGGGCAAGACCCCCGCCAAGACCGCTGCCAAAACGGGCGACAAGTCAGCGTCGACGACCGCCGGAAAAACGCCAGCAGGCAAGACAACAGCAAGGCCGCGAACGGCCTCTTCAAGGAGAGCCCATGCGGATCGTCGGCGGGACTTTTAAGGGCCGCGCGATTGCCGCGCCGCCCGGCGATATTGTGCGCCCGACGTCGGATCGGGTGCGCGAGTCGATATTCAACATTCTGATGCATGGCGACTATGCGCTGGAGGGTGCGCGCGTGCTGGATCTCTTTGCAGGCACCGGCGCGATGGGACTTGAAGCCTTGTCGCGCGGGGCATCCTTTGCCCTCTTTGTGGATGATGAAGCCGAAAGCCGGGCGGCCATTCGCGAGAATGTCGAGGCGCTGGGTCTGACGGGCCATGCCAAACTTTACAAGCGCGACGCCACCAATCTCGGACCGCGTCCGGGCAGTGTCGGCCCCGCCTTCAATATCGTCTTTGCCGATCCGCCTTACGGGCGCGACCTTGCAGGCCCCGCGCTCAAAAGTGCATCGGAAGGCGGATGGTTCACTGAGGATGCCATCATCATTGTCGAAGAAGCCCTGACATCGGACTTTGCCGCGCCTGAGGGCTTTGAGGAAATTGATCGTCGCCGCTATGGCAAAAGCGGTGTCGTGTTTTTGCGCCCGTTAGCTGCCTGAAAGATAGACAGGAAAATCACTTGCCTCTGATTTCGCGATTTTCGAGCCTGGCCCCGCGCTATGACGCGCTGCTTTGTGATGTGTGGGGTGTGCTGCATAATGGCAAGCGCGCCTATGATGGCGTGGCTGAGGCGCTGATCACCTATCGCGAGCAGGGCGGACATGTGCTCTTGCTGTCCAATGCGCCGCGCCCATCCGATGTGCTGCCAACAATCATCGGCCCGCTTGGCATTCCCCCTCATGCCTATGACGGCATCCTCACATCGGGCGATGCGACACGCAGCCATCTTGCGAGCCATGCCCTTGGCACGGCCTGTTATCACGTCGGACCGGATCGCGACGTTGCGCTTTTCGAGGGCACGGGTGTCATGCGTGTGAGCGAGGCTGAGGCCGCGTTCATTCTCGTCACCGGTCCCTTTGATGATGAAGTGGAGGGACCGGAAGATTATCGTGCGCCCTTCATGCCGCTTGTCGCGCGCGGATTGCCGCTGATCTGCGCCAATCCCGACATCATGGTCGAGCGTGGCTCGAAGATGATCTATTGCGGCGGTGCGCTGGCCCGGCTCTATGGCGAGATGGGCGGCCAGGTGATTTATTTCGGCAAACCGCATGGTCCGATCTATGACGTCGCCCGGCAAAGGCTGAACGAAATTGCGGGCCGCGTCGTCGCTGATGAACGGGTTCTTGCCATTGGCGACGGGCTGATGACCGATGTGACCGGGGCCAATGGTCAGGGGCTTGACGTTCTCTTCATCACGGGCGGCATTGCCGCAGCCGATTGTGGGCCAGATCCCGAGCATCCTGATCCACAACTGGTGCGGGCGCTGCTCGAAAAACACGCCCTGCATGCTGTCGCCGCCATGCCACGTCTGGTCTGGTAACGTGTCAGTTGTGTTTCCCCCGGATAATGGCGCGGCTTGACGCCCCCCTGCCGATCCGCCATCCATGAGTTCCTGCCCAAAACGGACCCGCAATTCGCCATGAAGATCATCCGCCACTTTGACAATGTCCCGATCGCGCTGAAAGGCGCCGTGCTGGCGCTTGGCAATTTTGACGGGGTGCATCTGGGTCATCAAAAGGTGATTGGCGAGGCGCGCCGCGTGGCCGAGGAACTCGATGTGCCGCTCGGCGTTTTGGTGTTTGAACCGCATCCGCGCCAGTATTTCGCGCCTGACGCACCCTTTTTTCGCCTGACACCGTTTCGCGCCAAGGCCCGTCTGCTTGAAAGCCTCGGCGTTGATCTTCTGGTCGCGCTGCCCTTTGATGCCGCCATGGCACAGCGACCCGCTGAAGAATTCGTATTTGACGTGCTGGTCCATGGGCTTCATGCGACACATGTCGTTGCGGGCTATGACTTTCATTTCGGCAAGGGACGCGGTGGCGATGCCGTTGCGCTTGCCTATTTCGGTGAAATGGAGGGCTTTGGCGTGACGATCGTGGCCGCAGCGCGTGATGGCGAGACGGCGATTTCCTCAACCCAGGTGCGTGAGTGTCTTGTCGCTGGCAAGCCGCGCGCGGCCGCCAGTCTTCTGGGGCATTGGTGGAGCGTTGAGGGCCATGTGCAGCAGGGTGATCAGCGCGGGCGCACGATTGGCTTTGCCACGGCCAATCTGCCGCTGTCCGATCATGTCAATCCGGCCTTCGGCGTTTATGCCGTGCTGATTGAAATTGAAGATGGTCCCCATCGGGGTCATTACAAAGGTGTTGCCAATGTCGGCAAGCGACCGACATTCAATAAAGGCGATGTGCTGCTGGAGGTCCATATTCTTGACTTCGCGGGTGACATCTATGGCGCTCACGTCAGCGTCTGCCTGATCGAGTTCCTTCGGCCTGAACAAAAGTTTGACGGGCTCGATAGCCTCAAGGCGCAGATCGCACGTGACAGCGACAAGGCGCGCGCTGTTTTGGCCAGCCTGCCGGACGCGCCCAAAGCCTTGATGCAGCATGAGCCTTGATGCAGCATGAGCCTTGATGCGCCGCTCACCGACCATCGCCAGTTCATTCTCGACAATACGCTGCTGCATGAGCCGCCTCTGGTGCCGGAGATCAGGCTGCATCTGGCGAGCGAAATCGTGCCGATCTGGCAGATGACGGAAGAGGAACTGGCGCAGAATGGCCTGCCGCCGCCCTTTTGGGCCTTTGCCTGGGCCGGTGGTCAGGCGCTGTCGCGCTATATAATGGATCACAGTTCAGTTGTTACTGGCAAAACTGTGCTCGATTTCGGGGCCGGCTCCGGCATGGTCGGAATCGCGGCTCTTAAAGCGAATGCAAGTTCAGTTCTTAGCGCGGATATTGATGCCTTTGCCATTGCGGCCTGCAAGCTCAATGCGGAAGTGAATAAAGTTTCACTTCTTGTTACCTGTGATGACATCATCGGATCGGATCAAGGCTGGGACGTCGTCCTCGTGGGTGATATGTGCTATGAGCAGCCTTTGTCCCAAAGGATTGAAATCTGGCTTCGCAGCTTGGTGGCGCGGGGAGCCCTTGTTTTGATAGGTGATCCGGGCCGCACCTATCTGCCCAGGCATGGCATGGAGAAAATTGTCGCCTATGCCGTCAAGACGACGCGCGAACTCGAAGACATGGATGTGCGCAATACCAGTGTCTGGCGACTCCTGGAAAAATGAACCCTTGTTCATTACAATTATGAATCATTATTCATAGTAATGTCGATATCACGCCTTATAAATGAATCACGATTTCTCTCATTAAGACTGGATCGTTTTCTCACATCGCAAGCCTATGAATGAACAGAAGTCAGGCTGATTTTCGCTCCCGTCCTGGCGGGAGAGCCCCTAAGCTCCATTCCAAAAGAGAACCTGATTTTCGGGAGCGAGACGATGACCGCGTTTATCCAGACCAGCATTGAAAATGGCGTCTTGACGCTCACCATGAACCGGCCCGACAAGAAAAATGCCCTGACCGAGGCCATGTATGCCGCCCTGGCAGATGGTCTTGAAGAGGCCGAGCGCAATCCGGCCATTCGTGTGATCCTGATCCTGGCCAATGGCGATGCCTTCACCGCTGGCAATGATTTGAGCGACTTTGCCGCCCAGGGATCAAAGCCCGCCGAAACAACACCGGGCAATGAATTGCGTCCCGTCGAACGGTTTCTCCAGGGCATCGCCTCGGCGCGCAAGCCCCTTGTCGCGGGTGTGAATGGCCTTGCTGTCGGGGTCGGCGTCACCATGCTTCTGCATTGCGACCTTGCCTATGCCGGGAAAAGCGCAACCTTCGCCATGCCCTTCGTCAATCTGGGCCTCGTGCCGGAAGCCGGTTCGTCCTATCTCCTGCCGCGCCTTGTCGGTCAACAGAGGGCATCGGAACTCTTCCTGCTCGGCAAGAAAATCGATGCGGACAAAGCCGAGAATATCGGTCTTGTTGCCGATGTTGTGGCAGATGACAAATTGCGTGAGACAGCCATAGCCGCCGCACGGACGCTCGCCGCCAAGGCCCCCAAGGCCGTTCTCGCCACCAAGGCGCTGCTGCGGGATGCCGAGCGGGAGACGGTTGCAAACGTCATAAAAGCGGAAGGCGAGATCTTTGCCGCCCAGTTGCGCTCGGCGGAAGTCAAAGAGGCGATCAGCGCCTTTTTTGAAAAGCGCGCGCCCGACTTCTCCAAGGTCTGAACTTTCAGGGGGGGGCGCGATCACAAAAGCATGACCGGGTGCCTGTCGATTGCGCCTTGAGAGGCGACAGGTGCATCCGACAGGCGCATCCGACATGTGCCTCACGCCAAAACCGGGCAAAACGCCCCCATCCTTCCCGGATACGGAAACAACCTTCGATGAATTGAAGGCGCGCCTCGCCAAGACGGTCGCTTACATCAAGACCGCAACACCGGCGCAGATTGATGGCAGTGAAGACAAGGAGATCGTGCTGAAAATTGGCGGCAATGACCTGAAACTCAAGGGCCAGCCCTATTTCCTGCATTTCTTCCTGCCGAACTTCATGTTCCACGCCGCAACCGCCTATAACGTGCTGCTAACGTGCTGCGTCATGCCGACGTGCCGCTTGGCAAGCGCGATTTCATCGGTTCGTTCTGATTTTCATTTGCGCGCAGATGTCACCCCGGGCTCGCCCGGGGGTGGAACGGCGCAAGCCGATGCTAAAGCCCGCTGATCGCCCGATAGGCGATGGGTCTGGCCCCTGCGCTCAGGCGCTGGGGAAAGAGCCGCGGCATGCCTGTTGCGCCAAAGCTCATAGGCCGACGATTGGACAGGGGATTGGCGCCCGAATGGGGCTGAGGCGTGTCGATACGCAGTGAACCCAAGCGGCGCTCCGCTTCGCGCAAGGCGCCATCCTGATCTTCCAGAAGCAAGGGCCGTCCGAGGGCACGGCCCCAGGCGCGCCAGCGAGCAGCCGCATCGGCGCCATCAAAGGAGGCATGCAACGTCACCGAGCGGCGATCATCGGTTGCATGCAGCAGATCAACAAGAATGACGGGCGCTTCACCGCTCGCATCGCGCCAGGCAACGCGAAGGGCAATGCCGCGAAAGGCGCTGACTGGTTCTGACCAGTGAAAGAGACCGAAAATGGGCGAGGAATCCGTCGCCTTGACCGCATCACGATAAATCGTGGCATAGCGGATGAAGCCCACTACACGCGAAAGCAGGACCGTCGGACGAATGACCAGTTGCGCAGGCAGATTGAAGGGATCGGCGTCGATCTCGCCATCACTCCAGCGTTTGCGCTTCTGGCCTCTGCCCAACGCCAGACCCATCGTCATCTCCCGAAACTCATATGGCGTTCAAGACGCCTGACACGATCAGGCCCGAGACTAGTCCCTGTGTGGTTGGCAATGGATTAACGAATGGACCCGAATGGGTCGAATTGAGACTGATTTGGCAGAAGCGCGCGATTCCGGCATTCTGCGCCCATCGCCCATCGCCCATCGCCCATCGCCCAAACGTCAAGACCGCCCGCAAGGATTTTCAATGCCCTATAGCTCGCTGCGTGATTTTCTGGCCAGGCTTGAATCCGAGGGCGACCTCATTCGCGTCCGCGAGCCGGTTTCGACCGTATTGGAGATGACGGAAATCCAGACGCGGTTGCTGGCGGAAGGCGGGCCTGCGGTGCTGTTTGAAAAAGCCGTGATGCCGGATGGCTCGCCCTCGCCCATGCCTGTGCTGGTCAATCTTTTCGGCACGGTTGAGCGCGTGGCGCAGGCCGTGACCATGGGCGGCATTGAGCGGCGCAAGGCGAAAGATTTGCGCATTGTCGGCGAGACGCTTGCCTTCTTGCGCCAGCCAGAACCGCCAGGCGGCTTTCGCGAGGCCTTTGAAATGCTGCCGCTGCTGCGCACGGTCATGGCGATGAAGCCGAAGACGGTTTCTTCCGCGCCCTGTCAGGAGGTCGTGCTCAAAGGCGCCGACATTGATCTGACCAAATTGCCGGTCCAGAGCTGCTGGCCGGGCGAACCGGCGCCGCTGATCACCTGGCCGCTGATCGTCACCAAAGGCCCCTCCACCTCGCGCGAGGATGACTATAATCTCGGCATCTATCGGATGCAGGTGCTCGGCCCCGACAGGACCATCATGCGCTGGCTTGCCCATCGTGGTGGCGCGCAGCACCATCGCCGCTGGAAGAATGAAAAGCGCGAGCCGCTGCCTGCGGCCGTTGTGATCGGTGCCGATCCCGGCACGATTCTCGCCGCTGTGACGCCGGTGCCGGACACGCTCAGCGAATATCAGTTTGCCGGATTGCTGCGCGGCGAGAAGGTTGAGCTTGTCGATTGCAAGACCGTGCCGCTCAAGGTGCCCGCGCAAGCCGAAATCATCATCGAGGGTCATGTCTCGCTTGATGAGTATGAAGATGAAGGCCCTTATGGCGATCACACGGGCTATTACAATTCGGTCGAGAAGTTTCCTGTCTTCACGGTGAGCGCCATCACCATGCGCCGCGATCCGATTTATCTTTCGACCTTCACAGGTCGGCCACCGGATGAACCTTCGGTGCTGGGCGAAGCGCTGAATGAAGTTTTCATTCCGCTCATTCAGCAGCAATTCCCCGAGATCGTCGATTTCTGGTTGCCGCCGGAAGGCTGCTCCTATCGCATCGCTGTCATCTCGATGAAGAAGGCCTATCCCGGCCATGCCAAGCGCGTGATGATGGGGGCGTGGTCGTACTTACGCCAGTTCATGTACACGAAATGGATCATCGTTGTGGACGACGATATCGATGCGCGGGACTGGAAGGACGTGATGTGGGCGGTCAGCACACGCATGGACCCGGTGCGCGACGTGACGCTGATTGAAAACACGCCGATTGATTATCTCGACTTTGCCTCACCCGAGTCCGGGCTTGGCGGCAAGATCGGCCTTGATGCGACCAATAAATGGCCGCCCGAAACGAAGCGCGAATGGGGCGAGAAAATCCGCATGGATCAGAGCGTCATCGACGAGGTGACGCGCAAATGGTCAAGCCTCGGCCTGCCCGGCACCGGCAAACCGATCTGGAAGTGAGGCGGCTCACTTGAGGCTGAGTTTCAGGCTATCAACATCGTCTGATGTCAACAGCGTTTCATGAATGTCTGAAATCGGTTCGTTCAGATATTTTTCCCGGAACAGTCTTTTGATCTCACCGCGATTTTCCTTGAAAACTTTCAACGCGGCTTTGCTGTCATGTTTTTCAAGTCCAAAATGATCTGCCAGCGCCGCCATGCTGATGCTGCATTGATGCGATTTTCCCGACGACATAGCCAAATCAAAGACCACATCCCGGTTTGAATCGTAACGCGGGGGCGTTTCATCTTTTGTTGCGACTGATATCGTCCGGTGCGGGGCAATATCGACATCACCCGTTTGCAAGGCTGCCGCCGACAGGCGCGCGCCCCATCATCCCGGACAAAGGTTTGCAGGCACCCCGCCTTATCCTAGATTATTGGCATGATTGAGATCAGCGGACGGCTGCATATTGATGAGAGCGAGCTCGATATCACTTACATTCGCGCCAGCGGACCGGGCGGGCAGAATGTGAACAAGGTGTCGAGCGCGGCGCAGTTGCGCTTCGATGTGCGCCAGTCCCCTTCCCTGCCGGATCGCGTCAAGGCGCGCCTGGAAGGCATTGCTGGCGCAAGGCTCACCAAGGAGGGGGTCATTGTCATCACCGCCAATCGGTTTCGCACACAAGATGCCAATCGCAAGGACGCGATTGATCGGCTCTGTGCGCTGATTGCGGAAGCCGCCATTCAGCCCAAGTCTCGCGTTCCGACACGACCCAGTCTTGGCGAGAAACGGCGGCGGCTGGAAAGCAAGGTCAAGCGCGGGACGAGCAAGAAACTGCGCTCCGGCCCGATCGGTACTGACGAATGAGTGACAAGCCCCCTGCAAACCGGCGTCCCTGGTATGTCTATATCGTGAAATGCGCCGATGGCAGTCTCTATACCGGCATTACAACCGACGTTTTGCGCCGCCTGAGTCAGCATGACAGCGGCCAAGGCGCGAAATATACGCGCGCGCGAGGCCCGTTACAGCTGCTTGGCTGCGAAATGCATCCTGACCGCTCCAGTGCCTCACGCGCCGAATATGCCATCAAACAACTCACCGCCAGCGAAAAGCGCGAACGCGCCAAAACTATGCGTGCGGCTTTGCCGGTTTGAAGGAGGTGATGATGACCGACACGATCATGCCCAGGAAGAGCAGGCTGAATGTCACACCAAGCGAGACCACCGGATCAATATGCCCGACGAATTCGGCATAGAAAATCTTGCCGCCGATAAAGACGAGCACCATGGCGAGGGCATATTTCAGATAGGCAAAACGGTGGATGATCGCGGCGAGGGCAAAATAAAGTGCCCGCAAGCCGAGGATCGCAAAAATATTGCTCGAATAGACGATGAACGTGTCCTGCGTGATGGCAAAGATTGCCGGAATGCTGTCGACGGCAAAAACGAGATCGGCCAGTTCGACGAGGATCAGCGTCAAAAGCAGGGGCGTGGCGTAAAACTTCAATTTGCCGGTCTTGGGATTGACCTCACGCACGACAAAATCATGCCCATGAATGGTTTGGGTCAAGGGGATGTGCCGCTGGAGAAACTTGACGACAGGGTGCTCGGCAATCGGGCGCTCATGCTCGGGCGAGACAAGCATCTTGATCCCTGTGATGATCAGGAAGCCGCCAAAGACGAAGAGGACCCAGTGATATTCGCGCACCAGCGCGGCGCCAATGCCGATCATCAGGCCACGCAGGATGATGACGCCGAGAATACCCCAAAAGAGGACGCGGTGCTGATAGATGCGCGGCACACCGAAAGAGGCAAAGATCAGGGAGATGACAAACACATTGTCGAGCGAGAGTGATTTTTCGACGACATAGCCGGTGAAATATTCAATCGCCGGACCATGGCCCTGCAGGACCCAGATCAGACCGCCAAAGACACAGGCGACCGCAATGTAGAAGGCTGAAAGCACCAAACTCTCGGTGACGCCGATTTCATGGTCCTTCTTGTTCAGGACCCCCAGATCGAAGGCGAGCAGGCCGACAACAATCGCAAAAAAACCCGCCCACGCCCAGGCAGGCGCACCCAGAAAATCCGTCAGGAAAAATTCCATCTTTGTCCCAAGCGATTAGTCGCGACGCGCGCGTTACAGCCCCCGGCCATGCGCCCCGCCATCTTCAGGGATGCATATTGCATAGCTCCCGAATGAAATGGGGAGGCTTTCGCCGAGTTCAAGTGGGTAGATAACAAAAGTGACGCATGTCTTTTGCGCAACTTGTGTCAGGAGCCGCTTGGCATGCTAGCCTCCTGCGCGTGATCCAGAATCACGCATATGGAAGTGCTCGCCGCCTTCGCGGACGCACAAATTCGCAAAAAGCGGAGCATCTGATGGTGAATTATTCGGTCGAGATTGTGGGCTTCTATGTCGGCCTCAACCTGCTCATCAATCTGGTTCTGGCCTATCGCGTCTCTGGCAACCGCTTGCGCAGTAAAATCATGACGGGCACGGGCGAGGATCAGGCGCTCTATAATGCCAGCCGTGCCCATGTGACCAATGTGGAATATCTGCCGCTGGGTCTTGCGGGTCTCATCACGCTGCATCTGATCTCAGGCAGCATCTACATCCTTCACGTCGTTGGCTTGATGTTAACCATTGGCCGCGTGCTGCATGCCATCGGCGTCTCAAAAACGAGCGACGCGTCGCCACCGCGTCTGGTCGGCACGCTGTTGACCTGGATTTCACAGCTTGTCGCCGGGCTTGCCTGTCTCTATTACGCGCTCAGCTGAGTGAATGCTTCTGTAGTACCGGAGTCCGCATGACCAAGACCTCTTCCGACAGCGTCCTTGAAACGGCGGGTGCGCTCGTCGAACGCGCGATGAAGGCGGGGGCCGAGGCAGCCGAAGCCCTTGTCGTTGAAGGTATCTCGCTGGGTGTCTCGTGGCGGCTTGGCAAACTTGAGGATGTGGAGCGTTCCGAGGGGCGTGACATTGGCTTGCGTGTCCTGATTGGCCAGCGGCAGGCGCATGTCTCAACGAGCGATCTTTCTGAAAAATCCATCGGTCCCTTGATTGAAAGGGCCGTTGCCATGGCGCGTGTGGCGCCGGTTGACCCCTATATCGGTCTGGCTGATCCGGCGCTTCTTGCGCGCGTGCTGCCTGAGCTTGATATCGTCGACCCGACAGCCGCACCCGATACTGAAGCGCTTGCAGCCCTTGCTGCCGAAGCGGAAGAGGCGGCGCTTGCCGTTGCAGGCGTGACCAATTCGGGTGGGGCTGGCGCAAGCTGGGGAAGATCCGGCATGGCACTTGTGACCAGCGGCGGTTTTTCCGGCAGCTATGCGGGCACTTCTCATTCATTCTCCGTGTCTGTTCTTGCCGGGGAAGGCACGGGCATGGAGCGTGACTATGACTATTCAAGCGCACGCCATCGCCGCGATCTCGACAAGGCGGGCGTGATCGGGCGCAATGCGGGCGAACGCGCTGTGCGGCGTATCGGCGCCCGCAAGGTCAAATCGCAATCGGTGAGCGTCATTTACGATCCGCGCGTGTCGGGCGGATTGCTCGGCCATTTTGCCGGGGCAATTTCGGGGTCTGCGATTGCGCGGGGGACCAGTTTTCTGAAAGACGCCATGGGCAAAGCGATCTTTGCGCCCGGCATTACCATCATCGATGATCCGCATCGCATCCGTGGGTTGCGCTCCAAACCATTTGATGGCGAGGGCGTGGCCAATCGCGCCATGCGGCTGGTCGATGAGGGCGTCCTGACGACCTGGCTGCTTGATTGCGCCACAGCCCGTCAGCTCGGCCTGACAACAACGGGCCATGCGGCGCGCGGTGTTGGTTCGCCGCCTTCGCCGTCAACGACAAATCTCTATATGGAAGCCGGACGCCTGACGCCGAAGGCGCTGATGGCCGACATCAGGCAAGGCCTCTATATCACCGAGATGATCGGCATGGGGGTCAATGGCGTGACAGGTGACTACAGCCGTGGCGCCTCCGGCTTCTGGATCGAGAATGGCGAGATTGCCTATCCCGTCAGTGAAATCACGGTCGCGGGCAATCTCAGGGACATGTTTCTCCAGATGACGCCAGCCAATGATCTCGTTTTTCATCAGGGCACCAACGCTCCAACCTTGCGGGTGGAGGGTATGACCGTTGCCGGAAGCTGATAAGGCTGATCTGGAACGTGACTTTGAACTGATGCAGGCCGCTGTGCGGGAGGCCGGTCTTCTCGCGATGCGGTTTTACAAAGGCGACTATCGCTCCTGGATCAAACCTGGCGACACGCCGGTGACCGAGGCCGATATTGCGGTCAATGATTTGTTGCATAAACGACTGGCGGTTGCGCGGGCCGATTATGGCTGGCTCTCGGAGGAAACGGAGGATGATCCCTCACGCCTGACCAAACAGATGGTCTGGGTTGTTGATCCGATAGATGGCACGCGCGCCTTCGCCAGGGGTAAGCCGCATTTTGCCATCTCCGTCGCACTTGTCCGTGCGGGACAGCCGGTGCTTGGCGTGTTGTTCAATCCGGCGCTGGATGAATTTTTTGTCGCCCGTCATGGCGCCGGGGCTCAGTTGAATGGCCAACCCATTCGTGTCAGCAAGCGCCACGAACTCAGCGGATGCCGCATGGCCGCAAATGCCGGTATGTTCAGGCATCCCGCATGGCCTGAAAAATGGCCCGAAATGCACATCATTGACCGCAATTCGGTCGCCTATCGCATCGCACTGGTTGCATGTGGTGGCGCTGATGCCGCGCTGGCGCTTTCCTCCAAAAATGATTGGGATCTTGCGGCGGCCGATCTCATTTTGCGCGAAGCTGGCGGCTTGATGACACGTCACGACGGACAGCGCTTCATCTACAATTTGCCGGAGCCGCGACACCCAAGCCTCATTGCGGCCGGACCCGCGCTGCATGCGGCGATCAGCAAGCGTGTCAGCCGTATGGTCTTGCCTGAGTGAGTTTCGCCCTACGCTTCGCAGGTGCAGCATGATACTATATCGGCGTACTATTCTTCGGATATACAGGGGGAATTGATGGCGGAACAGCTACTTCATCTTGTTTTTGGTGGTGAACTCAAGGATCTTGAGACAAACGAATTTCGCGATACTGACAATCTGGATATTATCGGGATATTTCCGGATTATCAGTCAGCTTATGCTGCCTGGAAGAACGCTTCACAACAAACCGTCGATAACGCGCATATGCGTTATTTCATTGTGCATCTGCATCGATTGCTGGCCCCTCATTCGTGAGGCCGTCCTGAAGGAAGCAAGTGGTTATGTCGGTTGACCTGAATGATCGCGAGCCCGGCGCCGTGCAGTCCATCTTGTGGCTGCTGGTTTTCCTTGGTGTCGTGTTCATCTTCGCGGCTGCTGGCGGCTCGGTCACCGCCACCAGCGTCAAAACCTGGTACGTCACACTCATCAAGCCGCCACTCACGCCGCCCAACTGGGTTTTTGCACCCGTCTGGACGCTGCTCTTTTTCCTCATGGGCCTTGCGGCCTGGCTTGTCTGGCGTCGCGGCGGCGGCATCGGCAAATCAGGTGCGGCCTTGCCGATCTTCTTTGCGCAACTCGGCTTGAACTTCGGATGGAGCATTGCCTTTTTCGGCATGCGCAATCCGGCAATAGCAATGATCGAGATTTTCGTCCTGCTGGCCGCCATCATCGCCACTGTTCTGAGCTTTTCCAGGATCGAGAAGCTCGCAGGCCTGTTGCTGCTACCCTATCTCGCCTGGACCGCATTTGCGACTTATCTGACAGTGGCGATCTGGTGGCTCAATCGCGCCGTGATCTGAACCTGACATCAAAACATCAATTGAAGCATGAGCTTAAGCCCATACTGGAAGGTGGCGGCAGGCGCTGGCGCGTGTTATGGTCCGGCAGGCGGCGGCCTGCGACCCAAGCTGCCAGCCCAGACCACAAACAGATCCGTTTTCAAGTGCCGCCTCATACGGCGTCGAGAGATTGAGTGCCACATGCCGCTGAGCAAGCGCATCCTCAAAAGCGAGAAGTTTGCAACCGTTGCCGCCTTCAGCATGGCGATATTCATCAAGCTGGTGCGCAACACCACGCGCTTTGAGGTAAAGGGCAGCGACATCGCCGCGCGTTTCTGGAGTGGCGATGAGCCCTTTATCGCCGCGACCTGGCATGGCCAGAACATGCTGGTGCCGGTTTTCTGGCATAACTGGCGCGAGTTGCGCGTGCTCGTGTCGCGCCATGGGGATGGCGAGATCATTGCCCGGCTGATGCATTTTGTCGGTGTTGGCACCATTCGCGGCTCTGGCGTGCCCAAGGGCGAAGAAAAGAAATTCAAGCATAAGGGCAAGGGCGGCGCGGGTGCCTTGCGGGCCATGGTGAGGGCGCTGGGTGAAAATATTTCGGTCGGGCTGACAGCCGATTTACCCCCCGGCCCGGCGCGTCATGCCGGTGAAGGCATCATCATGCTGGCGCGGCTTTCCGGTCGGCCGATTGTGCCCATCGCGATCACGACTCGCTGGCGCATTCAGCTCAACAATTGGGACCGGTTTACCATCAATCTGCCTTTTTCGCGCGGCGCCATGGTGATGGGCGAGCCGATTTATGTCCCGCGAGATGCCGATGACGACCTGATCGAGGCCTTGAGACTGCAAGTTGAAACAGTGCTCAACCGGATCACGGAACAGGCCGACAAACTTGCCGGCAGCCCGCCCTTTTCATCGCAAGCGGGAGCCGTTGCACAGTGAGCGGCGTTGTTGACCGCTCGCCGGTGCGCAAGACCCCTGAACCTATTAGTCTCGGTCTCTATCGTTTGGCGACACGTGCGGCGGCCCCCTTTGTGCCCCTGTTGTTGCGCGAGCGACTGAAGCGCGGCAAGGAAGATGCGGACCGTCTTGGCGAGCGTATCGGCAAATCAGCGCTGGCGCGCCCCGCTGGCCTGCTCGTCTGGTTTCACGCGGCAAGCATTGGTGAATCACTCTCCATCCTGATGCTGATTGAGGGCCTGCTGGACGCGCGCTCAGATCTCCACATACTGGTGACCACAGGAACACTCACATCTGCCAAACTGATGCAGGAGCGCCTGCCCGCACGCGCCTTTCATCAATTCGTACCGCTTGATCATCCCGATTATTGCGACCGCTTCATTGCCCATTGGCATCCCGATCTCGCTGTCTGGGTGGAATCCGAATTCTGGCCCAATCTCATCATCGCGGCACATGCCAGAGGCATACCGCTTGCGCTCATCAATGCGCGATTGACGGAGAAATCCTTCAAGGGTTGGCAAAAAGTGCCTGACTTTATCGGCTCGCTGTTGCGGCGTTTTTCGCTGGTGCTGGCACAAGATGGCGCAAGTGCCGAGCGTTTGCGAAAACTTGGCGCCCTGAATGTCTTGCAGAAGGGCAATCTCAAGCATGATGCGCACCCCTTGCATGTTGAACCCGAAGCGTGCCAGGCAATTGGCCGGGTGATCGGGGCGCGGCCGGTCTGGATTGCCACCAACACGCATGAGGGCGAGGAGCGCATTGCGCTTGAAACCCATCGCGAGCTTGTGATGCGTTATCCCGATCTCCTGACGATCATTATTCCGCGTCATCCCGTGCGCGGTGCGGCGATTGCCGAAGAAGCACGTCAGCTTGCTCTCTCGACGGCTCGCCGTTCGCTGCAGGAAGGCATCGCCAGCACCACGCAGGTTTATGTGGCCGACACGCTGGGCGAACTCGGCCTGTTCTATTCGCTCGCCTGCCCGGTTTTTATTGGTGGTACATTTGCACCCATGGGGGGGCATAATCACTTTGAAGCGGCGCGCTTTGGCTGCGCCCTTCTTGCCGGACCAAGTGATTTCAATTTTGCCGAGTCATATCATCACTTCATCCGCGAAGGGGCGATGCGCCAGGTGACATCTCCCGCCTTGCTGGCCTCCTCAATTGAGGCGCTGCTCGCGGATCGCGATCAGTTGCAGCATTGCGGCGAAATTGCCCTACGACTGTCGCGTCGCGATAGCGGAACGGTGGAACGGGTGCTTTCTGATCTGTTGAGCCTGCTGCCACATGCAAGGCAGAACACCGCTCAAGATGGCGTGACGCAAGATGCGTGAGCCCCGGTTCTGGTATCCCGATCGTGGTGCAGGCATTGGACTGATGCCACGGCTTCTTGCCCCGATTGCCATGATCTATCGTTTTGCGAGCGCCAATCGTCAGCGACTGGCGCGACCGGAACGCTGCGCTGTTCCTGTTATCTGCATCGGCAATGTGACCGCAGGCGGAGCTGGCAAAACACCGGTGGCTCTATTTATTGGGCGCGCCTTGCAGGCCAGAGGCGAAGTCGTACATTTTCTCTCGCGCGGCTATGGCGGCACTGAGAGGGGACCATTGCGCGTTGACCCGGCTGTGCAGGCTGCCGAACAGGTCGGAGATGAACCCATCCTCCTTTCAGCTCTGGCGCCGACATGGGTTGCGGCTGATCGGCCTGAAGGGGCCGCGGCTGCGGTACGAGGTGGCGCAAGCATCATCGTAATGGATGATGGCCTGCAAAATCCGCATCTGGCCAAAGATTTTTCGATATTGGTGATTGATGCCGGCGTGGGTGTGGGCAATGGGCGTCTCATACCTGCGGGACCCTTGCGCGAACCGATCGACAAAGCACTTGCCAAAACCAGCGCCGTTATCGCTATCGGTCGGGGTCATGCGGCAGACGGCTTGGCGGCACGCGCTGCAGCGCGCGGCATACCGGTATTCAAGGCTGCACTGCGGCCTTTACCAGCACCCGAGCTGGACTCGATGCGTGTCGTGGCATTTGCAGGTATCGGTCGCCCGGAAAAGTTTTTCCGTACACTGCGCGAAATGCGCGTGGATATTATCCAGACCATCGCCTTTCCAGACCACCATGCCTTCACGGACAAAGATGCCATCGACTTGATGATCAAGGCCCGTGAGCAAGATGCCCATCTCATTACCACGCAAAAGGACGCCGCGCGTCTGTTGCACGCGCCGCAAGGCAGCGCCCGGGCACAGCTTGCCGAAGCTCTGCATGTTCTGCCCATTGAACTGGTGATTTCAGATTTCGCCACCCTGCAAAACCTGATGGCCGATGCCATTCGTCTGGCGCGGAAAAAGCCTCGCTGACCCGTTTACCGCCGTCATTGCTTGCCCTCTTCACGCCGCGTTGTTAGAAAGGCTGTCCCATCGGTCAGCAATCCAGATCATGCAAGAATTCAGCTATCGTCTCCAATATGCCGGCCTCAGGCTGATCATCGCATTTTTTGCGCTGCTGGGTCTTGAACGCGCATCACATCTCGGCGGCACCCTGGCGCGCCGGATCGGACCCAGACTCGGCGTTTCCCGACGGGCGCGTCGCAATCTGCGCCATGCCATGCCGGAACTTGATGATGCCGCTGTCGAAAAAATAATCGCCGATATGTGGGGCAATCTCGGTCGTACTATTGCCGAATATGCGCATCTTGACTGGCTGGCGAGTGCCAAATCACAGGACCATCTGGAGATTGTTGATGCACATCATGCCGAGGAGGCCCGCGCCTTCGGCAAAGGCATCATTTTCTGGTCCGGTCACTTCAGCAATTGGGAGATGATGCCCTTTGCCCTGCGTCGCCTGCACTTCAATGGCGGCGAAGTTTATCGTCATGCCAACAATCCCTATGTCGATGCGTGGATCATCAAATTGCGCCATCAATGCACGGGCCTCGACCAGATCCAGAAAGGGCCACGTGGCGTGCGCAATCTGTTGCGCATTCTCGATCAGGGCGACATGGTCGCCATGCTGATTGATCAGAAAATGAATGATGGTGTGGAAACGCGGTTCTTCGGTCAGAAAGCCATGACGACATCCGCGCCGGGCAGCATGGCCGTGCGTTATGGCATCACGCTTGTTCCGACCTATCTGGAGCGTGTGGAGGGAACAAAGTTTCGTATGCTTTTTTTCCCGCCTATACGTGCAAATCCGGAAGCCGAAACATTTGGCGAGATCATGCGTCTCACGCAAACGATGAATGATTTTCTGGAGGCGCGCATCCGTGAACGGCCGCATGAGTGGCTATGGATGCATAATCGCTGGCCACTTCCCTGATGTTTCTGACCTGATTATTCCGGGTGATCGGCGACAAGGAGCTGGGGGTCGAGCGGCGTTCCGCGCCATGTCATGCCCCAATGCAGATGCGGCCCCGTCGCGCGGCCCGTGCCGCCAACGGCGCCGATAAGGTCACCCTGCTTCACATGACTGCCGGACTTCACATCGAGGCGCGAGAGATGCATGTAATTCGTGCTCACGCCCTGGCCGTGGTCGATGAAAATCAACCCGCCTTCAAAATACATGTCAGGATTTGCCAGCGTAACAATGCCATCTGCGGGCGCCCGCACCGGTGCGCCCGTCGGCGCCGCAATGTCCATGCCGAAATGCGGGCGGCGCGGTTCGCCATTGAATATGCGCTGGCTGCCATAAACGCCTGAGACGGGACCCATAGCGGGCCAAATGAACTTCTCGGCAAACCATACCGCATCGGTATTATCAGGGCGCGACTTTGCCTTCAGCGCCTTTTCTTCGGCAATGCGCTTCAACACATCAGCAGGCGGCGAAACATATTTGGGCGCGATGCCGTCGATCCGCTGCACTTCATATTTGCGTGGTTCAACGGCAATGGTCCTGGTCGCTTCCGTTCCATCCGGCGCCATGACGGTGAGTGTCGCGCGCGGGCCATGGTCGCGGCTGAAGCCAAAGGCAAAAACGCCATCTGACGAGATCATGAGCGGCTGGCCATCAAGCGTTACGCGCGAGCCCGGTATGGTCCTGCCGATCAGAAGCGCCCCCTGCTCGGCCTTGCCGACATAAACGACATCGGCTCTGGCGGATGTCAGTGCCGCCAGGATGAAGGCCAGTGTGAGGGCGATGGCGCGCCTCACCGGTAAAGGCGCGCCCGTTGCACGCGGGTCAACGAGGCTTCAGGTGTCGCATAGGCTTCCTGAAAGGCAACGCTCCAGTAGCGCAACTCGTCCAGCGGAATATGCACACCCGTGACGGCGCAGACGACATAGGTGCCCGGGCGAACGACGTGATACTCGCTGTCGCCATAGACAAGCTCGGCCTGCTGGCCGATGGATTTTTCGATTTTGTTCATGCGCGCATTCTAGCTGGCAGAGGCCGGATAATCAAAGCAGGTTTCCCTGCACCGGTTTTGCCTGTCGTGAGGCGGGTTTTGCCTCGGACTTGCCCCCCTCGCCTCTCACCACAACATCGAGTTTTTGCTGATGGGCAAACTCTATGCTCAGACCATCTCCCGGCTTTTGCCCTTTGGCGCTGGTTACCGGATTGCCCCTGGCGTCGCGCACAACGGCATAGCCCCGCGCCAGAACTTTTCGGTAATCATAAGCGTCGAGCAGTTTGCCTGCCGCCTCGACACGACGGCCGAGGACTTCCAGGTGGCGACTTTCGGCGCGCCCGGCGCGCTCCATCAAGGGGGTCAGCTTGACCTCATGCTGTCTTATGGCGAGCTTGAGCGGCTTGTCCGAGAGACGCGATGCGACGCGCAACAGTGAGGTGCGTTTCACCTGGGCGACGTTGCTCAGGGCCTGATCGAAGTTGCGGGCAAGCGTCTCAAAAGACTGGCGTTTGCGCTCGGCTGTGCGGGCAAGCGAGAACGGCAAACGATCCGCCGCCTGATCGAGGCGCTGACGTGGCAGGGCGGTGAGATCGGCAAGACGCGGCAAGCCTCGCGCCAGGCTGCGCAGGTCTGACTTTGCGGTCTCAAGAAGACGCATCTCGCCACGGCGCAGGCGCTGTGCAGCATCCAGCACGCTCGCCAGAAGATCGGCCCGCACGGGCACGGCGATTTCAGCCGCCGCTGTTGGTGTCGGGGCGCGACGATCCGAAACATAGTCAATGAGTGTCGTGTCGGTTTCATGGCCGACAGCGGAGATGAGCGGAATGGTGCTGGCCGCAACGGCGCGCAACACCACCTCTTCATTGAAGGACCAGAGGTCCTCTATCGAACCCCCGCCCCGCGCGACAATGAGCAAATCGGGTCGCGGCACCGGTCCATCAGGCGTCAGCGCATTGAAGCCATTGATCGCAGCGGCGACTTCGGCGGCAGAGGTGTCACCCTGCACGCGCACCGGCCAGACGATGACATGGCGCGGGAAGCGATCCTGCAAGCGATGCAGGATATCGCGAATGACGGCACCCGTCGGACTGGTGACCACGCCGATGACGCGCGGCAGAAAGGGCAGCGCCTGCTTGCGCGCCTCGTCAAAGAGACCTTCCGCCTGAAGTTTCCTTTTGCGCTCCTCAAGCAGCGCCATCAAGGCGCCGATGCCCGCTGGCTCAAGCTGTTCAATGACGATTTGATATTTGGAGCTGCCCGGATAGGTCGTGAGTTTTCCTGTGGCGATCACTTCGAGGCCCTCTGCGGGCTTGAAGCGCAAACGGCCAAAAACGCCTTTCCAGATCACCGCTTCAAGCCGCGCCGTTTCGTCCTTCAGGGCAAAATAGGCGTGGCCCGAAGAATGGGGACCGCGATAGCCGGTGATTTCGCCGCGCACGCGGACATGGCCGAACTGATCCTCGACCGTGCGCTTCAGGGCGAAGGACAGCTCGCTGACCGAAAACTCATGGGCATTGCCTGCCGCAATGGCGGATTTGCTTGGCGTTTCGGTTGGCTGGTCGGGCATTTTTTCGCTCGCAAGGGGCAATTGACCCCTCAGGAGGCCGGTTTGCCGGAATCGGACCCCATGTTACAAGGAAAACCCTTCAGGGAAATCCATTCGGGGAAATCCATATGGGGAAATCCATTCGGGCAGAGTTCTGACGCTGTTATCAGCTCGGGAGAATTGGCCCGGATGATCTTCTTTATAGATGATCGTGATGAGGCCCTATGAACATTCTGGTGATCGGCTCGGGCGGACGCGAACATGCGTTGTGCTGGGCGATTTCGGCGAGTCCGCTGGCGGAGAAGATCTATTGCGCGCCGGGCAATGGCGGCATTGCCGAAATAGCCGAATGTGTGCCGCTCAAAGCTTCGGATAAGGACGCTATCGTCGATTTTTGTCGGCGCCATGATATCGGCTTTGTGGTGGTTGGCCCGGAAGATCCGCTGGTCAATGGTCTTGTTGACCGTCTCGATCAGGAGGGCATCAAATCCTTCGGTCCGCGCGCGGCTGCCGCGCGTCTGGAAGGGTCAAAGGGCTTCACCAAAGACCTGTGCGCCGAATTCAACATTCCAACCGCTGCCTATGGCCGCTTTTCCGATGCCATGAAGGCCAAGGCCTATCTGCGTGAGCAAGGCGCGCCCATTGTCGTCAAGGCCGACGGACTGGCGGCGGGCAAGGGCGTCATCATTGCCATGAGCGTGGCCGAAGCGGAGGCCGCCATTGACGACATCCTCGGCGGGCGCTTTGGCGCGGCGGGGGCGGAAGTTGTCATTGAAGAGTTCATGGAAGGCGAGGAAGCGAGTTTCTTCGCGCTGTGTGATGGCACGCATGCGCTGGCTCTGGCAACCGCGCAGGATCACAAGCGCGTCTTCGATCATGATGAAGGCCCCAATACCGGCGGCATGGGAGCTTACTCCCCTGCCCCGGTGATGACGGATGCGGTCTGCGAACGCGTGATGCGTGAAATCATCGAGCCGACCGTGGCGGCCATGACCTCGCGTGGCACACCCTTCAAGGGTGTCCTTTTTGCCGGATTGATGATCACCAGGGATGGTCCGAAACTCATCGAATATAATGCCCGCTTTGGCGACCCGGAATGTCAGGTGCTGATGATGCGGCTTAAATCCGACATTCTGCCGGTGTTGATGGCCACGCATGATGGCACGCTGGCGCGTCAATCGCTCGCCTGGGCCCATGAAGCAGCGCTCACGGTGGTCATGGCCGCGAATGGTTATCCGGGCGACTATGAGAAGGGCAGCGAAATCAAAGGCGTGACAGCGGCCCGTGCGCTCCCCCATGTGCAGGTCTTTCATGCCGGTACGATACGCGAGGGCGACAGGCTGCTCGCCAATGGGGGCCGCGTCCTTAATGTGACCGCGAAAGGCGCAAACGTCGGGGAAGCGCAAGCGCGCGCTTATGAGGCTGTCGCCAAAATAGACTGGCCGGGCGGCTTCTGTCGCAGTGACATCGGCTACCGGGCCGTTGCGCGCGAAAGACAACCGACCTAAAACAGACGCAAAGAATAACAAGAACGGGAGGCTCGCCAAATGAGCACGGCGTCGGATGATCGTCAGGAAATGTTCTCAGGCACAAAGGAAGTGGCTGAGACGCATAAGTTTGATGAAGCCAAACTGGCGGCCTATATGGAAGCCCATGTGGCTGGCTATAAGGGCCCACTGGAAGTGCGTCAGTTCAAGGGCGGGCAATCCAATCCGACCTATCAGCTCATCACGCCGGGACATCGCTATGTGATGCGCCGCAAGCCGTCGGGAAAGCTTCTGCCGTCAGCCCATGCTGTCGACCGTGAATACAAGGTCATCACCGCGCTTGGCAAAGTCAACTTCGAGGTGCCGCGCACTTATTGTCTGTGTGAAGACGAAAGCATCATCGGCACCATGTTCTACATCATGGATATGATGGAGGGCCGCATACTCTGGGACCCGCTGCTGCCCGGCATTGAGCCTGCGACACGCGGCAAGATGTATGAATCGCTTTGCGATGTCATGGCGCGCTTGCACATGGTTGATTACGAGGCCATCGGCCTTGGCGATTTCGGCAAGCCCGGCAATTACTTCGAGCGCCAGATATCGCGCTGGTCGAAGCAATATGTTGCTTCACTGACCGAGACCATCCCCGAGATGGACAAGCTTATGGAATGGCTGCCCGCAAATGTGCCGAGCGACAATTCAACCAGCATCGTGCATGGTGACTATCGCATGGACAATACGGTGATGCATGCAACCGAGCCGCGCGTCATCGCTGTCCTGGACTGGGAGCTCTCGACGCTTGGTCATCCGCTGGGTGACTTCACCTATAGCATGCTGCAATGGGTGATGCCGGATATCGGGACGGGCGCAGGTGTCGCCTCCTTTGTCAATTCCGATCTCAAGGCGCTCGGCATTCCCTCGCTTGAAGATTACATCAGGATGTATTGCGAACGGACGAACCGCCCGGGCATCGACAATCTTGATTTCTATTTCTCATTCAACTTCTTCAAGCTCGCTGGCATTTTGCAGGGCATTGTCGGGCGGGTGCGCGACGGCACGGCCTCAAGCGCGCATGCCGAACAACAGGCCGCGCGTGTGCGCCCATTGGCAGAAGCGGCGTGGAAATATGCCCAGCGCGCAGGCGCGAGATAAGAGCAACGAGGCGCGCGACCGCAGACTCAGGCGCTGCGACCACGCGCCTCGATCGGCCAGATATCGACCAGCGTGTCGCCACGCACGACATGATAGGCATCGTAGAGATTGACCGTCGGGTCGCAATGCGGGGTCATGGCTGTGACAATGGCGCCAAGCGGCAAGGTCGCGCCATCGGGCAGCGCTATGCCGCCCTGTTCATCGCCAAAGAAAAAGTAAGCCGCCCCTGTCGGCACCCCCGAGAGCAAGACGGGTGGCGCGGCATCCGTGGCAAAGGCCTTGAAACCCGCATCGGTTGTCACGAGATTTCTGGTGTTATTGGAAATCACGCTCATCTGTACACTAAGCGATGTTGCAAAGGGCATGGGCCCGCCATTGGCCATCGCTACATCGAGATATTGCCTGTCCATGAAGATGTAGGAGCCGCCCTGCAACTCGCTCAGCACCTTCATCTCCGGATCGATATTGTAACTGCCGGTGCCGCCGCCCGTGATGATGTCGGTTGGCAGTCCCTCGGCTTTGAACGCATCCCGCATTGCACCCAGCAGCGATATGGCGGCATGTGATTTTTCACGCCGCTGCGCGAAGTCCTCGATATGCATGACCTGTCCGGCATAGCTCTGGATGCCGCACAAGACCAGGCCCTTTGACTGATGAATGTAGCGACCCAGCATGAGGGCCGGTTCGCCGGGCGCGATCCCGGTACGATGCAGACCGGGATCAAGATCTACCAGCACTTTGAGGGTATGTCCCTCAGCCCTTGCGGCAGCATCGAGCACCTGCGCATTTTCTATATTGTCGACAACCAGCATCAGATCGCTGATGCGGCGATTGAGCGCCATGACGCGCCCAATGGCTTGCGCCGTGACGATGGGCGATGTGATGAGAATGCTCTCGATGCCGCCAGAGCCCATCACTTCGGCCTCGCCGAGCTTGGCGCAACAAATGCCCAGCGCGCCCGCTGCAATCTGCGCGCGTGCAATGGCAATGCTTTTATGCGTTTTGGCATGGGGCCGAAGCCCGAGCCCCTGGTGGCGGCAGTGCGAGGCCATGATTTCAATATTTCTCTCAAAAATATCGAGATCAATGATGAGTGCGGGTGTTGCCAATCGGCTTCGCGCGCCCGGGACGCCTATCAGGTGCCGATTTGTTTCAAGGGCCCCTATTAGCGGTAGAGATGTCATGGCCTTCTCCCTGTTTGCGCGATAATCTGTGGCGCCTCTTTTGTGTCATCCTGGATGCCAGTTGTTCCTCTTGGCATGGCCCGACGGTGACAGAAATGTTGCGCTGGTGTATGCGAGTGGGGGCAATCATCATCCTGCGTCATGACGCAGCCTGCCGGAAGCAAAAGAGAAGGCAACACTTTGTCGGTCAGAAGCATTGTAACGTCTCGTCCCAAGACACGTGACAAGCAGGAACTTATCCTTGTTTCCGCGCTTGACCTGTTTCGCCACTATGGCTATCGCCGCACGGCCATGGAAGACATTGCACGCGCGGCAGGCGTCGCCAAGGGAACGCTTTATCTCTACTTCCGCAGCAAGGAAGAGCTGTTTGCCGCCATCGCGCATTCGATCGCCGCTCGCATTCAGCAGTTGATCGATGAAGCCATGGCGCGCGACCTGCCCTTGCAGGAGAAACTGATCGCGGTGCTTGATGCCAAGCTCGGCTTTATTTATCGCTGGGTTCTCTCCAGCCCGCATGCCGCCGAGTTGACCGCCTCCCATGGCAATCTCTCGCGTCATGCCTTTGACTCGGTGGATCAGAGCTATCGAGCCGCCATTTCCCAAATCCTGCTTGATGGCATGAAGTCGGGCGAACTCGACCTCAAATCAGCCGGTCTTGATCCGGATCAGGCCACCGAGCTTTTGACCGCCGCCGCCTATGGCGCCGAAAAAGCGCCAGACGGCGAAAGGTTCCAGCAGACGCTTTCTGGCATTGTCGGTCTGGTCCTGCGCGGATTGCGCGCTTAATTCACCATAACCTTATGAAAAACCTTGTCCCCGGCTTGACAGGGCGTGGCGAGGCTCCTATCTGTCCAACAGGCATTGGCACTCACCTGATGTGAGTGCTAACAGCCAAAGGCACCCCAAATGTTTCCCGCGCAAGCGGTATAGAAACCAGGAGAAGACAGAGATGAAATTCCGTCCTCTGCATGACCGCGTCGTAGTTCGCCGCGTCGAGGAAGAGACCAAGACCGCCGGTGGGATCATCATCCCCGAGACGGCACAGGAAAAGCCCTCCCAGGGTGAAGTTCTCGCTGTGGGCCCCGGTGCTCGCGGTGAAGATGGCAAGATTGTCGCGCTCGACGTGAAGGTCGGCGACACGGTGATCTTCGGGAAGTGGTCCGGTACGGAAGTCAAGATTGACGGCCAGGATCTGCTGATCATGAAAGAATCCGACATCATGGGCATCGTCGAAGGCGTCGCCAAAAAGAAGGCAGCTGCCGAGTAAGGCTCGCATCCAGGTGGCTTGCGGGCTTTTTTCATGCGCCCCGCACCGGATGCACCCCCGCCCCTCGGAATAAGTCATTCACAAGGAAGAAACCCAAATGGCTAAAGAAGTAAAATTTGGTCGTACAGCGCGCGAAAAGATGGTTCGCGGCGTCGACATTCTCGCTGATGCAGTCAAAGTGACGCTCGGACCCAAGGGCCGTAACGTCGTGATCGAAAAGTCCTTCGGCGCACCGCGCACCACGAAGGACGGCGTGACGGTTGCCAAGGAAATCGAACTCGAAGACAAGTTCGAAAACATGGGCGCCCAGATGGTCAAGGAAGTTGCTTCCAAGACCAATGACACGGCCGGTGATGGCACGACGACGGCCACCGTGCTGACGCAGGCGATTGTCCGCGAAGGTGCCAAGGCTGTTGCTGCCGGCATGAACCCGATGGATCTGAAGCGCGGCATTGAGCTCGCCGTGAAATGCGCCATCGAAGACATCACCAAGCGCTCCAAGAAGGTGAAGTCGAACGACGAGATCGCCCAGGTTGGCACCATCTCCGCCAATGGCGAATCCGAAATCGGCAACATGATCGCTGAAGCCATGACGAAAGTCGGCAATGAAGGCGTCATCACGGTTGAAGAAGCCAAGTCGCTCGACACCGAACTCGAAGTCGTCGAAGGCATGCAGTTCGACCGCGGCTACCTGTCGCCCTATTTCATCACCAATGCCGACAAGATGGTCGCCGAACTCGACGATCCGTTCATCCTGCTGCACGAGAAGAAGCTCGCCAATCTTCAGGCGATGCTGCCGATCCTCGAAGCTGTGGTGCAGTCGGGTCGTCCGCTCCTCATCATCGCTGAAGACATCGAAGGCGAGGCTCTGGCCACGCTCGTTGTCAACAAGCTGCGCGGTGGCCTCAAGGTTGCTGCCGTGAAGGCGCCGGGCTTTGGTGATCGTCGCAAGGCGATGCTGGAAGACATCGCCACGCTGACAGGCGGCCAGGTCATCTCCGAAGACCTCGGCATCAAGCTTGAAAACGTGACGCCGGACATGCTCGGCCGCGCCAAGCGCGTTCGCATCACGAAGGATGACACAACCATTGTTGATGGTTCGGGCAAGAAGAAAGACATCGAAGCCCGTGTCAGCCAGATCAAGCGCCAGATCGAAGAAACCACCTCTGACTACGACAAGGAAAAGTTGCAGGAACGTCTCGCCAAGCTCGCTGGCGGCGTTGCCGTGATCAAGGTCGGCGGTGCGACGGAAGTTGAAGTGAAGGAACGCAAGGATCGCGTTGACGATGCGCTGAACGCCACACGCGCTGCCGTTGAAGAAGGCATCGTTCCCGGCGGCGGTACGGCTCTCCTGATGGCCAGCAAGGCCGTTGGCAAGCTGACGCATGAAAACCCCGACATGCAGGCCGGCATTGCGATCATCCGCAAGGCGCTGGAAGCCCCGATCCGTCAGATCGTGGAAAATGCCGGTGTTGAAGGCTCGATCGTGGTCGACAAGGTTCTCTCGGCAAAGCAGCCCAATTGGGGCTTTGACGCGCAGAAGGAAGTCTATTGCGACCTCGTGGAAGCCGGCATCATCGATCCGACCAAGGTTGTGCGCACCGCGCTTCAGGACGCTGCCTCTGTGGCCGCTCTCCTGATCACGACGGAAGCCATGATTGCTGAAGCGCCAAAGAAAGATGGCGGCGCTGGCGGCATGCCCGGCGGTGGCATGGGCGGTATGGGCGGCATGGGCGGCATGGACTTCTAAGTCCATCTCCCGACGCTTGCGAAATACGAAGGGCCGGTGGAAACACCGGCCCTTTTGATTGGCATCGGGATGACAGCATCTGCGGCATTCGTTGCGTCCATCGACGCCCTCATGGCCGTTCCCAAACATATTGCGGGATTTAAGCAGGCGCCTCTGGAGTGGCAGGGGCCGTGAACATGAGCGATCCTGCCTGAAGCGCGCCTCACGCTTCAGCAATACCCCTCATCCCTGCTTCAGAGCTTGCGACCCAGTCGCTTGCCGAGCTTTTCGCGCAAGGGGTTCTGCGCTTCAAAAATATAATCCGCCCGCGAGGCCGTGACCGTCTGCTTGCCCCTGGCATAGAGACAGGCAACGACATCGTAGAGACGGTCATCCGGGCAATGCAGAACGCGCACGTGCCCGGCATCCGCAAAGGGCATCTTGAGACCCAAACGCGCCATGAGTTCGGGCAGGAAAGCGCTATCGCCTGGTGCACCCTCAAAACGCACCTCGATGACGCTGGCGGCGCGGGCTTCCGCCGACACGCGGTCGAGGATTTCGCCAGCCGCTGCGAGCGCCGCATCCGTCCAGTCGGCGCTGAGGCTTGCGACCAGATTGGCCTGCGAGCGCAGCATGACGCCATCATCCAGCACCTTGAGATTATTGGCAGCCAGCGTCGTTCCCGTCGATGTGATATCGACAATGGCTTCGGCTGTGCCCGCCGCGGGTGCGCCTTCCGTGGCGCCGGTGCTTTCGACAATGCGGTAGTCCACCAGCCCGTGCTCGGCGAAAAATCCGCGCGTGAGGTTCAGATATTTTGTGGCAATACGCAGCCTGCGGCCGTGACGCCTGTGAAAGGCGAGCGCGACATCGTCAAGATCGGCCATGGTGGCAACATCGATCCAGCTCTGCGGCACGGCGACGACAACATCGGCATGGCCAAAACCCAGCGGCAGCACCAGCTCGACGCGGTCATCGGGGTCGATGATCTGTTCACGGATCAGGTCTTCACCCGTGACACCGAGATGGATTGACCCATCTTCGAGGCGGCTGGCAATTTCCGACGCCGACAAAAAGGCGATATGCACATTGGCAACGCCGATGAGGCGACCGGTATATTCGCGGCCATCGCCTGCCTGACGCACCTTGAGACCGGCACGGGCAAAAAACGCATTGGCGTTTTCCTGCAAGCGCCCCTTGGAGGGCAAGCCGATGATGAGATCATGGGTCATGTTATGGGCCATGGCTCAACGCGCTCCCACCGCACGAGCCAGACGCTCGATCGTGACAGCGCAACCAACCGCCGGAATGGGCGCGGCGGCACCAAGGCTTGCCAGCAACCCGTCATAGCGACCGCCACCGGCCACAACGCTGTCTTCGCCGAGCGATGGCACCTGCAACTCGAAGACGAGGCCCGTATAATATTCAAGCGTGCGGCCAAAGCCGGTATCAAAGCGCGCCGTCGACAGATCAATGCCCATGGCGCCGATGGCTTCAAAACGGGCTTCAAGCGCGGCGAGCGGCTTTTCCATGCCAAGCCCCGTGCCTTTAAGCAAGGCGCGGATGCGTGTGACGGCTTCGGCGGGCTTCATCGACAAGGCCAGAAACGCATCGATGAGTTTTGCCGTAGCCGACGAGAGCGGCGCTGAGGTCTGATCGGCGGCCTGTTCCATCAGGCGCTCGGCAATCTCGTCAATGCTGCGCCCGCCCACAGGCGAAATCCTGGCAAGTTTCAGCACATCGGTGATGACGGCGCGCGCGCTTTTCTGATCGAGATCGTTCAAGGCGGCGAGCAATCCATCGCTGCGATCCGTCGTTTCCGTGTCGCCGCTTGCCAGACGCGCGACAAGCTCGCGGAAATAGTCCGGACGCCAGAAGTGACGCTTCAAACGCGTGCGCCAGCCAGTCGGTATATCGAGTTCGTCAACCAGGCCGTCAAACAGCGAGAGGTCACCCATGGCGATGCCGAATTGCGTGAGACCACCTGCCTTGACCGCATTGACGGCAAGCGCCAACGCTTCGGCATCCTGTCTGGCGGTATCGCCCGCGCCGATCAGTTCGGCGCCGACCTGCACAACCTCGTTGGACTTGCGTGAGCCCTGCGGCTGGAAGCGATAGACAGGCCCCGCATAGCAAAGGCGCGCGACACCCCTGTCGCCGGATTCCAGATAAGCGCGGCAGGTCGGGATTGTCAGATCGGGGCGCAGGCAAAGCTCGGCCCCTGCCGGATCGTTGAACACATAAAGGCGGCGGCGAATATCCTCACCGGAGCGGTCGAGAAAAACATCCGCTGGCTGAAGAACAGGAGTCGCGACAAGGCGACAGCCCGCGCTTTCGAAACTCTCGCGCAGGGCTTTGGTCAGGGCTTCGACGCCCGAAAGGGATGACATGTTCATCTCGTGAACCTTTGCCGCTTTCTGATGGCGGCTTATCTAGCATGAAAAGGTAAAGATCAAGAAAGGACCGGCATCAGCCGCGATGATGTCGGGCGAGCATGGCCTTTACCTGAGCCACCAATTCAGAACGGGGGATCGAGACCTGCGCAGGCTGCCCCTCGCGCCAGGCGGTATTATCCTCTATTTCCTTGGACATTTCAGAGCCCAGGATCAGATCCTTGAGGGTTACGACACCCTGCGCATGCTCGTCCTCGCCCTCGATCACGGCAATGGGGCTGCCGCGACGGTCGGCATATTTCATCTGGGCGCGCATGCCCGAACCACCCAGATACATTTCGGCGCGAATGCCCGCCCGGCGCAGCTCGCTGACCATGGCCTGATAATCCGCCATGCGGGCGGCATCGAGGGTCAGCACGACGACAGGAGCGGTCAGATCATCGGGCGCCGTGCCGCCGATCAGTTCAAGGGCGGCCTGCAGACGGCTGACGCCAATCGAGAAACCCGTTGCCGGAACCTTCACGCCGCGAAAGCGTTCGACGAGGCCGTCATAACGACCGCCCGAACCAACCGAACCGAAGCGCACGGGATTGCCCTTCTCGTCTCTGGTTTCGATCAGGAGATCAGATTCAAAAACGGGACCGGTGTAATAGCCAAGGCCGCGCACGATCCATGAATTATATTCGATGCGATCAGTGCCATAGCCAGCCGCTGTAAAGAGCGCGTCCATTTCGGCCAGTTCGGCGATGCCTTCGCGGCCAATCACGCTATCGCCGACAACGCGCGACCACCCGGCAAGCACGGAGGCGCGATCTGTTTCGCCTGCTTCAACGCCCGACTCGACATAGTCGAGCACCTTGGCAATCGCATCGGCTGCCAGACCCGCACCTTTGGTGAAGTCGCCGGACTCATCCTTACGGCCAGCGCCGAGCAAGAGATCAACCCCCTTGCGGCCCAGACGATCATATTTATCAATGGCGCGCAGCACGGTGCCATGCGTGGCACCCGCCGTGATGCCGATGCTTTCGAGCAGGCCGTCGAGGATTTTGCGATTGTTGACGCGGATGCGATATTGGCCGCGCGCAATCCCCAAGGCTTCAAGGCAATCTGCGCCCATCATGCACATCTCGGCATCGGCCGCGACACCGGGGGCGGCGACCGTGTCGGCATCAAACTGGGTGAACTGGCGGAAGCGACCGGGACCGGGCTTTTCATTGCGCCATACGGGGCCTGTCTGATAGCGGCGGAAAGGCTTTGGCAGGCTCTCGTAATTTTCCGCGACATAGCGGGCCAGCGGCGCGGTCAAATCGTAGCGCAGCGCCAGCCATTGCTCGTCATCATCCTGAAAGGCGAAAACACCTTCATTGGGGCGGTCTTCATCGGGCAGGAACTTGCCCAGCGCATCGGCATATTCAAAGGCGGATGTTTCGAGCGGATCAAAACCGTAACGCTCATAAACCTCCCGAATGCGCGCAATCATGCGCGCTTCCGCCCGAACCATGCTGGCGGAACTGTCGCGAAGTCCCTTTGGCAGACGCGCCTTGGGACGAAAGGTTTTTTCGGTCTTGTTCATGGTCTTTGGCGTCTGGGGCGCTTTGGCGCCGCCTCATCAAGAATTGGAGGCATACCTATCCCATGATCGGGGCGGGAACAAGCCGGGTCTGCGGCGCAAAATCCCAATCGAATCAGACAATTCGAAGCATGTCGGCGCGGCGGCAGGGGGGCTGATCAGGCTTGTCCCTGCTGGTTAAAAAAGTATGAGGCGCTAACACTTTATTCATCTTGGCCATCTTGCCGGAAAAACATCCTTAAGTCATTGTTATTATTCATATATATCGCGATCAATGCCGCCTGACCTCTAGTAGGTCATGCACATTCCATCCACAAAATAGCGTGAGTCTTTACGTTCTGTTTACCAAAGCAACCGATCCTCAGGCTCAAGGGAAGATGGGGGTGAATGCCCGTATTAGTCTTCCTCCGGTTGTAGCGCCCCCGAGCTTTGACGGCGCCAGATGCGAGTTCAACCTTGAGCGATCCAGCGCCGAACATGAGCGACAACATGATCCCCTTCCCGGCCCCCAGAACGCCTCGCGGCGTCAGCGGCGGGATGATGGGCGCACCGCTCTCGACATCTGATGTCGAGCTTTTTCCGCTGAGCGTGCATGTGGTGAGCCGCTCACGCGCGCTTTGCGAAGGTTTGAGCGAACTTGCCCGTCAGGGTTCAACCGGGCCTTTGCAACTGACATTTTCCGATCCTGATGAAGGCATGGACCCGCTGCTCGTGCCGGGTGTTGATGCCATCGTGATTGATCTGGGCGCTGGCCACAGCGCCGATCTGGCGCTCTTGCGCCGCGCCGTGGCGTTGGGGCCTGATGCGCCGGTTCTGGCCGTGGGTCATGATGATCCGATCCTGCAAATGAAAGCGATGCAGACGGGGGCGGAGGATTGTCTCGTCGCGGACCTGCTCGCACCGCGTCACATTGGTCTGGCCCTGCGCCGCGCGGTTCAGCGCCGCAAGACACGCGAAGCCCAGCCACGTCCGAGCATCACGACGACGCGCAAGGAAAATACACCCGCCGTGACGCTGGTGCAGGAAAGCGCTGAAGCCATTGTCATTCTGGACACGAATGGCCTCGTCAAGTTTCTCAATGCCGCAGCCGAAGACATGCTGGGCCGCAAGAGCGCCGAGCTGATTGGCAAGCCTTTTGGTCTGCCTTGTGAACCCGGCGAGAGCGAAGTTGCCCTGACACGCCCCGATGGCGACAACCGGCTCGCGGAAATGCGCGTTGTCGAAACGAGGTGGGGCGGTGTTCCCGCGCGTGTTGCGGCCCTCAACGACGTGACCGTGCGGCGTAAACTCGAAGAAACCATGGCTGTCGCCAGGGCCCAGAGCAAAGAGACCAAACAGCGCAGCCAGAGCTTTTTTTCCAATGTGAATCACGATCTGCGCACACCGCTCACCCATATCATCGGTTTTTCGGAACTGATGAAAGATGAGCAGCTTGGGCCCATGGGCTCGGCGCGCTATCGCGACTATGCGCGCGACATTCATTCCAGCGGCACGATGCTACTCGACATGATCGAAGACCTGCTCGGCATTGCCGAAGCGGAAACCGAGAACATCAATCTGACGAATGAGATCTGCAATCTCGCTCAATTGGCCGAAATTGCCGTGACCAGTCAGCGCCAACATGCCAGCGAAGAGGGCGTGAGCCTCGAAATCGATTGTCCGGCGCGACTGCCCGGTTTGCGCGGTGATGCGCGGCGATTGCGGCAGGCGCTTTTCCGTTTGTTGACGGAAGCCATTCATTGTGCGCGTCGCGGCGAAACGCTTCGCCTCACCTTGCGTGAGCAGGCAGGTGGCATTGCCCTGATGCTGCATGAGGTCAGCCATGGCGGCACGCAAGCTGACCTGTTGCCCCCGACGACGACGCGCAACAAGGAAGACCCCTTTGTCAGCGCCGAAGACAGCGGCATGGCGCGCGAGGACAGCCTGGCCTTGTCACTGACACGCAAGATTGTCGAAATGCATGGCGGCAAGCTCAGCATGGCAGACAATGCACAAGGTCGCGGGCCCCTCGCCATCACCCTGCAATTCCCGGCTGATCGCGTCATACGCTGAACCGCCCGATATCCGCGTCATTTTGCGCTGCGGCAAAATGATCCTTTGCGGCTTTGTCTCATCGAAAAGAAGCGTGCAACGTCTTATAGTCGTTCGCGAATGGCAAATGAGGTGATGACGTGCCGATGGTCGATGTCGAGATTTTGGCGAGGCTGCAATTTGCCTTCACCGTTTCCTTTCACATCCTCTTCCCGACCTTCACCATCGGGCTTGCCGCCTTTCTGGTGTTTCTGGAAGCGCGTTATCTGCGCAGCAATGACGATGCCTATCTGCGGCTCTATCGCTTCTGGGTCAAAATCTTTGCGCTCACCTTCGGCATGGGTGTCGTATCGGGTCTCGTTCTCTCCTATCAATTCGGCACCAACTGGTCGGAATTCTCGCGCATTTCCGGTCCCGTGCTGGGGCCCTTGATCGGCTTTGAGGTGCTGACCGCCTTTTTCCTTGAGGCTGGCTTTCTTGGCGTCATGCTTTTCGGGTGGGACAAGGTCGGCCCGCGGCTCCATTTCCTTGCGACATGCCTTGTCGGCTTTGGCACATCGCTCTCGGCCTTCTGGATTCTCTCGGCCAACAGCTGGATGCAGACGCCTGCGGGTGCGCATATTGACCCCGTTCTTGGCAGCTATGTGGCGGATGACTGGCTTGCCATCATCTTCAATCCGTCCTTCATCTATCGCTTCGCTCATATGATGACGGCCTCGATGTTGACGACATCGCTGGTCGTTGCCGGGATTTCCGCATTTTTCCTGCTGCGTGGCGATGACAAGGCGCTGGCGCAGCGCGGGTATTCGATTGCCCTTTGGGCGTTGGTCATACTCGCCCCCTTGCAGATTTTTCTTGGCGACCAGCATGGCCTCAACACACTTGAGCATCAGCCGATCAAGGTGGCGGCCATGGAAGGCAATTGGGAGGCGCGCGCCAACGCGCCGCTCATGCTCTTCGCTATCCCCGATCAAAAGGGCGAAATGAACCATCTGGAACTCGGCATTCCGGGTGGCGCGAGCCTTATCCTCAAGCATTCATTTGATGGCGTTGTGCCCGGTCTCAAGGATGTGCCCGCTGACCAACGCCCGCCCGTTGCCGTTGTCTTCTGGTCTTTCCGCGTGATGGTGGGGCTTGGATTCCTGTTTCTCGGCATTGGTGCATGGGGGCTCCATGCACGCTGGCGCGGCACGCTTCATAGTAACAGGTTTCTGGCGCGCCTTTGCCTCATGGCGACACCTGCCGGATTTGTCGCAACGCTTGCGGGTTGGTTTGTGACGGAGGTTGGCCGTCAGCCCTATACGATTTATGGCGTGCTGCGCACGAGTGACAGCATCTCGCCCGTCGTCAACGCCTCGGCAGTTGCTACCACCATGACGCTCTTCATGCTTGTCTATGGCGGGCTCTTTGGCGCCTATCTCTATTACCTTGTGAAACTTGTCAGAGCTGGAGCCGCGCCGCTCCCCGTTCCCGCTCCAGAAGCCATGCAAGGGGCGCGACCCGGCCTTGTCGTGCCCGCGCAATAACCCCCGCTCAGGAGAAAGACAAATGGACCTTGCTCTGATTGCGGCCCTGGCGATTGCCGCTGGTATTCTCATCTATATCGTGCTTGACGGTTTTGATCTTGGCGTCGGCATCCTGTTTCCCTTCGCGCCGGATGACCGTTCGCGCGACATGATGATGAATTCCGTGGCGCCTGTCTGGGATGGCAATGAAACCTGGCTCATTTTGGGCGGTGGCGGGTTGCTGGTGTTCTTTCCACTCGCTTATTCCATCGTGCTGCCTGCTTTCTACATGCCGATCATGGCGCTTCTCTTTGCGCTGATCTTTCGCGGTGTCGCCTTCGAGTTTCGCCATAGCGCCCATACGAGCCGGCATATATGGGACAAGGCCTTTTTCTGGGGCTCGCTCATTGCCGCATTTTCGCAAGGCGTGCTGGTGGGGGCATTGGTGCAAGGCGTGAGTGTTGTTGATCGCCGCTTTGCCGGCGGCATGTTCGATTGGCTGACACCTTTCTCATTGCTCACGGGGCTTGGCGTTGTGGCGGGCTATGGGCTGCAAGGGTCGACATGGCTCGTCATGAAGACGGAAGACGACCTGCAGGATTGGGCGCGTCGGGCCGGTTTGATCCTTGGCGGGGCCTTGCTCATCGCGCTTGGCGCTGTCAGCATCATGACACCCCTGTTGCGGCCTGCGATTGCGGAACGCTGGTTCGGCGGCATCAATATCCTTTTCGTCGCGCCCATTCCGCTGCTCTCGCTTGGCTTTGCCGGGCTGCTCTATTACGGGCTGCTTGGACGGCGTGAAATTCTGCCCTTCATTTCCTCGATTGCCCTCTTTGTTCTGGCCTTTGCCGGGCTTGGCATCAGCCTCTTTCCCTGCATTGTGCCGCCAAGCGTGACGATCTGGGAGGCGGCAGCTCCGGATTCGAGCATGATCTTCGCACTCACGGGCGTCGCCATCACCTTGCCTATGGTGCTCGGCTATACGATTTATGCCTATAGCGTCTTCAAGGGGAAGGTCAGCGCCGAGGGCGGCTATGCCAAACACTGAGAAGCGCAGCGCGCGCGCGAAACTCTTCTGGTTTGTGGCGCTCTGGGCGGCGGGCGTCCTCAGCGTTGCCGCTTTTGCCTATGGCTTGCGCGCCTTGCTCGGCCTTTAAGTCTTGTCGTGAACCGGCACGCCAAAGGGCGAGATGCCGCGCACATGATCTTCGACACGCAGGCGTCGCTTCAGGGGCGGGAAGGCACGCTGGGCGCAATCGGTGCGTTCACACAGGCGACAATTGACGCCAATCGGTGTCGCCGCCTTTTCATCGTCAAGATCAAAGCCGCGGCTATAGACAAACTTGCGGGCATGTCCGATTTCGCAACCAAGGCCGACGGCATATTGGTCGCCCGGCACGCCAATGCCGGAGCCTGCGCGGCTTACGGTTCGCGCTATCGAGAAATAGCGTGTCCCGTCTTCCATCTGCACGACCTGCGTATAGATCTCGCCCGGCACGCGGAAGGCGTCATGCACATTCCAGCGGGGACAGGTGCCGCCAAAACGCGCGAAGTGAAAGCCAGCCGCTGAAAATCGCTTTGACACATTGCCGGCATTATCCACACGGATCAGAAAGAAGGGGATGCCGCGCGCGCCGGGGCGTTGCAATGTTGTCAGGCGATGGCAGACCTGCTCGAAGCTCGTGCCAAAGCGGCGCCCGAGAAGCCGCAGATCATAGCGTGTCTCCTCTGCCGTCCGGAAAAACGGGCCATAGGGCATGAGAAGGGCGGCGGCAAAATAATTGGCGAGCGCGACACGCAAATAGCGCCGGGCTTCGTCATCCTCCAGCCCTGAACTCTCGACAATGTCTTCCATGAGGCGGGATTGCTCGAAATAGCCGAGCTGATAGGCAAGCTGAAACGAGCGACCGGGCTGGTCGAGCAGTTCCGAGAGAAAAATCGTCTGGCGATGGCGGTCATAGCGGCGCAATTCACCCGAGACCAGATCGGCCGGCACGATGCGCGTGGTAACCCCATGCAAATCGCGCAGCGTATTGCGCAAGATCACATAGGGTTCGTCATTGCCTATGCCTGCCGAGGCATAGAGGCGCTCGGCCGCCTCATCAAGCGCGGGGAAGTGGTTTTTCCGACTATTGATGAAGTCGCGCACTTCTTCGAGCGGCAGGCCCGTTGCTTCGGCCCCTTCGCCAAGGTCACGGTCGGCCAGGCGCTCGGCCAGCATGGCGCTGTTGGTGGCGGCTTCCTGATAGGCGGCATAGAGATGCGAGACGGCATCCGCCAGCGCCGGGCTGACAGCCGAGACTTCCTTCAATTCCTGAATGGTGATGTCGGTGTCGCGGAATATGGGATCGGCGAAAATCTCGCGCAGCGTCGTCAGAGCTTGCGCCTCGTCGTCGCCGCCGAGGCTCCTCAGGTCCACATCATAGGTTTCGGCAAGCTTGAAAAGGATCTGAACCGAGACCGGACGCTGATTGCGCTCGATCAGATTGAGATAGCTTGCCGAGATGCCGAGCTCCCCGGCCATGCGGGCCTGGGTGAGACCGCGCTCGCGCCGCAAGCGCCTAATGCGCGGGCCGGCAAAGACTTTTTTATCTGACGCCATGGCTGGAACCCATGCTGCGAGCCTGTTTCAGGGCAGAATAATTTACAAGATTTACATTCACAACAGAAACTTACAAGAATCTTGTCAAGTTATTTACTTCAATTATATCAACGACTTAGTTTCCCCTATCCTCACGTCTGTTGTGGTTGTATGACCCTCTCAAAAGCAAGAGGCCCATAAAATGGCCCCTCTCGGGTACTTGCAGGAAGATTTTTGGAGGCTGGTCAAATGAGCGAAGCAGCAAACAGGCAAGTCGGCGGCATTGAGATCGCGGGCGTGATGAAGCCAGGCTATGAGACCATCCTCTCGGTCGATGCCATTGCGTTTCTGGCCGATCTTGAGCGTCGCTTTGGCGCGCGTCGGCGCGAATTGCTGGCCGCGCGTGCCGCACGTCAGCTGCGGTTTGATGCGGGCGAATTGCCAAACTTCCTGCCGGAAACAAAAGACATTCGCGAAGGCGACTGGAAAGTTGCGCCGATCCCCAAGGATCTGCTCGACCGCCGCGTTGAAATCACCGGCCCGGTCGACAACCGCAAGATGGTCATCAATGCGCTCAATTCCGGCGCGCAGTCCTACATGACCGACTTTGAAGATGCCGCCGCCCCCACATGGGACAACATGATCGGCGGTCAGATCAATATCCGTGATTATTGGCTCGGCGATATCGGCTTTCGCGAACCCTCCTCCGGCAAATCCTATGAAGTGATCGAGAAGCCGGCGACGCTCATTGTGCGGCCGCGCGGCTGGCATCTGGAAGAGGCGCATATGCGCATTGACGGCCAGCCGATGTCCGGCTCGCTGTTCGATTTCGGTCTCGCTTTCTTCCACAATGCCAGGAAGCAGATCGCGCGCGGCACAGGCCCCTATTTCTATCTGCCCAAGATGGAAAGCCATCTTGAAGCCCGCCTCTGGAACGATGTCTTTGAACATGCCCAGAAGCAGCTTGGCATCAAGAACGGTACGATCAAGGTGACGGTGCTGATCGAAACCCTGCCTGCCGCCTTTGAGATGCATGAAATCCTTTATGAGCTGCGTCAGCACATTGTCGGGCTGAATTGCGGGCGCTGGGATTACATTTTCAGCTACATCAAGCGGCTTGGCAAAAATCCGAACTTCATCCTGCCGGACCGCGCCCAGGTCGTGATGGGCAAGGCGTTCCTCAATGCCTATTCGCTCCTGCTCGTCAAAACCTGTCACGAGCGCGGCGCTTTCGCCATGGGTGGCATGGCGGCGCAGATCCCCGTCAAAGGCAATGAAGAAGCCAACAATGCCGCCTTCAACAAGGTGCGTGCTGACAAGGAACGCGAAGCGACCAATGGCCATGATGGCACCTGGGTTGCCCATCCCGATCTCGTCGCTGTCGCGATGGAGATTTTTGGCAAGCTCTCCGGTCCCAACCAGCTCGCCCGTCAACGTCAGGATGTGAATGTGGGTCAGGCTGAATTGCTCGAACCGCATCAGGGCGAACGCACGGAAGAGGGCCTGCGCGAATGCTGCCGCGTCGGCGTTCAATATATTGAAGCCTGGCTTGGCGGGCGCGGTGCTGTGCCGCTTTACAATCTCATGGAAGATGCGGCGACGGCTGAAATCAGCCGCACGCAAATCTGGCAATGGATCTACCACAACGCTCGCTTGAGCGATGGTCGCGCCGTGACGCCTGCCCTCTTTTATGACGTGCTGGCCGACGAAATGGAGAGCCTGCGCAAAACACTTGGCGAAACGGTCTGGACCAAGGGCCACTTTGCCGAAGCGATCAAACTTTTCTCCGATATGGCAACTGCCAAAGACTGCCCGGAATTTCTCACCCTTCCGGCCTATGGCCTGCTCCTGAAGCAGGAACACTGAATCATTAGCGTCACCTCTTGCAGTACAAGGACCAGATCATGAGCAAGACGTTTTACGACATCATCCCGAGCGCGCCCAAGGGCCGCTTCGACAATGTGAAGCGCAATTACAGCGTCGAAGACGTGATGAAGCTGCGCGGCTCCTTCCCGATCGAGCACACGCTCGCGACACGCGGCGCCAACAAGCTCTGGGAATTGCTGCACACCACCGACTATGTGCATTCGCTGGGCGCGCTCTCGGGCAATCAGGCGATGCAGATGGCACGCGCCGGGCTCAAGGCGATCTATCTTTCCGGCTGGCAGGTTGCCGCGGACGCCAACACAGCGGGCGCGATGTATCCCGACCAGTCGCTTTATCCGGCCAATGCCGGTCCCGAACTCGCCAAGAAGATCAATCGTGCGCTCAAGCGCGCCGACGAGATCGAACATTCGGAAGGCGGCGCCAAGCGCGACTGGTTCCTGCCGATCGTGGCTGACGCTGAAGCCGGTTTTGGTGGCCCGCTCAACTGCTTCGAAATCATGAAGGCTTATATCGAAGCTGGTGCGGCTGGCGTCCATTATGAAGACCAGCTCGCCTCGGAAAAGAAGTGCGGCCATCTCGGCGGCAAGGTTCTGATCCCGAGCCGTGCGCATGAGCGCAATCTCAATGCGGCGCGTCTGGCTGCTGACGTTTCGGGCGTGCCGACACTCATCATGGCGCGCACGGATGCCGAGTCCGCCAATCTCATCACGTCCGACATTGACGAACGCGATCATGAATATATCGATTTCGACAAGGGCCGCACCGTTGAAGGCTTCTATCGTCTGAAGCCCGGCACGGGCGTCGATCATTGCATCAAGCGCGGCCTCTCTTTCGCGCCTTATGCTGACCTGCTGTGGTGGGAAACATCAAAGCCGAACCTCGACGATGCCCGCCGCTTCGCCGAAGCCGTGAAGAAGGAATATCCCGACCAGCTGCTGGCTTACAACTGCTCGCCGAGCTTCAACTGGGAAGCCAATCTGGACAAGGCAACGATTGCCAAGTTCCAGCGCGAAATCGCTGCCATGGGCTACAAGTATCAGTTCGTGACGCTGGCGGGCTTCCACCAGCTCAATCACGGCATGTTCGAGCTCGCCTCGGGCTATCGTGACCGTGGCATGGCTGCCTATTCCGAACTTCAGCAGGCCGAGTTCGCCTCGGAAGCCAAGGGCTACACGGCGACACGCCATCAGCGCGAAGTCGGCACGGGCTATTTCGACCTCGTCTCTCTGGCGGCTGCGGGTGGCGAAAGCTCCACAACTGCGCTTGGTGACTCAACCGAAGCCGATCAGTTCAAGACCGGCACGCATCACTAAGCCTTTAAGGCAGACAGACATGAGCCGCGGGGTTACGATCCCGCGGCTTTTCTTTTGCACCCGCCGACAGGAACAGACCCATGCCAGGCTTTGCCACCACCGACCTTTCTGATGCCCATGCCGATGTGCAGCATTGCGAACCCGTTTTTGGCGACTATGGCGCGAACCTTGCCTTTCACGGGCCGGTGACAACGCTCAAGGTCTTTGAGGACAATGCCAAGGTACGTGAGACGCTGGACAAGCCCGGCAAGGGCCGCGTGCTCGTTGTGGATGGCGGTGGTTCGCTGCGTTGCGCCCTCTTTGGCGGCAACATGGCCAAGCTCGCCGAGAAAAACGGCTGGGCCGGCCTGCTCATCAATGGCTGTGTGCGCGACACGGCCGAACTTGAAGAATGCAAGATCGGCGTCAAGGCGATTGCCGCCCATCCCAGGAAGAGCGACAAGCATGGTGTGGGCTATGTTGATGTGCCCGTCACCTTTGCCATGGTGACGATCCATCCTGGCGACTGGCTTTATGCCGATGGGGATGGCGTCATCATTTCGCGCAAGGAACTGCGCTGAGGCTTAAGGGTTCTCGCCGGACATGGCGCGGCGGCGAGAAAGCCAGCCTCACATGGCCGGAAAGAGGTAAGAAAACAGGGCCCAGAAGCCAAAACCGAAGAGGCCAAAGGACAAAATCAACGCGCCGATAAAAATCGCATAATCGCCGCGCTTCGCCGGCTCTTCCGTCCACAGACTTTTTTCCTGCAGACCAGCATTTGCCCGGCCCGGCCCGGCGACAGTCCGAGTCACAATGAAATCGCCATCAACGACTGCCATTCATTCCTCCGGTGCCCCATCTCGTGGGACATCTTTTGCGGCTAATAACGGGTAGCCTTCCCGTTCGTCAGGCCTGAACTCCGATACGAATCAGAATGTTCGCAGAAGCCCCTCCGAATCACTAAAAGCTATCTGAATTTGATCCACACCGCATCAATATTGTCACGAAATCGACTTATTCAGCCTCACCTTTTTTGGGTGGAAATCTGTCGAGGACATATTGCGGCAGTGCAAAAGAAGCCAGATGCACATCAGGCGTGTAATAGCGCGTCTTGAAGTTCGCCGCCCTGAACCGCTCCTTGAGCTGATCAATCGTGACCGCTGTCAATTTGTGGTTGTCGCTGCCCCATCCCATCGCCATGGGACCGCCGACATAGGTCGGGATGGTTGCCATGTAGCAGGTTGCCACCGCAAAGAGGCGGCCAAACTTCTCCATCGTGCCAATGAGCTCTGAGGCCTGCATGAATGGCACGCCATTCTGCGTCACGAGCACGCCGCCAGGCGCAAGACGCGATTTGGCGCCGCGGTAAAATTCTTCGTGGAACAGGACTTCGCCCGGTCCGACGGGATCCGTTGAATCAACGATGATCACGTCAAACTGATCCGCGCACGCATGGACAAACTTCGCGCCATCGGCAAAGACCAGCTCAAGGCGGGGGTCGTCAAAGGCACCGTTTGAGATTGATGGGAGTTGCGCGGCGCAGAACTCTGTCACGGCCGGATCGATTTCGACCATGGTGACATGCTCGATTGAGGCGTGGCGCAGCGCCTCACGCGCAATGCCGCCATCGCCACCACCAATGATCAACACACGCCTGACCGCGCCATGGGCCAATACCGGCACATGGGTCATCATCTCGTGATAGATGAATTCATCGCGCTCAGTGACTTGCGTCGCACCGTCCAGCGCCATCATGCGTCCGAAATAGGCATTCTCGAATATTACGAGATTCTGCTCGCTCGTCGTTTCCTCATAAAGCACCTTGTCGGCGCGATAGGAGGTGACAAAACCCTCAGTGGCGTGAAGGGTTTCGTCAATCCAACGTTCGTTCGACACTAGACCATGCCCCGTCCGCGACGATGTTCCTCGACGCGAATATCCGATGGCGTGAAAGCCTCACGCAGCACGGCGATGGCATTGTGTGGTTCAGCTTCACCGCACATGAAAACATCGAGCGCCGCATAGTCAGCTTCCGGCCAGCTATGGATCGAGATGTGGCTTTCAGAGAGAACGGCCACGCCCGACACGCCACCATTGGGTGTGAAGTGATGGAGATGCAGATGGAGAAGCGTCGCCTTGGACACTTCGACGCAACGCACCAGTGTTTTTTCAATATGCTCAAGATCATCAAGGCGGCTTGCACCGATCAGGTCGATGATCAGATGTGTGCCGGCAAAGCGCTCGCCATCCCGCTCGATGAAGAAGTCCTTGCGCTCATCCGCATGGGCGCGAGGGCCTTCCGACAGCGTTTCATGGTCGCCCCGAAGCGCATGAACATTGCCTTGTGACGGGGCCGCAACGGGAAACTCGAGTACTTCCGCCTGGGTCTTGCTTGAATCTTTGTTCAAGTCGATCCCCAATTGAAAGAGGGCATTGGATTCGGGCATTTGCCTCTCCCCAACCAGTAGATGACCTGACCTGCCGACAGACCGTTTCACCTGAAACAGTGCCGAGGTCATGGAGATTGATGAAGTAGAAAGTCGAAACGATTGTCTGGATTTTTGTACCAAGTGCGGGGCGATCTCGCCCGGCTCGCTCATCGGTGATAAACGCGATGGCTGCTCGGCTGTTTCCGGGGCGTCAGCCCCTCAGACTATAATCGGACATATGCATTCTCCCAAAAAACCCAGCAGCGGTGCCTGGAAGCGTGTTGCCGCCGAAATTTTCCAAAGAGACGCGTACGCCGTTACAATGCCGTCCGTGGCTGCACGTGCGATTGCGTTCAACGCGACGTTTAGGGCCAGCGACGCAGCGTGTCAATAAAAACCTCGGTTAAGCTGCGTGACACATTGAAAATTTCACGAATCCAGGAGCCTGTATGGGCGCGCACATGGTTCATGACGTCCTCCGGCGATTTTGATCTTGTCGTTATTGTCTGATCGATCCCGGCAGGCCCGCCACTGCCGGCCCAAGCAATGCCTGGGACAATGAAAAGGCATGGGACAATGAAAAGGCATGGGACAATGAAAAGGCATGGGAAACGATGCGCTTCCCATGCCCCGCATCCCGTCGGTCAGACGGAATTATTTGAAGTGGCCGTAGGCCTTGGTCACGGCTTCATAAAGGTCTTTGTAAGCCGCTTCGACGCCTGTGCGGATGTCGTCAAAAGCGCCTTCGCCCTGGCCCGCCAGAACAGCCGCGCGCTTTTTCAGCGCGTTGCGATCCGTCTTGAGCTGCTTGAGCATGGTTGCAAAGCGCTTTTCAGTGGCCTTCAGGGCTTTCTTGGCTTCCTTTTCCGCCTGATCGACGGCTTTGGAAACGCTCTTCACCTGCTTTTCCAGTTCCTTTCTCACTTTGGCCTTTTCAGGCGAAAGTTTCACAGCGGCCTTTTTGGCGGCTGCTTTCTTGGGAGCTGCTTTCTTGGGAGCCGCTTTCTTTGCAGCGGCTTTCTTGGCGGGCTTCTTGGCCGCCACCTTCTTGCCAGGCTTTTTGGGCTCAGCCTTGGTCGCCTTCTTGGCGGCAGGCTTTCTTGCCGCTGGCTTGGCGGCCACTTTTTTGGGGGCCGCCTTTTTGGGGGCAGCCGGTGCGGGGGTCGCTTCAGGCGCAGCGGCCATAGGCATATCGTCAGTGCTCATTGCCACAATACTTCTCCTAGGCGTTTTCATGGGGGTCGGCTTGGCAGTGTCGGCCTTTGCCTTAATCTCGGCGACGGGATGGGCACCCGGCCGACGGATAACAGCCGTCCGGCGTGCAGCGGAAGAACGGCCCGCCGCTGGGCCGCGCCTTCTGCGAATTTCCGTCATGATGTCGAGCCTCTGGTGACGACGTCGCTTATGCCGCTCGACGCCTATGCGTCGGTAACGCAAGAGTGCCGTGAATACAGCACCCATTCAAGAGTGGGACTCATATTCGCTTCGGATTCATTTGTGATTTCGTAAGAGTTTCCGGGTTTCAATGGCTTCAGCAGCCAGCGTTGGACAAACGCGGGTGGCAAGGCATTTGCGAAGTGAAGGTTTGAGCGGGACAAGTGGCAGCATCCGGGGACAGCAATTTTGATTCGCGTCTTGCCGACGCGGCCACAACGACCAAGCCCGTTGTCCTGATGGTGCATGGCATGTGGTGCCGCCCGCATGTCTGGGACAGGATGCGTTCGGTCTTTGATGCCAGGGGCTATCGCGTCGTGGCGCCAGCCCTGCGCCATCACGAAGTCGAACCCGGCGCCATGCCGCATCCTGATCTGGGCCATACAAGCCTCAAGGATTATGTCGCCGATCTCGAAGTCCTGATTCGAAGCCTGAATGAACGCCCATTGGTCATTGGCCATTCCATGGGGGGCACCCTCATGCAAATGCTTGCCGCAAGGGGCCTGATCAGAGCCGGTGTCGGGCTTGCACCCGCCCAATGCGCCGGACCGGTCAATCTTGATCCGCGAAGCATGTGGATTTTCAAGCGCGAGTTTTTCAGGACAAAATTCTGGCGCAAGCCGCAGTTGCCAAGGTTTGATGCCATGCGCTATGGCGTTCTCAATGGTCTGCCTGCTGAAGAACAGAAGGCGCTCTATGACACGCTGATTCCGGAATCAGGTCGCGCGCTGCTTGAAATCGGTTATTGGTTTGCCGATCGTCATCGCACAACCTGGATCAATCCGCAGTCGGTCACGACCCCGATGCTGTTCATGACGGGTGAGCGCGACCGGATCACACCGGCCTGGCTCGCCAAGCGTGTCGCCGCCAATTATGGCGATAATGTCCGTCTGGAAATCCTGCCAGACCGCGCCCATTGGTTGCCGGCTGAAAAGGGCTGGGAACGCCTCGCCCAGCGTTGCATCGATTTCTTCGAGACCGATGCCATTCATCAGACGCTACGCACCGTTCCGGTCCCGGAGGCTGCCAAAGCGCTCTCGGCGGCCTGAACGCTGCTACTCGGCTGCCCTTTGAACCGGCGCAGGTTGATGGCCGCGCACCAGCTTGCCCGGCAAGGCCCCGGTCGGCAGACCTTCACGATAGATGATCTCGCCACTCGCAATCGTTGCGACATAGCCGATGGCTTCCTGCATCAGACGGCGGGCGCCTGAAGGCAGGTCATAGACCATATGCGGCGGCTTCAACTGCAAACGGTCAAAGTCGATCACATTGACATCCGCCTTGTAGCCGGGCGCAATCACGCCGCGATCAAGCAGGCCCACGGCGCGTGCCGTATCTTGCGCCTGTGCCTTGACGATCCAGGGCAAGGGCAATTTTTCGCCCCTTGTCCGGTCGCGCGCCCAGTGGGTCAGCATATAGGTCGGGAAACTGCCATCGCAGATCACGCCGCAATGGGCGCCACCATCCGAAAGGCCCGGCACGGTGTTGGCGTCACACAGCATCTTGCGGGCGGCTTCGAGATCAAAATGGGCATAATTCAGAAGCGGGAAGTAGATGAAACCACGCCCCTCCTCAGCGAGCAGGACATCATAGACGAGCTCATCAGGCGCGCGGCCCTGGCGCGCGGCACGCGCAGCCAGACTCTCCTCGGGCGCAGGTTCATAATTGGGCGGATCACCCAACTCGAACATCTTGCCATAGGCCGAGCCGACCATCATGGAGAAGGGGTGGCCCTTGTCGTTTTCCTCAGCGAGCAATCTTGCGCGGAAGGCCGGATCGCGCATGATCGCGACGCGCTCAGCCAGCGGCTTGCCCGCAATCGCGACATAGGAGGGTCGCGTGATGAAGGGATTGAGCGAGCCTTGCAGGCCCAGCAGCAGTCCGACAGGCCGGGCTGAAACCTGACCGCGCATGGTAATGCCGGATTTGACCGCCCCATCAAGCTGGGCCAGCAATTCCTGCCACTGATCCGGCCGCACATCGTTCTGAAGGAGCGAGAAGCTCAGCGGTCGTCCCGATGTGGCCGCAAGTTCGCGCAACATGTCGAACTCTTCCTGTGTGTCGGTAAAGTCCGACACAAATTGCAACACGCCTTTGCCCGCCTCACCCAGCCCCTTGGCAATGCCGAGCAATTCTTCGCGCGCCGCGCCCAATGTCGGCGTTGGCTGACCGTCGCTTGTCCGATGCAGCATGGTACGCGATGAAGAAAAACCGATGGCACCGGCTTCCACCGCCTCTTTGGCCAGACGCCCCATTTGCGCAATCTCGGCCTTGGTGGCGGGTTCGCGATTGGCGCCGCGCTCACCCATCACATAAACACGGAGCGCGCCATGCGGCAGATGGGCGACGATATCAATGTCGTGAGGCTTGCGTTCGAGCGCGTCGAGATATTGCGGAAAACTTTCCCATGTCCAGTTAAGCCCCTCATGCAGGGCGGCACCGGGAATATCTTCCACGCCTTCCATCAGGCGGATCAGCGTGTCGTGATCGGATTTGCGGACCGGCGCAAAACCGACACCGCAATTGCCCATGACGACTGTTGTTGCACCATGAATGGAGGACGGCGTAATGCGTTCGTCCCATGTCGCCTGACCATCATAATGGGTGTGAATATCGACCCAGCCCGGCGTGACGAGGAGGCCCGTGGCGTCGATTTCATCGCGGCCTTTGGCGGCGATGACGCCCACCTCCGCTATCAGACCATTGCGAATGCCAACATCGGCAATGAAAGGTTCGCCGCCGCGCCCATCAACAACGGTGCCACCCCGTATCACGAGATCAAATCCAGACATGATGCGTTTCCCTCGATAAGCTCTTTTGACGAATCCTAGTCGAATTAATTGCCGCTGCCAAAACGGCGTCCGGCAGGGCGGAAGACGCGACGTCAGTTCGGGCCAATATTCACGGCAATCCGACAGGCACGTGGGTCATCTTGTCCACGTCCTGCAATTCCTGCGGGCTGAGCTGCCATTCACCTGCCGCCACATTGAGCCGCACCTGCTCGGGTGTGCTGGCGCCTGCAATGACGCTGGCGACATGCGGCTGGGCGGCAAGCCAGCCAATGGCAAGATCGAGGATGGTGCGATTGCGACTTGCCGCATAGGCCGTCAGCTTCTCGACCTTGTCGAAATTGTCTTCCGTCAGGACCTTGGTGGCGAGGTGAGGGAAGATCGTCAGGCGCGCGCCACCAGGCGTTGCCTGCCCGCGCCGATACTTGCCTGTCAACAGGCCACGCGCGAGCGGATAATAAGGCAGGATGCTTGCGCCATATTTGACGGCTGCTGGCACGATATCGTTTTCGATGCTGCGATCCATGAGGCTGTAGTGGTTCTGCGCACTGACGAAGATTGTCTGATGCGCCTGCTGCGCGACATACCAGGCCTCAACCAGTTGCCAGCCGAGAAAGTTCGAGCAGCCGATATAGCGCACCTTGCCCGAGCGAACGAGATCGTCAAGCGCCGAAAGCGTTTCCTCGATGGGCGCGTCAGGATCGGGGTAATGATGCTGATAGAGGTCGATGTAATCGGTGCCGAGCCGACGCAGGCTTGCTTCCACGGCTTGCACGATGTAGCGCCGGGAGGCGCCTTTCATGTAGTCGCCCTCACCCATGGGCAGGCCGAATTTGGTGGCGAGCACGATGTCCTTGCGCCGCGCACCCAGCGCCCGCCCCAGCAGAACTTCCGAGCCACCCTTGCCGCCATAGAAGTCGGCTGTGTCGAAGAGTGTCACCCCGCAATCAAGCGCGGCATGAACCACGGCATTTGTCGCTGCCTGATCGCATTTCATGCCGAAATTGTTGCAGCCGAGGCCAACGACCGACACCTTAAGGCCGGAATTACCCAGATTTTTCAATCGCATAAGCGCTTTATCCCGCCGTTTGCCCTGCACAGGCTGTCATTGTGTCTGTCCGTTTGAGCGCTGACAAATTTGTACAGGAAATGTTGTTTCCTGCTTGCACCCCCAAGAATCTCCGTTACTATCTGCATTAGGGTAAGCACCCTAGAATAATAAAAAGAGACCTGTCCAGGCCACTTTCTGGAATCAGGGTCCGGGGAGAACCGACATAATAATAATCCTGACTGCAGACCATCCACTGACCAGCATCTCCTGGTTGAGGGGTTCGGAACAAGCTCTCAGGGGAAAAAAACAAGTCGGGGAACATCCAGGGCGATAAAAAACAATAAGAAATCATGTCGCTGGATCAAATGAGGGGCCGCTCTGCAAAGAGCGGCTCTTCTGTTGACCGGGTCATGTTCCCTGGCGCGGGCCGTCCGGCCTTATCGTTGAGCCTGCTGAACATCAAACGGACTTATTCCCTCTTATAGTGTCAGATGTCGCTTTGTGGTGTCTCTCCTGGAGGTCTTGCCTTGTTCGCATCCGACCCTTTGCCTGCCGCCACCGCCAGGATGGGCCTGCTGGCCGGTTGTCTGGCCTTGCCCCTCGGCCTGTTTGGCACCCAAGCGGCCAATGCGGCGGAAGATAACGGCTTCTTCTCGCTTGAAACTGAAAATGACTTCTTCTTCGCCATCGGGACAGACCGCCATTACACCAATGGCGTGAAGATGAGTTGGACCTCGGCACCACGCGAGGATTTGCCGGATTGGTTGTACGCGGTTTCGGCGCCACCGCTTTTCACCGGCAATGAAGACATCACGCGCACGACGCATCGTGTCGGGTTGTCGCTGGCGCATGAAATATTCACCCCCGCCGACACCCAGCAAACCGCGCCCCAGCCCAATGACAGGCCCTATGCGGCCTGGCTGCATACGACGCTTCTGCTCATGAGTACGCGCTATTCAGGTGAAAACGAAGCCTGGCAGGACAAATGGCAACTTGATCTGGGTGTGGTGGGTCCTGCGGCGATGGGCGAAGAAGTGCAGAACGGCTGGCATCGCACCTTCGGATGGCAAACGATCAAGGGATGGGACAATCAGATTCATAACGAACCGGGCATCAATCTGACGCTTGAACGCGCCTGGCGCTCCGGTCGCCTGCAAACCCCGGGCATTCTCGGTCTGGAGACAGATTTCATTCCCTATGGTGTGATTGCGCTTGGCAATGTCAGCACTTTTGCAGGCTTTGGCGGCACTTTGCGCCTGGGATCAAACCTGCCGGATGACTTTGGCCCCACCGGCATTTATCCCAGCAATGGCGGCTCCGACTGGTTCATTCCGACAACCGGTTTCAACTGGTATGGCTTTGTCGGCGCGAGCGGTCGCTATGTGGCGCGCAACATCTTCCTCGATGGCAATACGTTTCGCGACAGTGCGAGCATCGACAAGCGCGCCTTTGTTGCCGATCTCAAGGCCGGACTTGTGGCCGTGATCTGGGACACCAGGCTCAGCCTCACCAATGTCTATCGGACATACGAGTTTTATGGTCAGCCTGAACCCGACATGTTCGGCTCGCTGACCGTCAGCTTCGCGCTCTGATCAGACTTCCGTCTTGGTGCCAAACTCGACGACACGGTTGGGCGGCAGGCGGAAATATTCCGTCGGCGAGACCGCATAATCCATCAGGATAATGAAAAGCTGTGACTGCCAGCCGGGCATGGCGGATTCATGCTCATGCACAAGCGTCTGCCGACTGAGGAAATAGGACGTTTCCATGGGCGGGAAATCGACGCCGAAGTTTTTACAGCGTGCCAGCATTTCGGGGACATTGACCCGCTGCATGAAGCCGTGATGCACTTCGATGCGCACAAATCCGTTGGAGAGGTTTTCAAACACGAGCTGCTCATCGAGGGGTACGCGCGGGGTGTCTTCCACCGATACACGCAAGAGCGCGACGCGCTTATGCAGCACCTGATTATGCTTGAGATTGTGCAACAGCGCTGAGGGCACGATGTCGAGATTGGCGGTGAGAAAGACGGCCGCTCCCTTGACGCGCTGGATTTTGTCGCTGGCCGCCTGGCGAAGCAATGTATCAAGCGGCAGCGCGCCATCCAGCATCCGTTCGCTGAGATGCTTGCGGCCGCGGCGCCAGGTTTCCATCACGGCGACAAGCAGCAGCGCCACCACGATCGGCAACCAGCCGCCTTGCAGAACCTTGGTCATGTTGGCTGAGAGGAAGCTCAGATCAATGACCAAAAACAATGCCATCAGCGGTCCGACGAAATAGAGCGGCCATTTGGCGACATGGTGGAAATAGTAGAAGGCGAGACAAGTCGTCAGGCCCATGGTCGCGGTCACGGCGATGCCATAGGCATAAGCCAGATTGGACGAGCTCTCAAAACCCAGCACCGTCAGCAAGACGCCGACCATGAGCGCATTATTGACCTGCGGCACATAGATCTGGCCGGATTCAAGCGCGGAGGTGTGCCGGATGCGCAGACGGGGCAGCCATCCAAGCTCGACCGCCTGACTGGTGACGGAGAACGCACCGGAGATAACGGCCTGCGAGGCGATGATGGCAGCGCAGGTGGCAAGCAGCACCAGCGGAATGCGCATCATCTCGGGCGCAAGCAGATAGAAGGGATTGACGACGGCTTCAGGATGCTCCAGCAGCAAGGCGCCCTGACCAAAATAGTTGAGGATCAGCGCAGGCCAGGCAACCATGATCCAGGTGCGCTGGATGGTGGCGCGACCGAAATGGCCCATATCGGCATAAAGCGCCTCAGCGCCGGTGACAGCGAGCACGACTGCGCCGAGCAGTTCGAGTGTGCGCGTATGCCCGCTCATGAGCAGTTCGATACCGGGGCGCGGATCAAGGGCAACGAGCACGCCGGGATGCCGGGTAATGCCATAAACGCCCAGCGCGGCGATGACGAGGAACCAGACGAGCGTGATCGGTCCGAAAAAAGCGCCGATGCCAGCCGTGCCACGGCTTTGCATCAGAAACAGGCCGACGAGAAGGCCGGCCGAAATCGGCATGGCGAGGCCATCAAACATGGGCGAGATGACATGGAGACCTTCCATGGCGCCGAGCACGGAGATGGCAGGGGTGAGGATGCCGTCGCCATAGAACAGGGCCGCACCGAACATGCCCGCGCCGATGATGGCGAGCGACAGCTTGCCGTTTGTGCCTTGATCTTTCAGCGCCAGCGCGGCGAGCGCGAGAATGCCGCCTTCGCCCTTGTTGTCAGCCCGGACAATGAAGGTGACATATTTGATCATGACGACGAGCGTGATCGCCCAGAAAACCAGCGACAGCACACCTGTGACACTCGCATGATCGGGTGTCAGGCCGACGACCGGATCAAAACATTGCCGGATCGTATAAAGCGGGCTTGTGCCAATATCGCCATAGACGACGCCAAGGGCGGCTATGTGAAGCGAGAGCCGGAAAGGCCTCACCCTGCCTTCGGAAGTCCCAATGCTCACGAAACAAAACTTTCGCCGTTGCAGAGGGCGCGGATCGTCTGCTCATGTTGCATTGCGGTCAAGCCCCTTGACGCGGCATTTTGTTGACTTGCCGGGGCAGCCCCGGCACCGTCTCGGGCAGCAGATATTGCAACAAAATCAACGCGCAAAATATTATGGGGAGAAATAAACTTGTCGGAACCCGTCATTCTGCTTGAGAAGCGTGGCCCAATTGCCATTGTCACATTGAACCGTCCGGCTGCCATGAATGCCCTGAACAAGGCGCTGCGGACGGCGATTGCGACGACATTTGACGATCTGGAGGCGGATCCCGCCATCCGGGTTGCGATCCTCACGGGGGCGGGCAAGGCGTTTTGCGCCGGGCTCGACCTGAAGGAACTGGGCAGTGATGCAAGTCTTGTCGGTGGCGACGGCAGCCGCAGCGGGGCAACCGAAAAGGACGCCAATCCGGCGGCCTCGATCGGACGTTTTTCGGGGCCTGTCATTGGCGCCATCAATGGCGTCGCCATCACCGGTGGCTTTGAGCTGGCCATTGCCTGCGATGTGCTGATTTGCAGCTCGAATGCGCGCTTTGCCGATACCCATGCCCGGGTCGGCATTTTGCCGGGCTGGGGCCTCAGCCAAAAACTCTCGCGCACCATCGGGCTTTATCGCGCCAAGGAACTGTCGCTGACCGGCAATTTCCTCTCGGCCGATCAGGCCGCAGATTGGGGTCTTGTCAATCGGGTGGTTGCGCCTGAAGCGCTTCTGGATGTCAGCCTGGCCATGGCCAATGACATGCTTGGTCTCGTGCCCGACACACTCATTGCCTACAAAAAACTGATTGATGACGGTTATGAGGCAAGTTTTGGCGAGGCGATGCAAATCGAGCATCGGACTTTCCTGCAGGGCAATACCCATGTGAAGGCCAGCGATGTGGAAGCACGGCGCGAGGCCATTCGCCAGCGGGGTCAGCAGCAGGTTTGAGCCGGGCGACGTCGCCCGACAGGGGAGCCGGCATTCTTGCCATAATTTTGTCATCCGTGCGGGTCAAGACAGGGCCCGCACGGCATGACCCGCAAGCTCTTCGGCTCAGGACATGTTATGTAATGGATGACCAAACCCGCGCAAAGCTGGACAGCCGGGTCTGGGTTGATATGTGACCAGTGCGCTTCCTCATACGGATCCTTTATGGACAACCCCGCTTCACCTGCCCCCGAGCCTGAAACACCGCCGGTTCCCACTCAAAGAGGCGCATTGGCACGCTCGGCGGCGTTCTTTTTCATTGTGCTGCCGGTCGTCATCATCGCCAATCTGGCCATCTGGGCCGCCTTCAACCAGCCCTATGACGCGGAATCCTGGACGGGCGAAATTGTCGGACTTTCCTACAGCCCGTTCCGGCTCGGACAGGATCCCAATCGCGGCATCTTTCCTTCCGCCAAGGAAATTGATGCCGACATGGCACTCCTCTCTCAGACAGCGCAGGCCATCCGCACCTATTCCGTGAGCCATGGTCAGGAGAACATTCCCGACCTCGCCGCCACACATGGGCTTTCGGTGGCGGCCGGTGCGTGGATCAATACCGACAAGGCGAGCAATGAGCGTGAAATCCAGACGCTCATTCAACTCGCCCCCAAACGCAATGTCGTGCGCGTGCTTGTCGGCAATGAGGCCATTTTGCGCGGCGACGTGACGGTGCCGGAACTCATTGGTTACCTGCGTGAAGCCAAGACAAAAATCTGGAAGCCGATCAGCACGGCCGAACCCTGGCATGTCTGGATCAATCACCCGGAACTTGCCAGGGAGGTTGATTATATCGCCGTTCACATCCTGCCCTATTGGGAAGGTGTGCCCATCGAAGAGGCCGTCAATTACGTTTTTGATCGTTTGGACGATCTGCACAAAGCGTTTCCCGACAAACCCATCGTCATCACGGAAGTGGGTTGGCCGAGCCGCGGCAAGATCGTGCCGCGCGCGCATTTCAAAGGTATGCCGGATGCCGAACGCGATACGGAATCCGTGCCTTCGCTTGTCAATCAGGCCACCTTCATGCGCGAGTTTCTCAATCGCGCCAAGGATGCCGACACCACTTACTATGTGATGGAAGCCTTCGACCAGCCGTGGAAATCGGGTGATGAAGGCGCCGCTGGCAGCTATTGGGGCATTTATGATGCCGCGCGCCTGCCGAAGTTTCCGATGGCTGGCGGCATTTCAGAATCGCCGCAATGGCGCTTCTGGGCATCGATCGCTGCCGGTCTCGCGCTGGTGCCTGCCATGCTCTTCATGCTGCGTCAGCGTCATGTGCGCACGCTGGGCGTCATCATATTCACGGTACTGACGCAGGTCGCCGGATCGGCACTTGCCTGGGCCGGATTATCAGCCGCAGGCCTTTATTTCACCTGGATGGGAATGGTCGTCTGGAGCTTCCTCTTCCTGGCGCAAGGCCTGTTGCTGATTGTGCTGCTTGCCGAAGCCATCGAGTTTGTCGAGGTGATCTGGACGCGTCATGGTGAGCGCCACTTCAAGCCGTTCAATGAAGTCGAAGGCTTTCCCAAAAACAAGGTCTCGATTCATGTGCCCATCCACAATGAGCCGCCCGAAATGGTGCGCGATACGCTGACGGCATTGTCGCGTCTCGATTATCCCGATTTTGAAGTGCTCATTCTCGACAACAACACGGTTGATCCGGAAGTCTGGCAGCCGGTGCGCGACTATTGCGCCCAGCTTGGCGAGCGCTTCCGCTTTTTCCATCTCGAAAACTGGCCGGGCTTCAAGGCTGGCGCCCTCAACTTCGGCATCGAGCAGACGGCGGATGATGCCGACATCATCGCGGTCATCGACAGTGACTATCAGGTCTCGCCCGACTGGCTCAAAACCATGGTGCCCTACTTCGCCAAGAAGGATGTCGGCTTTGTGCAGTCGCCACAGGATTATCGCGACCGGCATGAAAGCGCCTTCAAGGATATGTGCTACTGGGAATATGCCGGCTTCTTCCATATCGGCATGGTGCAGCGGAACTATTTCAACGCCGTCATCCAGCATGGCACGATGACGCTTGTCCGCAAGGATGCGCTGAAGAAAGTCGGCGGCTGGGCGGAATGGTGCATTTGCGAGGACGCTGAACTCGGCATCAAGCTTTACCGGGCGGGCTATGACTCGGTTTATGTGAACCACTCCTTCGGTCGCGGCCTGACCCCTGACTCGCTTTCGGGCTATATCAGCCAGCGTTTCCGCTGGGCCTATGGCGCGGTGCAGATCGTCAAGCATCACTGGAAGGCGCTTGCGCCCTGGTCGCGCACCGGGGGGCTCACCGCCGCCCAGCGCTATTATTTCCTTGCAGGCTGGCTGCCCTGGTTTGCCGATGGACTGGCCCTGCTCTTCACGCTGACGAGCATCGGCGTTTCGGCCTGGGCGCTTTATCAGCCAAAATCCGTGGCGCTACCTGTGGCCGCCTTCCTCATTCCGACGATTGGCAGCTTTGTCTTCAAGTTTGTGCGGTCCTTGTGGCTCTATGCCGTTCGCATCAAGGATTGCAGCTTCATTGAAAGTCTCGGTGCCGGTGTCGCCGCGCTTGGCCTCACCCATACCGTCGCCAAGGCGATGCTCAATGGCATGATCACGACGAGCAAACCCTTCATTCGCACACCCAAATGTGAAGACAAACCACCGCTTGCCGCGGCCATCATCCAGGTGCGTGAAGAAGCCTGCATGCTCGTGATGCTGTGGGGACTTGCCATCGCCTTCCTGCTCAACCCGAGTTTCCATGACAGCTCCTCGCTGCTCTGGGTGGCTGTGCTGATGGTTCAGTCGGTGCCCTATGCCGCCGCCGTGCTGCTTTCCTTCATCAATGTGTTGCCCTCGCTCTTCAAGCGTGGGCCAAAGGGTGAAGGCTCGCTTGTGTCCGCCGGCTAAGGCACCAACACATTCAGGACACATTGCCGCCCTGCATGGGGTCATTTGGCGATATGGGAACTTTATCGTTGCCAATTGACCCCACTTCTATAGGCTTGTCTCATCCGTCGTATTGTTCTTTATGCGGATTTTCTGAAACAGCTTTGGAGAATGACATGGTCATCCGCAATGCATTGCTTGCTGCATCCCTGCTTCTGGCGACGCCGCTTCTTGTCGCTTGCGACGATGACGGCCCCGCCGAACAGGCTGGCGAGAAAATGGATGATGCCCTGAAAACAAATGACAGCACCCTGGAAGATACTGGCGAGAAAATGGATGAAGCCGTTGACGACGCGCATGATGCCGTAGAAGACGCAACATCCAACAAGAATTGACCGTTGGCCGGGCGCACCGATGCGCGTCAGAGGGGCTTATGTTTACGGATAATAAAAGGGCCGGTGAATCAACCACCGGCCCTCTTTATGTCTGATATTCCAGAACGATCCATTGCCGCCGCCCGCCATTCCCCGCCATTCATTGTCCAATTGGATAATTCAAATCGGGAAGGATATGGCCGTCGCAGAGGCGATGTTGTCATGCCCTGGAATGCCCCTCAGGCAGCATGCTGGGCATATTGCTTCATGTCTTCGCGCAGTTCGGACTTCATGATCTTGCCATTGGCGTTGCGTGGCAGCGGGTCATGGCGGATTTCGATTTTGATCGGCACCTTGAAACCGGCCAAAAGCTTGCGAACATGCGCCTTGAGTTCATCCTCACTGACATCCTTGCCAGGAGCGACCTGCACGACAGCACCGACCTCCTCGCCCAACACCTTGTGAGGAATGCCGACCACAGCGGCATCCATGACGGCGGGGTGAGAATAAAGCGCCCCCTCCACTTCAACGCAGTAGACGTTTTCACCACCGCGAATGAGCATGTCCTTGGCGCGGTCGAGAATGAAGACAAAGCCCTCTTCATCCATGCGCACGAGATCGCCGGAATGGAACCAGCCATCGGTGAAGGCAGCCGCTGTCGCTTCGGGCTTGTTCCAATAGCCTTTCACGACATTGGGGCCCTTGATCCACAATTCGCCGATCTGGCCGACCGGCACGTCCTTGCCGTTTTCATCGACAACACGCAGATCGCAAGTCGGCACCGCGGGGCCTGCACTATCAGGCCGATTGAAATAGTCTTCGGCGGCATTTTGCGTGGTGATGGCGGACGTTTCCGTCAGGCCATAGCCGTTGGAGGGCGAGACCCTGGGGAATTGCTGCTTGATGCGAGCCACGAGATCTGGTGCGGAAGGCGCGCCGCCATAACCGATCGAGTCAACGCTCGATGTATCGAACTTGGCAAAATCGGGGCTCTCAAGCACCTGCCAGACCATGGACGGCACGCCACCAAAGGTAGTGACGCGTTCCTGCTCGATCAATTCAAGGGCGCGCTCAGGCTGCCATTTATGCATCAGGATCAGGCGGCCGCCTGTGTAGTAGTTTGGCACCAGAATCGAATGGCAGCCGGTTGCATGGAACATCGGCACCGACAGAAGCATCACGCGCGGCGGTGCTGACGGGTTGGGCATTGGCGGCATTTCACCGCGACGCAGATAGGGGCGCGCGCCGCCCACTGCCGTATTCATCAGATTGGTGCAGACATTGCGATGTGTGCCGAGCGCGCCCTTGGGCTTGCCCGTCGTGCCGGATGTATAAAGGATTGTGGCGTCATCATCGGGATGCAGGCCCGGATCGGGCAAGGCATCGGGCGAGAGGTTCTTATAGCCCGATGGCTTGCCAATGAGCGATTCCAGCGACACGGCAACGCCAAGTTCGGGCTCGGGTGTGCGCACGGCGATCAGGCCATCCAGCATCATCTCTGTCATATGCGGACGCAGGCGATCAAGGCGCTCCTGATCGACAACGACAACGCGCGAACCGGAATCCTGAATGGCATAGGTGAGCTCGGCGCCCGTGCCCCAGGCGTTGATCGGGACAATGACAGCGCCAATCGCGACAGTGGCCCAGAAGACCAGCGGCCATTCGGGGAAGTTGCGCATGATGAGCGCGACGCGGTCGCCCTTCTTGACGCCATATTTTTCCATGAACACCCGGCCCAGGGCACTGGCCGCGCGATAATGATCTTCATAGTTCAGGCGTTCGCCCTCATAGACGACGAAGTCGCGCTGATCCCAGGCGCGGCCCGTATCAAAAATCGAACGAAGATGCGGGGGCGCATTCTTGTAAACGCGGATCGCGACGCCGCGAATGTCGATTGTTTCCGTTTCGAGAGGGGAGCCGGGCCCCGTCATCAAGGCATGCGCGTCGGCAATGCTCATCGCCGGCCATTTCACCGCAGAATCCGTCATGTTATCTCCCATGCGACTTTTGGGTTTTGCTTGATTACAGCCTTGTCGCTTCGGATATGAGATAACGCATTGACAGACGGATTTAAAGTGCTTGTGGACGCGACGGCAGCCGCGTCCGCAAAAGAATCGTCTCAAAGGCCCATTTTGGCGAGCAGACCGCGTTCTTCCGCCAGACAGGCGGCAAAACTTGGCCGGGCATGGAGTGATTTCACATAATGATCGAGATGGGGATATTTGGCGGCGTCGAGCACATAACCCGTATGGGCCAAATTGCCAAACTGGGTGCCGATGGCAATATCGGCAACCGTCAACTGGTCGCCGACAACAAATGCATTGCTGCCGATTTCCTTGTCGAGATAGCTGAAATAGCGCGGCAATTTCTCGTTGAATGTTTTCTCGGCGGTCGCCGTGTCCGGCTCCTTGCCCATCAAGCGATTGACGACGATGGGACGGAACATGCCCATGCCGATATTCGAGGCAAGCTCGCTGTCGGCATATTCCTCAAACCAGAGGGCGCGGCCATAAGCGAAAGTTTCGGCCGGATAAAGCGATGGCGTGGGCTTCTTGCGCTCCAGATAGGCGCAGATGACCGAACTATCGGGCAATGTCGCATCCTTGCCCACCTCCTCGTCACGCAGCACGGGGATGCGCTTCAAGGGCGAGATCGCCTCGAACCAATCTGGTGCTGGAAAAATGTTCACATTTTCCAGTTTGTAATCGAGACCCTTTTCGGTCAGCACCACGCGCACCTTGCGCACGAATGGTGACAGCGGCGAGCCATATACAGTCAAACTCATCAGGCATTCCCCCTGACCTCAGGTGAGGCCTTGCTTGTTGCTTATGGGCAGAGAAGACCATTTGCGACGCGTGCCCGCAAGCATGGGAAGGCGGCGGGCGCAATTTGAAGGGGGTGAGATGGTACAGCCACCCCGGTTCGAACGGGGGACCTCTAGATCCACAATCTAGCGCTCTAACCAGCTGAGCTATGGCTGCACATTGGCCCATAACGGGGACGGGCTGAAGCTACCCCCGGGGCAGGGCCGGAACTTAATTCCACAAGCCGTCAAAGACAAGGTCGAATAATGGCCTGGAGCCCGGCTTTTGGCGGGTTCTAGCCGGGCAGGACGACATTGACGACAAATATCGAAATAACGCCCAATGGGGCGATATAGCGGATGAGAAAGCGCCAAAGGCCGAACCACCGGGCCTTTTGCGCGCCCAATGCCTGCGCCACGACATCACCCGACAGCACCCAGCCGACAAAGACCGCCATGAGGAAACCGACACTCGGCATCACGATGTTGGAGGTCGTGAAATCGAAGATGTCGAAAAAGGTCTTGTCCGGCATCAGGCCGAGGCTTGCCAGCGGGTGCAGATCGGCCAGCCTGTTGAAGGAAAATATGGTCAGGAAGCCAAGCAGCCACGACGCCCCGCCAATGATGAGGGCGAGCGCGGGCCGTCCGAGCGAGGATTTTTCGACAGCATAAGCGACCGCCGGCTCCAGCAACGAGATGCTGGAAGTGACGGCGGCAACGGATAGCAGCAGGAAGAAAACCACACCGACCAGCGCACCGCCGGGGATCGCGCCAAAGGCAATCGGCAGCGTGACGAAAGTGAGTCCGGGACCGCTGGCCGGTTCCAGACCATACGTGAAGACAAGCGGGAAAATGGCAACGCCTGCAAGGATTGCGACGCTCGTATCGGCAATCGCAATGATGATGGCTGAGGCGCCAATCGACTCCGTCTCGTCAAGATAAGCGCCATAGCTCATCATCGCGCCAAGCGCGACGGAGAGCGAGAAAAAGCCCTGCCCGATGGCGGCCAGAACCGTGCTCGCATGAATGTCGGCAAAGCGAAATGCAAACATGAAGCTGATCGCCTGCGCGAAACCGGGCCTTGTCATGGCGTAGAGCGACATGACAAGGAGCAACACAAAAAGCAGCGGCATGAGCACGACAACGGAACGCTCGATGCCCGCCTTCACGCCGCCAGCGACAATCGCAATTGTCATGGCGATGTAGATTGTATGCCAGATGGCAAGCGTGACCGGATCACCCGTCAGTGTGCTGAACAAGTCGCCCGCACCTGCTTTGGAAATGCCGGTAAAAACGCCCGTTGCGGCATAGGTCACATAGTGGAAGGCCCAGCCACCAATAACGCTGTAAAAGGAGAGCACGACAAAAGCGCCAATCGTGCCGCCCCAACCGATCAACGACCAAAGCCAGGAAGCGCGATATTGCCCGATGAGACGCGCCATGGAGGTGATGGGGCTGGCCTTGCCCATGCGGCCCAGCATGATTTCCGCCATCAGCACGGGGACAGCAATGGCAATGATCGTCACAATATAGACGATGATAAAAGCGCCGCCGCCATTGGCACCAGCGAGATAGGGAAAACGCCAGATATTGCCAAGGCCAACGGCGCTGCCAATGGCCGCCATCAGAAAGGCAAAGCGCGAGGACCAAATCGTCGGCGTGGTGGCAACAGGCATCACTTTCCTCCTGATTCCGCTGCCCCCAAGAATAGGCAAAAACCACAGTCTCGCCAGTCTGATAGCGAAACGCATCCGGTTTGGGTGAAAATTCAGCTAGACTGTGGCGCAGGAGCCGCCCGCGAGAGGCGACAGGAGGATGCGTGGACACGACACCCATAGAGACAGCTTTTATCGAGGCGAATGGCCTTTCCTTTGAGGTGGACAGCTGCGGCACGGGCGAAAGACTGGCCCTGTTTCTGCACGGCTTTCCCGAGAGCAAATATTCCTGGCGCTTCCAGATGCCGCTCATGGCCAGGCTCGGCTATACGGCCTGGGCCCCCAATCTGCGTGGCTATGGCCACTCCAGCCGTCCGGCAGGACGCGAGGCTTATCGGATCGAAGCGCTATGCGATGACGTTGCCGGGCTGATCGACGCTGCCCGCACCAGAGGCATCACCGGCCCCGTCACACTCATCATGCATGACTGGGGCGGCATTATCGGCTGGACCTTCGCGCTCAAAAAGCTGCGGCCGCTTGAAAAAATCATTGTACTGAACATTCCTCACCCCACACTTTTTTTCAGAGGCTTGCGAAACTTCGCGCAGCTCAGGAAAAGCTGGTATGTTTTCTTTTTCCAGTTGCCCTGGCTGCCGGAAAAGATGATGACCGCTCGGGATGCCCGCGCCATTGGCAATGCGTTTTATAACATGGCCATCGACAAGAGCCGCTTTCCGGACAGTGTGCTTGATCCGTATCGCAAAAATGCGCTGCTGCCGGGCGCGATGACGGCCATGATCAATTATTACCGGGCCAATTTCCGCGGCAGCCCGCCACCGGAATGGACCGATCCGCCGCTGATCACTACGCCAACACTGATGATCTGGGGGACGGCGGATTCAGCCTTGGGCACGGAACTTACAATCGGCACTCAAGACCTTGTACCAAATCTGACGCTGCGCTATCTGCCGCAAGTCTCGCATTGGGTGCAGCAGGAAGCGCCTGAAACCGTCAATACGATGATTGAGGCCTGGCTGACGGGGAAGAATGTTCCGGAAGCGGGCTATGGCGGGCGGCTGATGCTTGATGCCGCGGGTCACTAGGTCCTGAGTTCCGGCAGATCCTTGAAGAGATCGAGCGCTTGCGGATTGGCGAGTGCTTCCTGATTTTTGATGACCCGACCATGCACGACATCGCGCACGGCGAGTTCGGTGATCTTGCCGGATTTGGTGCGGGGAATATCCGCCACCGCGATGATCTTGGCCGGCACATGGCGGGGGCTTGCACCTTCGCGGATGCGGGTGCGGATGCGTTTTTCAAGATCGGCATCAAGCTGATGGCCGGGACGCATGACAACGAACAGCACCACGCGGACATCGCCCTGCCAATCCTGGCCAATGGCAATCGCCTCTTGAATCTCGGGGAGCTGTTCAACCTGGGCATAGATTTCAGCCGTGCCGATGCGGACGCCACCGGGATTGAGCGTGGCGTCTGAGCGGCCATGAATGACGATGCCGCCATGACGGGTGATTTCGGCAAAATCGCCATGACACCAGATGCCTGGAAAGCGATCGAAATAGGCAGCGCGATATTTGACGCCTTCGGGATCATTCCAGAAACCGATTGGCATGGAGGGGAAGGGCTTGACGCAGACAAGCTCGCCTTTGCTGGCTTCGCCCTGCCCCGTTGGCAGCGGCTTGCCTTCCTCGTCCCAGACCTCCACCGCCATGCCGAGACCGGCACACTGGATTTCGCCCCGCCAGACCGGCAAGACCGGATTGCCGAGAACGAAGCAGGAGACGATATCCGTGCCGCCGGAAATCGAGGCGAGCGCCAGATCGGATTTGATCGACTGATAGACGAAATCAAAGCTCTCCGGCACCAGCGGCGAACCGGTGGAAAGCAACATGCGCATGGAGGCGAGGCTATGGGTCCTGGCGGGTTCAAGCCCCGCCTTTTTCACCGCATCGATGAACTTTGCCGATGTGCCGAAAATATTGATGCCGACGCTATCGATATAATCGAAGAGCACGCGCTCATCGGGTGCGAAGGGTGAGCCGTCAAACAGGCAAAGCGTTGCTTCTGCCGCAAGACCCGACATCAGCCAGTTCCACATCATCCAGCCGCAGGTTGTGAAGTAGAAGAGCCTGTCGCCGGGTTTCACATCCGCATGGAGTTTATGCTCCTTCAAATGCTGAAGCAGCGTGCCCCCGGCGGAATGGACAATGCATTTCGGCACGCCTGTCGTGCCGCTCGAATACATGATGTAGAGCGGTGCGGCAAAGGGCATGGGCGTGAAAACAAGGGGCGCTGTCGGTGTCGACGCCAGGAGTTCATCCCAGTTCAGCGCCTCGCGCAGCGGCGGCATGACGTCATCCAGAAAGGGGACGATGACCACATGCTCAAGGCTTGGCAGGCCAGCCACGATCTCGGCGAGTTTCTGATCCTCGCGCAGCAACTTGCCATTATAGCGATAGCCATTGCAGGCAATGAGAAGGCGCGGTTCGATCTGGCCGAAACGATCCAGCACCCCTTTGGCGCCAAAATCCGGCGAGCAGGATGAGAACACCGCGCCGATGCTTGCCACAGCCAGCATGGCGATGACGGTTTGCGGACAATTCGGCATGAAAGCGGCAACGCGGTCGCCGGGGCCAATGCCCCAGCTTCGCAAGAGGGTGGCGAAGCGGGAAGTCTGGCTTTCCAACGCGCGCCAGCTCAAGGGCTCGCTCATCACGCCTTCATTGTTGAACAGCAATGCAGGCTCGTCGGCATGGGCTGACGTGGCGCGGCGCAACAGGTTTTCAGCGAAATTGAGCCGGGCCTCCGGAAAAAACCGGGCGCCGGGCATCTTGTCAGCCTCGCTGAGGATCACGTCGCCCTTATGCCCGATGACGCCGGCATAATCCCAGACAGCATTCCAGAAGAGATCGGGCGATTGCACCGACCACGCGTGAAGCGCTTGATAGGTTTCATATTTCTGGCCATGCCGCGCCGTCACAAAGGCTGTGAAAGCCGTCATGTTGGCTTGTGCGACGCTTTGCGCGGAAGGCCGCCAGAGCGGCGCATCGGTCGGGCTTTTCAGGGCTTCTTGGGTCAAGGGGCGCTCCTTCGCAGATGCACAAACTCTAGGAGCGCGCCCCGCATCAATCAAGGTTTCTTGGTGCGGCGATCCGGGCAATCAGACCTGTTCGTCGATGAAATCGCGGACGCCTGCCGCTTGCGTTGACGCTCTCCGCCCGACTGGCGCCGGGACGGGCCATGGGTGAGGATGCGCGGATATCTTCGCCAATGCGAGAAGAGAAAACGCGTCAGGCGACGCACGGCAACAGATTTCGTCATGATGCCGGTCTGGGCTGCTTTGAGAGACGCGCTTAAATTGCCAGGCTAGCGCCATCACCTCAAAATAGCGCCACTGCTTTCATGCAAAGGCCATAATTCCAGGCGAGGCTGACAAGGGGCGGAATCACTGCTTTCGCGCCGGATTTCCAGGGGAGGATAACATGTCGCGCCTGATAGCCATTATCGTCGGTCTTGTGCTGATTGTCGTTGCTCTGGCCGTTGTCCTGCCCTTTGTCATTCCGGCCGAAGCCTATAAGCCACGCATCATTGCCCTGGTCAAAAGCCAGACGGGCCGCGATCTCACGATCAACGGGCCGATCAGCTTTGCCTTCATTCCCCAGATCGCCCTCAGGGTGGAAGATGCCCGCTTCGCCAATGCCGCCTGGGCCAAAGACACCGACATGGTGGCGATGAAGGAATTGCGGGCGACGCTCAAGATCATGCCGCTCTTCAGGGGTGAAGTGGAAGTTGGCAGTTTCGTGCTGGTTGATCCCGTCATCCATATGGAGGTTTCGCGCGACGGCACGCCAAACTGGCAATTTGCACCACAGGCTGCCTCGCCAACACCGGCAACGAAGGCGACTGCCTCTGACAGCGGCCGCCCCTCGATCAAGCAGGTCCGGCTTGGCGATGTTTCCATTTCCAATGGCACCGCGACCTACAAGAATGCCCAGAGCGGTGCCGCCTTCTCGCTGGCGGAAATCAATCTCGATATCGCCCTGCCAAGCCTTGATGATCCCTTCGCGGCCAATGGCTCGGCGGTCTGGCAGGGCGACAAGGTGGCCCTGGAACTTGCGGCTGAGCGTCCCCGCGCTTTTGTTGAGGGCGGCAAAACCCCTGTGGCGCTGAAAATCTCGGCCCCCAAACTCAATGCCGCCTATCAGGGCGACTTGCAGCCGCTTGGCGGCCTGGCCTTTGGCGGCAATGTCGATCTTTCCGTCCCGTCGGTGCGTGAGCTTGCCAAATGGGTCGGCAATCCGATGCCGGCTGGTGGCGGTTTTGGTCCTCTCGCCATCAAGGGCGTGGCGAACGGCAGCGGCAACAGCTACAGCTTTTCGAAAGCCGAAATCGGTTTTGATGGCATGAATGCCACCGGCAACATGAAGGTGACGACAGGTGGCGCGAGGCCGCGCCTGACCGGCCAGCTCGCCTTCGACAAGATTGACGTCAATACCTATCTCGCGGGCGAAACGGGAGGCGCATCGGGTGGTAGCGCTTCCGGCGCGACGGGCGGCGGCGATGGCGGCTGGAGCAATGAACCCATCGACTTGTCTGGCCTCAAGGCTGTTGATGCCGATCTCGCGCTCAGCGCCAGCGAGATCCTTGTTCAGAAAATCAGGATCGGGGCGAGCGCGCTGCATCTCGCCTTGAACAGCGGCATGTTGAACGTCAGTCTCGATAAGCTCGCCCTTTATGAGGGGGCGGGTCAGGGCAAGCTGACGCTCAACGGCACCAGCGCCACGCCGCAACTCGCTGCCAGCTTTGGCGTCGGCGGCGTTTCGGCAGGACCTCTGCTCACCGATGCGGCTGGCTTCTCGCGCCTTGAAGGCAAGAGCGTCATCAATTTCGATGTCACCGCCAGCGGCCGCAGCCAGCGCGCCATGGTGTCGGCACTGAATGGCAAGGGCGCCGTGAAGTTCACCAATGGTTCGATCAAGGGCATCAATATTGCCGGGCTGGTGCGCAATGTGCTCAGTGCCGCCACAACGGGCTGGCAATCAGGTGGCGCGCAAGACACGGATTTTTCCGAACTCGGTGGCACCTTCACCATCGCCAACGGCATCTTGAGCAATAATGATCTCAAGATGCTGAGCCCGCTGGTACGCATTGCCGGATCTGGCACCGTCAACATGCCCGACAAGACACTCAAATATCGCATCGAGCCCAAGCTCGCCGCGACACTTGAGGGCCAGGGCGGCAATGCCGATGTCAAAGGCATTGAAGTGCCGATCATCGTGGAAGGCCCCTGGGCCAGTCCGCGCTTCCGCCCTGATCTTCAGTCGATGCTGTCAAATCCGCAAAACACGCTGGAGACCATCGACACCCTCAAGAAAGAAGGCGGCAAGGGCCTGCTCAAGAGCCTGATGGGCCAGCCCTCGGGATCGACAGCGCCCGCCGATGGTTCAGCGCCTGCGACCGGGACAAGCCCTTCCGATGATGGCGCGGGCACAACCACCCCGCCCGCCCCGCAGACACCGGCTGACGCGCTGAAGGACCTCTTGGGACGCTAGAGGTTTTTCAGGTCGGCACGTTCGACATGTTCCCTGGCGCCATTGATGCGGTACATGCGTCCTCGACCCGCACGAGAGGCACGCCGCAATCGCTCAGGTCGGCCATATATCGCCCAGCGAGCGGGTGTGGCGCACGGCATCGGGATTGAACGGGTGAATGGTCGTTTTTTCCGGCAGGGCGGCGATTTGGGCCGCGCTCATGAAACACGGTCCCGGCCCTGCCAATTTGCCCCCGTCCCCGGTCCCCGTCATATTAGGTTTCTCCCCGAATCACTCTCGGGCTTTGTGCCGCAGGCTTTGGGCGTCTAGACTGGACATATTCGTGAATCGCGCAGAAGGGGGGGACCCCCTCAATGTTCCTCAATAGCCTGTCAACGCTGGTCAAATTCTTCATCGGGGCTGTCGCCATCGGCGCCCTGCTGAACGCCTTCAACATATCGGCAGATCAGGTGTTGCGCGATCTCGGCCTGACGCCGGACAGCATATTCGCCTTCGTGCTGGATGGCATCAGTTGGGCCTTGCCCAATTTCATCCTCGGCGCCCTCGTTCTCGTGCCGATCTGGATTGTTATTTTTCTGCTCAAACCACCCGGCTTTGGCCGATGATTTTCGTCATCTTGCCAGCCCCGTGATCGGCGCTATGGTAGGCGGCCCCTGGGCCCGGCCGGGTGCGAAAAGCAGGCCGGATGCCTTATGGAAATTGCAGGATTTCAAATGACGTTATCGGGTCTGCTGCGCGCAGCCTTCCTTTCTGCCCTGTTTGTCCTGACTGCTTCTGCGGCGCGGGCTGATGTGGGTTCCGGCCTGATCGGCAATACGGTCATCCTTTCTGCCGCCGATGGCGCGGTGACGCGTGTTTTCTATCAGGATGAGAAGACCATCATCATCCGCGCCACGGATGGCACGCTTGCGATGGGTCAATGGCGCGTCAGGGACAATTCGATCTGCACCAAGATGGGTGACAGTCAGCCTGAAAATTGTACGGCTGCCATTGATCAGCCCCCTGTGGCGGGCAGCGCCGGCGTCATCACCGGCGAGCATGGCGATATCCGCTGGTCCGTCATTGCCGGCAAAGGCTTCTGAAACAACATGCGCGCGTTATGGCGTGCCGAGCGGGATTGCGATATGGCGCTCTTCCGGGCGAGCGACGAAGCGTTCTGTGTCAATGGTCAGGCCATGGCCGTTGATGGCGGCTTGTCGAACAGCCTGCCCTTCGCGCCGAGCCGTCGCGGCGCGTAAGGGGGCTTTGCTCTGGCGCTCCGTCTAGAGTGCGACATTGATGCTGGTGGTTGGCGCCGCCGAGGCAATTGTCGCGCGCAATTTGCATGCGCCCAGCGCGAAGGCAGCGACGCCTTTTGCGCTCAAAGTGACGGCCGAGCCGACATCGAACCAGTTTGAGCCGTCCGGGCTTGCTTCCAGTTTGACGCTTGCGCCATCAAATGCGCCCCAGGCCCAGAAGGTGCCCGTGCCGCCGGTCCAGTCGAGACTTGGGGACGAGCCATTGCTCGTCGCATTGCTGAGTAATTGTGCCATTCATCCGCTCCTATGCAATTGGCCACCCGTCGGTTTGACGGATGGCCAAGCATTGCCGTGAAGGCACAGGGCGGGGATAAGTTTCAAACGGGGGCCGTCAAGGCATGTTCACCATGCCGCTCAGCGCGCATGCAGTGCCCAGAGATAGGCCAGATCGGCATATCTGGATGGATGTTTGACACTTGCAAAAGCCTGGGCAGCCTCGGACTTCTTGTCGGCTGCCAGAAGCGCCTGTCCGAGATGCATCTGCACCAGACCGGCATCTTCAAGGCCGCCCTGCGCCAGCGCCTTTTTGTAAAGCGTGATGGCCTGGGCTGTATCGCCATAGCTGGCATAGGCTTCGGCCTTGGCGGCCATGGCCCTGGCGGAACCTGCCGTTGTCGAAAGTGTCGGGCGGTCGGCTGCGGCCTGTGATTTTGCCATGTTCAGGAGGCGCGTTTCGCGGCCCTTATTGGCACCGCCCAGCACGCCGCTCGCCGTGCCCTTTTCAATCAGGGCCTGGGCTTCACCGGGCAAACCGGCCTGTATGGCAAGCTGGCCCATTTCGATATAGGCGTCAGATGTCTTGAGCACGCCGCGGGCAAGCTTCAATCGATCCACTTCGAGACTGGCGCGGGCGCCCGTGCCGAGCTTGCGTGCCACCTGATTGATGGCATCGATCCAATAGATGTCGCTTGGATAATAAGTCACAAGCTGGATCAGTGCGGCGCGATAGCCATCCTGATCCTTGAGCTTGAAGGCACTGTTCATGCCGATTTGTAAAACGCCCTCGGGCGGACGCCTGCCAGAAGCTGTAGCGCCTTTGACGAGCGCAGCCGCCGCATCGCGGGCACCGGCATAATTGCCCTGCTGATAACAAGCCTGTGCCACCAGGGTCTGCATCTGCAGATCGGGGCCGGTTTCCTTCTCATAAAGGTCGGCATATTGCACGGCCTTGCCGAAGTTCCTGCCTTGATAATAAAGCGTGGCAATGGTCTTGATACGCAGGGCACGCGTATTGGCTGGCGCTTTGCCGGTGTTGAGTGCGGCTTCGTAGGCTTCTGCGGCAGCGCCGTAATTGCCGCTCTGGGCGTTCAGATAGGCCTTGAAGTCATGAACGACGAAGGTTTCATAAGGCGTCTTGCCGGAAATCGCCTCGGCCTGCTTCACCTGCTTGAGGGCTTCATTGAACTTTTTTGCCCTGGCGAGGTCCTGTGCGGCCTTGAGCGGCGCGCCAACTTTCGCCCCCACAGTTTCGGCGGCCTGTGCGGTTTGCGGCAAGGCGACGAGCAAGACAACTGGCACTGCCAAGGCCAGAAGGAGGCTGCCCGCCACGGACAGCCCGGCAATGTGACGCAACAGAGGCATGATCATTTCCTCAACCGGTGGCGCTCATGAAAATCATCGGGCCGTCCTATTCCATATATTGTTCATTGCCGACAAAGCCCATGCGCTTCACGCCCAGACGCTGTGCCGAAGCGAGCACCTTGGCGACATAGTCATATTTGACCATGCGATTGGGGCGCAGATGGATTTCGGGCTGGGGATCAAGTGACACCACATAAGTGAAGCGGTCATTCAGTTCGCTCGTTGTCGGCACGGGCGACGAATTCCAGAAGACGGCGCCGTCAAAATCGATCTCCAGATCGATGACTTCCGGCTTCACATCAGATGTCGCCTTGGCGTCGCGCGGCATGTCGAGCTTGACCGCATGGGTCTGCATCGGGATCGTGATGATCAGCATGATGATGAGAACAAGCATCACGTCGATCAACGGCGTGGTGTTGATATCCATCATGGGGGCGTCTTCGTCGCCCGGTCCGCCGACATTCATGGCCATTTATATTTTCCTCCGTATCCGGAACGCTTCAGCGAACCGGCTCGGTGATGAAGCCCACCTTGACGATGCCCGCACGCTGGCAATCCACGATCAGCCTGCCGATTGCCTCGAAGCGCACATCCTTGTCGCCACGGACCTGAATCTCGGGCTGCGGTTTCATGACGGCAATCGCCTTGAGCCTGGTCAGGAGCGCTTCATTGTCCGCCAGGGGCGATGCATTCCAGTAAACCGTGCCCTCGGCATCAACGGCAACCGTGATATTTTCCGGTCTGGTTTCGTTGGGCAGGTTCGTTGCATTTGGCAGGCTGACGGGCACCGTCTGAACGGCAACGGGAATCGTGATCAGGAAAATGATCAGCAGAACGAGCATGACATCGACAAGCGGCGTTGTATTGATCGCCGACATCACCTCGTCGTCGTCGCCGCCACCACCCACATTCATTGCCATTTTCGCGTTCCTTCCCGTTGCCCTGACACCGGCCCCTTGCCTGGGCCCTCAACTCGGCGCCTTGTGTCAATCAGCGGCGCGCGTCGACTGTGTACTTGTCGATTCATGCAGGATTGCACTGAGCACTTCGCTCGAGAAACGGCGCAGCGAGTCGAGCGCCACCTTGTTGCGACGCACGAGGCCATTGTAACCGAGCACGGCGGGCACGGCGACGGCCAGACCGATCGCCGTCATGATGAGAGCTTCACCCACGGGACCGGCCACCTTGTCGATTGAGGCCTGGCCGGCCATACCGATGGCGATGAGCGCGTGATAGATGCCCCACACCGTGCCGAAGAGACCGACGAAAGGTGCGGTCGATCCTACGGTGGCAAGGAAAGAGAGGCCGGTCTGGAGCTGGCTCGAAATCGTGTCGAGCGAGCGATGCAGCGCCATGTTGGTCCAGTCGATCAACGTGACCTGTTCACCGAGACCGGCATGATACTGCGACCGGGCGCGCAGGCCATCTTCAGCCACCAAACGGAAGGCACTGTCTTTTTTGAGCTTTTCAAGACCGGCCTGAACCGAACCATCTTTCCAGAACTGCTTCTGGATCATGCGGGCTTCGGCGAGCAGACGGCGCTGATCCCAGAGCTTGGTGATGAGGATGTACCAGGACCCCATCGACATGACGGCGAGGATCAGCAGCGTGCCTTTGGCCACAAAGTCGCCCTGGGCCCAGAGAGCAGCCAGACCATAAGGATTTCCGACCGGCGCTTCAGCCGTGTCGGCCATCGGGCCTTCAGCCATCGTGGCATCCCCTTCAACGGGGGCCCCCGTCTCGTCAGTGGCGGCGGGCATGGCGCCATCAGTTGTTGTGGCGACCGCGCCGGTTGCCGGTGCTGCTTCGAGCGCGGCGGGCGCGGTCTCGCCTTCAGCATGCGCGGTGCCGATGGCGAATGCTGTCGCCAGCATGAGAGACAGTAGAACGGCGCGACCCGTTGTCAGCGCTGATATGCGGGTAAACATTGCTAGAACCCTCTTTGTTCATTGGCGGGTTTGCGCCGCCGACAGATAGAAAAATACTTTCGGTGATCCCTGATCGAATTATTGCTCGTCGAGACGCCATTTGACGACATAACGGAACCAGACACCTGTCGGCTTGCCCGCCACCATGACGGGCTTGAAGCGCCAGGCCTTGAGCGCATGTTTGGCGGCCGCCTTGTCGAGACGCGGATAGCCGCTCGACTTGTCAACTTTGGCATCGGTCACGGCGCCGCTCGCATCAACATATAGAAGGAGCGTGACGTTGCCTTCTTCACCCAGACGATTGGAGGCGGCCGGATATTGCGGCTTCCGGTTCGGATGCGCCGGGTCGAGGCTGGGCGTGTCAGAGGTCTGTGGCGGCGCAGAGGCCTTCACATCGCTCTGCGTATTGCTGACCGCCGCCGACCGGGCCGGTGGCGGCGGCAGATCGATCGTGATTTCGGGCGCAGGCACGAAGACTTGCGGCGGCGGCTCCATGGCTGGCGGCGGCGGCGGCAGCAGCGGCTCGGATGGCGTCACGGTGTCTTCGATGAGGTCGAGCATGATCGCTGGCGCGACGGCCTTGACGACCGACTCACCCGGGCTGTTTGCGAGCGCATAAACAAGTCCCGCATGCAGCAGGACAACAAGCCCGAAGCCCAATGACCGGCGCGCGCCCGTGGTTCGTTCACCGTACATAGCCAACTACCAAGCCTCCCCGGATCACTTCAGGATGACAGGCACATGTGAATGACAGGCACATGCCTCACCATCGCGCCAAGGATCCACTTCCCCGCATTTGACCTGACGCGCTTGACGCCGTGGAGTCAAAATGGGGCCTCGCCTCAAAGGGCTGCCCCTGTTTTTTCAATTTTCCCAAAGCCAGGCTCGCATTACTGCCGGGGTATTCTATCCGGAAATTGCAACTTTATCTTCGGATGACGCGTCCGGCTGGCCATGGTTTCAATTCATCTACCTTCCAATCGGAAAATAAACTGTAGCGCTGCAAATGGAAATAGACTATTGGCGTTTGATGCTTTCCGCTTGTGCTCGTGACCGGATCGTCACGATCTTGCGCCTGATTTGCGTTGCCACATAGACGGGTTAGAGTTTCGGATTGTCGGTAAGCCGCAGTCGGGCCTCCTCCCTGCGCATCCGACATGGTCGCAGATTGCTGAAATATCTCATTGAACCGGCTTGCGCGACTTAGGTGAAAGCCTCTGCGGCTTTACCGGATATCGAGACGGGTCGCCGCATGTGCGAGACAACATCACCCATCACCAAAGTCAGTGGCAGTGAAGCGGGAAGTGCCGCCACGACATGATCAAGCGCAGAGAGGCTGACACGCATATTCGTCTGATCCGGGCGACTGGCTGACGTCACGATGAGTATTGGCGTATCGGCTGGCCAACCAAGATCGAGCAGTCCCTGCTTGATAAAGGGTGCGGCCTTGCGCGCCATATAAATGATACTGGTGACGGAGCGATCCGCCAGTCCGGCGCTGACCGGATCAAACGCCGAACCATCCTCGGCATGGCCTGTTACGAACTGAACACGCTGCGCAACGCCGCGCTGCGTCAGCGACATGCCAACAGAGGCCGCGACTGCTGAAGCCGTGGTAATGCCCGGCACGATTTCATATGCATGACCTGCCGCATCCAGCGCCTGCATTTCTTCCTGCAAACGGCCGAAGATCACCGGATCGCCCCCTTTGAGACGCACGACCCGTTGCGCCTGCCGTACCAGGCGCACCAGCAATTTATTGATCATGGGTTGCGACATGGAATGGCGGCCGGAACGCTTGCCGACATTGATGAGGCGCGCATCCGGACTGGCAAGTGCAAGAATGTCTGGCGTGACCAATGCATCATGGAGCACGACATCGGCCTCACGCAGCCTTGCCACAGCCCGCATGGTCAATAATTCCGGATCGCCCGGACCTGCACCGACAAACGACAGACAAGCAGGTGGGGTCTTTTTCGGATTCATGCTGCGGCATCCTTCTGCATGTTATCCAAGAGCTTGCGAATATCTGATCGGCAGGAGCCGCAATTTGTGCCGGCACCTGTCGCCTCGCCCACTTCTCGGACATTGGTGAGATGGCCTTCTTCAATGGCGACAATAATTTTCTGTGATCGAACGCCCATGCAGGCGCAGACAAGATGCCCCTCGCCTGTGGCTTCGCCCGCAGGGCGACCCGCCAATAGCCAACGGCGCTTGCCCTCATCCAGATCATTCTGATCCAGAAGTGTGACGAGCCAATCGCGTGGTGGCAGGGTGCCTGCGCGCGTTGCAAAGAGGCAATGTGTCAGACGTCCCTGTTCAAGCCGGGCCTGCCGAAAGACGCCCTGACTTGCGTCGTTCATTTCGACGATTTCACCCGCTGGCAAATCACATGATATGTAGTCAGCAAGTCCGGGCATGGGGATGGCTGCATCAAGTGCGGCGAGTTCATGGAGATAACCTCCCTTGATGCGGCTGCGCGACCAGTAATCCGCCTTGGTCACATTGATCATGTCAGACGAAAGCATGAAGGCCTTCCAGAAAGGTCGCGCTGGCTTCAGCCGCAGGGCGGAATGTTTGAAGGCGGGTTGGCCGGATATCGGATCGCAGACAGGATGCACGAGGCGCCCGACCACGGATTGCGCCGCATTCACATCCGACCAATGAATGGGGGCGAAGACTGATCCCTTGCGCTGGCGCTCGCAATAGCGTGCCCGGAACACGCCGCGACCATGCGGTGTTTCGAGTATGGCAAGCCCGCCATCATCGATCTTTGCTGCCAGCCCATCCTCGGGATGAATGTCAGCAATCGGCTCAACTTCATGGGCACTCAATGTTGCCGAAAGGCCGGTGCGCGACATGGTATGCCACTGATCTCTTGTGCGACCGGTGTTGAGCATGAGGGGAAAATCAGGCGTATTCACATGATCTGTTTGGGCCTCTGATACAGGCACAAAGCAGGCACGCTGGTCTGGCGTTGCAAATCGTCCGTCAGCAAACAGACGTTTGGTCCCGGAAGCTGCGTCAAAGGCAAGTGGCCATTGAAACGGTTTGATGTCGTCATATTCAACGTCTGAAATATGGGCCAGTCCGCCAATATCAAAAACACGCCGACCCCCATTCTCAAATCCGCTGAGTGCAGCATGTTCCCGAAAAATATCGGCAGGTGAGCCATAGGCAAAACCACGCTGGAAGCCCATGGCACTGGCAATATCGCAAATGATCTGCCAGTCAGGCTTGGCCTCACCGGGCAAATCGAGAAAGGCGCGTTGACGCGAGATGCGGCGCTCGGAATTGGTGACCGTTCCCTCTTTCTCGCCCCAGGCCGCGGCAGGCAATAAAACATCCGCATATTGGGCCGTGTCTGTCCGTTCCATGCAATCCGACAGGACAACAAATTCACATTTTTCAAGCGCAGACCGCACGCGATTTGCATCCGGCAAACTCACGGCCGGATTTGTCGCCATGACCCAAAGTGCCTTGATCTTGTCGCTGTGAATGGCTTCAAAGAGATCAACCGCTTTCAATCCCGGTTTGCACGCCAGGCGATCAACCGACCAGAAGCGACCAAGGAGCTCGCAGTCAGAGGGCGTAAAATCAAGATGCGCTGCAAGTTGATTGGCCAGACCACCGACCTCGCGCCCGCCCATGGCGTTTGGCTGGCCGGTGATCGAGAAGGGCCCCATGCCCGGAAGACCCACACGCCCTGTCAGCAAATGACAATTGATGATGGCATTGACCTGATCAACACCGCTGGACGACTGGTTGATACCCATTGAAAAGGCGGTTACGGCGCGAGGCGTTTGCGCAAACCATGTGATGAATGTTTCCAGTGCCGCTTCGGATATGCCGCAAGCCTTCGCCGTCTCGCTCATTGATGCGTGATCTTGCCGTGCGGTAATCAGCGATTGCGCCATGCCAATCGTGTGCTCGCGCACATAGTCATTATTGGTCGCGCCACGATCAGCCAGCTCGCAAAGCAGCGCATTGAACAGACGGAGATCTGCGCCGGGCCTGATGGGCAAATGCAGATCCGCCTCGTCACAGGTCGGCGTGCGGCGCGGATCGATGACAATGATGCGTGTGCCGCGCCGCGCACGCGCCGCCAGCAGGCGCTGATAAAGGATTGGATGACACCAGGCCGTATTGGATCCGACTAGCACGACGAGATCGGCTTCCTCAAAATCCTCGTAGCAACCCGGAACGACGTCCTCACCAAAGGCGCGCTTGTGACCTGCCACGGCAGATGACATGCAAAGGCGCGAATTGGTGTCGATATTGCCGCTGCCGATGAACCCCTTCATCAACTTGTTGGCGACAAAATAATCCTCTGTGAGCAACTGACCGGAAACGTAAAAGGCGACAGAGTCAGGTCCATGATCCCTTATGGTTTTAGAAAACCGCGCCGCCACTTCATTTATGGCCTGCGCCCATGAAACCCGCTCACCATTGACGATGGGATGAAGCAATCGCCCTTCAAGACCTATTGTCTCGCCCAACATGGAACCCTTGGAGCAGAGGCGTCCCCTGTTGGCCGGGTGGGCCTCATCACCCGCCAGCATGGCATTGCGCGTTCCGGTTCGATGCACAGTGATGCCGCAGCCGACACCGCAATAGGGACATGTGCTGCGGGTGAGCGATGACGTCATTCTGCCGCCTGAATAGCCCTGGCTGCGATTTGCAGGCGAACCTCATCGCCTTCCAGCATCACCTCGTATCGTTTCAGGCAGCCATGATCGGGCGTGCGGGCGCTTGCCAGTTCCAGATCAATAACCCAGCCATGCAGAGGGCATGTGACCGACGTGTCATGCACGATGCCCTGTGAAATCGGGCCCTGCCGATGGGGACAGCTATCCTCCATCGCGAAGAGACGATCATCTGAAGTGCGGAAAATCGCAACCGCGCCTTCTGGCGTGTTGACACGTCTTGCACCACGCGACGGGATGTCGTTGAGGCGTCCAACCGTGATCCATTCGCTCATGCCATTTCCAGTTCTGCCATGGGGAAAAACTCATTGCGGTCAACGCCGCCCGTCGCCCGTTCCTGCCACGGATCGGATTGCGAATAGCGTTGCGAGAAAAGGAAGCGCCGCGCAAGCTCACCACGCAGTTCGGCGTTTTCCACAAGGCTCTGCTTGATATGATCAAGACCGACGCGCTCGATCCACGGCGCAGTGCGTTCGAGATAGCGCGCCTGTTCGCGATAGAGCTGGATGAAGGCAAGGCAATATTCCACCAGCTCATCATCGCTTGTGACCTTGCAGAGAAAGTCCGTAGCGCGAACCTTGATGCCGCCATTGCCGCCGACATGAAGTTCCCAACCAGAATCGACCGCGACAATGCCAAAGTCCTTGATCGTGGCTTCGGCGCAATTTCGCGGACAACCCGATACCGCCATCTTGAACTTGTGCGGCATCCAGGAGCCCCAGGTCAGCCGCTCCAGCAACACACCCATGGCTGTCGAATCCTGCGTACCGAAGCGGCACCATTCCGAACCCACACATGTTTTAACGGTGCGAAGCGCTTTGCCATAAGCATGGCCAGACACCATGCCAGCCGCATTGAGGTCAGCCCAGACAGCAGGCAGGTCTTCTTTTTTGACGCCCAGCAAATCAATACGCTGCCCGCCCGTCACCTTGACGGTCGGGATGGCGAACTTGTCGGCAACATCGGCAATGGCACGAAGTTCTCTGGCCGAGGTGACACCGCCCCACATGCGCGGCACGACGGAATATGTGCCATCCTTCTGGATATTGGCATGCGCGCGCTCATTGATGAAACGGCTCTGCTGGTCGTCCACATATTCCGCAGGCCAGGCGCAGAGCAGATAGTAATTCAAGGCTGGGCGGCATGACGCGCAACCATCCGGCGTGCGCCATTCCAGCATCTGCATGACGGCGGGAATGGATTTGAGTTCATGGGCCAGGATGAGCTGACGCACATTGTCATGACCATGATGCGTGCAATCGCATATCGGCTTTGTAGCTGAGGACGCCTCATATTCCGCGCCAAGTGTCAAAGCGAGAAGCGATTCGACAAGTCCCGTGCAGGAACCGCAAGAGGCAGAGGCCTTGGTATGCTTGCGTATCTCGGCAAGAGACTGGAGATTCTTCTCGGTGATGGCGCTGGTGATTGTGCCCTTGCAGACGCCATTGCAGCCGCAGATTTCACTGCTATCGGGCAATGCGGCAATGGCGGCATTAGGGTTTGCGGCACCTGCACCGACCATGCCCGGTCCGAATATCAGCATGTCGCGTTTGTCGGTGATGCTTTGGGCTTCCTTGAGCAACTGGAAATACCAGCCGCCATCGGCGACATCGCCATAAAGCACAGCGCCGATGATACGGTCTTCCGCAATCACGATGCGCTTGTAAATGCCACGCGCAGCATCGCGGAACACAATATCCTCGCGACCTTCGCCACCGGCAAAATCACCCGCCGAGAATACATCGACGCCCGTGACCTTGAGTTTGGTGCTGGTCACGGAGCCTTGATAGCCCTCGCCATCAATCGCAGCGAGCCTGTCACCAAAGGCGCGGCACATGTCCCAGATCGGCGCGACGAGGCCATAGATTGCGCCGCGATGCTCAATGCATTCACCCACCGCAAAAATAGCCGGATCGGAGCTGCACATATCATCATCGACGAGAATGCCGCGATTGCACTCAATCCCGGCTACTTTTGCCAGACCGATATTGGGGCGGATACCGGCGGCCATGACAACCAGATCCGCCGGAATGACGCGCCCGTCTTTCAGGGCCACGCCTTCCACATGGGCGCTGCCGAGAAGTTCAGCCGTCGAGGCACCAGTGAGAACCTCAATACCGCGCCTCTCCAATTCGCATTGCAAAAGATAACCGGCTGCTTCGTCAAGCTGGCGCTCCATCAATGTTTTCATCAGATGGATGACTGTTACCTTCATACCATTGAGATGGAGTCCGTTCGCCGCTTCAAGACCCAGCAATCCGCCGCCGATAACGACCGCATGATCACCCTTTTCAGCAGCCGCCATCATGGCGCGCACATCCTGGATATCGCGAAAGGCGATCACACCGTTCAGCGTGGCACCCGGGACCGGCAGGATGAACGGCAATGAACCTGTTGCCAGAAGCAATCGATCATAGGGAAAGCGACCGCCTGATGCCGTTGAGATCATCTTGTTGGCGCGGTCTATGGCTATGACTTCGTCGCCAGCGTGAAGGTCGATATTGTTTTGGTCATACCAATCGCGTCCATTGATAACGATTTCATCAAATGTCGTTTCACCCGCAAGCACGGGCGAGAGCATGATGCGGTTGTAATTGACCTCTGGCTCGGCCCCAAAGATTGAAATCTCATAGCGATCCGGATCACGCACCAGCAGTTCTTCAACAGCACGACAACCAGCCATGCCATTGCCGACAACGACAAGTTTGAGTTTTTTGCTCATGCCACTTTCTCAATCTTGTGCTGGTTGAGAAACCGCATCACGGCGACACGGCCTTCGAGATAGGCCGGATGCTCGTTGATATCGGCACGCTTGCGCGGGCGCGGCAAACGGACATCGTAAATCTCGCCAATCGTGGCGGCGGGTCCGTTGCTCATCATGACGATACGGTCAGACAACAGCACCGCCTCATCGACATCATGCGTGATCATGACCACGGTATTGCCAAGCCGGGCGTGAATATCCATCACACTGTCCTGCAACTGGGCACGCGTCAGTGCATCAAGGGCACCAAAAGGCTCATCTAGCAGAAGCACTTTTGGCTCCATAGCCAGGGCACGCGCAATGCCGACACGCTGCTTCATGCCACCCGATATTTCTGAGGGGCGCTTGTCGCAGGCCGCAGACATGTTGACGAGATCCAACATGTCGCGTGTCCAGATGTCGCGCTCTGCCACACTCTTGCGGCGTCCAAAGACCTTGTCCACGGCAAGGCGAACGTTTTCATAAACTGTCAGCCATGGCAGCAGCGAGTGGTTCTGGAACACCACTGCTCGTTCCGGACCCGGTCCGCCAACAATCCGTCCCTCCAGAAAGACGCCGCCCAATGTTGGCAATTCAAGTCCCGCAATCAGATTGAGCAAGGTTGACTTGCCGCAACCGGAATGACCGATAATCGAAACGAACTCACCCTGATGGATTGAGAGATCGACGTCGCGCAGTGCTTCAAAGACGCCGGAGCGGGTGGCAAAGCTCTTGCCGAGCTTGCTGACACGCAGTTGAGGCTGGTGTGGCGGCATGTCACTGGCTCCTTTTGGCGTTGTAGTCATAGTGATTGCGGACAATGTTCATGCCGATCTCGAGAAATATGCCGACGCAACCAATGATGACGATGGCAACGATGATTGATGGGACCGACAGGTTGTTCCATTCATCCCAGATGTAAAATCCTATGCCGACACCACCTGTGAGCATTTCAGCCGCAACGATGACCATCCATGCGGTGCTGAGTGAGAGCTGCATGCCCGTCAGCATGTAGGGCAATGTGGCGGGGATGTAGATTTTGGTCACCATTTCGCGGCGATTGAAATTCAGCACGCGCGCGACATTGATGTAGTCCTGAGGAATGGCCTTCACGCCTGCCGCCGTGTTCAAAATCATCGGCCAGATGCTGGTGATGAAAATCACAAAGATGGCGGATGGATCAACGGCGCGGAAAATCAGAAGTCCGATAGGCAACCAGGCCAAGGGGCTGACCGGGCGCAGGATACTGATCAGCGGCATCCAGGCTTGTTCAAATGTCTTATTGGAGCCGATCAGAAACCCGACCGGAATGCCGACAATCATGGCACAGATGAAACCCGCCATGACACGGCCCAGCGAGTACAGGACCTGCCAGGCAATGCCCATGTCATTTGGACCATTGATGTGAAAAGGTGTCGAGAAAACCTCGATCGCCTTTTGCCACACGGCAAACACGTCTGGAAATGAGGGCACAAGCGTTGCCTGCATCAGACTCCAGGCCATCAGCACCACGGCAAAAGTGACCGACGGCAAGATGATGGCGCGTGAGGTCTGCTCTAGCCGTTTGGCCCATTTGCCCTGTGGCTCGGCGAAGTCGTCGTGAAAGACGGTTGCTGCCATGGTCGCCTCGGACAGCACTTCACCTTCAACAGAGGGTGTCTCGTTATCTGATTTGATTATGGTCAAAGCAACCGCCTTCATTTTCATTCCCTCAAGCGTTGAGCTTCGCGAGATCATCCATCGACATGCGAAGATTTTTGATGGCAAAACCGTTGATGTATTCGACGATTTTCGCTGGATCGAAGACATCGCCATTGAAGAACTTGTCCGGTCCCATGGTGATGGGCGTCGTTGCATCGGCGAGCGTCCATGGTGCGGCGTTCTGCCCTTCAATTTTCGAGTCAATCGTTGGGACCGGAATGCCGAGGCCCTTCAGGGCTTCACGATAGATGTCGGGGCGATAGATCGATCCAGCCGTCTTCATGATGTCGAGTGGCTCTTCAATCTGCCCCCAGCGCACCATCTGCGAAATGAACCAGGCGGCATGGCTCTTCCAGGGGAAGGTTGCAGCCGAGCGGTAGAAAACGTTGAAATCGGGCAGAGGCCGCGGCTCTTCATCGGGCGAATAGCGGAACGTACCCGTCATCGACATTTTGACGACATCGACTGGCGCATTGACATAGGATTTGCTGGCGATGATGTTGACGACTTCCATACGATTTTCGGGAAGGTCCATCCACTGCGCGGCTTCGATCAGGGCGCGGACCATGGCGAGATGTGTATTGGGATTTTTCTCGGCCCAATCGAGATTGACGCCGACAACCTTCTCCGGATTGTTGTTCCAGATTTCATAACTTGTGATCAGCGTCTTGCCGATGCCCTCCGTCACAGCGCGCTCATTCCACGGTTCGCCAACGCAGTATCCAACAATGTTTTGTGCCCGCAGGTTGGCGACCATCTGTGGCGGTGGAATAACGATGAGGCGAACATCATTATCGGGATCGATCCCGGCATCCGCCATCCAGTAGCGGATCTGATAGTTGTGGGTGGAAACAGGGAACACCATGGCGAATGTCATGGGGTCAGCACCGGCCTTCTTGTCTGCTTCGATCACCTGTTTGAGGGCGCGCGCCGTAATCGGACGCTCTTTCATTGCTTCGGGATCAGCCGCCAGCATACGGTCGAATAGTTCATTCGACACTGTGATGGCATTGCCATTCAGGTCCATGGAATAGGCTGTCACGGTTGGCTTCTGGATTGCGCCAAGACCCAATGTTGCGGCAATCGGCATGCCTGCCAGCATATGGGCGGCATCAAGCGCACCGATCGACACCTTGTCGCGAATATTGGCCCAGGATGCTTCCTTGGATATTTCGCTGTTGATGCCGTGTTTCTTGAAATAACCCTTCTCATGGGCAATGACGAGTGGCGCGCAATCCGTGAGAGGGATAATGCCGAAAGTGAGATCGGTCTTTTCAAGACCTTCGCCACCCGCAGCCCAGGCACCCCCCGGCATGATCGCACTTGCGGCCTTGAGAAGCGCCGCTGTGCCGAGAATCTTGCCGCCCGTTGTCAGAATTTTCCGGCGATCCACGGGCCGGTTCAGTTTGGGCGTATTGTCTTTGGTCATATCAGACTCCAAGAATTGAATGTCGCGTGGCGTCAACTAAGCGTGGCAATCAGAAGGCGTAGGTCACACCAACCCAAACCTTGTCGCGGTCGGCAAAGCCATTGGCGCCGTTGTAATTTGCGTATTTCACGTTGAGCGAGATTTCATTGGTGACGACAACATTCGTCATGAGATCGACTTCATGGCCATAGTCGATGCTGCTTTTTTGCGAGCTGAAGTCGTGATAGGTCGCAACCAGAACCACCTTGGCGACACAAGGCACCTTGGTCAGAGCATAGGAGCTGCTGACATAGGCATCCTTCAGGCCTTTGCCCGGCGTCGTCAGAAATGTATCAGCCCAGCCATTAAAGGCGTGCAATGTGGCAAGCGGCGTTGAAAAACCCGTCGTGCCGTTGCTGCCCAGAATTTCATAGCCGCCCATGACCATCAGCGGGCCGCGCTTCAATTCCAGTTCACCCAGGTAATAGTCGAGATCAAGCGAGAGCGGGTTGGTGGCATAGTCGCTCTGATGGGCATATTCGCCCGTCACCGTCAGCGTCGTGGCCTCGTCAAAGGTTGTCATGTCTTCGAGGATGAACGGCTTGGCTGCCCGCACACCATAGGTCGAGGTGGAAAGCGTCGCCGCGTTTTCGAGATCCAGCAGATAGCCATAAGCCGACACGGTGAACGGGATGGTGATGCTCTTGTAATCTGCATTCAGGAAATGGGTGTCGCCCTGATAATGGCCCTGCTTGCTATCGTCGCTGAACACGCGATTGACGCGATTGACATAGCTATAGCCGAGCGTGAACCCGTCGAGGCTTGTGTTCACGAGATTGAACGCATCAAAGGTCTGCTCATTCTGGCGCCAGCCGACATTGCCGACAAAGCGCGCATTGCCAAGAATGATGCGCTGCCGGCCAAGCGTGGCAAGCGTATCTGAGAGCCCCTCATAGGCGATTTGCAGGCGGTTCAATTCAATGATGTCGTGATCGGCCACTGTTGGATAGGCCGTGCGGCCATTCACCGTGTCATTGAAGTCGTCGGCACCGATATGACCGATCAGATCGACATCGGAGAGAAGGGAAAAGCCCTTATAGACACCCGTTTCATATCCCAGACGGGCGCGGCCGGTATAAGCATTGGCATCCTGCTTGAACCCGTCCTGGTTCACATATTCATAGCGCGCTCGCAGATCGATGATCGGCTTGCCGCCCGTCAGGGCCTCGCCCAGCGTCGCGCCAGCCTGCGCCGATGCGATGGCTGACCCGCTCACACCCAGAGCCAAAGCTGTAAATTTTATCCACGAACAAACACCCTGCATCAGATGAAACCCCCGAGAAGCGACCTTGGCCGCAAGGCAAAAAAAAACGCCTGTCCGACGATTTCTCGTCGAAACAGACGTCATTGTCTGAGCCGGATCAGCACTGACCCGATATAAGCGCCCTAGCCGCCATTGGCATCAAGCGAGAGAGCGCGAGCACGCAGGTGCATTTGCTCCGTCGAAAGAAGGATTGCGCAACTTTGCAGCTATGGCAATAGGTCTTTGATTATAAAGGCATATTTTTATATGCGTTGCACAAGTTTTATACGGTTTGGTCAAAAACAAGACAGACTTTGCCTAGCCTTTGAGCATTCGAGTGATCGAAATGAGGCTGTCGGCGATCTCAAGAATCGATTTGCCCTCCTTCATCGCCGTGTTGCGCAGGAGCTTATAGGCGTTTTCCTCCGACAACTGACGTTGTTCCATGAGGAGGCCTTTGGCCCGCTCAATGAGCTTGCGGCTGGCGAGGTCAGACTTGGCCTTATCCAGCTCTTCGCGCAACTTGTTGAAGACCTTGAAACGCATCATGGCGACATCAAGAATAGGCTTCACGCGCCTGGCGCTCAGGCCATCGACGATATAGGCGCTGACGCCGGCGCGAAGGGCCTCTTCCGCCAGCGATTCCTCGCTTTCCTCAACAAACATGATGATTGGACGTGGCAAGCGATCGGATACGGAGCGCATATTTTCCAGCGTGTCGCGGTCCGGCGAGTCCACATCCACGATCAAAACATCCGGCTGCAGTTCTTCAACCTTACGCGCCAGATCGACCAGCAGCCCCATGCGCAATATCTGCGCATCGCCATAGGCGGCAAGCCCCTGTTCAACGACGGCGGCGCGCTCGTCATTGCTGTCGATAATCAGGATTTTGAGGGGTTTGGCCGTTTCCAATTCAGTGAGCCACCGTTCCGGAGAGAATGAAGCTCGGCGCTGACCCTTTGATGATCGCGCCTCAAAGCCACAGCAATTTCTGTTCCATTATGGGGACAGGCTTTTGCGACACTCAAAGACCCAGGTCAAGCCGGTCGGCGATAAACCGCGCCACCTTGGCCGGCTCATTCAAGGGCAAGACCGGAAGTGCCAATTCGATCAAGGAGTAATCGGCAATGATAGCGGCGATATCGGCATCGTCAGGCGCAAGCAAAGGCGCCGTTTGCCCCGCACGGCGCACCTCAAGTTTCATGTGCGCGTGACGTTTGAAGCCTTCGACGATGACCAGATCCACGGGTGTCAGCTTTGTCAGCAGCGTGTCGAGATCGGGTTCATCAGCCTCGCGCAGCTCATGAAGCAAAGCCCAACGCGTCGCCGAGGCGATCAGCACCTCGCGCGCGCCGGCTTCGCGATGGCGAAAGCTGTCCTTGCCTGGCTGGTCGATGTCGAAGACATGATGAGCATGCTTGATCGTTGAAACGCTTAATCCGCTTTGCGAAAAATGCGTGACGAGGCTTTCGATCAGCGTGGTCTTGCCGCTGTTCTTCCATCCGATGATGCCGACAAGTTTCATGGATCCCCGTCCAGCGCCGATGCCAATTGGCGTGCCGTGGCGTGATCTTCTTGCGTATTGATGTTGAAGAAGCTGCGCCCGTCGGCAAAGTCGCATTCTATGGCCCCAAAAGTGTGCAGCGTCCAGCCCACGCCACGATAGTCGCCCTTTTCAAGGCCAAGCCTGAGCGCATCGCGACAGCTCAGGGGCCAGATTGCGCAGAGCGGCTGCAAGCGGCCCTCCGCTCTGGTGACGACGGGCTTGCCGGTTTCCGCCTTGGCCATCAGACGCGCCACGAGGTCACGCGGCAGGAATGGCGTGTCTGCCGGGAAGGTCGCCAGCCAGTCCGCATCCCCCGCCGCTGCGGCCCAGTCCAGCCCCGCCAACACACCCCCCAACGGGCCGACATCGCCCGCAAACTCATCCGTGAGCAGATCAATGCCACGCGCTGCCAGCGTCGCGTAATGCGGCTTCGAACTTTCCCGGATATTCAGGGCGAGAGCGGCTGTCTGCGGGGCGACACGGGCGATGAGGCGCTCGATCAGTGTTACACCCTCGATCATGAGCAGCGGCTTCTCCCCACCGCCAAGACGCGACGCCTCGCCGCCACCAATGATGATGCCCCGGGGGATCATGCTCTTAACCGTCCTTTATCCGACGTCATGGCCCATCATGACAAATGCGCAGACGGGCGTAATGCGGCACGTGCATTTCCATGTAAACAGAACCCTGAATTGGAAGGAAAGTGGTGCCCAGGGGCGAGGTCCGGCGAAAATTTTATTTGGCTGGAAAATGAGGTGTGGTGCCCAGGGGCGGAATCGAACCACCGACACTGCGATTTTCAGTCGCATGCTCTACCAACTGAGCTACCTGGGCGGAAGCTCCGGAATCGCAAGGCCAAGGGCCGCGTTCCGGCGAGGTGGGCGGGTTATAAGAGATTGGCCGGGGCCTGTCCAGAGGCGCGAGACCTCTGACGCCTCAATAAATGTAAGGGTTTAGCCCTCATCGGCTTCATCGGGGCTCTGCCTGCGGGCGCGATCCGCCCCACCCTCGCCAGCCCCCTCATCCGACCACTCGTCCGGGGCCTCGACAGCCGGGATTGCGTAAGCGCCCTTGAGCCAGCGATTGAGATCGACATCGGCACAATGGCGCGAGCAGAAGGGGTGATAAGCCGGGACCGACTTCTTTTTGCAGATGGGACAGGGCCGCGGGGCAACCAGCGGCAAGACCTTGCCACTCGCGCTCATGCCTGCGGCCCCACATCCATGCGCTCGCGGGCATAGCCGGGCGTTGCCACAAGTTCGAATGTTGCGGCGGTTCTGGCCCGCAGGCGTTCCAGCAGATAGGCATTGCCGCGTTCGAGCCAATCAACAACTTCGGGCGCGGCGCGGGCGATGATCTTGCGGCCAGGCACCAGGCTGGCCTCGCGGATGATCGCGCGCATGAGATCATTGGCCATGGTGGCGCAGGTCTTGTGGCGCGGGCGACCTTGCGCATAGGCCGGTTCGGTCAAGAGCTTGTCGAGCGGTTCACGCACACGTTTGCGCGTCATTTCCACGAGACCGAACTCGGACATGCCGGATATCTGCGTCGGCACACGATCCCGCTCGCAGCCCTGGCGCAGTTCATTGACAACCGCTTCGATATTGGCCGGATCATTGAGGTGGATGAAATCGATGACAATAAGACCGCCCGTGCCGCGCAGGCGGAGCTGATGCACAATCATGCGCGCCGCTTCAAGATTGATGCGGGCGCTGGTTTCCTCAAGGCCCGTGGCGGAAGTGTAACGACCGGAGTTTACGTCAATCGCAGTCAGGGCTTCGGTCGTTTCAATCGTGATCCAGCCGCCGGATGCCAGCTCCACCCGCGGATTGAGCGCCACTTCAATGGCTTCCTCGACGTCATAGGCCGCAAAGAGCGGCGCCGTCCCCGTATGATGCTCAAGCGCTGCCAGACGCTCCGGCATGGCGCGGCGGCAGTAACGCTGCGCCTCCAGAAAGGCCGCCGCATCGTCGATGATGACACGATCCGTCTCGGCACTGACATAGTCGCGCAAAGTGCGGGCGACAGGATCAAGATCATGAAACACGACATGGGGCGCGGTGGCGCGTTTCTCGATGTCGCGGACCTTGCGCCATTCTTCTGCGAGATAACGTGCGTCAGCGGCAATATCGTCGGGGCTGGCCGTCATGGCGGCGGTGCGCACGATGAAGCCTGCCGGTTCACCGGTGACGCCCATGGCGGCAAAGCGGGCAACCATTTCTTCGACCAGCGCTGTGAGACGGGCCCGCTCGGCTTCGTCTTCGATACGGCGTGATAGCGCCACGCCTGATTTATTGGGCACGAGCACCAGCAAGCGACCGGGAATGGTGACATTGGCCGAGATGCGCGCGCCCTTGTCGCCGATCGGATCCTTGACCGCCTGCACGAGAATGGATTGGCCTTCATGGACGCAGGTATTGATGGGGGGCAAGTCGCCCTCTTCCATCTCCTGCAATTCGCTCAAGCACCGTGCCTCGCGTGCGCCAAGAAATCCCGCGCGCTCCAACCCGATATCAACAAAGGCCGCCTGCATGCCGGGCAGCACGCGCTGCACGCGACCGAGATAAATATTGCCGATGACCGAATGACCGGCGCGACCGGAGCGCTCCTCGACAGCATCCTGCGTCGTGCGCTCCAGCAGGAACTCGACGGTTTTTCCGTTTTCGATGATGGCAACGCGGGTCTCCCCCGGACCCACATTGATAAGCACTTCTTCGGACATGAATTCCCTGTTGGGCCCTCAGCAAAACAGCCGCTTCCTCCGCGCAACCGTCTCAGCCCTTCTGTCGAATGTTGGTTCGCGATCCTAACACTCTTATTTCGCATGGGGATAGAGAGGGAAGCCGAGGCCTGTGAGCAGGGACGCCGTTTCGTAGAGCGGCAAGCCCATGACGCCGGAATAGGAGCCATGCAATTGGCGCACAAAGGCACCTGCATGGCCCTGAATGGCATAACCGCCGGCCTTGCCCTGCCATTCGCCACCTTCGAGATAGGCTTCGATTTCAAGCATCGAGAGTGGCTTGAAGGTGACGCGGCTGATCGAGACGCGAGAGGCAGAACGCGTGCCATGAATGAGATGAAGCGCGGTATGGACCCGATGGGCGCGGCCTGAGAGCAATTCGAGGCAATGGCGTGCTTCGTCTACCGTTTCCGCCTTGGGCAAGAGTCGACGGCCACAGGCCACGACCGTATCTGCGGCGAGCACATAAGCATCGGGCACGGTGACGGCAACGACTTGCGCCTTTTGGCGTGCCAGACGTTCGGCATGGGGGCGCGGCAATTCACCCTTGCGCGGGGTTTCATCAATATCGGGTGCGAGGACGGCATCAGGCTCAAGGCCGATTTGCCCGAGTAGCGCAAGGCGACGAGGCGAGGCGCTGGCCAGAATGAGGCGGGGTGCGGTCCGCGTCACTTGAACCGATAGGTGATCCGGCCCTTGCTCAGATCATAGGGGGTCATTTCGACCAGCACCTTGTCACCCGCGAGCACGCGGATGCGGTTCTTGCGCATCTTGCCAGCGGTGTGGGCAATGATTTCATGTTCGTTTTCGAGCTTCACGCGGAAGGTCGCGTTCGGAAGCAGTTCGATAACGACGCCCGGAAACTCGAGCAATTCTTCCTTGGACATCCAGATTCCTTTGAGATTTGGCCGGAAGATTGACCACAAAGCCCCGTGAAAAGCAAGAACCCGGCTCCCCCTGACGGGGGAAACCGGGTCTTAAAGCCGCAAAAAGCATCCCCCCGGGGGGGTTAGTCCGCCAGATTATATTCAATCGTGCTGACGACGCGCACCGTTTTGGCGATTTGTTCGGTTTCCTGGGCACCCGGCGTTGCGTCGCGGGGCTGGATTTCGAACTGGCCCTGATAGGCGCGGCGAATGCCAGCCAGATGCGAGCCGGAATCAGCGGCAAATGTGTCCGCTGCCTCGCGGGCGCGCTTGGTCGCCTCTTCAATCATTTCGGGTTTCAGTTCCGCGATCTTGGTGAAGAGATAAGAGGGACGGATGGGACCATATTCATTGGAAAGCACCACGCCCTGATCGATGAGCTGGCTGACTTCGCTGTTGGCCTTGGCAACCTTGTCGATGTCGGTCGAACGCAAGACAACCTGCTGGGCGATGATGAAGCGGCTTTCGACAGGGCCGCTGCTATAGGCCTGGGCCAGACGGTCTGTGACCTGGGGCGCCTGAATCTCCACATCGGCATCGGCAAAGCCATGCGCCTTGAGGAAGGCCAGCACGGCATCGGCATTGGCTTTGACCTGCGCCTGCGTCGCGGTGAGCTCATTGCCGGTTGAAACAAAGCGCAAGGCCCAAAGCGCGAGATCGGCCTTCACTTCGCGTTCGCTCAAGCCCTTGACCGAAACGGAACGATCACCGAGACGGGCTTTGACAAAGCCCTGCCCCATCAGAAAGCCGCCAGCCGCAACACCAATGCCAAGCAACAAAGCCGCTACAATATTGAGGGGGTTCGCATTCATCGCCCTATCTCCTGCCGGGTAACGCGTTTTACTTCCATGATCGAAAGGCTACCACCGGATTGCGACAAATCAGGGGCGAAATCAGGCCGTTGCCGTGCGATCGGCGCTGAAACGCTTCTGGATCATGCTGGCAATTTCATCCCGCAATGCACGATAGGCCGCGAGGCGCGCCTCGCGATTGCCCTCGTCCGAACCATCCGAGCCGGGATCGGATGTCGGCCAGTATTCGACTTCGATGGAAGACGCGCGCGCCATGTCTTCGGCGCAGGCCAGCGCCTCAGGCGTCAAGGCAATGACAAGGTCAAAAGAAGTGTCGACCAGTTCATCGAAACTTTTGGGCCGATGATGCGAGAGGTCTATGCCCATCTCGGCCATGACGGCGCTGGCAAAGCTGTCCGGCGCGCCAGCCTCGACGCCGCATGAATCAACATAGATGCGATTGCCGAAGAAATGCTTGACCAGCGCCTCGGCCATGGGCGAGCGAATGGCGTTGAGATTGCACGCAAAGAGAACCGCGCCTGGTCGCGAGTGTCCGCCGTTGATACCCATGTCCTTGCCTGCGCCTCAGCCCTTGATATGCAATACGCAGATCAGCGTGAACAGCCGACGCGCCGTGTCGAAATCCATGTCGATCTTGCCTTCGAGGCGATCCTTCAACAATTGCGAGCCTTCATTGTGGAGACCGCGCCGGCCCATATCAATGGCTTCGATCTGGGCGGGTGCTGCCGTCTTGATGGCGTCATAATAGCTTTCGCAGATCAGGAAATAGTCCTTGATGATGCGGCGGAAAGGCGAGAGCGACAGCATGACCTTGCCATGGGCGGCATCGTCTTCCAGTCTTATGTCAAAGACGAGACGGTTTTCCTCAATCGCCAGATGCAGCACATAGGGGCCGCCCGGACTGCCCGTGGGCACGAAATGATTTTCTTCCAGCAGGTCGAAAATCGCCACCTTGCGCTCATGCTCGACATCGGGGCTGCGGCGCACGACTGTGCTCTCATCGAGGATGAGATTGGCAATGCGGTAGGTCTGCCCTTCTTCGGGGGCGTCCATGGAAGCGCCTCTGGTTCAGCCGGTTTTCGTTCGGGCCCAGTCTAGGTCATCGACTCGTTAAATCGCATCCAAATTCGTATTGAACCGCGCCATCGCAAACTTCCGTCGTTGGAAGTCTGAATCACTGTTCGCCAAATTTGGGAATCCCCTTTATGGGCATGTCACCTAGTCTGATTTGCCCGCTTAAATCTGTTTGTTGAGCCGGATGGCGACCGAGCGACCATGGGCGTCAAGCCCTTCGGCACGCGCCAGCGCCAGTGCGGCCGGGCCGATGGCGGCAAGCGATGCCGCATCGCAGCGCACCAGCGAGGTGCGTTTCATGAAATCAAGAACCGAGAGACCCGAGGAGAAGCGCGCCGAGCGGGCGGTTGGCAGCACGTGATTGGTGCCCGCCACATAGTCGCCAATCGCTTCCGGCGTGTAACGGCCCAGAAAAATCGCCCCGGCATTGGAGATGCGCGCGGCAAGCGGTTCGGGGTCTTCGAGCGCGATTTCGAGATGCTCGGGCGCCAGCGCATCGACCAGCGGCACACAGTCAGAAAGGGCGGCGACCGTGATGACGGCGCCAAAGTCCGCCCAGCTCTGGCTCGCCGTGGTTTCGCGCGGCAGGCGCTTCAACTGGCGCTCGACAGCGGCTTCGACCGCATCGGCGAAATCCGCATCATCGGTGATCAGGATCGACTGCGAGGAGACATCATGCTCGGCCTGAGAGAGGAGATCAGCGGCAATCCAGTCCGGGTCATTGTCGCGGTCAGCAACGACGAGGATTTCAGAGGGGCCGGCGATCATGTCGATGCCGACGATGCCAAAGACCTGACGCTTGGCCGCCGCGACCCAGGCATTGCCCGGGCCGACGATCTTGTCCACTGGCGCAATCGTTGCCGTGCCGTAAGCCAGCGCCGCCACGGCCTGTGCGCCACCGACCCGATAAACCTCGTCAACCCCTGAAAGCCTTGCGGCGGCAAGCACCAGCGGATTGATTATGCCATCGGGCGTCGGCACGACCATGACGAGGCGCTTGACGCCTGCGACCTTGGCCGGAATGGCGTTCATCAACACGGAACTTGGATAATTCGCCGTGCCGCCGGGCACATAGAGCCCCGCTGCGGCGACCGCCGTCCAGCGATGGCCGAGCTCGACGCCTGCTTCATCCGTGTAGCGGGCATCGACCGGCTTCTGCTTTTCGTGATAGGCGCGGATGCGCGCGGCGGCAAGACGCAGCGCATCGAGCGTTTCAGCGTCGCAGGCAGCGGTCGCCGCATCCAGATCGGCGTCGGAAATGCGCAGCGTCGCCACGGTCAATTCCGGCAGGCGATCAAACTTGCGCGTCAGTTCCACCAATGCCTCGTCGCCACGCTTGCGCATATCGGCAATGATCGCGCTCACCGTGTCGTTCACATCGACCGAGGCTTCGCGCTTGCCGGTCAGAAGGCGCGCAAAATCAGCAGCGAAATTTTTGTCTCTGGCGTCGAGGCGGAGAGCCATTTGCTTTACTCATCTATCCCGTGATCGGGAAGGTTCTTCGTTTCCCATGTAAGGCCCATATCGCTCAAACGGGCGTCGAGCGCCTCAACCTCAAGCCGGATTTCGGCGCCGCCCGAAAAAGTCAGCGTCACAATGCCCGACGGCGCCTCCAGCAGGGCAAAGCGGATTGCCAGCAGATTGACGACACCATGGGGCCGATCCTGCGCGATATGGCGCGTCTGGACCTTCAGCACATTGTCGAAATGCAGACCGGCGCGGACACGGGCGTGGCCATGATGTCGCGCCTTGCCCTCGCCTTCCCATTGGAAGCGATTGACGACCATGGCAAAGCGTCGCGACGAGGGCAGCCAGGCGATGTCGCGCACCAGCGTTACCGCATCCTGCAAGGCAGCGGAGATGATGTCGAGATCGTCACTGTCTTCGGCGAGGAGGCGAAGGCCGCTCATGCGCTCATTGTCCGTTCTCTGTCTCAGGCTTTTTCACGCCATATCTCGGCCCCGCAGGCCGAGAGCTTGGCCTCGATGCGCTCAAAGCCGCGATCAAGATGGTAGACGCGATTGATCACTGTCTCGCCCTCGGCGGCAAGGCCGGCAATGATGAGAGCGGCCGACGCGCGAAGATCGCTGGCCATGACCGGCGCGCCCTTGAGCCTGTCCACGCCATGCACCAACGCCTTGTCGCCATGAAGCGAGATATTGGCGCCAAAACGCGCAAGCTCCTGCACATGCATGAAGCGGTTTTCAAAAATCGTTTCGGTGATTTCGGATTCACCCTCGGCAACCGTCATCAGCGCCATGAACTGGGCCTGAAGGTCGGTCGGGAAGCCCGGGAAAACCTGCGTCACAACATCGGTTGCCTGCAAGCGATGGCCATTCCGCATGATGCGGACGGCACCCTGCCGGGTTTCAACTTCGGCCCCGGCGGCGCGCAGCACCGACAATGCGGCTTCAAAGGTTTCGCCCTCAACGCCCGCAAGCGTCACATCGCCCCCCGTCATGGCGGCGGCAATGGCATAGGTGCCAGCCTCGATGCGGTCGGCAATCACGTTATAAGTTGCGCCATGCAGCTTTTCGACGCCTTCGATGCGCAGGGTCGATGTGCCAATGCCTGAAATCTTCGCGCCCATGGCGACGAGACAATTGGCAAGGTCGCTGACTTCGGGTTCACGAGCGGCATTTTCGAGCACGGTTTCGCCGTCGGCCAGCGTTGCCGCCATCATCAGCGTATGCGTCGCGCCGACCGAGACGATGGGCGAGCGGATGACCGCGCCCTTCAAGCCGCCTTCGGCCCTGGCGACGACATAGCCATCGACGAGATCGATCTCGGTGCCCATTTTCTGGAGGCCCTTGATGTAGAGATCGACGGGCCGCGCGCCAATGGCGCAGCCGCCGGGCAGCGACACGCGGGCATAATGGCAACGCGCCAGCAGCGGCCCGAGCACCCAGAAGCTCGCACGGATCTGCGAGACGATTTCATAGGGCGCGGTGGTCGAGAGGATTTCGGGCGTGCGCAGGGTCAGCGTGTCGGCGTGATCGCTCGTTTCACGCGTGATGATGGTGCCGAGGACACCGAGCAGTTTTGTCAGTGTGCGGATGTCGGTGAGGCGGGGCACATTGCCCAGACGCAGCGGCTCGGCGGTCAGGAGCGCCGCCGTCAGGAGCGGCAGGGCGGCGTTTTTCGCGCCGCTGATCCCGATCGTGCCGTTGAGGCGATTGCCGCCGCGAATGTGAATCGTATCCATGGAATGTCCGGGCTTTCCCTGCCGCGCAGGCCCGAAGCGGCCTGCCTGAAGCGCGAGTTATAGAGGATGGGGCCGCCACGGGAAACCCGGCGCCGCGCAGGCCCGAAGCATCAGGCCCCTTTGGGGTCTTTTTCAGGCGTGGCCGTGGCCGAATCGCGACCCTCCTCTTGACGACCCTCTTCCTGGCGACCGCGGCTCTGGGCCTTGCGCTTTTTCAGGTTTTCGCGCAGGGCTTCGGCCAGACGGGCGGCCTTTTCGCGGGCTTCCTGTGTCTGGGCGGCGCGGGCCGGACCCTGGGCGTGCTTTTTGAAGTCCATGCCGGTGGTTTTGGGGCTTTTCATGACGCGCAGGCTTTCAAATGGGGGGTGGTCCGGCGAGATTTAGGCGCGTGTCGCCCACCCGTCAACAAGGGAATGGGGCGCTCTCGGGAAGCGATCGGAATTAACCGGGCTTGGCGGGCATTGGCGGCTTGCGCCATGGGGAGGGCTGTGGCACTTTCCGCCCGCTCGCGAAGGCGCCTGCCGATCCATCAGCGGCCGCCTTGCCGTCCGATTTGACCCGAGCCGGGCCGAACGCCCCGATGCTGTTGTAGCTCAGTGGTAGAGCACTCCCTTGGTAAGGGAGAGGCCGAGAGTTCAATCCTCTCCAACAGCACCATTTTCTGCGACCCTGGTCGTATATGAAGTGCAAATTAACTGCGCATGTATTTTGTCAGTTCACCGTTGAACAGGTCTGAACCAGAAATCCTTTTTGTTAGCAACTCACGTAATTTCTTAGTCAATGCTGCGGCATCTTTTTTTGTAAGTCTATCGGCACCCGGCACCATCAAATCAACGTGGTTTGGCTGCTCTGTGAGTGATGTGTCGTAGACACACAGCAACCTCGATTCCGCCTCATCGTACCGAACTAAGGAAGCCGGAAACTCAAGTACACTGTCAAAATATCGCTCTTCGTTGTTAGCTTCTTTTGAGCGCTGGATAAGACGTTCAAGCACCAGAATGTATTCTTCAACTGGCGCAGTTGAGCGAATTGTGCTGAGACCATCTTTATAAACTTGGCTCAATGCAAATGGCTTGATTTTGTCCCCCTCTATTGCATGAGGGTCTGTGACGATGAAATGGAGCACCTCGTCATCTGCGACGGGACCGGGAGAATCTTCCCCCACCTTGCATTCCTCGCACGGACAAACAGGTCCACTGGCTTGCGCAATTTTAGCCACGCGGTGCGCTAGCGGTGTCTTATCACCATCAGTGCGATTATAAATCGCTTCCTTACAAGAGTCGCAGAGCATCAATCACACAGACAGAATTGAGCGGATTTGATCTGGCAACCCTTGTCCATTGAAGAGCACGTCTTCTCCCGAACAGTCTCTCCCACCCTTCTCCGCCAGCCAATTCAAAATGCAACCTTCGTTTGACGACTCCAGTGTCAGGTGAAAATAAAGATCACCATCCTCTAGAAAAAAAGACGGGTTTCCAAAGGAATCAAGTCCAATTTTTGGCCTTCGATTTCGCAGCATACTTGAAAAATAACCAATCAAAATCTCAGCCGCATCCAGCGCATCTGCCTTGGGCGCACTTGCAGTATAGCCATCCCAATTATCGAGATATTTTCGAAATTGCGACACCCGCTCTAATTCGTCAAAGAGCCATAAGGACGTCTGCGAATCATGCCTGAAGAATACTTTTGGGTATTCAATTGGTGCCGTCCCGCTCAGCCTGTCGTATTTCCCCGTGGAAATGAGCCCGGCACGAAGCAAGGCTTCGGTAGGGGTCTCGACATCCGTTGCGTATCGCACTTCCTCTGCTACCGGCTGGTTGAGGGAGGCCATCACGAAACTGTATTGCGCAGTCGTTACAGCTACTACGTCCAATGTCATTGCAAGCTCCCAAGACCTACTCGTTCTTTTATTTCGTCGACAACCAATTCGCCAAAGAGTTTTTTTAGAGCCAGATGCAGATTACCAAGCCTATCGCTCGCATTAAATGGCTCATCGCTAGTCAGCTCGTCTTGCATAAATGTGTAGATAACGACACTTGGATGTTTTTGCCCATCTATATTTGAAACAACTTCAACTACATCAACATTTATATTAACAAGTCTGCGCTCTTTATTACCACCATATTCAAACCATCCAGCATGCGAATGCCACTCTTTTTCAGGTTTTAGGGAAAATTTAACAATATAGGGGCACTCTTCTCTAAACAATGATGCATAATCCAAGCTCTTCCAAGAGTCGTCCCATAAAAATCGGTCCCAAACCTCAACCTTTACTGTCTTTGCAGTCAAGCTTTCAGTAAAATCGCCTAGGACGTCGGTTGAGACTGCCAAAAAGTGCTCCAAAAACGGTTTCCACCTCAGGTACGCGGTGGTCACAAAGACAATTGCATTCGGAAACAGCGTGAGCTGCGTTGAATCATCAGGCGTAGAAAAGGTTCGCGGAGCCATAGAGACGTCACCCCGCGTTACATTGCCAGTGGCTACGTCAATTTCGAAGCCAACATTGGGTGTCGTTTTCTTCGAGAGTCCGGATTTGCTAATTCTCTCCTCATGTTTAGTCAGGGTGAGTTGAAAAAGCTTTTCCGGCAACGCCTCATTAAACGTGATGGTAACGGCGCAACGCTCAATCGCATGGGTTGGAAGAATGGGGTCAAACTGCACCGTTATGGACTCCAGCTATATTGCCGAGGCTATTACATACCGCCAAATTCATCGGCGAGTAGCCGAGGATTAGGGGTACGGCAAGCGCCGTATATAGGAAATTAGATGGTTGGAATCTACAAGGAAACCGATTCACTGAAACCCCGCCTTCACATTATGTAACGATATGCTGCAAACAAGTTAATGTCGGCCAATCGATTGGCTGTAAGTTACTTCTGAATTGACGCCCGGGGATAACTTTTTCTGCGACAATGCGCGCTGGACGCCCCTTTTGCCTGACGAGCCCGCATGACCAGCCCGGCCCCTTTCCTGCGCGTGATTGAAAGTCCGCAGAACCCGCATGCGCGGGTGTGGCTGGCGCTGGA